>Ga0134128_10012278_pt1 | contig 10218 bp, 8 predicted proteins | sample KB31754_FD_96462 | JGI IMG/M metagenome (GOLD analysis project Ga0134128, IMG submission 96462) | Terrestrial soil microbial communities with excess Nitrogen fertilizer from Kellogg Biological Station, Michigan, USA - KB3-175-4 | ecosystem: Environmental > Terrestrial > Soil > Unclassified ...
CTGCGAATCGGCATGGAAATAGCTGCGCCACCGTGCATCGGTGGCCACCGCAACGCCATTGTGGCCGGGTTGAACTTCATCGGATAGAAAGGACCGGCCTAGCTCGGGACGCGTCTGCAGCATCGTAAAAAAGCCCGGCGTCACATGCCCTGCCTGTATCCTTTGCGCGGAGTGATTCGCTGCGGAGAGATTCACGCCAATGGTCATTCCAGCCGCTTCCAACTGTTCAAACGAAGCGTTACGCCGGCGCCACGCCAGATACTCGGGAACGAAAACCATCGGACGGTTGAACTTCGGATAGAATTCCGTCGCCCAGACAAGCCGGTCGGACGCGTGAAAGGGAAGTGGACGCAGAAACGCTGCGTTCACCACAGTGAAGATAGCCGTCGTGGCTCCAATGCCAAGCGCCAGCGTGAGTACAGCGGCAATGGCGAAACCCGGAGTTTTGCTCAGTGCGCGCAGCGCGAACCGCAAGTCCTGAAGCGTGCTCTCCAGGAAGCGCCCATGGCTCGCTGGTTCCTGCTCAGCGTTCCGAGGTTTCATAAGTGACGTTGATGCTCGCGTGTATCTGGATATTTCCCGGCGAGAGGGAAACCGAACTGTTCGATTCGTCTTTCAGAGAGGAGATTTCGATTTCACGCGCCGGCGAGATGATGACCGGCTGTACCTCTTCAACATGCACGACTCTACCCAATTTCAATTGGAGAGAGGCAGCCAGCGCCTGCGCGCTGGAGCGAGCCTGGTCCGCCGCCTCCGATAACGCTTGCCCGCGTGCGGCGTTTTCGTTGCGGAGCGCGAATTGGAGCCGGTTGATGCTGGTGGCGCCGGATCGGGTCGCAAGCTCGATTAGTTTTCGCAGCAGGGAAAGATCCGCGAGTTCCAGGCGCACGGTGTTCGTCGCCGTATAACCGGTAATTGCAGGTGGACCGCCTTCTTTCGGATACCGGTAATTGGGATTCACCGAAAAATTGATGGTCTTGACGTTCGTCGAACGAAGAACGGTTTTCAATTGGCGCACCAATTCCGCCGTGCGCTTCTCGTTTAGCTCGGTAGCCGCATCGGACGACGCCGCCTGGGTTGTCACCCCGATATCGATCTGAGCAACGTCGGGCGCGACCGCCACGGTGGCTTCGCCGTGGACCACCAACGTTGATGGCGCCATCGCGGACTGTGCCGCGCCGGCGGCGATCGCCAGAAGCAAAGAGAATACCTGAACGATTCTCATCGGAAACGCAATTCCCGAATCCCAGTGTAGAAGACCACACCCTGAAGTTTTGAATTTGCGGCTTTGTATTGCCGTTCCATACAATTTGGACTGGGAATGAATCGAGGCTTTTTTTACGTCCTCCTAATCGTGTTTTGTGTTCACGTCCATGCGAAAATTCCGAACGCGAGCGACCCGTTGCCCGAGCCAGAGCAACTGAAACAGCGAGTGATCGCCACCGAAAGGGCATCTGCCGCTGAGAGGGAGCGCTATTCCTGCTACGTTCAAGAGCAACTCGACAAGCTACGTGCCGATGGCGGTCTTGAACACCGTCAATCGAAAGCTTCGGAAAGCTTTTACGTCAACGGGCAGCAAATTGATCATTTGCTGAAAAAGGATGGAAAGCTCCTCAGCGCCTCTGCCGAGAAGAAGGAACAGGATCGAGTGGCGAAAGAAATTAAAAAGTACAGCGATCCGAAACAGGTGCGGAAAGCCGAAGAGGAATCGGAGAAGGAATTCGAAATGGTCCTGCGCGCACTTCGATATACGAACGGTCGTCGCGAGTGGCGCAACGGCAGAAGCACCGTAGTTTACGAGTTGTCGGGCGATCCAAGCTTTCACCCTCACAGCCTCCAGGAGCGATTCGTCAAAGCTCTGGTCGGCCGAATCTGGATCGATGAAAAGAGCGGCGAGGTGGTCGAGCTACATGTCAGAACGGATCGCGATGTGAAGATCGCGGGTGGGTTGTTTGCGAACGTCCATAAGGGATTTGAATTCCATCTTCTGCAAGAGCGGCAACCAGATGGCGTTTGGATTACAAACCTGGTCGAAGGCACGGGCAACGCACGAGCGGCGCTGTTTTTCCACCCGAGGTTTCGATTCAAGGAGACGACGACAAATTGCCGGCTTTATTCGGTGAATGCGACAACCGGATCGATGAAATTGAAGGACGCGCAATGAAATGAAAACGCTGTCCCGGCGGGCATTTCTGAAGTCGGCCGTCGCCATTCCAGCCTGCGCAATGGGCGCGTATGAGCTGACACCTTCCGATCATACGTTTCTCGAGGATCTCTCGCGGCGAGCCTTCCTTTATTTCTGGGAACAGGCCGATGCGAATACCGGACTCGTTCTAGACCGGGCGCAGTCGGACGGCGGCCGGCGTAAGAGCCGCTCTCGTAACGTGGCGAGCATGGCCTCGACCGGCTTCGGGTTGACGGCTCTGTGTATTGCGTTCGAGCGGCGTTGGAAGAATCCGAATGAACTGCGCGAACGAGTGCGCACTACGCTACGGCATTTTGCGTACGAACAGCCGCAACGCTTCGGCTGGTTTTATCACTTTGTCGATCGCGATACCGGGGAGCGCGCCTGGGGTTGCGAACTGTCGTCCATCGATACGGCGTTATTGCTGGCGGGTATTCTGACCGCACAAGAATGCTTCGGATTCGATCCGGAAATCCCGAGGCTGGCGCAGACGATCTACGAGCGCGTGAATTTTCAATGGATGCTCGATCCAGTTACACAATACTTGCGAATGGGCTGGAAGCCGGAAACCGGATTTCTGCGAAGCGCCTGGGTTGCATATCGCGAAAATGTAATCCTGAATCTTCTGGCTCTCGGCTCTCCTACGCACCCGCTGCCGGCGTCGACATGGTACCGGTTCCACAGAGATCCAATTGCGTTTCAGAATTATGCGTATATCGGGCGAGGCGCTATCTTCACACAGCAGTTTCCGCAGGCGTGGTTGCATCTTCAGAATCTTAGAGATGGGCCCCCGTTTGAAATCGATTACTTTCATAATTCGGCGATAGCCACACGGGCGCACCGGGCGTTCTGCCTGAGCCTCCGCAGCCTGTATCCGAGTTTTTCGGAAAACCTGTGGGGAATTACGCCGTCGGACAGCGATATCGGGTACGTCACATGGGGCCGGGCCATGTTACGACGCTATTTCGACGGAAGCATTGTGCCGTGCGCTGCCGGCGGTTCGCTGATGTTCACGCCGGATATTTGTCTGCCGGCGCTGCGGTTCATGCACGAGAATTTTGCAAACGCGATCTACGGGCGTTACGGTTTCGCGGATTCTTTTAATCCGCAAACGCGGTGGGTGTCTCCCGATGTCCTGGGAATCGATCTGGGAATTACATTGCTCAGTGCCGAGAACCTGCGGAGCGGGCGAGTGTGGAACTGGTTTATGCAAGCGGATGCGGTGGAGCAGGCCATAGGACAAGTGTTCCGGCCAGCGGCGGCGTTCAACTGGCAATAATATTCTTCACTAACTGCTATTTGTGTGACGATCCTTTTCGGAGGCGCTTGTTCAGGAATTCCTGTAAGGCCACTGCATTGTTATGTTCCGTGTCATGTGAACTGTAGATTAGTGTCACCGCCCCGTGCCGTGCCGCCTGTAGAATGGGTTCCCAGGCATCCGGATTCGCCATTAGCTCGTCAAAGTAGCGCTTCTGGAACTCATCCCATTTGGCGGGATCGTGACTGAACCACTTCCTTAGCTCCGTGCTCGGGCCTGCATCTTTGAGCCAGGCTTCAATGGGGAGAGACGTTTTCTTGACGCCCCTGGGCCACAACCGCTCGATAAGGAACCGCGTGCCGTCGGAGGGTTCGGCCGGGTCGTACGCGCGCTTAAGATGGATCATTTGACCTCGGATCTATCCACTGTATACACCCAATGCCGAAAGCGGTCGAGGCATGCCTCTCCCTTACAACAGACAGCAATTGCGTGTAGGGGCCGGGAATGCCCTGGCCGCGTGTGATCCTGAAAGGTTCGATTCTAAGCCGCGCAACGGCAGCAAGGGCAACGAGAAAGGCGCTGGGGAACACGCTGCCTGCGGGATGCCCAATGACAAAAGCAACGAACAGTACTGCACACGAGCCAACGTCCTTGAGAAACGACGTGTTTTGGAAGTTCCGCGCCGTCTTCAGCCGATCGGATGTTTCTTCAACCACTCGTTGATCATTCCGAGATCGCGCACGAAAAGCCCCCACTCGGCCTCTCTCCGATCGTGCTCCGGAATGCGAAGCAGCGCGGAAGGATGAACCGTGATTAGGGCGGATACGGCCCGGTCGTGCGGAAGGAAATGTCCGCGCTCAGTCATCACACGGGTTTCGCGACCCATTACCGAGCGAGCGGCGGTAGATCCCATGGCTACGATCAGTTGTGGTTTTACCGCCGCAACTTCGGCCTCGAGCCACGGACGGCACGCCGATATTTCCGCAACATTCGGTTTAGCATGGATGCGCCGCTTGCCTCGCGGCTCAAACTTGAAATGCTTGACGGCATTGGTGACGTATAGTTCAGAGCGGTCCACGGCAGCCGCCTCCAGCGCCCGATTCAATAGCTTCCCCGCCGGTCCTACGAATGGCCGTCCCTGTATATCTTCTTCGTCACCCGGTTGCTCGCCCACCAGAATCACGCGCGCATTCCTGCCGCCTTCCCCAAACACCGTCTGCGTGGCATTTTGGTAGAGACCGCATCCTTCGCAATTTTTCGAAGCTTCGCGAAGCCGGTTTAAATTCCTGGTCTCCGGCACCCACGGCGCCGCCGATGGTTTTTGCTTTCGTTCCATTTCTTCCACAAGATCGCCATGACTTCGCGTAACGCGATTTACAGCTAGGGCGCTTCCGCCGCTAAATTTGCGAACGCATCCAATACGGACGCATCGGCAAGAGACGATACGTCGCCTAGGTCGCGCCCAAGATATCGTTCGCGGATCAATCGCCGCACAATTTTCCCGCTCTGCGTCTTTGGCACTTCCGCCACAATGTGCACTCTTTTGGGGCGGAAAGCGGCGCCCATTTGCTTTATCAGATGTTCAGTAAAGACGTTCGGAGAGATCCTTTCGCTCGTCCCGGCTCGCTTGAGCACAATAAAGGCGACGATTTCTTCTCCCTTCAGTTCATCGGGTACGCCGATCACGGCCGCCTCGGACACTGCTGGATGCATGCATAGGATCTCTTCCAATTCAGCCGGTCCGACTTTGCGTCCCGACACGTTCATCGATTCATCCGCGCGGCCGTGCAGAAACCAGTAACCGTCGTCATCCACGCTGGCCCAATCGCCGTGATACCACCATCCAGGAAAACGAGACCAATAGGTTTCTAGATAGCGAGCCGGATCGCCCCAAATACCGGCTGTCATCGAAGGACTCGGCCTGGTGCAAACGAGATAGCCTTTTTTGCCTCGCACGGGGCGTCCGGCTTCATCCACAACCTCAGTGGCCATGCCTGGGGCCGGCCCTCCCAACGTGCAGGGCTTCAGAGGCTGTATTGGCAGGGGAAACAAAAAGCATCCAAGAATCTCCGTTCCTCCCGAGATATTGATGATGGGGCAGCGCTCTTTTCCCACATGCTTGAAGAACCACATCCAGGATGTCTCATCCCAGGGTTCGCCCGTCGATCCCAACAGTCGCAGGGCGTCGCCGGCATAATCTTCAGGGTGGCTGCCGCGCATGAGCATACGGATGGCGGTGGGCGAAACACCGAAGGTTGTAATTTGCTCCTGATCCAGAATTTGCCAGAGCCGATCCGGGCGTGGATAATCGACCGCGCCATCGTACATAAAAATCGTCCCGCCGAAATGGTGATTGCCGAAAATGGCCCAGACGCCCATCATCCAGCCGATATCGCTCAACCAAAAGAACCGGTCGAAAGGCTTGCGGTCGAACGCCAGATATATCTCCTTCGCGGTCTGGAGCAGCGCGCCGGCATGCGTGTGAACACATCCCTTCGGCTGGCCTGTGGTGCCGGATGTGTACAGTAGCAGTGCAAGATCGCTGGATGCCATCTCGATTGTGAGCGGCGTCTCCGGCTGTCCGCCGATGAGTTTGGAAATGTCGCGCAGCTCGACAATGGCCTTGACGGAGTTGGAGCTCTCTAATGCCTCTTCCACTTTTGCGCGCAGCGGCAATTCCTTACCGCGCCTTCGAAGAGTTCGCGCGGTGAAGACCAGCCTGGCTCCTGAATCCTGGAGCCGCGAAGCAATGGCCGCGGGCCCGAAGCCTGAAAAGATCGGCACGGGCACGGCCCCGATCTTCAAACAGCCATAAATCACCGTCAAAATCTCGGGGTCCATCGGAACGCAGAGCGCGACGCGATCGCCAATCTGAATGCCAACGCCGGCCAGATAGCGAGCAAGCTGGTTTGCCCTACGAGCCAAGTCAGAAAACGTAATCTCACGCCGTTCCCCATCTTCGTTTTGCCAGATACAGGCCAGGCGGTTCGAGCCGGCATACCGGTCCAGACAGTTGTGAGCGACGTTGAGCCGTCCACCGGTGAACCATTTCGTCCATTCAGGGCCATTCGAATAATCGATTACCCTCGAGTAGGGCGCGAACCACTCCACGCCAATTGCCTTTTCCAATTCGCCCCAGAACGCTTCCGGGTGCTCGACGGAAAAATTCAGGAAATCGAGACGGTTATCGAAGCGCAGACGCTGCATAAAGCGCCATACGTTTGTCTCCTCAATCGCCTCTTGCGACGGCTCCCATACAAACGGCACTCTTCGTCTCCCTGTACCAAACACGAGCCAGTCTGTATCCATATCCGAAGCCAATGCAATCGGCCGTGGAACGACAGCGCTCGCCGACAATTTGTAGATGAGGGCCTATTGACGACCTTTCACCTCAATTTGTAAAAGATCGCTCCTCAATTTGTAAACGATCGCTCCTCGGAGCCGACCAGGAATACCCATTACTTTGCGCCTACGGGTTCCGGTTTCTTGGTTGATCCGGCGCCCCAACTGGCCCAGTAGTCCTTCCATTCCACGCGGTCGCCGGCAGGCAGAATATGAATGGGATTTAAGCCGTCCAACATCACGGCCGATTCATCGGTATGCGTCTTCTTGCCTTGGTTGGCCAGCGCTTTCGGGTGCGGGCCGTGATGGATGCCGCGCGGATGCAGCGTCGCCATGCCGGGCTTGATGTTGTCTTTACTGAAGAAATCGCCGTCATGGTAGAAGAGGAACTCGTCATAGTCCGTATTGCGGTGAAAGAATGGCACGCGCAGAGCCTCGGGATCCTCCTCGAGAGGACGTGGCAAGAAGCTGCAGACCACCGCGCCCTGCGTGACAAAGGTCGTGTGCGCGCTGGGCGGAAGATGCGCGCGCGGGCTCATGATTGGCCGGATATCGCGCATGTTGATCTTCCAGACCGTGAGGTCGCCTTTCCAGCCGACGACATCGAGCGGGTTCCAGGGGTAGAACACCTTTGAATACTGGTCTCCGGTCTTGATTCGCACTTCCCACTCACGGTTGTCGTCGAGATTGGCCTGTGGCTCGGGCGTGACAATCACCGCCGGATCGTACAAGGCGTGCTGCCCCACCAGGCCTTTGTCGGGCTGTTCGAATTCCGCTTTCGACTGAATGATGAGAAAGAAATTGTCCGTCGTTCCGGGTACGACCCGATAAGTGACGGAACGGGGGATATTGATATAGTCGCCTCGCGTGAATTGCATTGGCCCGAAGTCCGTCTCGATTGTGCCTTCGCCCCGGTGAACGAAATAGAGTTCGTCGCCATCGGAGTTGCGGAAATAGAACGGCATCGGCTCCGAACGCCGCGAAACGCTGAGCACGACATCTTCGTTGCCGAGGAACGCCGCCGGCGCGCCCTCCGGATCGTTTAAATCACCCGGTTCGATCAAATTCAGGTCGAAGCAGTGCGGCCGAAGACTGCCCTCGAACCGCACCCATCCTGTGGGCGGATGGGCGTGATACAAATGAGCCGATTTACCGTAGAAGCCTTTACGGCCGTGCTCCTCTTCGTAGGTCCCCGTGGGCAATCCGACGTGGGCCTGTTTTGCAATACGTCCTTTTTGGAGGGGATACATATCTTCAGCATAATGAAATTCAGCACACCACTGCACAGTGGGTGCAAAATGGCGTGTTTTTGAATTGTTGACTTCTTCCGCAGAGTCGCGACAATGAGAAAACCACCGATACTTTAGGAGTTCGTTTCGATGTTCAAAACTAAGTTGTTCAGAACGCTGAGCGTTGTTGCCGCGCTTCTTCTCGCTGCTTTCACGCTGTCGGCGCAATCCAAGGCGAGCGATCAGGACCTGGTCGGGAAATGGAAGATGACCTCGTTCAGCCCGGACGGAGATCCGATTCCGTGGAGTCTGAACATCAAGGAAGCCGATGGCAAACTAGTAGCCACGCTCGATACCGAGAACCAGGGAGAAGTGCCCGCGAACGGTTTCACCGTAACCGGCGAGAAGGTCCACCTGAAAGCGCCGTATGAAGGCGAAGATTACGATATCGATCTGAAGCTGGATGCCGGCAAACTCACCGGGACCTGGAGCGGTAATGGCGACAGCGGCAAAACAACAGGCGAGCGCGCGGCAGCGGAACGCTAACGGGTTGTTTACACGTGCAGCATCTGGCGCACGTTTCGTTCGATATCGGATGCGCTGGCGGCAAGCGGACTCGCGTAAAACACGTGGCTTAGCATTGTTTGCGTATTGTCGATGGCTCTCGTCAGTGTAATCACGCCGGCCCGGCGCTTCGTCACATTTTGGCCATCGGTTTTCAGTACATCCAGCCGGTCCGCTTTATCGGCGGACCACGCGCCCACCGCAAACGAATCCGCTCGTAGTAACGGCAAAGCGGTCGTGTACTCGCCGCCGAGCGGGGCGGAACCTTCGACGATCTCCATATCGTCCAGCGGTCCGTGAGCGGTCACGCGATGCTCACGAAGTTCGAAGTCGCCTTGAACCTCGATGCGGCTCGCGATTTCAAACTCAGTATTCGCTAGTTTCGTGGTCCAAGTGGTCGTAATCGCGCTGCCGTCAAATTCGCCACGCAGCACCCGCTCGCGATATGCACATTGGCCAGTCGCCCGGTTACGGATCACCACGGCATTATCAGGCACAAACGAGTTTTCTTCCGCCGACAGATTAAACGGGAAATGAGATAAGTAAACGAATTTCGAATATTTGTCGCGATAGTGAATGCTACGGTTCACGTTGTGCGATTCGAGCCAGCGCACCTGTCCGGATTGCCGATTTCCCGTGAGCATCATGCCAAGAGGATCGAACCGGCGCGTGAAGTCGCCGCGCTCGACCGGGAGTGGTTCGGGAGTGGCCGTCCAGAACGGATCGTCTCGCGGGATGAGAAGGAGCGCATAGGCTTGCATGCCCCAATACGGGTGGCCATTGTCAACGTAGGTTTCCTTTAGGAACTTCGATCCTTCCGGCGTGAACGTTTCAAGCAATTTGCCGTCCGCCTGGTCGAACGCCCCAATGTCCCAGAGATAATTGATGTTCTTCTCGACAATCGTCCGCAGCAGACCTGGCGAATAAGGCCAGAGCTTCTGCAGATATGCCAACACTAGCGGGGTGACCACGGCCCAACGGTAAATGAGCGACCGGCCAAATAGGACGTGCGAGCCGTTCGCGCCAAAAAAGTATGGGGTGCTTTCGAGGAACTGGCGCAACCGCACGGTAAAGCGCTCGCGCCAATGTGGATACCGCTCGCCCGCAATGCGATTCCAATACAGAAAATGGCTGGCGAAGACCCAGAAATTGTAGTAATCGTAAACAGGCTCGGCCGTGGAATCGCTGTACCACCCATCGCCTTTGGCCAGCGTGTCCAGAAAGCGCACATCTTCTTCCATCCACTTCACGTCGGGCTGGAACTCGTTCCAGCGTGAAGAGAGCGCAAGCCGTGAAGCCTGGTTCACCGCGGTAAACCATGCCCAGTTATTGTGCCGGACCGGAACCTGCGTACAGCTTGCCAACCATGCTTGAATATTCGCTCGATCGCGAGAGTTGAGGCGGCCAAGAAATTTATCGCCGAGCAGAAAAATCGACCACGCCACCAGCGATGACTCTACCTGCTTCTGGTGCTGGTGGTCGGCAGGAGAAGGACCCCAGTAATCCGGATTTTGCGGATCGAACGCGTGCCTGAACGTATCGACCAGAACCTGCGTCAGGTCCGGATGGCGGCGTCCGCTTGCCCACCAGGCGCTCAGCGCGGGCATCATGCGCGAAACGGAATCGTAGGTTTTGCCGGA
>Ga0134128_10012280_pt1 | contig 10216 bp, 6 predicted proteins | sample KB31754_FD_96462 | JGI IMG/M metagenome (GOLD analysis project Ga0134128, IMG submission 96462) | Terrestrial soil microbial communities with excess Nitrogen fertilizer from Kellogg Biological Station, Michigan, USA - KB3-175-4 | ecosystem: Environmental > Terrestrial > Soil > Unclassified ...
CAACAGACGAGCCGGACCATTGTTCACGCTAATGGCCAAGTCCAGATCGCCATCGTTGTCGTAGTCGGCATAAGCGGCGCCACGAGCAACCACCGCCTTTTGCAGCGCGCGCCCGAGTTTTCCGGAAACGTCTTCAAACTTATTGCCCCCTTTATTGCGATAGATGCCCGCGGGCTGCGCATATTTTACCGTCGGCTGCACAACGCTGATGTCGTCGGACACGTGACCGTTCGCGGCAAAGACGTCGAGCAAACCGTCAGATCGTAGTCGAAGAAAAACGCGCCGAAGGTCAGCGCCGGGCTGGTCATCTGACCCAGGCCTGAAGCAGGCGCGGCGTCGGTGAACAGGCCGGTACCGTCGGCGCGATACAGCGCCATGCTCTCATTGGTGAAATTGCCGATCACGATGCTTTGGCGCCCGGATTGATCATAGTCGCCCGCATCGGTGCCCATTCCGGCTCGTACTCGGCCGGATTCACTCAGCGCCACTCCGGCGAGAATAGCCACATCCGTGAAGGTGCCGTTGTGATTGTTGCGGTACAGCTTGTTCGCTTCAGTGTCGTTGGAAACGAACAAGTCCAGCCAGCCATCGTTGTCGTAGTCGATCAGCGCTGCGCCGAGTGATTTGCAGGTGGGATCGTATAGCCCGGCGCGCTTGGTGACATTCTCAAATGTGCCATCGCCCTTGTTGTGGAAGAGCGTTGCGCTCTCACCCTTGTAGGTTTGCGGCGTGCAGTAGGATTTGTTTTTGTTGTCGAGCGTGCAGTATTGATCTTTTTCGATGGACCATTCGATGTAGTGGGTGACGAAAAGGTCAAGCTTGCCATCGTTGTCGTAATCGAACCAGACGGCGCTGGCGGGGAAGCCCGCGTCGGCCACTCCGGCTTTCGAGGTGACGTCAGCGAATTTGCCGTTGCCCAGATTGCGGTAAAGATGATTGGAGCCGACGGTGGTGAGGTAGAGATCGTCGAAGCCGTCGTTGTCGTAGTCGCCGACGGCACAGCCGAGGCCGTAGGTTTCCACCGCGAGTCCGGCTTGTTTGGTGACGTCGGTGAACGTGCCGTCGTGATTATTGTGATACAGCGCGGGCAACGATTTCTCGCCGGAACCGTGCCCGGGCCAGTTCATGGAGTTCACGAAAAAAATGTCTTGCCAGCCGTCGTTGTCGTAGTCGATGAAACACACGCCGCTCCCCATGGTTTCGGGGAGATATTTTTTGCCGAAGGCGCCGGTGTTGTGCTTGAAGCGAATGCCAGACTGCGCCGTAACATCGGTGAATTCGATGGGGCCAGCGGGCCGCGAGGCTTCGGCGGCGGTGCTGGTGCTACCGGTCGTTGTCGCCGCCGCGGAGGGAATTGGTGACGGCGATTCCGGCGGCCCTGGCACGGCCGGTGGAGCAGGTACCGCGACTTTTGCGGGCGATGGCACTTCGGGCGGCTTCGGCGGCGGCTGGTTGCAGCTAATGGTGAAGCACGATGCAGCGATCAGCAGACAGATCGAGAGGTTGCGTTTGTCGATCAATAAGGCAAGTCCCTTATTTTCGCGCATCAGACCGGTGCAACGACCGTGGTCGGCCGGCGCGATTCGAAGCAGATGTCGATGAGCATCGCCGTCGGACCAACCAGGAAAAGCGCGTAGAACGGCGCATATACCACCTGATTGAGCCGCAGGATCATTTCCACAACTGCTACGAGGAATACGACGACGCACTGCCAGAATTTCTTGCGCACGGTGGTCTTGGGATCGGTCACCATGAAAAAGATGAAGAGCTGATACATCGGGCCGGTGAGCGGCGCAATTTCGGATTGCCATGGGCTGCCGGTGATCCAACTGCGCATAAACGCGAAGGCGATGAATGAGGTGACGTATGTGGCGGTGATGTGGAAGCGGCGGACCCGGTAGATGATCACGGAGCCGAGACACCAGATCACGATCATGGGCAGTAGGTAGTTGCCCCACTGGATACTCAATGTGGCGACCGTTTCAGGCGCAAGGAAGAGCAGCACGGAAATACCGAAGTTCGAAGGATTCCACATGTGGCGGCCCTTCACGCGCAGGACATACTTCGACATGATCGAAACGACCGCGCAAAGCAAATAGGGCCACACGGCCGGAGAGCGCACCAGGATGCCCACGCTGATCCCGCTGATGTACGCGCTGGCGAGATTCGGGAATTTGCCGGTGAAGATGCGGCCGAGAATCAGCTCGGCGAGCAGGGCGGCGACAATGGCGATGCCGGTCTTTTTGTAGCTCTCGAGAATCCCGAACGAGAGATGGCCGGCCAGCAATATGCAGGTAATAAACGCGGGAGCGAGATAGCGATTTTCAGGGCTGAAAAATCGCTTCCACGAAGCCTGCGGCACCGACGGACGGCGCGGACATCACGCCAGCGGCTGCGTCACTCATGCGGGCTCCTTGATTTTGTGAAGTTGCACGGCGGCGGGCTTGTCGATGGTTTGCGTTTTCCCGGAGGGCCAACGGATCACGGCTTTTTCGATTTGCGGGAATTTGCCGAGTCCGAAATGCAGGCGACGCTGATTCTGCGCGGCGAAGCCCGTGCCGCCGGAGACTTCCTGAATCTGATGCTGGCCGTTCCAGAACAGCGTAACTTGCGCGCCGATCGCGCTGCGATTGCTCGCGGTGCCTTCCAGTTCAAACTCGATCCACTGATTTTCCGGCGTGACATTATTTTTGTAGATCAGCAGGGGGCCGCGCTCATTCGCCACGACGACATCGAGCACTCCGCGATTCCACAGGTCGGCCACCGCCACGGAACGGCCGTCGTAGGTGTCGGTTATCCCGACGGCTTGCGCGACGTTCACGAATTTCCCGGCGCCATCGTTCAGCCACAGCCGCTTGGGCTGGTAGCCCGAAAGGCTACGACCTTCCATTGCCGGCCAGTTTTTGGCGTCGTTGATGATCATGCTGTGGCCGCCGGCGATTTTCGAAAAGTCATACCAGTAACTTTTGTTGCGATCGAGCGAGACGTAGCCGTTGGTGAGATAGAGATCGAGCGTACCGTCGTTGTTGAAGTCGCCGAACTGCGCGCCGAAACTCCATCCGCCGATTTCGACACCCAGGTCGCGCGCCAGGTTCTCATACTTGATTCCGTCGCCCGACGTACCTTCTTTCGGCACCCACAGATTATTCCCTTGGATCAGCACGCCTTCTTCGGAAATGTTTGAGACATACACGGCGTAGCGGCCCTGATTGAAAATGTCGCCGACCGCCGCGTTCATTCCGCTCTTGGGTGCGAAGCCTACGCCGGTTTGCTCGCCCACCTCGCGAAAGCGCTTGCCGTCATTGAAGTAAAGTTCCGAGATGCCGTAGTCGTTGGCGACGAAAAGATCCTGGCGGCCAGTGCCGCGAAGATCCGCCGCGGATGCCGCCAGCGTCCAGCGATGGCTGTTGATGCCGACTTTCTCGGCCACTTCTTCAAATTTGCCGCCGCCAAGATTGTGGAACAAGTATTTGCGACCGCCGTTTTTAGCGTATTCGAAACTATCCGGCATCATGCGGGTGTTCGCGAGATGCCACAGGTCGACGTCTTCCGAGTAATAGCCGCCGATGAAAAAATCGAGCAGCCCGTCGCCGTCGTAGTCAAACCACAACGCGGTGTTGGCGTTGACCCACCGCGGAAGGCCGACTTGATCGGTTACGCGCGTGAAGCCGTGTCCCGCGTCGTTGTGGTAGAGCTCGGGGCGCCCCCACTTCACCAGGAGCAAATCTTCGTAGCCGTCGTTGTCGTAATCGCCCCAAACCGCGCACATCGAGACGCCAACGCCGGGTTGGTTGACGTTGGCCACGCCCATGTCTTCCGCGACATCTTTGAAGGTGCCGTCGTGCATGTTCCGATACAGCGCGTTCTTGCTTCCTTCGCCGCTGTTGGTGACGTAGATGTCAGGCCAGCCATCACGGTCAAAATCCACAATGGAAACGGACGCACCCATTGAGGCGACCTGCGGCATGATGTGGTTCAACCTGGCGTCCAGCGTAGGCGCCTGATGAACGAAATTCGCTCCGGCAGCTTTAGAAACTTCCTCAAAATAGAACCCATGACGGCCCAGCGCGGTTTGTGCGTCCAGAATTGATTTCGCCGCGCCCCGCCGGGCTTCGAATCGCCTTATCACCATAGGCGAAAGCACCAGCGCCCCGAAAATCACGCCCAACACGATTCTCGGAATTGGACTTCGCGGCACTAGTTTCCGCCTCTGCGCAGCGAATTCTGGAAGACGTCCGGAGTCACGTAGCGCGTGTGATAGTTCAGCCAGTCCTCAGGATGATGCTTGTAAACCCACTCATCTTCGAGCCGGCCGGGCCGGTCGTTGTATTCCGACTTGGCGTGATACGGCAGCGGCAGAACGGTCTTCGAAAAGGTGGAGTTGAAGTCGCCGTCCTTGATCCAGCCGTCACCCAGTAGAACGTAGTCGCGCAGCCAGCCCGCAACAGGAACGGGTTGCTCGGGATAGCGCATCGACATCTCATCACCGGAATCGACGATCACGTAGCGGTCGTCCACTTTGGTCAGCAATTCGCGGACATCACCGTAGCGCGTGTAGTAACCGATCAGATCGCGCCACTGTTGTTTCGAACTCATCAATTTGTCGTAGTCGGGCACTTCCGGCGCGGGCGCGTTGGGGTCCGGCCGATTGATCATGGAGTAGCCACGATAGTGGAGGTCGGCAACGGTGGGGTCGAGGCGTTTCGTCTTTACCGCAGCGACGACCTCCTTAGAAGCGCCTTTCGCCCAGGTGATACAGTCCCAATAAATTTCCAGATTCGTGCGCAGGCGAACGCGGCGCGGCACACCCACGGGAAAAATGTCGGTGAGGTTGAAGAGTACGGTTTTCTTGCGGCCCGCGGGGAACCCAAGGTTCGACTGCGCGACCTTCCAGCCGCCGTGTCCGTTGGGCACTTCCACGCTCATCCCGTGCGCCTTCCAGCGACTTCCTTGCGTAATGGCCACATTCAAGGACGATTCCGTATCGTGAATCGAGCCTTGCCCGATAAGATAGAGCGGTCCACTCTTCGGCGCATCGTCGCCAAGATCAACTTCCAGGTAATGATCGCGCGTCAGCCCCTGGAACTGGCCCTGCCCGAAAGAGCTAAGCGCCCTTTGATCCAGCTTGTTCACCAGTTCGGTGACGTCCTGCCCGAGATCATCGGTCGCACGCGCAATGGCATGCGGCGTTTCGACCACCGTAAAGCCCGGCTTCTGCGGTGGAATCACAAATCGCTCATCCACGAAAATCTCCGTGCCCGCAGGATGATCCACGGTCATCAGGCCGATGTAGTCGTAGTAGTAGACCTCCCAAAGCTCCGCCGTAATTCGCAAATCGTAGTAACCGTCATGCGGCACCAGCTGATCGCGGCCAATCTTGTACCACTCCACGGTTGTCGCCACGCTCGCTGTTCCTATGGTGTTGATGCGCAGCCCGATCGCCGATCCCCACGGTACCGCATCCTTTAGAAACTCCATGTGCTTCCCGTTGTAGGCGAAAAGGAATGGGCAGCTCGCTTTCAACCGCTGCTCGGTCACCACTTCCTGGTCCGCCTTCACTTCAAATTCCGCGCGGACTGTTCCGTTCGGCCACACCACGCGCACCACTTCCGTACTGGTCTGATTTCCCAATCCAAAATGAAGCTGCGGCCCGGTAATCGGTTGCTTCTGAACCAGCAAGCCCGAACGAATTTCGATTTCACCGCCTACGCCAAACGGATTGATGCGTTGATCGCCGACGGCTTGCTTGGCGTGCGGCCGCACCACCTGCCAGTGATAGTTTTTTGATCCATGATTCGCGGCGCGCAACGGCTGCCCGTCCGCGCCCAACCCGACGAGGTCCAATCGCCCGTCGCCGGTCAAATCCGCAACGTCCTGCACGATCGCAGGCAGGCTCGCATGTTCCAGCAACCCGAAAGCGCTCTTTTCGTCAGCCAGCCAAATCATCGGCACCGCGGCGGCTTTGCTCGAGCCGGCTGCTTCTCCGACCGGCGTCAAAATCAAGTCGAGCCCGCCGTTATTGTCCAAATCCGCGACCAGCAAGCGCACATCGCCAGCCAGTGCTTCCGCGCTGTTCGGAACTCTCGCGATCTCCGTCGCCGACCAGCCCTTTACATCCGAGAATGACACTCGGACGATCGCTCCGTCGCTTTGCACTGCCAAAACATCCAGAACTCCATCGTTATCGGTGTCCGCAACATTGATCGCCTTCACCGTCTGTAGATTCCCCGGCAGCGCTACCTCGCGAAACTGGCCCTGCCGTTCGTTGTGAAAAATATGTAGCTTCCCCGCTCCATCGATTACCGCAGCATCGGCATTTCCATCGGCATCGAAATCCGCCCACGCGAATCCGCGGACTCCCAAAATTCCGGTGAATGGATGAATGGGCAAGAACGTTCCGTCTCCATTGTTGCGAAGTACCAGGAGTTCCCCCGTCCGTGCGCCGAGGACAATATCGAGATCGCCGTCCGCCTCAATGTCCACAGCCCACGCCCCCGTATAAGTGGCGCCCGTCACCGCCCTCGGCAATTTCGCCTGCGCAGTTACATCCGTAAATTTCTTCGGATCATCCTGGCGCATCAAGCGCACGCCGCCGGCGCCGGCCAGCACCAGGTCGGTTTTGAAATCGTAATTGAAGTCCACCTGCAGCACGCCTTCAGGCTGCGGCGGCACTGCTGCGGATCCACCCGGGAACGGCATCGTCGCGCCAGTGGCCAACTGAACCTCGTGCCCATTTGCCTTAGCTACCACTGGCGCGCCTTCACTGCCCAGCGCAATCGCTCCAACCCAATTCCATCGTAGCGCGCGGGTCTCGACTCCAGCCATGGGGGCTGCTGAAAATGTCAGGCTGGTGTCCGCTGGCGCCGGCGCAAAGACAGGCGACTCCATCCTCACGAATCGCGTGAACGGCTCCGCTTCCTCGCCCGGCGCAGCCTTCAATGCCGCCAGGCTTTCGCGGAATTCCGGTACGCGCATCAGAACGTTTCGCAGAAAGATCGTTCGGGTCGCAGCCGCCCGTGGATCGGACCCCGCCGCCGCGGCCTGCAGCGCCGTCAATTGCTGCCGCACTTCCGCCGGCCAACCAGCCGAGCGCGCGCTGATTTTCTCCACCGCCGACTGCAGCGTCGCCGCTTCTCCGCGCTTCGCCGCCACTCGCGCCAGTTCCAGCCAGGCCGCCTGATTGTCTGGTTGCGCCGCCAGAATTTTCTGGATCAATTCCTGAAACTCTGTATCCGCGCTTGGACCACCTTGCCGCTCCACCTCTTCGGCCAGGTGATATGCGGCGCGATAATTTCCTGGATTGAGTTCCGTCGCTTTCCGCCACGCCGCGATCGCTTCGGCCGAACGTCCGCGCGCGCTCTCCAGCACTCCAATCAAGTCGTACATATGGTCATTCTGCGGAGCCAGCGATCGTGCTCGCTCGAGTCTCTGCGCCGCCACATCCAGGTTGCGTTGTCGCAGCGCCAGTACGCCCCAATTCGCCCAGCCCGCGGGCTCCCCTGGAACGAGTTGCGTCACCTGCGCCAGCTTCGCGTCCGCGTGCACATCATCGCCGACCTGCAGCGCCGCCAGCCCCACGTAAAAAGCCGACACCACCTGGTCGTACATCTTCGACGAACGGACGGGAAGCTTTTCCGATCCGCATCCGGTAAACGCGATCGCCAACCCGCCAACCAGAGCGAGTGAAATCAAACAACGCAACGGCGTGCCGACCTTGCGTGAAGCGCTCTGACGAGACACACGAAGCCCAGCCGCTGGTGATCTTCTCGTTTTCATAGATGAGCTAAAATATACACAATCGTCCAAGGCATTCCTAATCTTGTGTTTTCGAGTGCGCGGGGCTTTCGCGGCCGTGAATATCAGATGTTTTCTTGTATTCCAGCTTCTTGTAACCCAGCTTTCGGGCGATCCCTCGAAACCACAAGAGTCCGACGCCCAGAAACGGCAACGCGTACAGCAGCAAATCCCAGCGCCCAAATCCGGCGGGCGTTGCCTCGACCTGTGCCATGGCTTCCGCATTTCCTGCGCTGCTCTCCAGGATCAGCCGCACCTGCCACATCTCATCCTGATCGAATTGCACTTCGCTTTTAAACTGCACCTGATCGCGCGATTTCTCAGGCCACGACTTGTACACCATCTCCGGGAGCCGCTTGCTCACCGGCTGCACTCCAATCTCAAATTTCAAATCACTCGGCACTGTTCCGCCCGGCGGCGGATCGACCATGATCCAGAACGTCCCGGTCCCCAAATCCGGGTGCGTCCACAGAGAAATCACGCAAGGCCCCACGCGCTGGTCCGTAATGATTGGAAAAGGCGGCCCGTTGTGTGCCCTCGCTGGCAAACAAGACACCAGCAGAATGCTCACCGCCGCCGCAACTTTTGCCGCCACTTGCCTTCTTCCCACGTTATCCACCCAGAAACGTCGCTCGCATTTCCATGGGCTGAAACATCAACCAGACCGACGCCGCCCAAACAAGCGTGCAGACTGTCGCCCACGGCACAAACGCCCGCATCGGCCGCGCCTCGCAATCTTCCGATGCCAATCGATAGGTCAGCAGTAAAGAGCCTGCAAATCCCAGCAACAAGAATCCCAACTCGATGGGCTGCACAAATCGCGTTGGGATTCCCGTCCAAGTCCACAACGGTGTCCCCAGCCATTGCCGTCCTAAATCGGCCGCCGCGCTCTGCGTCACCGGGATGAACGTGAGAATCCCCGTAAGGAAATGAAATCCGTAATGCGCCAGCCACATCCCGAAGCCCAGTGGCACCAGTGCGTAACTGTAGCGCACCGCCAGCGGCACCAGGGCACGCGGGCTGCCCTGCAGCGCGCGCGTTGACCACGCCGCCAGCCCCAGCAGCAAAATTGGCTCGGCCACTAGAACAAACGCAAAAATCAGCCCAAGCACCGGCGCTTCATGACTTACGTGTAGCATCTTGCTTAGCCAATCTTCGACCGCGTAGATCGGACTGACCATCCCGAATGCATTTAGAAGTGCCCCAAAACTAAAAACGGTCACCAGGGCCGCCAGGTCTTTGTGTCGCGAGAAGTGGCCCACTCCCGATCGCAGCGGATCGACCATCAACTCCGCCGCCGGAAGCCGGCTGGTGATTCCGACATTGTCATGCGGGCACGCGTGAACGCAATCCAGGCAAAACGTGCAGTCCACGTTGCCGACCTTCAGCGGCTGAAACAACGCCAGCTCGCACCCCCGCTGAAGCACCACCAGCTGCGACCCGGCAGCCACGTTCTTGCGCACCCCTCGAATGCAATCTTTCGTCCGGCAATGCGTGCAAACCCCCTGATCGCGCACCTGCACTTCCAACGGCGACAAAGTCGAAGCGATGAAGTTAAATTGTCCAATGGGACAAACAAACTTGCAGAACGATGCGTGCTTGAAAACTCCATCTACAACCAGCACGGCTAGGAAGTAGCCGAGTATTAGCCAAGCCGTCCACCAGGGGGACGCCCACAAATCAAACAGCTCATACGCAAACAGCACGGCCGCGAAAAGCCCTACGGCCATCCACTTGTTCCGCAAGGCCTGCGGCCAATTCAGCCACGGCCGCAGAAATTTCCGCGCCGCATTCCGCACCAACATGAAAGGGCATGCCAGGCAGAAGAAATTCCCCGCTGCTAGAATCACCAGCACGAGCGCCCCGCGAAAATGCACCCATGTCAGCACCGTCGCCAGATTTTTTGGCGCCAGCGTCGGCCCGAAAAGGCCGTGCAGGACCATCACCACGCTCAGAATCAAAAAAGGAATTTGCAGTACCGTCCGCGAGTGCCGCCAGCGCAGGAACGGTCCGACGACCGGAGCCCGCAACAAGTCGAAGTGCGATGTCTCCGCGGAGCCCACCGTCGAATTGGAGTTTGCGTTGGACAACGTGCTAGCTATCCCGGACGTTCCCGACGTTGATCCGCCGCTCGATTTTTTGGCCGTCCGGCAAAGTGATATACACCAGCAAAACCCAGTCGCCGGCCATCGTGAATGTAACGCTGCCCTGATAGCGGCCTGCTGCGATTTCTTTTGCTTCGCCGAACGCCGGACTCATGCCCGGATGCGACATGTCTGCCTCCAGCGTAATGCGCGCCCCGGAGATCGCGCTCTCTCCGCCATCCACGAGTTTCAGAGTTACGGTCGCGGCACCCACGCGAACCGGTTGCGGCGCGATGTGACTCTCGATCGCAATGCCGGACGAGCGGCGCGCGGACGGC
>Ga0134128_10012283_pt1 | contig 10215 bp, 9 predicted proteins | sample KB31754_FD_96462 | JGI IMG/M metagenome (GOLD analysis project Ga0134128, IMG submission 96462) | Terrestrial soil microbial communities with excess Nitrogen fertilizer from Kellogg Biological Station, Michigan, USA - KB3-175-4 | ecosystem: Environmental > Terrestrial > Soil > Unclassified ...
CTGGAGGGGCTGATAGGCAAGCTCAACGCCTCTGCCAAAGGCGTGGCCGCGTGCAGCGAACGACTTGTTTGAAATCGCGAAAATTCTGCCGTTGAACGGCGAACGACCTATTTGGAACGATACTGTTCCGCGGTCCCGTAAGTCGTTGGGCAATCACGAGGCTGCGCGAACGAGCTTTTTGAGCGTACCCACTACAGGTCATACCTCGGCCGCAGCGCCTGTTATGTTCCGCGTCACCGCGGCAAGTCGCCGCACCAATCCGCCTACTTCACCCGCTCGCTGAGGATCCAACAGCAAGCCGCCGTGCTGGCGAGCTTTTTCGCTCTGGTGGGGCTGGTGCCGGCGGAGCCCTCCGCCGCCGCGGGCGCCGCCCTGCCGAACATCTGCCACGGCAACTCGCTCTGCACCGCGTTCGAGACCTACACCACCCTGATCGTTTCGCCATCGATCTCGTTCGAGCACGCGGTCTTCCTCGCGGAATGCCTCGCACGGGGCGATCAGCTGCGGCTCGGCAAGTGCTGCGATTGCGGCGGCATCATCGTCGTCGAGCGCTTTCCCATCCGGGAGAAGCGCTGCCATCACTGCGTGGCGCAACGGGACTAGGACCCGAGGCCCCGCTCCCGGCTGGTAAAATCCCCGCCATGGATTCGGGTCGGCCAAACTTCTTTTCAGGTCCGTACATCGATCGTCGCGCCGAGGAGCGGGAGGACGCGGACTGGGCGCGGGTGGCGCTCGAGGATCCGCAGACGCTCTATCTTCTGGGCAGCGGCACGCGGCATCTGGTCTACACCCAGCCGCAGCCGCGCATTGCCTTTCTCAGCGGCGAAGTGGCGGCCGCTGCCGATCGCAGCCGGCTCGTGCTCCTCGGATGGTTCCGGGAGCGGCGCTGCGTTCTGGTCGAAGCCGGCGACGATCCGGCCCTGGAATTGCCCGGTCAGGCTTCTTTCGAGGAGCTGCGTCCGCTCGCCCCGCTCCTGGCCGGCGAAGAGGCGGGCCTTCTCGCCTACGCGCGAGCGCTTTCCATCTGGCGGGCGCGCCAGCGCTATTGCGGCGCGTGTGGTGCCCCGACGGTGCCCCAACGGGCCGGACACTGCATGCGCTGCTCCAAAGAGGGCTGCGCGCAGGAGTTCTTCCCCCGCCTGGATCCCGCCATCATCGTGCTGGTCACCGATGGGGAGCGGGCGCTTCTCGGCCGACAATCGACCTGGCCGCCGGGACGGTACTCGACCATCGCCGGGTTCGTGGAGCCGGGCGAAAGCCTGGAAGATGCCGTCGCCCGGGAGGTGATGGAGGAGACGGGCGTGCCGGTGACCGCGACCCGCTATGACTCCTCCCAGCCCTGGCCCTTCCCCGCCTCGATCATGATCGGCTTTCGCGCCTGGACGCAGGCGCGCAGTCCGGTGCGCCTCAGCGGCGAGCTGGAGGATGCCCGCTGGTTCACCCGCGAGGAAATCAGGGTCGGCGGCAACGACCTGCTGCCCTACGTCCATTCGATATCGCGCCGCCTGATCGTCGAATGGCTCGAGGAGCAGCCCTCGTGCAAAGACACGGCGTCATAGGAACTTCGCATGTGTCTGCTCGTACTCGCGTGGAACACGCACCCGCGTTATCGGCTGGTCGTCGCGGCCAATCGCGACGAGTACCACGAGAGGCCCGCGGCGCCGCTCGGCCGCTGGGCCGGACCCGCTGACATCATCGCCGGAAGGGATCTGCGCGCCGGCGGCACGTGGCTCGGAATCGACCGCCGCCGCCGTTTCGGCGTGGTCACGAATTTCCGCGATCTGCTGCGGGCACCGCCTGACGCACCGTCACGCGGCGGGCTGATTCCAGGGTATCTCGGCGGCGCGGCCGGACCCGGCGATTACCTGGCGGGCTTGGAAAAAGAGGCCGCCGGCTACGGCGGATTCAACCTGCTGCTGGCCGATGGCGAGTCTCTCTGGTATGCCGCCAACCGCGCCGCGCCCTTCGCCCGGGCTCTGTCGCCAGGCATCCACGGGCTGTCGAACGAGTTGCTCGATACTCCATGGCCCAAGTTGCTCCGGGTGCGGCGCGGCTTCGAGGAGTGGCTTCGGAACGGCGGCGGGGCCGACAGCGGGGAGCTCTTCGCACTGCTCGGCGATCGCGCGCCCGCCGGCGATGCGGAAGGGCTGTCGGGCACCGGGCTGGCGCCCGAATGGGAGCGAACCCTGTCCTCCCCCTTCGTCTTGCACGCGACCTACGGCACGCGCTGCTCCACCATCGTCGCCATCGAGGCCACGGGCGCCTGTTACCTCGCCGAGCGGCGTTTCGACCCCAGCGGCGTCTGCAGCGGCGAGACCGAATACCGCCTCGCGCCCGGCGACTGGCCTGACCGCAAGACGTGACGGAACCCGAGCCGCTGACGGCGGGTCATGTCTACAATCCGAGTTTCATCCGCCGGCGAAAGAAAGCCGAAATGAGTAAGCGGCCTGGGGTCTGCGCCGTTCGAAAGCAAGTGATCAAGCGGCGCAGGCGGGCCTCGGGCCTCCTCTTACTGTTCCTCACCTGCCCACTGGCCCGGGCCGGCGTGACCATTACGGTCAGCGGCGTGAGTGATCCCATCCGCGGCAATGTGCTCGCCTACCTGAGCTTCGCCCGCTACCAGCGCAGCAAGCACCTGACCCCCGATATCGTCGACAGACTGGAGAGCCGTATCCCGCGCGAGGTGCAGTCGGCGCTGCGCCCGTTCGGGTATTACCAGCCGAAGGTGCGCTCCAGCATCAAGGCCGCCGGGCCGGACAACTGGCAGGTGGCGATCACCATCGACCCCGGTCGACCTGTGATCCTGAAGAGCGTCGATGTGCATGTCGTGGGCCCCGGAGCGGGCAAGCGGCTTTTCACGCGGATCACGTCCCGCCTGCCCCTGCACGCCGGCGAGCCTCTCAATCAGGCGGACTATGACGGCGTCAAGAACGATCTGCTGCGCACTGCGGCCACCTACGGCTATATCGATGCGACACTGACGCGCCATGAGTTGCTGGTCGATCCGGCCGCCCACACCGCCAGCGTCGCCCTGGAGCTCCAGACGGGCGTACGTTACCGGTTCGGCGCGACCACGATCGACCAACATGTGGTGAGCGAGAAGCTGGTACGCAAGTATTTGCGCTACCGCGAAGGCGCCCCCTTCGACCTGACGGAGGTGCTGCGCACCCAGTTTGCCCTGGATGACGCGGAGTATTTCTCCAACCTGGAGGTGGTGACGGGAACGCCGGACCGGGTGAATCATACCGTGCCCGTCAACATCCATGCCGAGCCCAGCCGCCCGAACGTCTACTCCTTCGCCGGCGGCTACGCGACCGATACCGGCGCGCGGGGCATCATCAGCTGGCAGGACCGGCGGGTGAATTCCTACGGCCACAAGATGAGCGTCGACCTGGAAGCCGCCCAGGTGACCAAGTACAGCCTGCAGAGCCGCTACATCATTCCGATCGGCGACCCGGCGGTGGAGAACCTGACACTGGCCGCCACCGTCGAGCAGCGTGAGCTCGCGGATGTCGACGCGAGAACCATGTCGATCGGCCCCAGTGTGACCCGCGTGACGGGCCGCTGGCAGATTGTCGGGTTCATCAACGGTGTGCACGCCACGGGCACCGTGCAGACCAGCGTCCCGGGCACGCTGAACGCCTCCAAAGCCTGCATTGCCGCGAGCACCCAACCCGGCACCGCATGTACCGCCAACGTGACGATCGGACTGCCGACCAACGACATGCTCGTGCCGGGAGTAGACTTCGCCTCGGTCCCCAAAGGCTATCTCGGCGAGCCGATGTTTCAGCACGGGTTTTTTGCCGAGATCCGCGGCTCCGAGGGCGCGTTCGGCTCGCGGGCGAACTTTCTGCAGATCCACGTCCAGGTCGAGCGGGTATTCAATCTGGCGCCGAAATGGCACTTGCTGCTGCGCGATGAAGCGGGCGCCACTCTTGCCTCTCACTTCGAAGCCATGCCGCCGGCGATGCGCTTCTTCGCCGGTGGTGAGGGGAGCGTGCGCGGTTTCGCGTACAACGACCTCTCGCCGACGCAGCAGTACTGCACCTCGGACAATGAGGTCTGCGATCAGGCGAAGGCCGGCGGCAAGGACGTGTTCACCGGAACGGTGGAATTCGATCGCGACCTGCCGAGAAACTTCGGCATCGCGGCGTTCTTCGACTACGGCAATGCCTTCAATCACTTGGGTGCGCAGTGCGACGAGGTGGCAGACGCGAGCCCGCCGCGGCAGGAATGCCATGGCCTTCTCGAGTACGGCGCCGGAATCGGGTTTCGCGTCCGCCTGCCGGTCCTGACGCTCGGCATCGACATCGGGCAGCCGCTGTCGCAGTCGGGCAGTCCACGCCTGTACATCAACTTCTCGCCGAAGCTGTGAGAGCGCGGTAGCCACCGATGCGTCGCTTTCTGCTCCTCGCCACCGCCGTCTTCGTCCTGATCGCCGTCGGTCTGCCCTGCGCCGCGCTCTACGCTGTTCTCTACACGCAAAGCGGGTTGCAATTCGTCGTTGCCCACCTGCCGCAGCGGTTCGGCAATGTCGGCGTCAGGATCGAGGGTGTCAGCGGCACGATCGCCGGCGGCGCCCGCGCGTCGCTGGTCGAGATCGATCAGGAGCGGGTGCGTCTCGACATCCGCGGCATCTACACCCGGATCCGGCTGGAGCCGCTTCTCTGGCAGACCATCAGCACGCCCGCTACGAAGGTCGACAGCGTCTCTGTCGAGGTCAAGCGCCCGCCCCCGCCGCGCCCTGGGTCGGGCGGCCATGGGCCGCAATTCCTGCCGCGCTGGCTGACCATCGACATCGGACATGCCAACGTCGGCCAGGCGCTCGTGGTGGTGCCGGACGGCACGCGGATCACGGGCACCGCGATTTCCGGATCCGCGCTGCTGCGCCACCGGGACATCCGCTTCTATCAGGCGGAGCTGCAGATGGGCGAAGTGCATTTCGCGGTCGCCGGGAGCCTCTATGCCCACGATCCGCTGCGGTTGGCGGCGAACGGCCTGATCACCTGGCAGCCGCGCGGCCAGCCGGAGTGGCAGCTCGCCGCTACTGCCGCGGGCGATCTCGACGAGCTGCCGATGAGCGCCTGGATCCATGCGCCGTTTCACAGTGAGCTCACCGGCGAGATGCTCGATCTGACTCACCACTGGCATTGGCACGCCGATGCCGTGGTGCAGGACTTCGACCTGCGCGCCTGGCATCTCACCGGCGCACTGGGCGCCATCGCGGGCAAGCTCGCTCTGCGCGGCGATGGGCGGGAATTCTCCGCGCGTGGCACGTTGGATCCGGCCGGACTGAAGGCAGGCTCTTTCAATGTGCAGTTCGACGGGGGCTATTCCCGGCAGGTCCTCACTGCAACCCGCATCGACATCGTCCATCAGGCTTCGGGAGCGCACACGATCGCATCGGGCTCGATCGGGATCGTGCCGGGCGGGCCGCGTCTCGATCTTCGGGGCACCTGGCGTAACTTCCGCTGGCCGCTCGTGGGACGGAATATCCCCTTCAGCAGCAGCACCGGAAGCTTCGAGCTCTCGGGCGTGCGCCCGTACGACTTCCATACCCAGGGTTTGGCCCGGATAAACGGGCTCGCACCGATCCCCGCCGACGTCACCGGCAAGCTGGACGCGGGCGGCGTCGACATCAGCCGCGCGGGACTCGATCTTTATCGAGGTCATGCCGATGTGCACGGTCAGGTGACCTGGGCTCCGGTGCAGCGTTGGACGATCAGCGGCCACGCGACCGGCATCAACCCGGGTGTCCTGCGGCCCGACCTGCCCGGCAGTCTCGGCTTCGACGTTGCCATCGACGGCCGGGGTTTCAGGTCCGGCGATCCGCTCAGCGTGGCCGTCGGCCGGCTCAGCGGGCGGTTGCGGGGCGTCGCCGCGAGCGGCGGCGGCGAGCTCACGCACGCGGGCGACACGTGGACGTTCCAACAGGTTCGCGTGGACCTCGGCCGCACCCACCTGGCGCTCGATGGCCGCATCGACCGCGCGGCTGATCTGCGCTTCACGGTGACCGCCCAGGATCTCAGCCTGCTGTCGGCGGGCAGCCGCGGACACATCGAGGCGGACGGCACGGTCCGCGGACCGCTCGCGAGTCCCGACATCCTCGCCACCGCACGCGGAGCCGATGTCCTCTACGAGGGATTGTCACTGGCGAATTTCGACGCCAAGGTGGATTTCGACCCGACCTCGCGGCGGCGCTCGTCGGTCGCGGCGCATCTGCGCGGGCTGAAGCTCCGTGGCCGTACCGTACGCAGCCTGGACTTCACCCTCGACGGCCCAGCGGCGGCGCTGGCCGCGCATCTGGATGCGCAAGCACCAGGGCTGCATGTGGCCGCGGCGGCGAGCGGCGGTTTCAGCAACGGCGTCTTCGGCGGCAAGCTGGATTCTCTCGACCTGTCAGGTCAGGAGTCACTGCGGTTGCATCTGGAGCAGCCGGTGTCGTTGACGCTTTCGGGCGCTGCCATCAGGATCGACCACCTGTGTCTGATGGGCAGTCCCGGCAATCTCTGCGCGGAAACGAGTTGGACGCCCGCCGCGTGGTCCACCACTCTGACCGCGAGCCAGTTGCCCATGGCCACGCTGACGGCGGGCCTCACTCCCGCCATCGAATACCAGGGCACCATCAATGTCGCCGCACGGATCTTCGGCGGTGACGGCACTCCGACACGAGGCACGCTGCGCGTGGAGCTGAGCGACGCCACTCTGTCACGCAAGCTGGAGAGCGGACGCGTCGATCACACGAGCATAGGATCGGGGGTGCTCACGGCAGCCGCGACAGGGGACTCGATCGACGCTCAGGCATCACTCAAATCCGGGCAGATCGGCACACTGGAGGGAACTCTCAAGGTGGAGCGGAATGCTCAGCGCTGGCAGGACATGCCGGTCTCGGGCGAGCTGCGCGCGCAGACTTCCAAGGTCGATCTCATCTCCGTGTATGTACCGGACATCGACCGGGCGGCCGGCGAGCTGACCGCTGATGCCCGGGTCGCGGGCACGGTGGGCGAGCCGCGGCTGAGCGGAACGCTCAGCCTCGCCAACGGCGAGGTCGATTTCTACCAGACCAACCTGCGGCTGCGCCAGGTCGGCCTGACGGCGAAGCTGACGGACGATGGTGTGGCGTTCGACGGTACGGCGCAGGCAGGCAAGGGGAACGTCCATGCGAATGGCCAGCTTCGTTGGCGTGGGTCGCTGCCATACGGCGACCTCCATCTCGACGGCACCAACCTGCGGGTGGTGGACATCCCGGAGGCGCAGATCGACGCTTCGCCGAATCTCGACTTCAAGGTGGCAGCGCGCGAGATCGACATCACCGGCACGGTAGCCGTGCCCTATGCGAAGATCGTGCCGACCGATTACACGGGCGCGGTGACATCATCCTCTGACGAAGTCATCGTCGGTCAGGGAGCGGAGAACCCCGCGGACCGTTTCCGGGTGCGCACCCAGATCACCATGACGCTGGGTTCCAACGTCAACATCGACACGACGGGGCTGACTGGGCGGCTTGCAGGCAGCATCACGGTGCGCAGTGGTTACGATCCGATCACGCACGCCACCGGGGAGCTCTCGGTGCAGAAGGGCGAGTATTCGGCCTATGCGCGCAAGCTCGAGATCCAGCGCGGGCGGCTGATCTTCACCGGCGGCCCGATCGAGGATCCAGGCATCGAGCTTCGCGCCATCAAGCGCTATCCCGACGTCACGGCGGGGATCAATGTGCGCGGGACCCTGCAGCATCCGCGGATGTCGTTCTTCTCCGACCCGTCGCTGCCGCAGTCACAGATCGTCTCCCTGATTCTCTCCGGCGGCGGAGGCGGCAGCACACTGCAGATGCAGGCGGCCTCGACGGCGCAGAACCAGCAGGCGACCGCCGCCAACGAGCTCCTGACCCAGGGCGGCGCCATCCTTGCGCAGCAGCTCGGCTCCCGTATCGGCCTGCCCGACATCAGCCTGGAGACCGATCTCAACAACGAGACCTCGCTGGTCCTCGGCAAGTATCTCTCACCGCGCCTTTATGTGAGCTATGGCGTCGGCATCACACAGCAGCTGAACGCGATCCGCCTGCGCTACAGCCTGGGCGATCACTGGACGATCCGCACCGAGGCCGGGCAGATCAGGGGCGCGGACCTGGTGTTCAGCGTGGAGAAGTAGCCAGAAGCAGAGTGCTCTTCACCGCGGTTGCGTCATCCTGAAGAGTGCCGACGAGCCGACTTCGAAATAATCCGTGCGTCCGCCGCCACGCATGACGGGCACCGCAGCAGCGGTGACGTAGATACCGGCGTCCAACAGGTGACGCGCAATGTGGACGCCCACCACTTCGCCCAGGATCAGCCATGTCGAAAGGTCGGCCCCCGCAGCATCCGACAGCCTCTCGACTCGAGTCAGGCGGCACTCGAGGTTGACCGGACTTTCCGCGACTCGGGGCGCCGCAACGCTCCTCGATGGCGCGGCGGTCACCCCCGCGAGTTCGAACTCATCCACGTCGGCGCCAACCGTCGCGCTGGTGGCGTTCATCGGCTCTGCAAGAGACCGCGTCACCAGGTTCCACACGAACTCGCGGGTCCTTTCAACATTGCGCAGCGTATCCTTGCGGCCGGCGCTCGCGAAGCCGAGTATCGGCGGCTTGTAGTTGAAGATGTTGAAGAAGCTGTAGGGGGCCAGATTGCATCGGCCCGCCCCGTCGTGGGTGGAGATCCAGCCGATCGGCCGTGGCGCAACGATGGACGCCATGGGATCGTGCGGCAGACCGTGGCCCTTGCCCGGCTCATAGAAGTACGCGGCAACGTCCGGACTCACGCGCGCTCCGCGGCGACGTTTTCCAACCGCTCGAGGATTCTGGGCCAACCGCCGGACATGGTCGTGTAGGCGGACTCGTTCTGCGGCCGGAAGCCCGAATGCTCCATGCGCACCCGCGTCCCGCCCGCGACCCGCGTGAGAGTCCATTCCACCACGCTGTCCAGGGAAGAGCTGGGCGGGGCGTTCTGCACGATGCCTCCCTTCCAGGTATAGACCAGTCGTCTCGGCGGCTCGAACACCGTCACCTCGCAATGGACGATGCCGTTCCAGTTGCCCATGGGTTTGGCGCGGAACGTGAACGTCGCGCCGGCGCGCGCCTCAAAGTCATTCTCCATCAGCCACTCGCCGACGAGCGCGGACTGAGTCAGCGCGCGCCAGATCTTCTCCGGCGGGTGCGGCATCGTGCGCTCGACGACGATCGAGCGCGTGGCTGGAGTCGGCTCACTCTTCACTGATCCATCCTCTGCAGCAGGTTTTCCAGTCGATCGAAACGATCACGCCAGAACGCGCTGTAGAAGCCCATCCAGTCGACGAGTGGCGCCAGTGCCTGCGGCTCGGCGCGGTAATGCGTTTCGCGGCCTTCGCGCCGGTCGCGCACGAGACCGGCGGCCTTGAGCGCAGAGAGGTGCTTGGAGACCGCGGGCTGTGAGATGCGCGCGTGTCGGGTCAGTCTCCAGACGGTCTGCTCACCATCCCGGCACAGCCGCTCGAACAGCGAGCGGCGCGTAGGGTCCGCCAGAGTCTTGAACAGAGCGTTGGTTGCCGCGGTCATTGCCGAAACCATATCCGATTGGTTATGGATTTGAACCATAACTCTACGGCTATGTATTCGTCAAGTTGCCGGCGGCCGCGACGCCATCCGATTCGTCGAATGCAGCATGCCGCGGCGCTGGAATGCGCTTGACGGGCTTCGCATGAATATGCACAATCAACGCAAGTTTATGCATACTCATTCCGCGAACTGAGTCCTCGATGGATGCCCAGCAGCTCGAGCGCCGGCAAGCCATCGTGCGCATCCTGCGCGACGGCCACGTCGGCCGGCAGGAGGACTTGGCACGCCTGCTGAAGACCGAGGGCTTCGAGGTGACACAGTCCTCCGTGAGCCGCGATCTGCGCGATCTCGGCGTCCTCAAGGCGAGCGGCCGTTACGTGCTGCCTCCCGACGAGGTCTCGCGGACCAACGGCGACTTCACGATGCTCGCGCAGTTCGTGCGCGGGCTGAAGCGCGCCGGCCCGTCGCTCACGGTGCTGCGGACCACCATCGGCGCGGCGCAGAGCGTCGCCGTCGCGATCGATCGGGCGGAGTGGCGCGAGGTCGCCGGCACCATCTCCGGCGACGACACCATCTTCATCGCAACCGCCAACGCCAGCGCGCAGGACGCCCTCGTCGCCCGGCTGCAGGCCATTTTCCGAGTTTGAGCA
>Ga0134128_10012285_pt1 | contig 10213 bp, 12 predicted proteins | sample KB31754_FD_96462 | JGI IMG/M metagenome (GOLD analysis project Ga0134128, IMG submission 96462) | Terrestrial soil microbial communities with excess Nitrogen fertilizer from Kellogg Biological Station, Michigan, USA - KB3-175-4 | ecosystem: Environmental > Terrestrial > Soil > Unclassified ...
ATCCGCTCGAGCCGTTCAAGGACGGCGTCCTCACCGTCAGCGACCGGCGCATCGCCATGGACGGGCCGATCGTGGACGGCGTGGCCGACTACGTGACCGAGCGCATCCACTACTTCAACAACCAGGACGACAAGCTGCCCATCTTCCTCGTCATCGACCGCAGCCCGGGAGGCTCGGTCATGGAGGGCTACCGGATCGTCAAGGCCATGCAGGCCAGCAAGGCGCCGGTGCACGTCATCGTGAAGTCCTACGCGGCGAGCATGGCCGCGGTCATCACGACGCTCGCGCCGCACTCCTACGTCTACCCCAACGCGGTGATCCTGCACCACCAGATACTGAGCTTCGCCTTCGGCAACCTGACCGAGCAGAAGGAGCAGCTTGAGGTGCTCAAGGAGTGGTACAAGCGCCTGTCCGAGCCCGTCGCGAAGAAGGCGGGCATGAGCCTCGACCAGTTCACGAAGGAGATGTACAAGCACAACTCCGACGGCAACTGGGAGGAGTTCGGCGACGAGGCGGTCAGGCTCAAGTGGGCCGACCACGTCGTGCACGAGATCCGCGAGACCGGCATCGTCAAGCAGCCCGGCGAGGCCGAGAAGGACGCCAAGCCCAAGCTCGCCTTCGGCCTCGCCGAGGAGACCGACTCGCACGGCGCGCGCTTCGTGCGCCTGCCGCGCCTGCAGCCCTTCGACGCGTACTGGATCGACAACTCGGACGGCTACTACCGCTGAGACGCTGAGAGGCGGCGCCCGAAGGCGCCGCCTCTCGTCGTGCGTCGCGCCTTCTTACGGCGCCGGCGGCTCGATCGGCCCTCCGCGGGAGGGCGGCTCCTCGCCCGGGATGCGCGGCGTCGGCTCCTCGCCGGGGACCTGCTGCGGCTTTTGGATCGGCCGGAACAGCAGTCCCTGCGTGTAGGCCGACGACTTGCCCGACTGCGCGAACTTGGTCGTCTTGCGGTAGAAGTCGCGCGCCTCCTGCGGGCTGCGGCGGTCGGAGACGATCTCGTCGGCCAGGTTCAATGCGAGATAGTTCAGGTTCTCGCTCTCCGAGATCGAGGAGATCTCGCCCGAGGACTTGTCGTACTTGATGCGGTCGTCGAAGGTCTTGAGGTCTCCGATCTTGGAGTCCGGGACCGCGTACGCCACGGTCTGCTGGAGGATGTCCCGCGAATGCAGGCCCATGAAGCTCTCCGGCGCCTTTCGGTAGACGACCGTCTTGCGCCACTCCCCGTTGTCGTACCAGACCAGGCTGCCGTCGTCGAAGGTGTTCGGCTCGCCGTATTTCGCGATCAGCAGGCGGGCGGTGGCCTGCGGGAGGCTGGGCCAGTCCGAGATCGCGCTCTCCGGCGTCTGGACCGAGGTCGAGGATTTCCGTCCGGACGAGACGGCGGAGAGCTCGGCCGGCGCGCTCGCGGCGAGCAGGACGAGCAATCCCAATCCGGCCGCGAGGGCGCGGACGCTTCGGCCTTTGGCGTTCGTCATTGGAGCCTCCTGAGGAGCGTCTATTCGCGCGGCGAAAAGAGCAGGCCCGTCGTGTAGGGCGAGGACTTGCCGCTCTCCGTCAGCTCGCGCGTGCGGCGGTACAAGGCGCGCGCGCGCGGGAGAGAGCGCTTGCCGGAGACGACCTCGTCGGCGAGATTGAGGGCTAGGAAGTTGAGTCCCTCGACGTCGGACGAGGAGGAGAGCTCCCCGTTCGAGGGGTCGTACTCGATGCGGCCGCCGAGGCTGCGCACTTGGGCGAGCTTCGCCAGCGTCACCGGGTAGTGGACGGACTGCTGGATGCTCTCGCCCGCCGGAGCCGCCCGGCGCACGACGGTCTCGTCCCAGGGCCGGTTGCCCGCCCAGGTCATCGACTCCTGGTCGAAGACGTCCGGCGCGCCGTACTTCTCGATCATGGCGCGCGCGGCGAGGCGCGGACGCTGAGGCCAGTTCCGGATCGCGATCTCCGGCGTCAGGACTGCCGCGTCGTTCTCGTTGCGGGGCGGCGCGTCCGGCGCCGAGGGCTCCAAGGCGCGCACTCCCAGCGCGGCGACGAGAAGGACCGATGCCGCGCCGGCGGCGAGGACGGCGCGACCGGGGAGCCTGGGCATATGATGAGCCTCCTGGACGAAGTTCTCCGATGAGGTTAGGGGGGAGACCGCGGAAGCTCCATGGACGGCGTGTAACTTATATTCGGCCGCGCCGTTTCGCGGCCGCGGCCGCGGCCGCGCGTCCCGCGCGCGCGCCGCTGTCGAGCGCGCCGCCCACCGTGCCGCTCTCGCCGCGGACGTCGCAGGCCTCGCCGGCGAAGAACAGCGTTCCGGCGACGGGCCGCGCCAGCGCCGCGCGCGCGCCGGAGCCGCCGGCGACGGCGTAGCTGTACGCCCCGCGGCTGAACGGGTCCGCGCTCCAGTCGTGGAAGAAACTCCCTTCCAAGCCGGCGGCCAGGCGGCGCTCGTCCTCGCCCAACGCGAGCGCGAGCCCGCGCGCCGCCTCGGCGGCCGCCGCGCGGCCGCCCAGGCCGCACAGCGCGCGCGCCGGCGGCCCGCCCGCCCACGCCGTCACGAGCGGGGTCCGCAGGGGATTGGCGGTCCAATAGACGGCGAAGCGCCCGCCGGGGACCCGCAGGAAGCCGTCTCCGAGCGCGCGCGACACGCGGCGCCACGCCGCGGGCTTGAACAGGAGCCCGACCTTGCAGACGTGGCCCATGCGCAGGCGCGCGAGCGCCGCGCGCTTTCCGGCCGGCAGAGGGGGGGCGAAACGGACGGCCCCCCGGCCGCCTCGCGCCTGCAGCACGCCGAGCGGCAGGGCGACGACGGCCGCGCGCGCGGTCAGCTCGCGCGCCGCCCCGGCCTCCTGATAGGACACGCGCACGCCGCCGCGCAGCCAGCGAACCTCTCGCACGACGGCCGAGAGGAGGACGGGGCCGGCCTCGCGGGAGAGGGCGTCCCATAGGGCGCCGTAGCCCTCGCGCACGCGCGAGGACGCCTCCGCGCCCTGCGTGCCCTCGGCGGCCAGCTCCTTGACCCCGATCAGCCGCGTGTCGGCCGCGTGGAAGCCCTCCACGAACTTGCGCGCCTGGTCGGCCTCCGCGGCGGTCACGCCGCGCATCGCGGCGAGCGCCGCGGCGAACGTCCGGTCGCGCGCCTTCGGGTCCAGGAGGCCGAACACCTTCTCGACGGCCGACCAATCGTCGGCGCGCGGTCCGCGCGGCTCGCGCAGCGGCTCGGCGCGCAGGCCCGCCCGGCGCAGGGCGGCCATCGTCGCGGCGGGGCGGCCGTGCACGAACTCGGCGCCGAGCTCGATCATGCGTCCTTTCGGGCGGATCGTCCAGGCGCGGCCGCCCGCGCGGTCGCGGGCCTCGAGCACGATCGTCTTGAGTCCCGCGCGCCGGAGCTCCCGCGCCGCGGAGAGTCCCGCGGCGCCCGCGCCGATCACGACGGCGTCGAAATCCATGGGCCGAGCATAACCCCCGCCGACGGCGGAGTCAACGACGCCCGCGCGCCGCCGGCGTGTTATTTTTTAGGGCTCGAGGTAGGTCTTCAGGCGGACGCGCCAGCCCGGCAGCCAGCCCTGCTCGACGGCGCGGCGCTCCGCCGGCGCGTCGGCGACGCGCCGCGTCAGCGCGGCGTCCGCGCCCTTCTCGAAAGCCTCGACGGAGGCCTGGCCCGGCGCCGCGTCGTCCATGAGCTCGAGGACCTGCAGCAGGCCCCAGCCCTCGCCGGCGTAGCGCTCGGTGGGGTTGGTCCCTTCGCCCTTGAAGTTCACGTAGTCGACGAGGGCATAGACGCCGTTGGGGGCCGCGGCGACGGCGTTGAAGCGCTTCTCCAGCGCGGCGCGCTCCGCCGGCTCCGCCGCCGCGAGGACCTTGGGCAGGGCGTTCTCCAGCCGGTGGGCCGCGTACAGGGCCTGCACGTCGACCGTGCGCGCGAGCAGGGCGCGCAGCTCGGTCAGGCGCTCGCCGTCGAAATCGGCGTAGAAGGCGGCGCGGTCCTTCCAAGGGCACGCGCCGCGCAGCCAGGAGGGGACGCTCTCCCCGGCGGCCGTCAGCGCGTCGACGACGCCGGGAAAGCTCTCGGTGAACGGCCCGCGCTCGCCCTCCGGGTACCAGATGAAGTGGCCGATGCCGAAGGAGCCGAACTCCTCTCCTTTATTCCAGTGGGTGAGGAACTGGACCTTGCCGCCCGCCTCGTTCCGCCAGATCTTGAGGCCGATCGCGTGCGCCTGCTCGGGGGTCAGATGGATGGACGAGGCCGCGGAGGCCGGGACGGCGGCGAGCGACGCGGCGAGGAGAAGGGAGGCGATCATGAGCCCATTCTAGCACTCGGGGATAGGACTTTTGCCGGGGCCGGTCTGCGGCCAAAGGCCCTGGGTGCGCGGCCGCGCTTCCCTCATAATAGGCGCATGATCCGCCTCGTCGCGCTCGGCGCCCTGCTTGCCGCGATCGTTCCGCTCTCGGCGGTCCCGGCTTCGGCCGGCCTGCCGGAATTCTCCGCGTCCGTCGAGGGACTGAATTTCGCCGCGGCCCAGGCGATCCCGCAGAGTCCGCCGGCCTGGGAGGCTTTCTCCTCCGGCGCGCAGCTCCAGTCGATCCCGCTCGCGCCGCTTCTCGACGGGGTGAGGCTCACGAAGGGCACGTTCCGGGCCGGCGGCCTCGTCGTGCACGTCTTCGGCGGCAAGAGCCAGAACAAGAAGAACTGGTTCGTCGGCTTCATGCCCGAGGGCGGCGAGGCGCAGTTCCGCAACGGGCGCAAGATGATCCATTGGATGATGCTCAACCGCACCGTTCACCTCGTGATCGCGGGCCGCAAGTACTCGGCCTACGTCGAAGGCAAGGTCACCGACAAGATGGCCAGCCGGCTCGTCGTCGTCCCGGAGGACAGGTCCGAGACGAAGTCGAGCTGGTCCGTGCAGGAGCTCGCGGATTTCGCCTATGACGCGGGCGCCCCCGTCGTCCTCGGGGGCAAGGAGTACCGGCTGATGTACACGCGGGACTTCAACGAGGACGACAAAGGCGAGTTCGCGGGCTACACCGGCGACCGGTCCATCACCTTGATGACGCGCGAGGGCGGCAAGCTCGTCGGCTACCATTGGTTCGAGCGCGAGATCCCCGCCGATCGCGTCTTGGTCTCCAACCCGAAGGCGGTCGGCGCCGAAGCCGCCGGCGCGGGCAGCCTCGCGATCGGCCTGCGCCTCGTCGCCGGGACGCTCGAGCTGTATTCGGCCGCGCCCGCGGCCGTCGCCGCGCGCTGACGCCCCGCTGGGTCCGAAGTCCCAAAAATGACTGGGCCCCCTGACGTCCGGAAGAGTCCCGGCGGACCCTCGGGGAAAGACGCCGCGCCTGATACGATAAGGACATGAAGAGACTCCTCGCCGCCCTGGCTCTGATCCTCGCCGTCAACGCGAGCGCTCAGCAGCAGCCGACCAAGACCCTCGTCGAGGGCCAGCACAGCGGCGTGAAGGCGCCGCTGGCGGTCGCGGTGCAGGACAGCCGGAAGTGGACCGAGATCTGGAAGCAGCACGGCGCGTCGGAGCCGGCGCCCGCCGTCGACTTCTCGCTGAACAGCGTCGTGGTCGTGTTCCTCGGGCAGACCGAGACCGCCGGCGTGAAGGTGACGGTCGTGGTCCAGCAGGACCCGATCGATTCCAGCCGCCTCAACGTCTTCTACCGCCGGACCGTCGCAAAGAAGGCCATGTCCGCGCAGGTGCAGTGCCAGCCGTACGCGATGGTCCTCGTGCCGCACGCCGACACGATCGACATCGAGGCCGACGCTCCGGCGAGCATCCCGGAGCGCGCCAACGCCCCCGCCGCCAAGCAGGCCGATTCCGCCAAGCGCGTGAAGGCCCTGCTCGAGGGCTTCTCGGCCTTCGAGTAGGCTCAGCCCTTCTTCGCGTGAAGGCTGAGGGCGTTGCCCTCGGAATCGAGCACGACCGCCATGCGGCACACCGGCGTGTCGAACGGCGGGACCTTCACCACGGCCTTGGCCCGCTTGAGCTTCTTCAGCGCCTCGTCGACGCTGCGGACCTCGAACGCGATGCTCCCGCCCATCTTCGCGCTGGGCTTGATGGGCGTCATCGTCGTGATCGCGAACGCCCCGTTCTTCAGGTGGTACTCCACCCACTGATCGCGGAAATTCTTCGTGAGCTTGAGCCCCAGCGCCTTCTCGTAGAATTTCCGCGCCCGGGCCATGTTCTTGACGGGGTACATCGTGAAGGCGATGTGCTTGATCATGCCCGGATTCTAATAAACTGGGGTCAGGCCTTCACTTATTAAACTTGTTCGGGCGGAACTCCGAATAAGTTGAATAAGTGAAGGCCTGACCCCTACTTCAGGAAGCCGGGCAGGTGCGCGCACTTGGGCGAGCGCGCGAGCGAACGGGCGGCGGAGAGCGCATGGGCGAAGCCCTCGTCGCCGTGCTCGATCTCGATCTCTTTGCGCAGGAAGTCGGCCCACTTGAACTCCGAGAAAGCCGCGTCGGTCTTCTCGTACGCGCCCGCGTGCCGCAGCGCCCAGGCGAGGCTGCGGTAGGGATCGTCGGCCAAGCCGCGGATGTCCTCGGGCAGCAGCGCCGGCGCGTGCGGGCCGAGGCCGAACTGGTCGTGGAGGTGGACCCAGCGCGACTCGCGCATCGCGCTCCAGAATTCCGGCTCCGGCAGATGCGAGAGATCGGCCTTGACCTCCACGTGGAGCTCGTCGATGCCGAGCTCCCAGCACGCCCGCGCGTGGTGGTGATGGTCGACGATGTGCCAGCGCTTCTTGGCCGACAGCACGACGGGCACCGGGCGCTCGTGAATGAACTCGCGGCGCTTGTCGTGGTCCAACTCCTTGAGGTGAGCGACCTTGCGGGCGACCTCGCGCAGGCCGAGCGCGAACTGCGTCGGCTTCAGGAGCAGGAGCGGCTGCTTCATCGCATCAGTATAGCCGTTTTGCTAGATTGTGGCCGATGAGCCGCGAAGCCGCCGAAGGCAAGGTCCACGAGTACCCGGTGCAGATCCTGGAGCACCACCTGGACGGCTTCGGCCACGTGAACAACGCGACGTATCTCGAGCTCTTCGAGGAGGCGCGCTGGGACCTGATCACGCGCGGCGGCTTCGGCCTCGAGCAAGTGCGCGAGCGCATGATCGGCCCGGTCGTCCTGGCCGTCGAGATGCGCTTCAACCGCGAGGCGGTGAACCGCGAGCGCTTGGTCATCCGGACGCGCACTCTCGAGTACCGCGGCAAGGTCGGCAAGCTCGAGCAGGTGCTGACGCGGGCCGACGGCCTGCCGTCGTGCACCGCGAACTTCACCTTCGGCTTGTTCGACTTGAGGACGCGCCGGCTGCTGAGGCCCACGCCGGAGTGGCTCAAGGCCGTCGGCGTCGCCGCCTAGCGCGTCCCGCTCCGTCCGTCAAAATCGAGCGATAATATCCGTACCCGGCGGCGATGGTCCCGGCGGCGGCCCGGGAGTAGAATCACGGTGACCCCGGAGGTTCGACCCATGATCAAGGTCCGCGACGATCGCCCGCACGACGCCGTCATCGTCGAGTTCGAGGGCGACGTCGATCTCGCGCAGGCGCGGCGCTCGTTCGGCGATATCCGGAAACTGGTCGCCAAGCACGGCAAGGGCTTCAAGGTCCTCGTCGACTTCACCTCCGTCGCGACGATGGACGTCGACGTCGAGCGCGAGATCAAGGAGGCCATGCAATTCTTCGACTCGAAAGGCGTCGGGGAGATCATCCGCGTGCTCCCGGATCCCGAGGTGGCCGTCGGGTTCAACTACATCTCGCGCTTCTTCTACTCCAAGGACGTGAAGCTCGTCAACTTCACCGATCGCGAGCAGGCGCACGCGTGCCTGCGCGACGGGGACGGGGAGATAAATCCCTGACATCGGCGCCATGGCCCGGCTCCGGGGCCGCGGCTAAACTGAATTAGGCCCCTCTGCGATGGAGGGGTTATGCTGCCACTCAAAGAAGGCGAGCGCGCTCCCGATTTCTCCCTGCCGAGCACGCCGGACCAGAGGGTGTCGCTCCACGAGCTGCGCGGGCGGCCGGTCGTCCTGGTGTTCTATCCCGCCGACTGGAGCCCCGTTTGCAGCGACGAGATGTCCCTGTACAACGAGCTGCTGCCGGAGTTCGGCGAGCTCGGCGTCCAGCTGATCGGGATCTCCTGCGACGGCATCTGGTGCCATCTGGCGTTCGCGCGGGACCGCAAGCTGCGCATCCCGCTGCTGTCGGACTTCGAGCCCAAGGGCGCCGTCTCCCGCGTGTACGGCGTCTACGACGACCGCGCGGGCGAGTCGCAGAGGGCGCTGTTCGTGATCGACGCCGAGGGCGTCGTCCGCTGGAGCTACGTCTCTCCGGTGGGCATCAATCCCGGCGCCGACGGGGTCATCAAGGCGCTCGAATCGCTCGTGAAACGCGAGCCGGAGGCGGTCCGATGAACCCGATCGCGACGCTCGTTCCGCCCGTGTCCGCGCGCGACCATGCGGAGGGGCCGGAGTCGGCTCCGCTGACCTTGGTCGAGTACGGCGACTACCAATGCCCGTTTTGCAGCGCCGCCTTTCCCGTCGTCAAACGAATCCAGAAGCGGCTCGGCCGGGACCTGCGCTTCGTGTTCCGCAACTTCCCGCTGCGGCACATCCATCCCTTCGCCGAGCTCGCCGCCGAGACCGCCGAGGCGGCCGGGCTCTTGGGGAAGTTCTGGCCGATGCACGACGTCCTTTTCAAGAATCAGGCGTCGTTGACGCCCGAGTCGCTGGTCCTCTGGGCGCGGCGCCTGGGCCTCGAGGACAAGGAGCTGGCCGCGACGTTCGGCCGGCCCGAGATCGCGAGCCGGATCAAGGAAGACCGGATGAGCGGCCTGCGCAGCGGCGTCAACGGCACGCCGACCTTCTACATCAACGGCGCGCGCTACGAGGGCATGCCCGTCGACGACGAGCTCCTCGACGCGCTCGACGCGGCCCTGCGGGCGCACGCCGCCCGCTGAAAATGGGGTCAGGCTTTGACTTTTGACTTATTCTCGAATAGTCAAAAGTCAAAGCCTGACCCCGATCGAAACAGTGAAGGCCTGACCCCAGCGTCACTTCATCTGGCGGTCGATGACGTCGATGCCGACGGGGACGCGCAGCGGGTTGGGATCGTCGCCCTTGTAGTGCCAGACGACGGTCGTCTCCTTGGCGGGGACGATCTTGTCGTCGAAATAGTGTGAAGACCCGAGGAGGTCTTGGGCTTCCTTGGGCTTGCCCGCTTCCTTCGACTCGAGATAGCGCTCGACGACGGGGCTGTCGCGCTTGATGCCGAAGAACATGTAGCCGCCGGTCTGGCCGGCCTTGTTCTTGACCTCGGCGATCTTCGACGCGTCGAGCATCTTCATCAGCACGATCTCGTCCTCGGGGTACGGCGTGAGCAGGAAGCCGGCCTTGTTCGACATCAGGCCGAGGCTGTAGTCGTAGCCGAAGAAGTTGGTGTCCTGGCCGAAGCTGAGGACCTTGTAGCCGAGGCTCTTGGCCAGGGCCATCGTCTCCTTGAACGTGCGCACCGAGGGGCTGACGTCCTTGAGCTCCGGCCGGTACGCCGCGTAGCCCATCACGAACATGCCGCGCTCGGGCCAGGCCTTCGAGATCACGCCGCCGACGATCTTCGCCGGGTCCGCGGGGTCGTAGTACCACAGGCCGTACCAGCCGTCGAGCTTGCCCTTTTCGGCGAGCTTGCGCGCGTAGTCGCGCGCGATGTTGCGCTTGCCGCCGGGCTTGCCCACGACCTCGTCCTCGTAGACCGGGTACCACTTCTCGAAGTCCTCGACCGTGAGCGGCACGAGCTTGGTCTGGATCTTGTCGCTGGCCGCCAGCTGGTTCTCGAACTGCCGGATGCGCTGGGCCTTGCCGAGGGCCGCCTTGTGCTCGTCGAGCGTGCGGGTCGTCATGACCCAGCGCTCGTACTCGGACTTGAGGTGATAGCCGTCCTCTTCCGTGTAGGCCTTCAGCTCCGCGCGCGTGGGAGTCTTGATGATGACCTGATCGTAGCCGAGGCGCTTGAGCTCGGCGTCATACTGGGGCTTGTAGTCGCCGGAGGCGAAGATCGCCTTCTTCATGCCGCGCGGCGTGACGATTGTGCGGCCGACGGTGTCGCCGTCGTTGTTCTTATAGCTTCCCGCGAGATAGGTCTCGAGCTCCGCCGGCGACATGACCGGCGTCTCGCCGCGATGGACGAGGGAGACGAGCGGCTTCTTTTGAGAGTTCTCGTCGGCGGCGACGGCGGGC
>Ga0134128_10012287_pt1 | contig 10213 bp, 6 predicted proteins | sample KB31754_FD_96462 | JGI IMG/M metagenome (GOLD analysis project Ga0134128, IMG submission 96462) | Terrestrial soil microbial communities with excess Nitrogen fertilizer from Kellogg Biological Station, Michigan, USA - KB3-175-4 | ecosystem: Environmental > Terrestrial > Soil > Unclassified ...
AACTGGATAGGGATGAACGCAAGCGCTTCAAGGAATCGAATGTGCCGCAGAAAGGGTACGTCTATTTTGGGCAAAATAACGGAGAAAAAAAGGAGCCGGACTGGGGAGGGCCAGACTGAGAGCGGGAAGGTTGCGCGTCGCCTGTCTCCACCGCGCTGCCTCGGGCCTTCGCTAATCAAAGGGCTTCAAATACGCCCGCAGCGCCCATGCCGGTGCCCACGCACATGGTGACCATGCCGTATTTCTGATGGTGACGGCGCAGGCCATGCAGCAGCGTGGCGACGCGAATGGCACCCGTCGCGCCCAACGGATGGCCCAGCGCAATCGCACCCCCCAGAGGGTTGACCCTGGCACGATCCAGTCCGAGGTCGTTGATTACCGCAAGACTCTGGGCCGCGAAGGCTTCGTTCAATTCTATCCAGTCGAGATCGTCCTGTTTCAAGCCCGTCTGTTTCAGCACTTTCGGTATCGCCTTGATGGGCCCTATGCCCATAATTTCCGGGGGCACGCCGGCTACGGCAAACCCAATGAAGCGCCCGATGGGCGTGAGATTGAAGCGCTTTAGCGCCGCTTCGCTTACCACGATCACCGCAGCCGCTCCATCGGACATTTGCGAACTGTTGCCCGCTGTTACCGATCCGTCGGCTGCAAATACAGGTTTCAGCTTGGCAAGCGTCTGAGGATTGGTACCCGGACGCGGGCCTTCGTCGGTATCTCTGACGATGGATATGTCGCGGATTTCGTGTGAGGCAAGATCGGGTCGCTTTTCCTCGACGACATAGGGCGTAATTTCCTGCTGAAATTCTCCCGCCTCGATAGCCTTGAGCGCCCTGGCATGGCTTGTTACCGCAAATTCATCCTGGGATTCGCGGCTCACCTGCCACCGTTGCGCAACTTTTTCTCCCGTTATGCCCATGCCGTAGGCGATGGCTACGTTCTCATCCCGTGCAAATATCGCCGGATCCAGCGACATCTTGTTACCCGTCATCGGCACCATGCTCATGCTTTCCGTGCCTGATGCGATAATCACGTCGGACTCTCCCAGGCGGATGCGGTCTGCTGCAAGCGCTACTGCCTGCAAGCCCGATGCGCAAAAGCGATTGATGGTCATGCCCGGCACGCTATTGGGCAGCCCTGCCAGCAATAACGCAATACGGGCTACATTGATTCCCTGCTCCGCCTCCGGCATGGCGCAGCCCGTAACCACGTCGTCAATGGCGGCGGGATCGAGTCCGTCGCATTGCTTTACCACGGCTTTCAACACATGCGCCAGCATGTCGTCGGGGCGTACGGTTTTGAACATTCCACGCGGTGCCTTCCCCACAGGCGTGCGCAAGGCAGCGACGATATAGGCATCCTGAGCTTGTTTGATCACAGCGCTTCTCCTTTACTTAGTTCCTCAGCGGCTTCCCGGTCTTCAGCGTATGTTCAACGCGCGCTTGTGTCTTCTCGGTTGCCAGCAACTCTATAAACGCAGCTCGCTCCAGTTCCAGGAACCAGTCCTCATCAACCAGGCTGCCGGGAGTCAGGTCGCCCCCGCACATGACATGGGCGATCCTGGTGCCGATGAGGTAATCGTGCTCGGAAATGAAATTGCCCTCCCGCATGTTGACAAGCATGCCCTTGATTGTAGCAATGCCTGTCGAGCCGGCTACGGAAATATTGCGGGCTTTTAAAGGCGGCCGATAGCCCGCCTCAGCCAAAGCCAGCGCCTGTGCCTTTGCGACATACAGTAATTCAAACCGGTTCATGACAATCTGGTCGGCACGGCGCAGATACCCCAGTTCTTTTGCCTGCTCGGCACTCTTCCCTAATTGCGCCATCGCGACATTTTGAAAATAATTCTTCAGTATCGGGAACGGATCGCCATCTTTTGCATCCTGAGATGCTCTCAGGGCAAGTTCTTTACAACCTCCCCCCGCCGGCAATAATCCTACGCCGGCTTCCACCAGGCCAATGTAGCTTTCCATCGTGGCTACCGCCCGGTCGCAGTGCATCACGAATTCGCACCCGCCGCCCAAGGCAAGGCCATCCACTGCCGCGACGGTGGGGACCATCGAATACCTGAGATCTTGCGAAGTTTGCTGGAACTGGGCAACCATTGCTTCGATCTCCGCCAGCTTTCCCGCCATCAAGGCATCGGCAAGATTAAGGCTGCGCGCCGCCTTGAGTACCGCTGACTGCGCCGTTTTCCTGAGCTTCTTTGCCAGTACGCTCAGCGCAGAAGGCGGCTGGTCGCTCTTCAGCCGTTCCGTGGCTTTTTGCAGGTTTGCACCGGCGGAAAACGGGGGTTCTGTCTGCCAGATTACCATTGCGCGCCAATTGCGCTCGGCTTCATCGATGGCGTGCTGTATTCCATCCAGCACATCGCTCCCTACAGTGTGCATTTTGCTCTTGAAGCTGAGAATGGCTATTCCGTCATCGCCAGCACTGTCAATGGTATGCCACATCCGTACTGAATCAGTTTCGAATATCGTTCTGCCGTATTGCACTTCCTCGCCCAGGAGTCGGTCCGGAAACAACTGCCGCCGATATACAGGCAGTCCTGAACGCGGGCGGAAGATATTCGCTGCCGGTGCATAGGAGCCATGAATCCTGTGTACGCCCTGTACCTCGCGGTTCACGGTCTGATTGACGCCTTGTCCCATTTCTTCCACCCAGCCGGGCAGTGGGGTGGCGCTCATGCTTTTGCCGGCGGCAATATCCTCCTTGATCCATGCGGCAATCTCGCTCCACCCTGCTGCCTGCCAGATTTCAAAAGGCCCCTGATTCCAGCCGAACCCCCAGCGTATGGCAAAATCAAGATCGCGCGCATTATCGGCGATCTCCGCAAGATGGACCGCGCAATAATGAAAGAGATCGCGAAATATGGCCCACAGGAATTGCGCCTGCGGATTCCCGCTTGTCCGCAGTGCAGCAAATCTATCGGCAGGACTTTTACGCTTGAGCAATTCTTTCAAGTCGACGTCGGCGGCAGCCGTGGACAGGCTGTATGTCCGGGTGACGGGGTCGAGCACATGGATTTCCTTGCCTGCTTTCTGGTACACCCCGCGTTTGTTTTTCTGTCCGAGTGCGCCCCCCGCTATCAGCGCTTGCAGCCATTCCGGCACGGCGTAGTACGGATGCCATGGATCGTCTGGCAGCGCATCGCGCATGGTATTGATCACATGTGCAAGGATGTCCAACCCCACCACATCGGCAGTTCGGAACGTAGCGCTTTTGGGACGGCCGATCAGGGAACCGGTTAACGCATCCACCAGGTCGAACGCCAAGCCGAATTCCCTGGCGTGATGCATGGTAGCGAGCATGGAAAATACGCCTATCCGATTGGCAATGAAATTGGGCGTATCCTTTGCACGGATCACTCCCTTGCCCAGATGGGTGACCAGGAATTTCTCGAGGTCGTCAAGCATCGTACTATCGCTTTCCTTGCAGGCGATCAGCTCAACCAGGTGCATATAGCGCGGCGGATTGAAAAAGTGGATCCCGCAAAAATGGTGCCGCAGATTCTCCGGGAATGCTCGTGCCAACTGATTGATGGAAAGCCCCGACGTATTGCTGGCAAAAATCGTATTCTCGCCGAGATAAGGCGCTACCTTTTTATATAGTTCTGTCTTCCAGTCCACGCGCTCGGCGATGGCTTCAATTACGATATCGCAATCCTTCAGTGACTCAAGATGCTGATCATAATTCGCAGCCTGGATAAAAGCTGCTTTAGCCGGCAGCGACAGTGGCGTGGGTTCCTGCTTCTTCAGATTCTCTACCGCTTTGGTCACGTTGGCGTTGGGGTCCCCCTGCCCGGCGGGAAGCTCGAACAAAAGCGTTTCAATATTGGCATTGATCAGATGCGCCGCGATCTGGGCGCCCATCACTCCAGCGCCCAGGACGGCGGCCTTGCGCACGATGAATTTACTGTTAGTCAATGTCGCCTCCAGTTCGATTTGTTTTTTTCATTCGGCAAGAATCCGGATTTTGTCACAATACTTCGTTGTACCCAAAAATGCTTCCCGTCTAATGAATAAGGGCGTCGACATCTTTTGTGAATGCCGCCGCCATCCCGAGTTGCCAGCTCAGTTGCCAGTCTAGCCGCCCCACCAAGCCGATAAATGTGCTTGCACAGGACTTTTACCCGGCGTTATGTCATTTTGGCGGAACAATTCGCGGCCTTCGATTCTCATCCACTGCCACGTAAGTCAACACGGCCTCTGTCACCTTGATGCATATTTCATCGCTGCCCTGGCGCAGTCCCCGCTGCGCGTAGACGGCAACATCCACCGTAATGGAAGTGCGCCCCACCTTGATAATGTCGGCATAAAAGCTCACTACATCGCCGACAAACACAGGTTGTTTGAAAACGAAGGAATTTACCGCCACCGTCGCTACCCGCCCGCGGGCACGACGGATCGCCGGAAGGCTGCCCGCAATGTCCACCTGTGCCATGATCCAGCCGCCGAATACATCGCCCGCATAGTTCGTGTCCGTGGGCATCGGCACCAGGCGCAAAATCGGATCGCATCCTGCCGGCAGCGGTGTGTGGATTTCTGATTCGCTATTCATTTTCCCCCACTGCTGTTTCGTTAAGATATTGTCAATTCCGCAATGTTGCAAGTTCCAGGAGCGGACGACAAGATCGTTCTTCCTGGTTTTCCGCATGCTTTGCGGCACATCGTTGTGTGTGAATCCGGATTTAGTGCCCCTCATAGAGCCGGGCGACTTCGGCTTTATACCGGTCAAGTACCCGCGCTCGCCGCAGCTTCAAGGTGGGGGTGAGCATATCATTCTCGATAGTCCAGGGTTCCGGCATCAGCGCCGCCCGATATACTTTCGCGTAGCCAGGGAATTCGCGTATCTGATGCGTGATCCTGGCCAGCAGGATTTCTTCAAGCTTCTGGTTCTGCAACAAGTGCTGCCAGTCGCGGTCAAGATCGTATTGCCGCGATACGCTTTCCCAATGGCTGGAATTCAGAACCACCAGCGCACCCAGATATGAACGCCCTTCGCCAACCAGCATGACCTGTTCGAACAGGGAATCCCGCAAAATTGCCGCTTCCATATCCACCGGTGAAACTTTCTCACCGGTGGACATCACAATAATTTCCTTCAGGCGCCCGGTGATCGTTATCCGGCCGTGTTCATCGATGCGCGCGATATCGCCGGAATTAAGCCAGCCGTCAGGTGCCAGCACTGCGTGGGTGGCTTCCGGATCATTCCAGTAACCAAGCATTACATTGGGGCCGCGAATCAGCAATGCACTGTTCTCGCCGAGTTTCACGTCCACACCCGGAATGGGCCGGCCCACGCTCGACGGAACATTGTCCTCGAAGGTATTGCTGCTTACCACGGGACTGCTTTCTGTCATGCCGTAGCCCTGCAGGATGGGCAGCCCAAGGCCGATGAATACGCGCGAAACCTCGGCTGACAATGCCGCCCCGCCGCTCATCGCACCGCGAAGCCGCCCGCCCAGCTTCACCATTACTTTCCTTGCCACCAGCATTTCCAATAGCGGCCACAACAAGTGCGACGGGCGCCAGGTCCCTCGCCCTTGCTGGTATTCGAAACGGCTGTAGCCTGTTTCGACCGCCAAGGCAAACAGCTTGCGGTTTAAAGAGGGGCCTTCCGCAAGCTTGGCCCGTATACCGGCGTAAACGCGCTCGTAGATTCTCGGTACCGAAACCAGAATAGTGGGGCGAATGATCAGCAGGTCTTCCTGCAGCTGCTGAATCGAACGTGCATAGGCAACAGTGGCCCCGCACATCATGGGAACGTAGTAACCGGCTGTACGCTCGAAGGTATGTGAAAGCGGCAGAAATGAAAGGAGCAGGTCGTCTCGCCAAACCGGCACGCCTTGCGAGCAGCCATGGGCATTGGTAAGTATATTGTGATGGCTCAGCATCACTCCTTTCGGTCGGCCCAAGGTGCCGGAGGTGTATATGATGGTGGCTAGCTGATGCGGGTCGTGGTTGACATATTGTACCGCCTCAGCTTTTTCCGGTAGCCAGTCATGCATCGCCAGCACGAGACCATCATCGATTTTTTCCGGGCGGCTCTGAATCGTAATGACACGCACCAAGGCGATAGGGTTGCACGCTTCGGACAACGCCTGCCACTGCGCCAGCTCTTCCAGCAATAATACTTTGACCCCGGCATCGCGCAGGATATAAGCTGCATTCTCGGCGCGATCCGCTGTGTAAAGCGGTACGACCACGAGCCCCAACCGCAGCGCAGCGTGCTCGAACATTACCCATTCCGGGCAGTTTCTCAACATCAGCGCCACCCGGTCGCCAGGGGAAAGACTCTCCTGGGAAAGCGCTGCTTGCCAGCGCGCGACGCCCTCATCCATCTGCTCCCAGGTCAGGTCGCGCCATTTGCCGCTGGACCGGTCGTAATCCCGGTAGGCGATCTTTCGGGGCGAGCGGCGTACGCGCTCGCGGAACAGGCCATCGAGCGTTCCAGCTATCTCTGTCGGGATAATATCCGTCGAGCCGCGTTGGGGCGTCTGCATGATTCCCTAGTCCCGCCTACCGCTTTTGCTGGATTCAACGGTCTCAACGGTTTCATCGGTTTCATCGGTCTCAATGGCCGCAACTTCAGTTTCGGGCTGCTCCGCGTTGTGCCTTCCCTTTGCCGATTCGGCTTCAACCGACAGTCCTTTGCCAAAATCCGGCGGGAAATCATCGACCATGATGACGCGGCGGCGCAGGGAATCCATTTTCCCCATGAGTTCCAGCTCGCTGTTCGTAATGACCCTCTGCTTGAGGGCAGCCGCAATTTTTTCGTCATGCTGTGCGGGAATCCGGGCCGCCTTGACTGCCGCGCGTAGCTTGTTTTCCACTGCTTCACTTACAACTGCGCACTGCAGCGCCTGTTCCAGAACGCCCAGCGGTTCGTCAGCGGATGTCGGCAGGTAAATACCCGCGGTCAGGCGATCCCGCGCCTCCCCGGGTGTCAGCATCAGCTTGGCCACCTTGTGGTCCAATTCGTCCGATGGCGGCGAGAACGACCGGCCCAAAGGAAAGACGAGAAGGCGAAGCAGCCGTCTCCCGACAGTGCTTCCCGGAAAGTTATGCAGTAGGCTGTCGAATGCCTGCTGCATGCGATAAAGCGCATCCTGCATCGACCAATGCAGCAATGGCAAATCCGCTGCAGGGCGATCATCGTCCTTGAAGCGCTTGAGCGCCGCCGAGCACAAATAAAGCATGCTGAGGATGTCCCCCAGCCGGGCGGATAGCCTTTCCTTGCGTTTCAACGATCCGCCCAGAACAAGAAGCGAGACATCGGCAAGCAGCGCGAAAGCGGCGGAGAAGCGCGTCAGCTGGCTATAGTAGCCTTGCACCTCGGGGCCAACACTGCCGGGAGCGCTGGCAAGATAGCCGCCGGTCAGTCCATGCAGAAAGGATCTCATACCATTGCCGATACTGAAAACAACGTGTCCCATCAATGCGCGGTCAAATTCCACCGCAGCATTGTCGCTATTTGCCGCGCGAATCTCCTTTAGCACATAAGGATGGCAGCGTATTGCTCCCTGACCGAAAATAATCATGTTGCGAGTAAGGATATTGGCACCCTCCACCGTGATGCTGACGGGAATATGCTGATAACTGCGCCCCAGGTAGTTGCTGGGGCCGAGGCAGATGCCCTTGCCGCCATGTATATCCATCGCGTCGTTAATCGCCTGGCGTCCGCGTTCGGTGAGATGATATTTGACGATGGCCGAGATGACCGAGGGCTTCTCGCCCAAATCCACTGCGCCTGCGGTCATTACCCGTGCCGCATCCATCATGTACGTATTGCCGCCAATCCGGGCCAGAGCTTCTTCCACGCCCTCAAAGCGCCCGATTGGCGTTTTGAACTGGACGCGCACTCTGCCATATGCGCCGCTGGTGCGTGCCGCCAGCTTGGCCCCTCCCGTGCTGGTTGCGGGCAGGGAAATCGATCGCCCGGCGGCAAGGCAGTTCATCAGCATGCGCCAGCCGCATCCCACTCCTTCGAGGCCGCCGATCACCCATTCCATAGGAATGAATACATCCTTACCCGAATTGGGGCCGTTCTGAAAGGCTGCATCGAGAGGGAAATGGCGGCGGCCGATATTGACGCCCGGCGTATGGGTGGGGATGAGGGCAAGCGTGATGCCAAGATCTTTTTCGCCGCCAAGCAGCCCATCGGGGTCATGCAGCCTGAACGCAAGCCCCAGGAGCGTCGCTACCGGGCCCAAAGTGATGTAGCGCTTTTCCCAGGTGACTCGCATGCCCAGCACATTTTCCTCGCCGTTGAATTCGCCATGGCAGACGATGCCAAAATCCGGGATCGACCCCGCATCCGACCCCGCGTCCGGTCCGGTGAGAGCAAAACAGGGTACTTCCTTTCCTTTTGCCAAGCGGGGGAGGTAGTAATTTTTTTGTTCTTCCGTGCCGTAATTCAATAGCAGTTCCGCCGGACCGAGCGAATTCGGCACCATTACCGATACGGCCGCGGTGCCGCTGCGCGAGCCGACTTTCATCACCACTTCGGAATGTGCCAGCGCCGAAAAACCATGTCCCTCGTATTGCTTGGGAATAATCATGCCAAAAAACCCGTTGTCCTTGATGAATTGCCAGACATGGGGCGGCAAATCATTCAATTCGCGTGTAATGTGCCATTCATCCAGCATTGCGCACAACTCTTCCGTCGGGCCGGCAAGAAATGCTTTTTCCTCTGTGCTCAGCCTGGGCTTGGGATAAGCCAGCAATTTATTCCAGTCCGGTTTGCCGCTGAACAGATCTCCATCCCACCATACGGTTCCCGCATCCAGGGCTTCCTGTTCCGTTTGCGAAATCTGCGGCAGGATTTTGCGGAAAACCTTCAGCAGCCGATTCGAAATGAATGCCCGCCGTACCGGCGGAACGACCAGGATAACGCCGAGAACTACAGCCAGCGTCAGGAGCAAAGAAGTGATCAAGGTATTTTTCCTGCGTAAATTTGGAACAGCTACATCATAATCCCTTATGGGAATCTGGACGAGATCAATTGCTTACGGCGGCCCCGCCACTTTTCAGGCTCATTTTGTTGTCCACTTTCTTGATTCCCTCGGCCATCCAGGCAAACATGATAATGCGGTCCATCTCGGCCTGATTATCCACAAATCCGCTCAGCATAACTTCGCCATTATGCGCTTCAATTTTCACATCCAGATTCTTGACGTCGGGGTCGGCCAGCAACGCGGCTCTTATTGTGCTGGCAAGCGTGTTATCGTCCACTGCCTCTCCGGCAGGAGGCGTAACCCAGGACTCATGCACCCTGTCTTCGGGTTTTGTGCAACCGCTCACGGAAAGGAAAAGGATGCCGATCAAGGTTGCGGTCAGGAGAACTCGTTTGCATTTATCATCATTCATACTGTTTTTCCCCGGTTAGAGTTGATTTGAAACTGGTAACCGGATCTGGCATTGGCAAGCGTGAATGAACATGATTATGAAGCCGCCACGGTTTCCAGACCCGCTTCAAGCAGATGCTTACATACCTGTTCCGGCAGATTTTCCGACAGGCAGTCGAACTCTTTTACTCCTTTCAATGGACGCAGCCAGGTAAGCTGCCGTTTCGCCAGTTGGCGGGTGGCGGCAAGCGCCATTTCGCGCATTGTCCCCAGGCTGATTGCGTCGTCAAGATACATCGATACCTGCCGGTAACCGACACAGCGCATTGAAGGACTGCGGTCATCCAGATGAAATTTATCACGGATTGCGCAAACTTCATCGATCAACCCCATCTCAAGCATTTTCTCGAAGCGTTGAGCGATGCGCTGATGCAGCACCTCTCGGTTACTGGGTATCAGGGCCATCCGGATCGCATCGAAGGGAAGATAAGCCTGCTTTGGTTTCTTTAAAATTTCCGACATGGGTTTATCAGTGAGATAGCATATTTCCAGCGCGCGCTGGATGCGCTGGCTGTCGCCAGGCTGTATCCGTGCCGCGCTGACTGGATCGAGCCGGAGCAACTCCTCGTGCATCGCGGGCCATCCGCCATCCCGGGCCCTGGCTTCAATGAGCGTACGTATGCCGATGTTTGCGGAGGGAAGCTCGGAAAGACCTTCCAGCAGCGCCCGAAAATAAAGCATGGTACCGCCAACCAGTAGCGGAATATTATTGCGTTCCGTGATTTCGCGCATTGCAACAAGCGCATCACTCACAAATTGCGCAGCGGAATAGCGTTCGTGAGGCGCAATCAGATTGATGAGATGATG
>Ga0134128_10012288_pt1 | contig 10213 bp, 7 predicted proteins | sample KB31754_FD_96462 | JGI IMG/M metagenome (GOLD analysis project Ga0134128, IMG submission 96462) | Terrestrial soil microbial communities with excess Nitrogen fertilizer from Kellogg Biological Station, Michigan, USA - KB3-175-4 | ecosystem: Environmental > Terrestrial > Soil > Unclassified ...
AAACGGCCTGCTTCCCTCTTTTGCATCTACACCGTGCAACCAAGACAGCCCTATTTAGCAACTAAATAATTAGTTTGACCTTTTGCGCCCTTACTGCGTCTAATAAAGAAATGAGGAGAATGGTCTGTGCCGCCCCGAAAGTCTGAGACTCTGACCGAGGCCGAACTGCGCCTGATGGACGTGCTGTGGGAGAAGGGGTCCGCCACAGTCCAAGAGGTTCTAAACGCGCTTCCCGAAAAGCCGGCGCTGGCCTATAACTCCGTCCTGACCACGATTCGCGTTCTCGAGAACAAGGGCTATCTTGAGCATGTCAAAGACGGCCGCGCCCATATTTACAAACCCATCATGGAACGCGAGGAAGCGAGGCGCTCCGAGATCCGTCACCTGGTCGGACGGTTTTTCAAGAATTCTCACGAACTGCTGGTCCTGAATGTTCTCGAAGATCTAAGTTTCGGAAAACCGGGTGCCGGAAATACGGGCCTCGAATCCAAGGAGCTGAAGCGTCTGCGGAAACTCCTGCAATCGAGCGCAGCCACGAGGGACGAGGGATGACCGCCGCGCTCAATCTGCAATCCCTGGCCCAGCTTTCCGCCGAGCGAATTATCAACTGCACGGCCGAGGGCATGGTCATCGCTCTGCTTGCCTGGGTACTGCTGCGCGCCATCGGCCCGCGGAATTCGAGTACGCGGTTCGCCGTCTGGTTCGCTGCGTTGTTAGGGATCGCGGCGCTTCCACTGTTCGGAAATTGGGCGGCAAGCGGAACCGAGCTGACCCAGCGGTCCGAGATCAGCCTGCCTGCTTCTTGGGCGCTCTATGTGTTTGCCGCCTGGGCGCTGATGGCCTTCGTGGGATTGCTGCGAGTTGCCGTCGGTTTCTGGCATTTGCAGCGGCTCCGCGAGAACTGCGTGCCGGTCGATCTCGCGGCCCTCGATCCTCTGCTGCAAAAGACGCTGGCGGAATTCGACTCGCCACGGACCGTAACGCTTTGCGTTTCGGATGAGCTGCGCGTGCCAACAGCCATCGGTTTCACCAAACCGCGGGTCGTCATCCCCTCCTGGACCGTCGAGGAGCTGTCCAGTTTGGAACTGAACGCCATCCTGCTGCATGAATTGGCGCACCTGCGGCGGCGGGATGATTGGACCAACCTGATCCAGAAGATTGTCGGAGCGCTGTTGTTCTTCCATCCCGCAGTCTGGTGGATTGAGAAGAAGCTTGCGCTCGAACGCGAGATGGCCTGCGACGATCTGGTGCTGGCAGAGACCGCCAGTCCGCGAGCCTACGCGGAGTGCCTGGTTTCACTGGCGGAGAAGAGTTTTCTGCGGCGGGGAATTGCGCTGGCACAGGCAGCGGTTGACCGGCTGCGAAGCGTATCCCTGCGCGTAACCCGGATTCTCGATGTGAATCGCTCGCGGGCCACGCGCGTCTGGAGTCCGGCTCCAATCCTAGTAGCCGGCGTTTCTTTGGTCTGCGTGATGGTGTTGTCACGGGCCCCCACCCGACTGGTGTCGTTCGAGAACGGCGCCGCTTCCCCATCGGCGACGAACGCGATGGCAGCCGGCGATTTCCAGTCGAGTCAGAGGTCGCAGATAGGCGCACAGGTCGTTCCGGCGAAACTTCAAGTTCGGCCTACAGAGATCCCTACGGGAGCACGCGGTTCGGTTTCTGTGGTCGCGCAGTCTGCGGTCAAGAGTTCGTTCAAGGCGGAAAACAAACCTGACTTTATCCCTGCGCACGTAGTGCAGCGTCGAGCAATCGCTCCCATGCTGGTCCGCGCCAGCACGGCGGGCGACGGTGTTGATCCTCAGCCTTTGTTTCTGGTGATGCAAACCGAAGTTGTACAGACCCGGCAGTATGACGCCACGGGCGCCGTGGTATGGGATCTCTGCGTGTGGCGAGTCACCGTGGTCGGCACGATGCAAAGCAAGATGGAGGCGGGAATTGCCGCCAAGTCTATTTGAGTTTTTTTACGCGCAACAACTAAATAATTAGTTGTACCAAAACAGGAGAGAGTCAATGAAAAGCTGGATGCAAAACTGGAAAACAGGAGTAGGCCGACATCTCATCATTCCGATTCTGACAATCGCCATAGTGGGCTCGTTCGTGACCTACGATTTCGTAAAGGCGATGCCGGCAAAGGCCGCGGCCATGGCTGCGTCTACGACCACGCCGCTTGATGACAACCATGTGGGCGCGCTGCTTTCACTCGACCAGGCGATGGAGACCCTGGCCGCGCGCGTGACCCCCGCCATTGTGAACGTCACGGTAACGTCGCGGGCAAAAACCAATGTGGCCGAAGGCGATCTGCCGGATGGGTTGCAGGGCAGTCCGTTCGGGCAGTTCTTTGGTCAGCAATTTGGCGATCAGTTCGGGCGTCAGGGTCGGCCGCAACAACCGCGCGTGGAGCACGGGCTGGGCAGCGGCGTGATCATTTCGCCCGACGGCTATATCGTCACCAACAGCCACGTGGTTGATGGCGCAACCGACGTTCGCGTCACCATGAGCGATCGTCGGATTCTTCCCGCCAAGGTCGTCGGCACCGATCCGCTGACCGACCTTGCGGTCATTAAGGTAGACGGAAAAAATCTGCCCAACGCGCCCTGGGGCGACTCGACCAAGCTGCACCCCGGGCAGACCGTTCTGGCATTCGGCAACCCGTTCGGCTTCCGCTTTACGGTTACGCGCGGCATTGTCAGCGCGTTGAACCGTCCGAATATGGCCGGGGACGACGCCCGCAAGCCGGGACAGTTCATTCAGACGGATGCAGCCATCAACCCGGGCAACTCCGGCGGTCCGCTGGTGAATGCGCGCGGCGAAGTGATCGGGATCAATACTTTCCTGATCTCGCCCTCGGGTTCGTTCTCAGGAATGGGCTTTGCCATTCCGACTCAGATCGTGCGCCCCACCGTGGAAAAGCTGATCCAGTTCGGTAAGGTGATGCACGGCTACATGGGAATCGGGATTGCCGACGTGACTCCGGACAACTCCAAGTTCTTCCACATGGACACGGCCGTGGGAGCAGTCGTAAGCCAGGTCGAATCTGACTCGCCGGGAGCCAGGGCGGGCCTGAAAGTCGGCGATGTGATCACCCAGATCGACGGCAAGGAAGTAAGCGATGCAAGTGATCTGCAGGTCGTGGTCGGACAGAAAAATCCGGGCACGACGGTCCAGCTGCAAGTCATGCGCGATGGCAAGAGCATTGACGTACCCGTCACCCTGGAAGCCATGGGCAGCCGGGACAAGTCCGGCAAGGAAGTCTCTGAAGCCGGCACAGGCAAACCGCGTTGGGGAGTTGGTCTCTCTGACATCACTGCTGAAATGCGCGAGCAACTGCAGGCGCCCAGCGATCTGCACGGAGCCGTGATTCAGCAGGTGCAGCCGGGAAGTCCGGCCGACAACGCTGGCTTGCAGTCTGGCGATGTGATCGTCGAAGTCGATCGCAAGCCGGTGCAGAATGCGTCCGACGTCAAGAATGCACTGAGCAACGTGGCCAAGGGACAGGACGCTCTGGTACTGGTCTGGTCACGGGGCGGCAGCAGTTTCCGTGTGTTGCACCCAGCCCAGGAAGACGGCGGCAATAGCGGTATGTAAGCAGTCTTCTCCCCGGAGGAGGTGGGCGTTCGCGCCTGCCTCCCCTTTTTTCTTGCCACAGGCCAAGTTTGTAATCCACCACGCGCCCCGTGGGGACAGACGCCCTCGGCTGTGCGGCCGTCCAAGGCCCGAGCACTTGCAAATTCGCGGCGGCTCCCGTAACTTGAGCGCAATCTAACAAATCGCTTTCTGCCTGTTAACGTTGGGGGCGGCTCGCGGGTTTGCGTGGATTGATCATCGAGGAGCGCGATGGAAATCAACGTTCGCAGACTTTCAGAAGTTCAGATCGTACAGATTCGTGGCGCTTTACGGTTGGGCACTGGAGTGGACAGCTTTCGTCAGACTATAGACGACGCCATGGCCGCCGGAAACACGCGCCTGGTAATTAACTTTGCCGAAGTGCCGATGATTGATTCCAGCGGCATCGGGATCCTGGTCAAGGCGATGGCCTCGGCCAAACAGCGCGGCGGAGGGGTGAGGCTGGTCACGCCTTCCAAGTTCGTGGTGCAGACGCTGAAGCTGATCGGCGTGCTCAATCTGTTTCAAATTTTTGAAGACGAGAATACCGCGGTGCAATCGTTCTCGGCGCACTGATTCCGGTAGGTGGGCGCGCCCGCGCCCCTGGGGGCCAATCTGGTGCCGACTACTCTAGTGCAGGTGAATACTGAAATTGTTGAAGATATCGAGAAGATAGATCGCACTCCCCAACGACAGAATCGCCAGGGTAAAGGCCGCCACGCGCGAGCTGAAAATGCGCCGGCGCGGCGGACGCTGCTGGTCCAGGGCAGCTCTGTATTTGTCGATCCACTCCTGGTCCTTGCTGACTTGTCCAAACGACGACTGGATCGAGTCCTGCAGGCGACGCTGGTCATCTTTTTCGAGTCCGACGAAACGAAAAGGCTGCTGGGTCCAGGAAACGGGCTTCAGCATTTCAGCGGTGCCGAGCACAGGACCGGTCGGAGTCACAAACATCAACTTTACACGGGACTGCCGCACCACCGGTTTGGGCAAAGAAAGGATGCTGCCGGTAAGCGAGATTACTTCCAGCTGTCCTTGGGTTCGATGGCCATCTTCGAACCGAAGAACTGCCGGAGTGATGTCAGATAGATTGAGACGTGGAGCGCGACGATTGGGAATACTAGGATTGGGTTGGGGGAGGGCGTCCACAGAATGAGTATCCCCTTTCTTTCTCCTCATGAGGAGATCACGGAAGGACATGGGATGGTCGCGTTACTTTGGGACGTGCGTTGCGAATTCGGGAGCTCCTGTCACCGGTTTTTGTGGGTCACAATGCGGTCGCGGCTTTGTTGCGAATCAACACAAACCCTGACGCAGCGGCATCTTTTTCAACTTCTGCCAGGCGCGCGCGACCATCCTCCTTGTTGCCATGTTTCATCTCGGCTTTGCCCAGCGCCAAGCGGGCCTCGTAGAGGGGAGCCCGGATGCCCTTTTTCCCCGCTTCCGCAATCGCCGCATTCAGCGACGCGGTCGCGGCCTGAAAATCCCCCGGCTTGCCGGATGCCGCCAACACTTCAGCAGCAGCGATTTGGAATTGCAGGCGCAGCACGCTCTGCTGGGTCTTCGCGGCTAAGGGCGCGCCCGTCGCGATCTGGTTTCTGGCCGGATTCAATTTCCCCTGTGCCAGCAGAGCCTGGGCCAGGATGGCATGCGCTGAAATCTGGGATTCGAAAATCTTGGCGGCACCAAGTTCCTCGAGAGCTTTGCGGGCCAGCGCCTCGGCCTCTGATGGATGTCCTTCCTCGATCGATACAGTGGCCAGCAAGAGGGAGACCTCAGCTGCACCGCTTTTCTCCCCGATTTCGTTCCGCAGTTTGATGGCTTGCTGAAAAGTCTGGCGGGCGCCGGTCAGGTCTCCCTGCTGCATCGAGAGCGAGCCAAGATTCGCCAGCGCGACCGCGGATTCGTGCTTCTCTCCGGTCTCCCGGCTGATCGCCAACGACTCCTCGTAGCTCTTCTTCGCATTGACGAAGTCGCCGGATGCGGCATACACGTCACCCATCCCGACCAGGGGATAGGCTGCCTTGCTGTTCTCGCCGTTCTTGCGGAATGTTTCCAACGACTCCTGGTAGGCACTCCGGGCGCCGGCGATCTCCGCCACAGCCATACGCGTGTCTCCTATGTTGGTGAGGGCGGTGGCTACGCCGTCGGGCGAACCCATGGCGCGCCAGATAGCAAGCGCGGCCTGGAAGTTCTTCTCCGCCGCGGCGAGCTCGCCCGCCTGCACCATCTGAGCGGCCAGGTTATTCAGGGTTTGGGCGATACCGGTCTGGTCGTCAACCTCGCGATATAGAGCAAGCGCCTCCTCGGACATTTTTCGCGCTGTCACGAGGTCGCCCTGATCGCTAATGACGCTCGCGGCGTTGTCCGTGGCCGCCGCGACTCCTGCCGTGCTGCCGATCGACCGATAGATTGACGCAGCCTGGTCGTACAGTTTACGGGCGCCGTCCAGGTCACCCTGGTCGTACAGGACGTTCGCGGTTGTGTTGATGGCGGCGGCCTGTCCGGCACGGTCGCCGATGGCAGCAGAGAGATCCCGCGCTTCCTGGCAAACTGCCATTGCCCCTTTGGGTTCGCCCAGGTTGCGCAATGCGGCGCAGCGGAACTGCAACGCTTTCCCCCGCAGGTAGCGTGCGCCTTGCGGTTGCGCTTTTTCCGCCAGCACGTTCGCCAGGCTGACTGTGCGCTTGTAGTCCGAGACCTCGTTGGCTGCCATTACCTCATCGACATCAATGCGCAGGTCGTCCCCCTGAGGCGGAGGCAAACGCCTCAACTCGGCCAGAGTGGCAAGAGCTTCAGGAACTTTGCTCGCCGCAATCTGCGCATTGGCCAGGCGTAGCCCGTAGTCCAAATTGTCTTTGGAACTCTCATAAAGCGAGCGGTAGGTTTCGATCGCCTTCTCCCATTGATGGGAGGCTTCGTAGTATTGTCCCTGTACTCGCAGCTGCTCCTCACGGCGCAGGCCGCTGGAGAATTCGACTGCCTTCTGCGCGGCCGCGACCGCTTTTTGGTCATAGCCCAGCGCCTTCCAGGCTGCGGCCAGGTAGGCGTAGGACATGGCATGCCGCGGATCTGCGGCCACCGCCTTCTGCAACAGATCGCGCGCGGCCAGGGGCTCGAAGTTGCGCAGCCTCTGCAGACCTTCCGAATAAAAGCGAGCCGCTTCCACGTTTGAAGGCAGTTCAGCCCTGACCGCCACTTCCTCGGCAGCCGGAGTAGGCGCAACTCCCAGCTTGCCGCGCAACTCAGAGCCGGCCAGCGTAATGAGATCGTCCAGGTGGGCCTGGTTGCCGCGCCGGGTCACGGTGGAAACGGTTTGGCCGGTCTTCGCATCCTGCAGCCGCAGATCCACGCGGATATCCGAACCGTCTCCCACGTCGAGGTACGAACCTAGAACGACAAAATCACTGCCCAGATTTTTTCGGACCCGGGCGAGCGTGTCCGGAGCCAGGCTATCGGCTTCGGGCAGGGAGAGATCGTTCTTCACCCGGGCCACATTTTCCCCGGAAATAGTGAGCAGTTTTTCGCCCGCAGCCAGTTCGGCGGTGAGCATTTCGGAGAGCGCCGTAGAAAGCCAGGCAGTATCGGGGCGTCCGGAAAGGTTCTTTAATCCCAGGATGGCCACGCTGCGCCGAGCATTGTCATTGGTGCGGGCCACGCTGAGTCCAATCCTCGGCGAATGCTTGCGCAGAAGGTAGGCCGAGGAGATGACCAGAATAACCAGCGCCAGCGCGGCCCACAGAAATGCGTGGTGGCGCACACGCCGGGCCAAACGGGTGCGAGGAGAAATCCCCGCGGTCAGGCGCTCCAGATCGCTCTCCAGTTCCCCCACGGTTTGGTAACGGTCGTCGCGATTTTTGCGCAGCGCCTTCCGGATGACGCTTTCCAGTCCCTCCGATATCCGCGGATTTCTCTTTCTGGGCAGCTCCGGTTCCTGATTCAGGATGGCATTGATAAGCAGAGGGCCATGCGTTTCGGGGAAGGGACGCTTGCCGGTGGCAAGTTCGTAAAGCACGGCTCCGAAGGCCCAGATGTCGGTCCGGCGGTCGGCGGGTTCACCGCGCAATTGCTCGGGGGCCATGTAGGGCAGGGTCCCGGTAATCTGCTGCGAACTGGTCAGGCTTGCCGTAACCGCCAGATCGCCTTCGGGGTGGACGAACTGTGCCAGGCCAAAGTCGAGGATCTTGAGACGCCCGTCCGTCGTAAGGCGAAGGTTGGCCGGCTTGAGGTCGCGATGAATGATGCCCTGTGCGTGGGCGGCGGCCAGGCCCTGCGCAAATTGCAAACCCAGGCGAATGACTTCCTTCGAGCGCAGTGGGCCCGAAGCGAGCCTTTTGTCCAGCGACGCTCCCGCGATGTATTCCGTGACCAGGAAATCGGTTTCATCGGCCGTAGCGAAATCGTGGATAGTGGCGATGTTGGGATGATTGAGCTTGGCCAGCGACAGGGCCTCGTGGCGAAATCGCTTGCGGGCAGCTTCGTCCGCCAGGGTGCCGGGGGGCAGGACTTTTATGGCAACGTCGCGTTCCAGTTGCTCGTCATGCGCTAGAAATACGACTCCCATGCCTCCCGCCCCGATTTGCTTCTCGATGCGGTAGCGATTGAGATTTTTTCCCAGCAAGTCCCCGAACACACGGGGATGTTAAGCCCATCCGCGAAGAGGGTCAATCATGATGAAGGACGGGCGTCCCGCGGTCGGGCACAGAAGCCCGCGCACCATCTGCGCAGGGTTACCTTTGCAGATAATATCCCCTCTGCAAATCTGTGGCAGCATGAGGAGCATGCTTGAAAAACCGGAATTGATCGCCCGACTTCAGGTAGGCTTAGCCGCCTCTGGGGAATGCTCAGTTTGCCACCAGGTCTTCGTTGTCAGCCAGAGCAGCAGGCCGGAACAGCTGAGCGACAGGCTCAAGCAGATATTCGAGGAACACATCCGCGGGGCGGATCTATCGAAAAAAGCGATGAGTCAAAGCGGCAATTTGGATTGACAGAGGGCGAGCGACGCCGATACGCTGTCGTATACTGATCAGGCGTAGTTCCTATGGATCGTAGAGTCATTGTCGCTAGCCGTGCAGCCCGGGAGGTGCGAGTGCGCCTTCTCGCCCTTAGCGTGGCCATTCCTGGCCTGGTGCTTGCACCTCAAAAAAGCGACGGATGACTTAGGGATATCAAGATCGGCAAGAGGCCATCATCCACCGCATCGGATGATGGCTTTTTTAGTTTCTGGTGTGAAGGACAAGAGTTCAGGGCAATAGCTCAGGGCGCGGCCCTCGACGGCCGGGGAGGCAGATTTGGCTCAAGCGGAGCACGTCACCATATTCGATACCACCTTGCGCGACGGAGAACAGTCGCCGGGTTGCAGCATGAACGTGGCCGAGAAGGTGCGCATGGCGCACCAGCTGGATCGGCTGGGCGTAGACATCATCGAGGCCGGGTTTCCTATCGCATCGGAAGGCGATTTTGAGGCGGTACGCGTGCTGTCCCGCGAGATTCGCCGTCCCGTCATCGCAGCCTTGGCGCGCAGTTGTCCGGGCGACATCGAGCGCGCCTGGAAAGCCCTGGAAGGCGCTGCCCGTCCCCGCATGCACACCTTTCTGGCCACCTCCGATATCCACCTGCAGCACAAGCTCAAGATTTCACGGCGGCAATGCCTAGAACAGGCTCGAGACGGCATCAGGCTGGCACGGTCGTTTTGTAAGGATGTCCAGTTCTCCGCCGAAGATGCCAGTCGCACCGATATCAACTTTCTGTGCGAAGTGATGGAGGCGGTCATCGAAGCGGGCGCCACCACCCTGAACATTCCCGACACAGTCGGCTTCAGTGTGCCCCATGAATTCGCGGAATTAATGCAGACCCTGCGCCGCCGGGTGCGGGGCATGGACGGCGTGACCCTTTCGGTTCACTGCCACGATGACCTGGGATTATCTGTGGCAAACTCACTGGCAGCCATAGGCGCGGGCGCGCGCCAGGTGGAGTGCACGGTGAATGGCATCGGCGAACGGGCGGGGAATACTTCGCTGGAAGAGCTGGTCATGGTGATGCGGGTCCGGGCGGAGCACTATCCGTATGAGACCTCGGTTGTGGCCGAACATCTGTTTCCCTCGAGCCAGCTGTTGTCTGAAATCACCGGAGTATACGTGCAGCCGCACAAGGCCATCGTGGGGCGCAACGCATTTGCCCACGAGGCCGGCATCCATCAGGATGGAATGATCAAGGACCCCTCAACCTATGAGATCATAGCGCCCCAGTCGGTTGGCGCTCCCCGCAATTCGCTGGTGCTGGGCAAACATTCCGGCCGCAATGCGCTGCGGGTACGCTACGAAAAGTTGGGCTTCACCTTTGAACGGGCGCAACTCGACGAAGTTTACCGTCGCTTTGTGGCCCTGGCCGACAAGATCAAGACCATCGAAGACGGACATCTGCTCGAGCTGGTGCGCGATGTGCCCAGCCGGACTGCCACCATTCCGGATAGCGCGGGCAAGACCATCTCTACGTGGATGGCTCCGGTGAGCAAAGAAGATGTTCAGCCCGCCCATTCTGATGCGGTAAGCGCGAAGGAAAAAGCCCATGCGGCGCACGCCGCCCACGAGCGCGAGAGCGAGCAGGA
>Ga0134128_10012289_pt1 | contig 10212 bp, 11 predicted proteins | sample KB31754_FD_96462 | JGI IMG/M metagenome (GOLD analysis project Ga0134128, IMG submission 96462) | Terrestrial soil microbial communities with excess Nitrogen fertilizer from Kellogg Biological Station, Michigan, USA - KB3-175-4 | ecosystem: Environmental > Terrestrial > Soil > Unclassified ...
CAGCACGTCCTGCAGCAACATATCTTCGAGCTGCCGGCACACTCTGTCGCGAGCACGCCCTCGGCCGTCCAGCCTCCCGTCCTCAGCCCCAGGATACTGGCGCAATTCCGCGAGATGATGAACGAAAACGCGGTACGGGAAATCTATGCCGCGGTTCTGGGCGACTTGGGACGCCGCAGCACCGCCCTCGCCGCGGCCCTGAATAATGGCGATGGCGCATCCATACAGCGCATCGGCCACTCCATCAAGGGAGGATGCGGCATGGCTGGCGCCCTCGAAGCCGCGCGCGTCGGCGAGCTCCTTGAGGCCAGAGGTAACGATCTAGAGTACATCCGAACGCTTCTTCCACTTTTGGAATCCGTTACGCGAAACCTCCAGCGTATGCTGGATTCGGAATTCTCTCCCCACGGCAACGGCCCTGCCTTTTCAGAGCCTTAACCCGGCGGACCGCCTCGGCATCGACCGGTTGGCAGCGTCGGCATGGAGCACACCTTGGAGGAATATCCATCCCGTGGAACGACCGATTCGTATCGTATTGGCTGATGACCATCCTGTAGTCCGGATCGGCGTGCGCAATATGCTCACAGCGGACGAAGGATTTGAAGTAGTGGGCGAAGCAGCTGACGGCGACGACGCCATTACGCAGACACTCGAGGTTCAGCCCGACATCCTGCTGCTCGACCTCCTCATGCCGCGCCTGCCTGGCCTTGAGGCCATGCGCGCCATCATGAACGGCACCCCGACCGTCAAGATCATTCTCCTCACCTCCACCATCACCACCCAGCAGATCATCGAGGCGCTGCACATCGGCGCCCGCGGCATCGTCCTCAAAGACGCCATCGCCGGCCACCTGCAGACCGCCATCAAGACCGTCGCCGCCGGCGATTACTGGATCGGCGGAAAGCGCGTCGTCAATCTGGTCTCTGCACTGCACGACCTCATGCAGCAGGCCCAGACCCCGCAGCGCAAAACCTTCGGCCTCACGCCGCGCGAGCTCGAAGTGGTCGGCTCCATCGTGGAAGGCTGCAGCAATCGCGACATCGCCAAGCAGTTCGGCCTGAGCGAAGAAACCGTCAAGCGCCACCTGTCCAATATCTTCGACAAGACCGGCGTCTCCACCCGACTCGAACTGGCGCTATTCGCCATCGCGCACCATCTGGTCACACCGCAGTAGCCGGCATCGCACCGAACGCGTAATGGCGCGATTTCAGTCGCGCCGTTCAAGCTCCCCAAAAAAAGAAAAGGGGCTTCAGCCCTCACGCGCCAGCTCATCTCCAAATCAGCCCGAAAAAACCACAGAACCGAGCTTTGTAACAAGGGCATGGCTTCAGCCAGGCCGATAAGCAGCAGAAGAAAATGCCCGGGCTTTAGCCCATGCTACTTCTCGCTTCGGCAAACGGCTTCTTTTGCCGAGCGCAACTTCCCCGCGGCGGAAGAAAGACTCATCTGGTGCTCGACGGAAAAGGCATGAAGCGCGTAACTTCCCGCAAGCTCTCGATCGAATAGCTACATCCTCCAGCAATCTCCACCCACCCGCCCCGGCATCTCACCCCTCGGTGGGCAATCATCCTTCATGCTGAACGGCGTCCTGATCGCAATCATTGCCCACGGCCTCGTGGGCATCTCCCTCGTCTGGGACAAAGTCCTCCTCAAGCGCAAAGGCATGCAGAGCCTCGCCTCTTACGTCTTCTGGCTGGGCGCCATCAGCATCTTCGGCCTGCTGCTCATTCCCTTCGGATTCAAGATGCCGTCCGGCAAGATTGCTGCCACCGCGCTGGCCGCCGGCTTCTGTGATCTGCTCGCCACCTGGTTCTACTATGCCGCCCTCAAAGCCGGCGAAGCCTCCGACGAAGTGGCGGCCATGGGCGGATTCACGCCCGTCGCCACGGTCGCGCTTTCCATCCCCCTGCTCGGCGTCAACCTCGACGGCCAGCTTCTCGGCTTTGCCCTCATGACCGTCGGTGGATTCATCATGTTCTTCGCCGAACAAATTCCGCTGCGCCGCATGCTGCCGCTGGTCATCCCCGCAGCCGTGATCTTCGGCCTCACCAATGTGCTGCAGAAGATCGCCTTCAACCATGCGCAGTTTGTCAGCGGATATGTATTCTTCACCATCGGCACCTTCGCTGGCTCCATGGCTCTGCTGCTCCGCCCCACATGGCGGCGCGACATCTTCAAGCATTCCGAGGAAGCTCCCCCGCGCAGCAAGGCAGGATACATGATCAACCGTTTTCTCGCGGGCGTGGGCTCGTTCCTGGTGGTGTTCGCCATCAGCAAGGCATCGCCCTCGGTGGTCGAAGCCATCGCCGGCGTGCGCTATGTCATCATCTTCGTCTGCGCCTACGCCATCACCCAGTGGAGACCCTCATGGTTCCGCGAGAACTTTGGACGACGCGCTCTGATCGTCAAGGCCGTGGGCACGGGATTCGTCGTGGCCGGCCTGATCCTGGTGGGCCTGCACGGTGGCGCGGGTGGCGCCTCCGGGCCCGGGTAGCGGAGCCGGGCGAACGGCCAGCAGTACGCCCACGCACACGCATGCCACGCCCGCCCAGCGTTTGCGCGGCACGTGCTCATGAAGGATGAAGCGCGCCGCCAGCGTGTCCAGCACAAAACTCAGCGCCGTGGCCGGCACCGCGATGCTCAGTTCCGCCGTTGAAAGCAGCCCCAGCAGCGAGAAGAAAGCGGCGGCATAGCACATGCCGCCCAGGATCACCTTGCGTCGAGTCACGATGTAACGCACCGCGCGCATGATTCCCGTAGGCCCAAAGTCCTCGATCGCCTCGCCCTCTGACATAGCCGACGCGCACAGCACGTCTCCGCAGGAGCCGGCGCACACCGTGATCAGCACGAAGATCCACGTCATGCGCTCGCCTCCGGAACGGCACGCGCATCGGCATGAGGTTTGGTCGCCACGGGCGTTCGCGCCACCAGCACCACGCCCACAAAGATCAGCGCCACGCCCACCCAGCGCACAAGGTGCACCTGCTCGCCCAGGATGAACTCCGCCAGAATCATGCTGATCACGTACGACGACGCAGTACACGGAATCACGAAGCTCAGGTCGGCCCAACTGAATAGCGATAACTGCGCGAGCGCAGAGGTGGCAGACAGCACGACCCCCGGCAGCACAAACGGATTGTGCAGCAGCCCCACGATGTACGCCTGCAGCCCCACCTGGGCGAAATCCGGCATCCGCTCCATGCCCATCGCAAGCAGCATGTTGCCAAAGCTGTTCGTCAGCACCACGATGGTCAGGAACAGCGCTGTCCGTCCAGTGCGGCTGTGGTTGGCTGCCGAGCCCATACGAAGGACTTAGAACGCGCCGGCGGCCTCCGCGTTGCTGCGGGCTCCGGAATGCGGTCGAATCACCGCGGCAACGGCGGTATCAATGTCCGATCCAACTCCATAAAAGGGCAATGGATGCTGCCGAAATCGCCGCCGTGGTCGCCCAACCTGCTAGTCGCCACCCCATTCGATTCGGTTTTGTTCCCATGATGCGCCGGCTGCTGGTCATAACAACAATGAGCAGCATCAGTGGGGGAGTCGAGAACCCCTGCACGATTCCGGCGAACACGAGTGCTTTCATCGGGTTAATCCCAAAAAAATTCATCGCTGTCGCGGCCAGCATGACCGCCGCAATCGTTGCGTAGAATGCCTTCGCATCTCGGATGCGACTATTCAAGCCATTCCGCACGCCTATGCTCTGGCAGACGTCGTAGGCGGCCCCTGCCGTCATCACTGGAACCGCAAGGAATCCCACCCCGACGATGCCGATCGTGAACAGAAGCGATGCAAAGTGACCGGCCAGAGGCTCCAGTGCTTTCGCGGCATCCGCAGCCGTCTGGATGTTGGCTTGGCCCGACGTGTGCAGTGTCGCGGCGGTGGCAACGATGATCGAATACATCACCAGCGCGGAAACAAACATCCCGATCACTACGTCCAGCAGAGTCCTCTGCAAGTGCTGGTCCGTAGTTCCCCGCCGCTGACGCAACTCCACCTTTCCGGCGGCTTTCTTTTCCTCGACCTCCTGGTTGGATTGCCAGGTGAAGAGATAGGCCGAGAGGGAAGTGCCGATCATCGCTACCAGTATGGCCAGGCTGTCATGGTTGAAGGTGAATCGAGGATGAAAAAGTCCTCCAACGATTTCCTTCAGGGGCGGATGAACCAGAAACACCGTCCCCACGTAGGCGAGCAAGGCGAGAGAAAGAAACCGGAACGTACTGGAAATGAACCGGTAGGATCCCCATACCTGCAGCACCAGCGAGGCCAGGGCCACCATCGCGGCCAGAGCCTGGTGCGGCAACGGCACAAATATATGCAGAGCCGCGGCGATGCCCCCGATGTCCGCGCCCGCTTCAATGGTGTTTCCTATGATGACCGCGGCAAGAATGGGATACAAAAGAGCCTTGGAATAATTCGTCCGTATCGCAGCGAACAGCCCCTGCCCCGAAACTTGACCTAGCTTCGACGACAGGTACACGACCGTGATCATCATGGGAAGGAGGAACGGAGCGGTCCATAGGAGCGAATAGCCGAAAGATGCTCCGGCCTGCGAGTACGTCCCGATGGCCGAACAATCATCATTCGCCGCACCGGTTATGAGGCCAAGCCCGAACGAACGCGCAAGAAATTTCCCCTTCTTGCTTGTTCCGTCCTGGTTCGCGATTGAGGTATTCTCCACGTCCTACGTGGATGCGAATTCTCAGTCGAGAGCGGCCTCATCCTCTCCTGCCCGAGAATGTGCCAAGCTCAAAAACGAAGGCCGCGGAAATTCTTCTCCGCGGCCTCTGATTTCTGCATTCTCCGGGTTAGATGGCGGCGAGGTCCCGCTCCTTGCTGCGGATGCGCACGGCTCCATCAATGTTGTAGAAGAAGATCTTGCCGTCGCCGATCTTCCCCGTGTACGCGGCTCCCGAAATGGCATCGATAGCCCGTTCCACCTGATCTTCCAGCAACACCAGCTCCACCTTGACCTTCGGGATCAGATCGACATCGTATTCCCTTCCCCGAAAGACCTCCGTGTGGCCCTTCTGCCGGCCGTGTCCACGCACTTCCGAGACAGTCATGCCTTCGATGCCGAGTTGCGTGAGCGCCTCTTTTACCGCATCGAACCTGTTGGGTCTGATAATCGCTTCGATCTTCGTCATGTTCGCCTCTCAATCCCTTTCGGCAGTGGCCGCATGCAACGCGCTGGCCTGGTAAGAAGGTTCCGGTACAGACAGTCCTCGCGGGGTGCCGGAGGTCGCCGCCAGAGATGAGATCACGTATTCCGGATACGCCGAGATGCCGTGCTCGTGCAGGTCGAGGCCGTACAGCTCGCCCTCGGCCGATACGCGAAGCGTTCCGGTCAGATTCACCAGGTACATCAAAACCAGGGCAACGCCGAACGTCGACAATGTGATAATCGCGCTGCCAATGAACTGCGCCTTCAGCAATGTAAATCCGCCGTGGTAGAACAGTCCGGCCAGCGGCGCCGAGTTATCCGGGCCCGTAGGTCCGCTCGCGCCGTATTGGCCCGTCGCGAAGAACCCCAGCGAGAGCGTTCCCCATATTCCGCACATGCCGTGCACCGGAACCGCTCCGATGGGATCGTCGATCCGCAGCCATTCCAGAAGTTCCACACCCGCGCAGACCAAAACACCAGCCACGCCGCCAAGCAGAATCGCTCCTGTGGGGCTCACCCAGTAGCAGGGGCACGTGATGGCCACCAGCCCGGCAAGAAATCCATTCACGGTGAAGCCCACGTCCCATTTCTTTGTCAGGAACCAGGCATACATCATTGCGGTCAGGCCGGCAGCACAAGCCGCAAGCGTGGTGTTTGCTGACACCCGCCCGATTCCGGCAATATCCATGGCCGACAGCGTCGATCCCGGGTTGAAACCATACCAGCCGAACCAGAGGATCAGGCCGCCCGTGGCCGCGATGGTCAGGTCGTGCGGAAGCATGGGAGCGCCACCGTCGCGCTTGAACTTGCGGCCAAGCCGCGGCCCCAGAACAATGGATCCGGCAAGTGCAATGAAGCCGCCGATGGTGTGTACCACCGTCGAACCCGCGAAATCGTGGAAGCTCTGTCCCAGGCCGGGTAGGAAGTTGCCCGCGCTGCCCATCGTTGCCAGGAACCCGTCCGGACCCCACGCCCAGTGGCCGATGATCGGATAGATGAACCCGGAGACGCCGAGCGAGTACAGCAGGTCGCCCACGAACCCCGTGCGGCCAATCATCGCCCCGGAAGTGATGGTCGAGCACGTATCGGCAAACGCGAACTGGAAGATCCAGACGGCGAGGAATGCCACGCCCGTCGACTCGTAGGTGTCAGGCGCGCCCTGGAGGAAGAACCAGTGGTAACCGATGAAACCATTTCCATGGCTGAACATGAACGCAAAGCCGATGGCGTAAAACAGGATTCCGCAAAGACACGTGTCAACAATGCACTCCATCAGCACGTTGACCGTCACCCTTGACCTGCAGAAACCCGCCTCCAGCATGGTGAAGCCCACCTGCATTCCGAACACCAGAAACGCGGCGATCAGCGTCCACGCCGTGTTGATGGGATTGATCACGTCCGCCGGCTTGAGCGTCGTCTCCGCGGCATACACCTTGGTGAACAGGAGGGCCGTGATGCCCGCCATGATCGCCAGCGTCAGGGCCACGCCCGTAACTTTGCCGGCCAGCATGGTCGCCCCATAGCGCCGCCACTGCGGTTCATGCAGGCGCGCTGCCAGCCTCGATAGCTTCTTTGCGAAAGATAGGGAACTCCTTCGCTGCACAATTGATTTCATCGTGTAGCTCCTCCGTATTTGGTTTTCGATCGAGTGGGTGTGGGCCAAACCTGGCAATGGGTCGCCTTGTTGCGCGTGCGCCGAAACCATGTGCGTGCGGGTTGCGGCTCAGGTGTTGTTGCGGTGATCCTAAAACGAGCTCGCTAAAGACCACGTGAGGACAAAATGAGGGAAATCTTTACGCGCGTGAAGAGTGCACAACGACCCGAAGGCGGACTCTAATACCATCCATCTTCGGAATCGTGCCGGGTTCATTGCATCTTTCTCGCCGGTTCCCTGCTCTTATCAGGGGGCGGCGCGCAATGTTTCTGCAGCTCCGCCACCCCATGAACTAGATCGTTTGCGGCAGGAGAACTCATGGAATATGTGAATCTTGGCAGGACCGGCATGAAGGTTTCGCGCATCTGCCTCGGCTGCATGACCTATGGATCGCCCGCAACCGGCGAACTGAAGCCCGGCCGGCAGCCCTGGGCGCTCAATGAAGAAGATAGTCAGCCGTTCTTCCGCCAGGCGCTCGATGCAGGCATCAATTTCTTTGACACAGCCAACGTGTATTCGAGCGGCGACAGCGAGCGCGTGCTGGGAAACTTTCTCAAGGCGAACGTGCGCCGCGAGTCGGTGGTCGTGGCCACCAAGGTCCACGGCGTGATGCGCGACGAGCCCAACGGCCGTGGCCTCTCCCGCAAGGCCATCCTCTTCGAGCTCGACGAAAGCCTCAAGCGCCTGCAGACCGATTACGTCGACCTCTACCAGATCCACCGCTGGGACTACGAGACGCCCATTGAGGAAACGCTTGAAGCGCTGCACGATGCGGTAAAGGCCGGCAAAGTGCGCTATATCGGCGCATCCTCAATGTATGCGTGGCAATTCGCCAAGTCCCTCTACCTCGCCGATCTGCGCGGGTGGACGCGCTTTGTCTCCATGCAGAACCACTACAACCTGCTCTATCGCGAAGAAGAGCGCGAAATGGTTGGCCTCTGTCTCGATCAGGGCATCGGCATGCTCCCCTGGAGCCCCCTTGCTCGCGGACGACTCGCCCGCCCCTGGAAATCCGAAACCACGAAGCGGCTTGAAACCGACCGCTTCGGAAACATGATGTATTCGCGCACCGAGGAGGCCGATCACCGTGTCGTCGATCGGCTCGCTCAAATTGCACAACAGCGCGGCGTTCCCCAGGCCACAGTTGCCCTAGCATGGCTGCTCGCCAAACCCGGCGTAACCGCACCCATCGTCGGCGCCACCAAACCGCACCACCTCGACGATGCCATTGCCGCAGTCTCCCTTCGCCTTACCCCCGACGAAATCAAGGCTCTCGAGGAGCCCTATGCGCCGCACCCCGTCCTGGGATTTTCTTGAAAGATCGCTGCTTCGCGGGTTTCGGAAGCGTCGAGGGAATTCAAGGATCTGGAGGCGGGCGACTGAAAGAGGGGCTGTCGTTGTCGAAACCCGTGAAGCCGATTATTGCTCTATCAGCTCAAATCGGATGACGCACGGGCAGAACTCGCATGGAACGCTGTTGACTCCCTTGGAGACGTCAGCCACCGGAAATGTTCGCAAACAATCGGTACAAGTCACCGCGATCATTCCCTTGTTGTTCTTCACCCAGACCGCCGCATTGTCCGGCCTGCCGGTGCGGGGCCGCGAAGGGAGTTCGCGAATGAGTTCCAGAATTTTCTGAAACAGGGCTTCCGGCCGGTACTGACCTTTGGGGAAAAAAGCATCTGCGAGGACGCTCTCAGGAACCGTCAAGACTGAGAACTCCCCTGAGATCACGATGACAGGGATCGTTGGAAAACGGCGCCTGACGACGGAGAGCAGTTCAAATCCGTTCATGTTCGGCATGCTCAGATCGGAAATGATGATGTCGGGCAATGACCGTTTGAGTGCAAGCAGAGCCTCAAAACCATCCCCGGCGACATGCACTTCGTATCCCTGCGTTTCAAGCACCAGCTTGCCCACTTCGCGGAGGCGCGGATCGTCCTCAACAATCAATATTCGGTACGGAAATGAGCTGTCGTCCAAAAGATCCCCGATTCTGTTCTATTGTGTTTGTTTTCTTGGAGAAGTTACGCGCGTCTCATTGTTCGTTATCAGGGGAGTTCTTGGCAAACGTCCGGGGAACGGTAAGCAGAGCCGCTTGCCGCGGCCGCGACAAATACGCTCGCATGCAGTCCCCTTCACGTCATCGGCGGAGAAATCAGCTAAGTGGCTGATTTCCATAGCCAATCCGCCGGCGCTTTTCGAGCAGGAACAAACCTTTCATTCCCCCTGTCCATCTCACCTTCCGGTACAGAGAACCCGGAACACCGGACAAGGAGAAGGAACATGCTGCAAACTCATTGTCGCCGCGCGCTGGTTTTTTCGTCGGCCGCGGTGCTGGCCGGCGCGCTCAGCATAGCCGGCTGTCACAAGTCCCACCCTGATGAGAAGGATGCCGTCACCAACTCGCTCAAAACCAATGCGCTTGGCGAGGTAGACGTTTCCCAGGATCGCGACAAGGGCGTCATGACCCTCAAGGGCGATGTCGCCACCGACGCGCAGAAGCAGCAGGCGGGCTCACTCGCCCAGCAGGCCGCTCCCGATTACCAGGTGGCAAACGAAATTGGCGTGCGTCCTGCCGATGCCAGCAATGCCGGCGCGGTCGCTTCCGATCTCGACAAGGGAATCGAGGACAACTTCAAGGCCGAGATCAAGGCGCACAAGGCGCTCGACGATCAGAGCATCCACGCATCGTCCAAAAATGGCACCCTCGAAATCAAGGGCAGCGTGAAGACGATGGCGCAGAAGCGGGAAGTGGAAGCGATGGCGAAGAAGATTCCCAACGTGCAGCAGGTTGTCAACGAACTGGAAGTAAAGTCGAACAAGCACTCGACCGCCGCAACCGAGTAAACGCTCTGACATGACAAAGCCCCGGGGCTGCATTTGCGACGGGGCTTTGTCTATTTCCGCCAATACCTGCTGCTCTCTCCCCTGTTCCCTGCCTTCTTTCCTGCCCCCTGCACCCTGCATCCTGTCACAAACTTCCTTGATCGCTGTCACGTCCTGCTTTGCTCCCGGAGAAATCCGGGAGTTTGCTGCTAAAGGAGCGAGGGCCCACCCTGGCCAATTCCAACGAAATCTAGAGGCTCGACGCACACTCTCCGCCCAGCCGAACCCGCGCCGCCGCTATGCGCGACGTGGCAAGTTCGCCAGTTCGCAAATTTCAATGGGATTGTTTGCTACAGCAGGATTGGACATTGGACATCCAGAACCGGGCGGTTCTGCGCAGCGTGCTTACGAGGGCCGCAGCTTGCCTGGCGAAAAGGAGCGGTCTGGGAGCCGCTCACCGCGGTCTATCACCCCAGCGAGCAGCAATCGCTCGCCGGGGGACCGACCGGCACAAGGAGAATGACGTGAGCTGGTGCGCTTGAGCGCGCGCTTGAGCACCACTTCG
>Ga0134128_10012290_pt1 | contig 10212 bp, 7 predicted proteins | sample KB31754_FD_96462 | JGI IMG/M metagenome (GOLD analysis project Ga0134128, IMG submission 96462) | Terrestrial soil microbial communities with excess Nitrogen fertilizer from Kellogg Biological Station, Michigan, USA - KB3-175-4 | ecosystem: Environmental > Terrestrial > Soil > Unclassified ...
CGTCCGGTATCGTCTTGCTGCCAATAGCTCAAGACGTGTTCGGCTTCCTTCCAATTCTTCCAGCGATCGCGGGCGGCGTCGACCGCGGCGGGGTCGTGCCCATCGAAGAGATCGAGGCAACGCACATACTCGCCGATCCGACTCGACACCGCACCATCCGTCAAGACGAGGCAGGTGGCAGCATTCGGATTTTCATCGAGCGTCGTCAGCCAGATCGGCTGTCGTTCCGGTCGGCCGTCGCGCTTGCTGCCATGCGGCAGAAAAGATCGTTCTTCGTAGGTCCAGAGGAGTTGGTTCAAGGCTTCGACCCGCTCCTCCGACCCGGCCATGACGACCGAACGCATTCCTGCCTGCAATGCTTTCTCGAGCAGCGCCGGCAGGGCTCGCTCCAACGGCGTGCGCATCAGATGGTAGAAGCGGATCTCAGTCACCGGGCTACCAATCACTTGCTGCAATTCATCGAGGGCGTGCTGTCGCCAGGGCTAGAATGTTTGCAGATGACGAACACGGATGTCACGGAGGGGTCAAATGTCTCGCGAAGCAAGTTTGACGATCCGTGTTCATCCGTGTTCCGTCTGACCCATGAGCTGCCGCGTGAACTGCTCACGTCTCGTATTCCGCGGCAAAGCGATCGAGCAGCCGCACACCGAAACCGGTTGCGCCTTTTGCGGCAAGCGGCCGGTCCTTGGAAGACCACGCCATCCCGGCGATATCGAGATGAGCCCACGGCACGGTGTCAACGAAACGCTTGATGAACTGGGCCGCAGTGATGCTGCCGCCGGCACGATCGCCGATATTCTTCATATCGGCGGCATCCGATTTGATCGCCTGGTCATATTCATCGCCGAGCGGCATCCGCCAGAGCGGCTCGCCCGTCTCCCGCCCGGCCTTGAGCAGTTTCTCCGCCAACTCATCGTCGTTCGCGAAGAGCCCGGCATGAACATGGCCCAGCGAAATGATGATGGCGCCGGTCAGGGTGGCGAGATCGACCATCAGGCGCGGCTTGAAGCGGTCCTGCACGTACCACAGCGCATCGGCCAGCACGAGCCGCCCCTCGGCATCGGTATTGATGACTTCGATGGTCTGGCCTGATGCAGATTTGACGATATCGCCGGGGCGCTGTGCTGTTCCAGACGGCATGTTCTCGACCAAGCCAACGACGCCGACGGCGTTGACTTTCGCCTTACGCCCGGCGAGAGCGCGCATGAGCCCGATCACCGCGCCTGCTCCCGCCATGTCCCATTTCATCTCTTCCATGCCGGCAGCGGGTTTGATGGAAATGCCGCCGGTATCGAAAGTCACGCCCTTGCCGATAAATGCCAGCGGCTTTTTGTCCTTCGCGCGCGCGGCGCCGTTCCACTGCATGACCACCAATCGAGGCTCGTGCGCGCTGCCCTGGCCGACGCCCAAGAGCGCGCCCATCCCGAGCTTGCGCATCTCCTTCACGCCCAGGGCCTCGACCTCGACGCCGACATCGCTGAGGCGCTGAGCTTCGGCGGCCAAGGTTTCAGGATAGATCACGTTGGCGGGCTCGCTCACCAGCTCGCGCGTGAAGAGAACGCCATCGGCCACCTTGTCCAACGGCTGGTAGAGACGTTTCGCCTCGGCAGGATCGGAGACGAGCAGGTTCAGCTTCTTGAGGCTGGGTTTGTCGTCAGCTTTTTCTTTCGTGCGGTACTTGTCGAAGCGCCAGGCGCGCAAACGCGCTCCCTGGGCAATCAGCGCTGCCATTTCGGCCGCGGTAATTTCCGCACCGGCAATCCCATCGACCAGCACCGAGGCCTCGCTCTCGCCGCTGTTCTGCAGTTGCACGACGATGCGCCCACCGACGCGCTCAGCCGCCTGACGATCGAACTTCTCGGGCTTGCCTAGTCCCAGCAGCAAGACTCGGCTGGCCTGCAATCCATTCGGCGCCAAGACGGTCAGTGCATCCTCCGCACCGCCCTTAAACCGACTGGCTTCGATCGCTCGCGTGATCGCGCCTCCCGCGGCGCGGTCGATCATGGTTGCGCCGGGCGAAAGCTTGCGGCCGTCGAGGATTCCGACAACGACAGCGCCGGTTTTCGGCATTTCCGGCTTGGCAAAGTTCAGCTTCACGAGGGCGGCTCCTTAGCAATCATAGAAGGCGAGGCCGGGTGCGGACTCGGGACCGCGCGATAATGCCCCCTCGCCCGCCACTGTCAACCCTGCCGAAACATCACATCGAAAGCGGTTCGAGACTGGCATCAGCGCGCAAATCCTGCTCTATTCGTGCCCAGATTCGCTCTGAGTGGATCTCGGCGCGCATGGGGCGTGGGCGCCAATCCTGCTCCGGGCGAGGCTCGAGGGGACAGGGGATCGATGCACCTGGAGGGCAGGTGAAGCATCGGGGGGCGATGTTGAGATGGGCGGCGGCCGCAATTGCGGTGGTGGCGCTCATCGATGCTGCTATGGCCGCCGAGTTGCCGAGCAAGGAGCAACCGGTCCTTCTTTCCGCAGACGAGGTGAGCTACGACCAGGACCTGGGCGTTGTCACCGCCCGCGGTCATGTCGAACTCAGCCAGGGCGACCGTATCCTCTTGGCTGATACGGTAAGCTACAACGAGCGCAGCGCCACGGTCGCCGCTTCCGGAAACGTCAGCTTGCTCGAGCCGAACGGCGATGTCGCTTTCGCCAATTACGTCGAACTGACCTCCGATCTGAAGGAGGGCGTGATCCGCGACATCCGCGCGTTATTGTCGGACGGTTCGCGCATTGCAGCAAATGGCGGCCGCCGCAGCGGCGACACCACTGAGTTCGCGAAAGCGGTTTACTCGCCTTGTCCGCTCTGCGCGGAGGATCCTACGCGCGCGCCCATGTGGCAGCTCAAGGCAGTGCGCGTGACCCATGACCAGCAGAAGCACCGCATCTATTACCGCGATGCCTGGATGGAGATCTACGGCGTTCCCGTTTTCTACATGCCGTATTTTTCGCATCCCGATCCGACTGTGAAGCGGCAGACCGGATTATTGGTGCCGGAGTTCTCATTCTCCAACAGCTTGGGCGCGGCAACGCGGGTACCCTACTTCATCACCCTCGGGCCAAGCGCGGATTTAACGTTGCTGCCGATCATCACGACCAAGCAGGGTGTCGTGCTCGGCGGAGAGTACCGTCGGCGTTTCCAGACCGGAGAAGTCGAACTCGATGGCAGCGCTACCCAGGCAGATCGGGAGAAGGACAACGGTACCGACGAGGACACATTCCGTGGCCATATCAATGGCAAGGCTCGCTTCGACCTGAACGAGGATTGGCGTTGGGGCGCCGATCTGCAGCGCGCTTCGGACAAGACCTACCGCCGTCTCTATGACTACGGCAGCGAACGGACGCTTACGACCCAGGCGTTCGTTGAGAACTTCAACGACCGCAGCTATGGGCTGGCGCGGTCGATGTGGTTCCAAGGCCTGCGCGATCAAGACAACAATGATCAGTTTCCGCTGATTTGGCCCGAGGCGACCTATGATTATGTCGGCGAACCATGGGGCATCGGTAATTACTTCACCTTCGATGCCGGCGTCTTGAATCTCACTCGAGTTGAGGGGCGCGATAGCCGACGAGTGCACAGCCTTGCCGGCTGGCATCTGCCGTTCACGTCGCGCTACGGTTACTTGGTGAATTTGGCGGCAACGCTGCAAGCGGATGGGTACTATGTCGAGGGTGTCGATCCGAATGACCCGAACAACGTCGATCCGACGTCGGATACCAAGAACGGTACGACTGGGCGGATCTTTCCCCAGATCTCCGGAGAAGTGCGGTATCCCCTCGTTCAATACAACGATCGGTTCACGCAAGTCCTCGAACCGATTGGCGCTCTCATCGTGGCGCCCAACGATTCCAATCCTAATCTGATCCCCAATGAAGACAGCCAGGATTTCGAGTTGGATGAGACCAATCTCTTCAAGCCGAACCGCAGCACCGGCGTCGATTTCGTCGATTCGGGACAGCGCGTCGACTATGGCCTGGAGTGGAGTGCCTATGGCGCGGATGGTGGCGCGCTGGGTGCACTCGTGGGCCAGAGCTATCGCTTCTCCAGTTCGCAGGATTTTGCAGCCGGCAGCGGCATCGAGAACTCATTATCGGATATCGTCGGCCGCATCGATGTCGCGCCCTATCCTGAGCTCGACATCGCCTATCGCTTCCGCCTCGACAACCAGACCCTGGCCTCCCACCGCAACGAGCTGCTGGCCACGGCAGGCACCCCGGACCTGAACCTGCGCCTCTCCTATCTGTTCCTGGACGACGAGACGGCGACACAGGAGTTCGGCGATCGTCAGGAAGTCTACGCCCGGCTTCGCGGCCGGATCAGCGGAAACTGGAACGGCGTTCTCTTTGCCCGCCGCGATCTCGAGTCGGACCATTTCCTATCCTATGGATTGGGCCTCAACTATGAGGGCGCATGCGTCTCGATCGGCGCGGAAATCCGCCACGAAGAATTCCGGGACAACGAGATCAATCCTGAAACGAAGTTCCTGATCCGGATTTCTTTCAAGACCTTGGGCGGAGTAGAGTTCTGACGCGAGGTTCGACATTGTCCCGACCTGCCATTGCTCCTATATTCGCCGACTTGATGACGGTCCGAATTGGAGACCGCACCTTGCGTGCCCTGCTCATTCGACTGGCCGTGGCAATCGGCTCGGTCGTCGCTCTTTCAGTACCTCAGCCTGCTCCGGCGCAAGAGGCGTTGCGAATTGCGGCGGTCGTCAACGACGATGTGATCACCGGGCTGGACCTTGCCGTACGCACGCGCATTGCTATCCTCAACGCCTCCTTACCCGATACGCCAGACATGCGCGATCGAGTCGCACGTCAAGTCTTGCGGGCAATGATCGACGAGCGCCTGCAGCTCCAGGAAGCGACTCGGCAGAACATCACGGTTGCGCAGGCGGAGATCGATGCCGAGCTTACAAAGCTGGCGGATCGCAATGGCGTCACTCTGCAGACCTTTGGCGATTTTCTGGCGCATTCGGGCGTGCTACTGCAGCCGCTTGTCGATCAAATCCGCGCGACCATCGCCTGGAGCAAGCTGATCAACCGGCAGCTTCGGCCCAAAGCGGTGGTCTCGGAAGAAGACATCGATGAAGTGCTTCAACAGATCGCATCCAATCAGGGACAACCGCAGCGCCGCGTTTCCGAGATATTCCTGGCGGTCGACGATCCGGCGACCGAAGAAGACGTCCGCCGCAATGCCGAACGCATGATCGACCAAATCCGTGGCGGAGCTCCGTTCAGCGCGGTCGCGGCTCAGTTCTCCGACTCTGCCACGGCGGCGGTAGGCGGAGATATCGGCTGGGTGCTGCCGGGCCAGCTCGACCCGGAGGTGGATCAGACGTTGGCAAAGATGCAGAAGGATGAGATAGCAGGACCCATCCGCGCCGCCGGCGGTTTCTACATTTTACAGCTTCGCGATCAGCGCAGCATCACTGCGGAAACCACGCCGCAGCGGGAGGATATTCGGCGGGTACTGCAGAACCAAAAGCTGGATCTCTTGGCCCGCCGCTACCTGCGCGATCTCCGGCGTGACGCCTTCGTCGACATCAGGGTCTAATTCCTCGCAGCCTCCAGCGGCGGAACTACCGCCCTTGCGTGATGTGATCCGCCGCTATGGTCTCAGCGCGCGCAAGGGGCTGGGCCAGCACTTTCTGTTGGATCTCAATCTCACTCGCAGAATCGCTCGCGCTGCCGGATCCCTCGCCTCGGGCACGATCATCGAGATTGGCCCGGGACCGGGAGGGCTTACTCGGGCACTTCTGCTGGAAGGCGCGACCCGCGTCGTCGCCATCGAGACCGATACGCGTTGCCTCGATGCGCTGGCCGAGATTGCGGCGGCCTTTCCCGGCCGACTCGAAATCATCGCCGCGGATGCGCTTGAAATCGATGTCGCGGCAGTTGGCACTGGTCCGCGGCAAATCGTCTCGAACTTGCCGTACAACATCGGCACCGCCCTGCTGCTGCGCTGGCTTCATTCGATCAGCGCCTTCGCCAGGCTGACCTTGATGTTTCAAAAGGAAGTCGCACAGCGCCTGCTGGCGCGCCCCGGTACCAAGGACTATGGCCGTCTTTCCGTCCTGACGCAGTGGCTGACGGAAGTGAAGCGGTTGTTCGATGTTCCCGCCTCAGCCTTTACCCCGCCGCCGAAGGTCACCTCTACCGTGGTGCAACTCACTCCGCGCCCACAGCCGCTTTGCCCGGCCGACCGCTCATGCCTGGAGCGAATCACCGCGGCAGCGTTCGGTCAGCGGCGAAAAATGCTGCGGCAGAGCTTGCGGCAAATCACAGATGCGCCTCAGGCGCTGCTTGCGGCGGCCGAAATACCCGAAACCGCGCGGGCCGAGGAACTCGATGTTGCCGAATTCTGCGCGCTCGCGCGCGCGCTGCAAAACCTGGACCTCTGAGGACCTTCACCCTCCCAGCGCTGACGCGCTGGGTTCTTCCCTCCCCCGTTGATGCGGGCGAGAGGCTTAGTCCTCTCCCTTCAGAAGAGGACTTCTCTATAGCTACCTAATCCGATCAAACCCGCCGCGGCCGTGATCCAAGAATGCGTAAAGGTGAACCTCCGGGCCTTGCCTGACCAGGCCGTTGGTATTGGCCAGAGCTTGGTGCTGCGGGGAGGACGCGCAGCCAGCCAAAAACAAAGAAAGGAGCGCTACGCACAGGAGCGATCCGCGGGCGAGGTGCATGCTGTCATAGGTCATGGAAGTCTTCGCCGCCAATGATCTCGTTGCATAAAGCAACCTAGCGTAATGGTCGTATAATTGTAATGCGGTACACGGTCACGCCCGCCGCTGAGCCGCGCTACTCGGCCGAGCGGTCACGCTTGGAGCGAATGATTGCGGCGATTTTTCAGACAGCGGGGGGAGGGCTGCGGCAGAGCTTGCGGCAAATCCCGATGCATCTCAGGCGCTGCTCGCGGGAGCCCAACCTCGGTGAGGCTGGCGCGATTACCCCCGGCCGGCATCACTCTTCAGAGCTCCGTTCGGTGGGGGCGGCGGTGGCAGAAAGTGCTCAACCGTCGTCTGTCCTGTAATGCTATCGGTTGTTAGTTTATCGACCCCACCAAATGCATTGTGTACGTACGCCACCGTGTCTTCACAACCATAAAGAGAAATTAAAACGAGCACCGCCGCTGCGGTGAAAATGCGCCGATTGCGTCTGTCCATTTGATCCCCCCGAACTCCTTATAATTTCGGGGAATAATTATCCACAGTCAATCATTATATGAGAAACATATGGTAATATAATTTCCTAAGAACGGCTTTGAATCAGCCGTCCTCGCGCAGCTCCCGTACGAAATCGCTCAGGCCGCTTTGCCGTTCCCGCCTCAGCCGTTCGGCGGTGAGAATGGCCTGAGCCTTGCGTGCGCTGTCCTCAAGATCGTGATTGACGATGACATAGTCGTACTCGGCCCAGTGGCTCATCTCGTCGGCGGCCTTGGCCATCCGGCGCTGGACCTCGTCCTCACTGTCCGCGGCACGAGCGCGTAAGCGGCGTTCCAGCTCGGCCGTGGAGGGCGGCAGCACGAAGACGCTGACGAGGTCGCTGCGTGCCTTCTCGACGAGCTGCTGCGTGCCTTGCCAATCGATGTCGAACAACACGTCGCGGCCATCGGACAGCGATTGCTCTACCGGTGCGCGTGGGGTGCCGTATCGATTGCCGAACACCAGAGCGTGCTCCAGCAAAGCCCCGGCTGCGACCATTCGCTCGAAGGCGGGAGGGTCGATGAAAAAGTAATCGCGCCCATGCTCCTCTTGCGGGCGCCGCGCTCGCGTGGTGACCGAAATGGACATGCGCAGGTTGGAATCGCGTTCCATAAGCATCCGCGAGATGGTGGTCTTCCCCGCTCCGGAAGGTGAGGACAGGACCATCATCAGGCCACGACGGCGTATCTCCATTCCGATCCTTGCCTTACTCGATATTCTGAACTTGCTCTCGCAGTTGCTCGACGGCAGCCTTGAGGGCAAGGCCAAGCCGCGTCAACTCCAGATCGGAGGATTTGGAGCACAAAGTGTTGGCCTCACGATTAAGCTCTTGGCAGAGGAAATCGAGGCGGCGACCGATCGGGCCGCCTTCCGCCAAGAGGTCGCGAACCGCTTGAGCATGCGCCTCCAGTCGATCCAGTTCCTCGGTTGCATCGGAGCGTTGAATCAGAAGCGCCGCTTCCATTGCCAATCGATCCTCGGGCAGCGCCGGAGATGCCTCCAGCAACTCCGTAACCATTTGCCGCAAGCGCTTGCGCAAGGTTTCGGGCTGAAGGCTTGCGTTCCGTCGGGCTTTCTGGATGAGGTCGGTGATCTGATCGAGTCGCGCGGCCACGACCTCGGCCAGAGCGGCTCCCTCGCTCCGCCGCATTTCAGTCAAGGATCCGAGCGCCGTTTTGAACCCGGTGAATATTGCCTCTTCGTTGCTTTGCCGTTGCACGGGGTTGTCGGTCTCCTCCGCCGCCTCGAGTACGCCCCGCAGCGCCAAGAGGCCGTCCAGCCGGGGTGGCTCGGCATCGATCTGCCCATCCAGCTCGCGCATCAGCTCAAGAATCTGCTGCAGAGCTTCGGTATTGATGCGAAACCGGGTCTGTCCGGCCGGCTGCGTCACCGTCAACTGCACCGCCACCGAGCCGCGAGTGAGGCGAGCGCCTATCTCCTTGCGCAGCCGCGGCTCCAAGCCTTCGAAGCCAGCCGGCAGTCGTAACCTTAAATCGAGCCCTCGATTGTTGACGCTGCGCAGCTCCCACGCAAAGCCCAGACCCTGAACATCTCCGTCCAGCCGGGCGAATCCGGTCATGCTGGCCACAGGCTGCATACGTCCAAACCCGTCTTGTGGCGCGCTGGCGCCGCGCGCGGCACTATAGCCGCCGTCACGACGAAGGGGGAACCGCTTCATGCGCGACCCGCGCGCAATTCTGATTACGGGTGCCAGCAGCGGGATTGGCGAGGCCTTGGCGAAGGCTTACGCAGGTCCTGGAATAGCCCTGGCCCTGACCGGGCGAGACGGCGTACGGCTCGAAGCATCGGCTTCGGCATGCCGTTCTCGAGGCGCGACGGTTTTGGCCGAAACGGTCGATGCCGCCGACCGCGTGGCGATGGAGCGGTTTATCTCTGCCGCGGAGGCGCATGCGGCCCTGGAGCTCGTCATCGCCAATGCCGGGGTTTCAGCCGGAACAGGTTTCTTCGGCGAAAGCGCCGAACAGGTGCGTGCGATCTTCACCGCCAATGTTGACGGAATCTTGAACACCGTCTTGCCCGCGTTGCCAATTCTCCGGTCACGCCGGCGCGGGCAGATCGCCCTGGTGAGTTCGCTCGCATCATTCAGGGGTTTTCCGGGTGCCCCGGCCTATTGCGCCTCGAAAGCAGCGGTCCGCGTCTGGGGCGAAGGGCTGCGCCCGTCGCTCGCGCGTGAGGGCGTGGAGGTCTGCGTTATCTGCCCCGGTTTCGTCACCACGCGCATGACCGAGGGCAACCGCTATCCGATGCCTTTCCTGATGGATGCCGATCGGGCTGCCCAAATCATCATGCGAGGGCTTGCCGCCAACCGGGCCCAAATTTCGTTCCCCTGGCCCATGCGTCTGGCGAGCTGGATCTTGGCGGCGCTACCCACCGCGCTCACCGATCCGATGCTGCGCGACCTGCCGACCAAGGCGGAGATGGAGAATCGGTGAGTGAGCTTATGTCCGCTCTCACCCCACCCTCACCCGCGCGGATTGATGCCCCCCCGACCCCACGGTGAATAGCCTACTTCGTGTCCTGCCTGGCTAATTCCCCGCCCCGTTCTGTAGCTTGCGCCAGCGCGCCACGTTGCGGTTGTGCTCTTCCAGCGTAGTGGCGAAGGCATGACCGCCGCTGCCATCGGCCACGAAATAAAGCTCCGTCGTTGCCGGCGGGTTCAGCACCGCCTCGATCGACGCACGGCCAGGATTGGCAATCGGTCCCGGCGGCAGGCCGAGAATGCGGTAGGTGTTATAGGGATGATCAGTTTCGATATCCGCGTGCGTCAGCTTGCGGCCGAGAATTCCCTCGCCATTGGCGATGGAGGCTGCCTTGCCGCCGGTCAGTCCGTAAATCACGGTCGGATCGGATTGCAGCGGCATTCCGCGCTTGAGGCGATTGATGAACACCGCCGCTACGCGCGGCCGTTCCGCAGCGATCCCGGTTTCTTTCTCCACGATCGAGGCAAGGATCACCGCCTCTTCGGGCGACTTCAGCGGCA
>Ga0134128_10012291_pt1 | contig 10212 bp, 10 predicted proteins | sample KB31754_FD_96462 | JGI IMG/M metagenome (GOLD analysis project Ga0134128, IMG submission 96462) | Terrestrial soil microbial communities with excess Nitrogen fertilizer from Kellogg Biological Station, Michigan, USA - KB3-175-4 | ecosystem: Environmental > Terrestrial > Soil > Unclassified ...
CCGAGGCCGACGGACGGGGATGGAACGATACCGATATGCTGATGCAGCAGGTCGCACAGCTCAATCGTGAAAAGGAAATCCTCCCGCCCCCCGGCGATCATGTCCATTGAAAATTGAGAGGGGAAAAGTCTGGATAAATCGCGGCCAGCATCCTGCCGGCTAAATTCCAATTGCGCTTTAAGTCTTTATCCATTCAACGAGCGGTTGCCACTGCGCTAGATCCCGCTCAGTCTGATAGTGCGGCAAGTCAAAAATACTTTTGCCGTTGAAAGCCGCATTGACATATACCATGGTATCTCTTAGGTAAGTGAGAACGGGCAGGTCATATTGCTTCAGAAATTGTTCCAGCGTAGCAGCAGCCCGAGTACGAGGATCTACACGCATCCCAACAATGCCGATAAAAGTATCACGCTTCCGCACGGCTTTTTCTTCCATTAACCGGTCCAGGAAATCCCGCGTAGCAGACATGTCGAATACCGATGGCTGCACCGGTACGATAATTTTGTGTGCAAGTTTCAGCGCATGGAAAAGATTTTTGCCGTGCATACCCGCCGGAGAATCCAGCACAAGCCAATCGTTGTCTTCGGGAATATCTGGATAAATCTCATCGCGTTCCGCATCCAGGCTGGCAATGCTCGGTAACTCCGCAGGGCGCAATGCGAGCCAACCCAACGAAGATTTTTGGCGATCCAGATCCCACATAATGACCCGCTGATTTTGACCGGCAAGGTAAGCCGCCAGATTGGTAGCCAGAGTAGTTTTACCGCACCCCCCCTTGGGGTTTGCCATCAGGATTGTTTGCATAAACTAATTCTCTCTCCCCCTCATTTATCCAGTAATTTTTTCTGCTGAGCGAAAGTGTCTTCTGTTATCTTATCCCGCTTTGCATCCGCAGACGTCTGCAAAAGCGGCATTTTCACAGTCCCGTCAACAGCCGTAGCGGGCTCGGAAATAGGTCGCGCTTCTATACTTCCATCCGCCTCAAACAATGACCCCAATTCCTCAAGCGGTGGTAACTCCTCCAGCGAGCGAAGATTAAGATCGTTAAGGAAATCCGCAGTAGTTGCATATAAAGCGGGTCTTCCCGGAATATCGCGACGTCCAATGGCACCTATCCAGCCCCGCGCCTCCAGCGCTTTAAGCACCGAACTGGAGACCGCGACGCCGCGTATCTCCTCAATGTCGCCACGGGTAACCGGCTGTCGGTAGGCAATGATCGCAAGCGTTTCCAGCACTGCGCGCGAATACTTGAGTGGCTTTTGCGGATTAAGCCGGTCAAGAAATTTCTGCATTTCGGGCCTTGTGTGGAAGCGCCACCCGCTGGCAACATTCACCAGCACCACCCCCTTGCAATCCCAATCGCGCCCTAACTCTTCAAGCAGCCTGCGCAGCAGTTCCGCGCTCAGCTCTTCGTCAAACAACTTTCTCAGTTCGGATACTGGCAGCGGGTCCTGGCTGGAGAGCAACGCCGTTTCCAGAATCCGTTTAATTTCACTCGGATTTAATAATCCGGGTGAACTAGACGTTTGTAAGGAAACAGGTCGATCTGACATAAATGGTCCCGAAAGAACGAGATTGGGTTACCTCCACCTGATTCTCCCTGACTAGCTCCAGCAACGCAAGAAAAGTTACTATTACTTCCGCCACGGGGGCGGCGGGGTCGAACAACCCATCGAATTCTACGAATTCAGGTCCATGTAATTGGCGTAAAATACGGCTCATGTGCGCACGTACCGAAAGCTCCTCCCGAGTGACGCGATGCCGGCGATTGGCCTGCGAGCGAGCGATCAGCGTAAGCCATGTATTACGCAGATCATCTATGCTGACAGTCGGCAGACGCTTAATCGCTGCCTGATCAATCCATATCTGTACCCGAGAAAAATCCCTTTCGACTTGCGGCAATTCATTAAGGCGCTGTGCGGCAAGTTTCGTTTGCTCATATTCCAACAGCCGGCGCACCAGCTCAGCACGTGGGTCATGATCTTCCTCAGCCCTTGCTACAGGCCGAGGCAGCAGCATCCGTGACTTTATTTCAATCAGCACTGCGGCCATTAGAAGATATTCCGCTGCCAACTCCAACTGATTGGCGCGCATCATCTCGACGTAGGTCATGTATTGCCGTGTAAGTTCCGCCATGGGGATGTCCAGCACGTCCAGATTGTGCTTGCGAATAAGATAAAGCAGCAAATCAAGTGGACCTTGAAAAGTATCAAGAAATACTTCCAGCGCCTCCGGCGGAATGTATAAATCCCGTGGCATCTCGGTCAACGGCTCACCGTGGATTCTTGCGATGGGACCTGTAGCGGCAGGATAGAGGAAATCGTTCATTCAGCGTGTGCATCCGAGATATCGTTACGCAGCAGATTCATCAGTAACCCAGAAAAGAATGTTAAAAAATGAACTTGATAATCGCCATGCTGCGATGCTCGCCGTAACAAATCATTCCAGGGGGCAATATTTCTGACCTGGTAGCTGGTTTACTGCGTCACGAATAATCCAGCCCCATCGCTTCCCTGACGTCGCGCATGGTTTCCTGCGCCAGCCTGTCGGCTCTCTCACATCCGTCCGCAATGATATTGCGTATCAGCGTAGGGTCTTCTTCGTACATTCGCGCACGCTCATGCATGGGTTGCTGCTCCGCGAGTATTGCATCGATAACTGGCTGCTTGCATTCAAGGCAGCCGATGCCTGCGGTCGTACAACCTTGTTGCACCCACTCCCTGGTTTCCGCATTCGAATAAACGAGATGAAATTGCCACAACGGACACTTGGCAGGATCGCCGGGGTCGCTGCGCCTGACACGTGCCGGATCGGTCGGCATTGTCCGTATCTTCTTTATGACGCTGGCTTCATCCTCTCGCAGATTTATGGTGTTATTGTATGATTTCGACATTTTTTGCCCATCCAGCCCCGGCATTTTAGAAGCGTGGGTAAGCATGACTTCAGGCTCGGAGAGAATCATTTTGCCGCCACCTTCGAGATAGCCGAATAATCGTTCCTGGTCACCCATGCTCAAGTTTTGCTGCTCGTCCAGCAGCGACTTCGCGGCGGCTAGCGCTTCATCGTCTCCGTGTTCCTGGTATCGATTCCGCAGCTCTCGATAGACCTTGGATTTTCTGGAGCCAAGTTTCTTTATTGCCAGCTCGGCTTTTTCCCGGAACCCAGGTTCCTTGCCAAAAATATGATTAAAGCGGCGAGTGATCTCGCGGGTAAACTCGATATGCGGAGCTTGGTCCTCTCCTACTGGAACGCGATTGGCACGGTAAATGAGAATATCCGCGCTTTGCAGCAAGGGATAACCCAGGAAGCCGTAAGTGCTCAATTCCTTCTCGGATAATTTCTCCTGCTGATCCTTGTAGGATGGAACCCGCTCCAGCCAACCAAGTGGGGTAATCATGGAAAGCAGCAAATGCAATTCAGCGTGTGCGGGCACTCGCGACTGAATGAATAAAGTTGCCTGTGCTGGATCTACCCCAGCTGCAAGCCAATCTATCACCATATCCCAGACATGCTGCTCGATGACTTCCGGGGTATCGTAATGCGTGGTGAGAGCATGCCAGTCTGCAACGAAAAACAGACATTCGAACTGGTGTTGCAGCTCTACCCAGTTTTTCAGTACGCCATGGTAATGCCCCAAATGCAGGCCGCCAGTGGGACGCATACCCGACAAAACTCGATCAGTGAACATGTTACCGTGCCCCTATTAATTCTTGATCCCAACTTTTTTTCAACTTTCCAGTCCAAAAAACCATACCACCATTTGAATCGTAATCCCGATAACAGGCCCGATAATGGCACCGAGCACACCAGTGATCAATAGAAACAGCAGGATCATAAAGCCATAGGGCTCAATCTTTGCAAAAATATGTGCCATGTTGTGGGGTAGCAGGCTTGCTGCAATGCGGCCACCATCCAGGGGCGGCAGGGGCAGCAGATTCAGCACCATCAATATCACATTGATTTTAATGCCCGCTTCGCCCATCAATATCATGGGCCTGGCTAGCTCGCTTTCCGGCAGGGCAAGACCAAGCTTAATTACTAGTGCCCATAGTAACGCCATGAAAAGATTTGCGCCCGGCCCAGCCAGTGCTACCCACAGCATATCCTGTTTTGGACGGCGCAGTGCCGCGAAGTTAACCGGCACCGGCTTCGCCCAGCCGAACAGGATGCCTCCCAGCAATAGCGTCAATAATGGAAGCAGGATGGTGCCTACCGGATCGATATGCCTGATTGGGTTTAGACTGATACGTCCCTGAGCATAGGCGGTAAGATCTCCAAAATGCCTGGCCACATAACCATGAGCGGCTTCGTGCAAGGTAATGGCAAAAATCACCGGTAGCGCATAAATGGCAACATTCTGAACAACGCTATCCATGCGCGATTCCGAAAGGTACTAGACTGCCCTTGCCCTGGCGTATCAATTCTGGCGTGTCGCCGGTCAGATCAATCACGGTACTCATCTCAAGCCCACAGGCGCCGCCATCCAGAACCAGTTCCACGTGATGTTCGAGGCGGTCACGAATTTCCGCGGTATCGTTGAGCGGAAACGCATCCCCAGGCAGGATCAAAGTAGAGCTCAATAGGGGCTCGTTCAACTCCGTCAGCAACGCCTGTACCACGGGGTGATCGGGTATTCGCAGGCCGATAGTATTACGTTTTGGATGCAGCAACCGGCGCGGCACTTCGCGTGTCGCCTGGAATATGAAAGTGTAGCTGCCCGGTGTACTGGCCTTGAGCAGCCTGTATTGGCTATTGTTGACTTTTGCATAATGAGAGATTTCGGACAAATCCCGACACATCAGCGTAAAGTGGTGTCGTTCATCTACTTGTCGTATGGCGCGAATACGGGTCATTACGTTCTTGTCTCCCAGTTGGCCACCCAGCGCATAACAGGAATCGGTTGGATAAGCGATTACGCCACCGGCTCGCACGATAGCCGCCGCCTGCCGTATCAGGCGCAACTGGGGGTTATCCGAATGAATGGAAAAAAATTGAGCCACGCGAGAAACAGTTTCTGATTTTAGTTTTTTAGGGGCGTTACCAAAAATTCAAGGGAAACTCATTGTCAAACCTAGGAAGTGAAGATACCAGCTTTTAGCGGCGCTTTCTTGATATCGGGGGCCGCAAAGGCTGGGCATGTCCGGCCACTCCCGTTACATTATCCCATGCCAATCATGCCATATGGGTGTGCAATCAGGGGGTAACTCCGGCATCCGGCCCAAGTCGAAATAACTTTCCCCGGGGCCGTGAAAATCAGAGCCTCGCGAGGCTAATAAACCCAGGCGTTGCGTATGGCGCGCAAACAGCAAAGATTGCTCCGGCGTGTGGCTGGAAGTAACCACCTCAATTGCCTCGCCGCCGAGAGCGCGAAATTCCAGCAGCAACTCGTCCAATGCATCCTTGCCCAGCTTGTAGCGGCCAGGATGAGCGATGACGGCTCTGCCACCGCTGCCGCGTATCCAGCTGATGGCATCGCTTAGCGGAACCCATATATGCGGCGCGTATCCAGGTTTTCCCTTGACCAAGTACTTCTTGAACACGGATTTTGCATCCTTGGCATAGCCTCGTTGAACCAGAAAACGAGCGAAGTGCATGCGTCCTATCAATTGCCCATCCCCTGCATGACTGCAAGCCCCCTCAAAACTGCCATGGATGCCGAATTTATCGAGTTGCGCGGCGATATTACGAGCGCGCACCGTTCGTCCGTCGCGAATGGATACAAGACCTTGAGCCAGTTGAGGGTAGTCAGGGTCTATCCCGAGGCCGACAATATGCAAGGTTTGATCTCGCCAGTTGACGGAAATTTCCACCCCGTTGATAAAGGTAATGTTCTTTTCGGCAGCGACCCGGCGAGCTTCATCCAATCCACCTATGTCGTCATGGTCGGTCAGCGCCAGCATCGTAACCCCACGCGCGGCCGCATGTTCCACCAACTGCGCTGGTGTCAGCAATCCGTCGGAAACGGTGGAATGACAATGAAGATCAATGTTGGGCATGAAGGAAGCTATTCCCGCTAAATAAGAAACGCATCATAGCAAATTAGGGAGGGTATGAAAAATCAACGCGTGGAAGACAGGAAAATCTTCTGTTTCAGAAGAAATCGTATATAAAAACTCGGAATCCGGCGCGCTCTTGCTTATTTGCATCTTATACGACAAACGCCCATTCATCCTGATGTGTATTTTCGGGTAAAGTAGCGCGGAATACGCAGGTCGCTATAGTTTATAAGTGGAATAAATGGATTTTCTGCCAATCTTCATCGATATCGAAAACCGTAACTGTCTGTTGGTCGGCGGCGGGGAAGTAGCTGCCCGCAAGATTGCATTGCTATTGCGCGCGGGTGCTCACGTTACAGTGATCGCTCCGGAACTCTGTTCGGAACTTAGGGACCAACTCAGTGTGCAACTCCATGCACAACTTTCCCGGGGAAGGATCACTCATCGCGCCGAAGCCTTTCATCCGGACCATTTAAGAGATGCAGTTCTGGTAGTTGCCGCTACTGACGACCCGGTAGTCAACCGGGCGGTTTCCAGAGCTGCCGAACACCTGCATATCCCTGTCAATGTCGTAGACAATCCGAAGCTTTGTTCCTTCATCATGCCTTCCATTGTAGATCGCTCACCCATCGTGGTCGCAATTTCGAGCGGGGGTGTCTCGCCAGTGTTGGCAAGACTGCTGCGAGCGCGTCTGGAAACAATGATACCCACAGCATATGGGCGGCTGGCGGCCTACGCCGGAGAGTTTCGTGAGCGCGTGAAATTACATTTCGCGCATCCGGCTAAACGACGCAGATTCTGGGAAAGCATGTTGCAGGGAACGTTTGCCGAAATGATTTTTGCTGGCAAGGATAAGGCAGCAAAAGCGTATCTGGAGCGCTCTCTCGAGAACGAGCCGGCAGATTCGGCGCAATGGGAAGCGCTGGGAGAAGTTTACCTTGTGGGCGCGGGGCCAGGAGATCCCGAGCTGCTGACTTTTCGCGCCATGCGTTTGATGCAGCAGGCGGATGTGGTTGTCTATGACCGCCTGGTATCGCCTGCGATACTGGACATGGTACGCCGGGATGCGCCTCGCATTTATGCTGGGAAGGAACGTAGCCATCATGTCATGCCGCAGGAATCCATTAATGAATTACTCGTACGGCTGGCCAAAGAAGGCAAACGCGTGTTGCGGCTGAAAGGAGGTGATCCCTTCATTTTTGGCCGCGGGGGTGAAGAAATTGAGACGCTATCAGGCCAAGGTATCCCCTTTCAGGTGGTTCCTGGTATCACAGCTGCATCGGGCGCCGCTTCCTATGCAGGGATTCCGTTGACTCACCGCGATTATGCCCAGTCTTGCGTCTTCGTAACGGGTCATCTCAAAGATGGAAGCGTAGATCTGGACTGGCAAATGCTGGCGCGGCCAAACCAGACGATCGTAATCTATATGGGGTTGCTTGGATTACCCGTGCTATGCCGGCAACTTATCGAGCACGGACTGCCTGCCGGGATGCCTGCCGCCATTGTGCAGCAGGCGAGCACTCTCAATCAACGGGTACTGACCGGTACGTTGGAGACACTTCCTAATCTGACCGCTGCTGCAAACCTGAGACCACCGACGCTTATTATCGTTGGTGAAGTGATCAAACTCCATCGAACGCTTGCCTGGTTCGAACCCGAGGGTGATCCACATGCTATCGGATCTGGCGGCCGGAAATAATGATACTGGAATAACTCGTTATTAGACAAAAAAAGCGCCCTAAGTTTGGGCGCTTTAGTATTCCGGGACGAATGATTGCCTCTTATTTGTTCGGCTGTGGCGTGATACGTAGATACGGACGTGGCGCCTTATACCCTTTGGGGAATTTCTGTTTGATGATCCCCTCATCCTGAATTGTCAGGGGGATAATCACGTCATCTCCGTCCTTCCAGTTGGCCGGCGTGGCTACGGAACAATTATCAGTCAGTTGCAACGCATCGAGAACTCGCAGGACTTCATCAAAATTCCGGCCGGTACTCATGGGATAGGTAATGATGAGGCGTACTTTCTTCTTGGGATCGATGATGAACAGTGAACGGACGGTCATCGTTTCTGACTGATTCGGATGAATCATGTCATACAAAGCCGCAACTTTCTTGTCCACATCCGCAATGACGGGGAAGCCGACAGTAGTATTTTGAGTTTCTTCAATGTCTTTAATCCATCTCGCATGTTTATCCACTGGATCAACCGATAACCCAATGGCTTTAACATGGCGTTTATCAAATTCTGACTTGAGTTTTGCCGTCATTCCCAGTTCAGTTGTGCATACAGGCGTGAAATCTGCCGGGTGAGAAAATAACACCACCCAGGAGTCGCCCATCCATTCGTGAAATTTAATCTTGCCGATTGAGGAATCTTGTTCGAAATCAGGCGCAGTATCACCTAAGCGTAAAGTCATGACATCCTCTCTAAGTTAAGAAATTGGTTTGAATTGGCTGGAAATTGACTATCCCAATATATCCTGACTGGTTCAACGACTCAACAATTATTATTGCAGACGGGGACAGTCTACCAATACACTATATTTTATTCCGATAAATATAATGTCGTATGAGCTATCGAAAGTCTTCAGGATATAGGCTCAACCTCATCGCGAACCGGAAACCCCCATGAATAGGGGCGTTCATATTTCAGCAAAATTTTATAATAAGTCCGGACGGATTCTGTCAGGATAACCGCTTCACCACCGCGCGCATAGCCATGCTTGAGACCGTGGTAATATTTACTGACACCCAATAGCGGTAGCGTTGTTTTCAGATCTACCCATGAATCAGGATTCAACTTAAGCCGCTGCGCTAGGATGCGCGCGTCTTCTATGTGGCTAGAGCCCTGGTTATATGCCGCCAACGCTATCCAGGTACGGTCCGGTTCCTTGATACGCAGCGGCAATCCGTCTTTCAGCATTGCTAAATAACGTGCCCCGGCGAGTATGTTCTGCCGTACATCCAGGCGATCGGTTACCTGCATCTGGTCAGCAGTGGTTTCCGTTAACATCATGATTCCCCGAACGTTGGCCGGCGAGACTGCCAGATGGTTCCAGTGAGATTCCTGGTAGGCCAATGCTGCGATCAACCGCCAGTCGATTCCCGTTAATTCTTCGGCACTGTGAAAATGATCGCGTAAATCCGGCAGCAACGTCCTTCTTTTGTTTAGAATACCGCTAATATCGGCCGGTTCCAGTCGCTCGATGTGGCCATAATATCGGTCGAGCAGACGTGTCAAAGTGCCATCTTGTTTGATTCGGTTAAAAAATTCTTCCGTCTTTTTTAATAATTCACGCTCGACGTAAGGCGAAAATGCCCACGCCCTACCCGTTGGCTCGCCTAAATTGAAAGCAGTACCCAAATTAGGGTAAAAATTCCTGGCGAGATTGATCTGATTGGAATCGGCAACCACGTAGTCAATTTTGCCTTCCGCCAATTTGGCGAACAGCTCTTCCACTGTGATATTCACCTCGGCCCATTTTAAAGCTGGAACTTCCTGTTTTGCCCGATTCAGTTGTTCGGCATACGTGGTCCCACTCGAAATTTCGATAGTTTTCCCCATGAGCCGCTGAACATCTTTAGGCTTGGGGTAGTCCGTGTTGTAGGCTACCTGGGGTTGCACAAGCTGATAGACGGGGCCGAAGCGAGCGCGCAATGCGTGCCTGTCGCTAATGCTTAACCCGGCAACGAAATATCCCTGATGCTTCTCAAGGCTTAACATGGCTTCATCCATTCCTGGTACAACTTTGAACTTTATCTTTGTGCCCAAATCGTGCGCGAATTCAGAAGCGAGATCAAACTCCAGTCCCGCATATCCGCCTTCGGAATTCTCGTAATAGGTATCAGGACTATTCACTGTAATGACGACCAGTTCATCGATTTTATCGAACGGTGGAACCGGTTTCTCAAAAGAATCACAGGCAGCAAACATGAGGCCGCAAGCGACAGGAATAATAAAGTAAGGGAAGAAATATAGATAGGCGCGCATGTATTAGAGACAAGCCAAATGCGTGAACATTCTGGCATGTTTGTCGTGAACTAGCGCGAGATAAACGTGGGAGAAACTGGTAAAATATTTACTTGCATAGCGGAGAGGTACCGAAGTGGCCATAACGGCGCTGACTCGAAATCAGATGGTCAGGGTAACCTGGCACGTGGGTTCGAATCCCACCCTCTCCGCCAACCTTACTTCCATAACGATTCGATAAAG
>Ga0134128_10012293_pt1 | contig 10211 bp, 11 predicted proteins | sample KB31754_FD_96462 | JGI IMG/M metagenome (GOLD analysis project Ga0134128, IMG submission 96462) | Terrestrial soil microbial communities with excess Nitrogen fertilizer from Kellogg Biological Station, Michigan, USA - KB3-175-4 | ecosystem: Environmental > Terrestrial > Soil > Unclassified ...
AGAATTTTGGCGTGGTTGAGCGCGCTCTCGACCATCGCTTCCGGGCAAGGCTCGCCATAACGCTCCAACAGATCGGGCTCCAGCGAACCGGCATTGACGCCGATGCGCATCGAGCAGCCATGATCCTTGGCCGCCTGCACCACCTCGCGCACGCGCCCAGCGTTGCCGATATTGCCGGGATTGATGCGCAGGCACGCCGCACCGTTCACCGCCGCCTCGATGGCGCGCTTGTAGTGGAAATGGATGTCGGCCACGACCGGAATAGCAGCAGCCGCGGTGATGGCTTTCATCGCCCTGGTGGCGTCCTCGTCGGGGCAGGAGACGCGCACAATGTCGGCTCCCGCCTCCTCGATGCGGCGAATCTGGTCGATGGTGGCGCGGGCGTCGCCGGTCACCGTGTTGGTCATGGTCTGCACCGTGATCGGCGCGTCGCCGCCCACGGGAACCTTGCCCACCATGATCTGGCGCGACTTGCGCCGGTGAATGTCGCGATAAGCGCGGATGCTCATTGTTTGTCCCTTAGGGCCTGTCCTTAATGCGCGTTGAACCGATCCACAAGGGACTGAGGTTCCAATGATACCCGCCCGAGAATTTCCTGGTTCTGTCCCACTGGCCCCAGCGCCTGCCCGTCCAGATCCACCTCGATCGCTCCCGCATTGCTGGTGGCAAGATAAAGTCCGGGCAAATTCGGCACCATGTAGGAATCGCCCGCCTTGAGATCGCGATTGAGATACAGCGAGCCGTCTTCGCTGCGCACGGTGACGCGGGTGTCGGCCTTCACTTTCAGGACCACGCGGGGATTGCGATTTTGCTCGCCATAGACGGTACCGCCCGCCGCCCCAATGATGGAGACGGCATTATCGCCGGTGGCCGCCGGCCTGGGCGGTGCCGAAACCGGAGCCGAAGTTTGGCTCGAAGTCTGGCCTGAAACCTGGGCGGGTACCGACGACATGTTCGCGGTGGGCGCCGCCGCGGGCGCTTTGGCAGGCGGATTGGTGGCAGGCGGCGCCGCGGGCGTGGCCGTTGCTGTTTGCGCAGGCGCAGATTTGGGCGCGGGTTTTGCCGCGGCGACCTTCGGTGGGCTGAGCGAAGGCGGCGGCGGCACCGTGACCTGCGTAGAGCCGGCGGAGAAAAGGTGCCAGGCGCCATAGCCCAGCAGCAGCACCACGATGCCGGCGACAATGCGCCAGCCTTGGGGCAGATGGCGCGTCTCGTCATCCTCGATCTGCGCCATGGTGGGCGCTTGATCGTTATGGCGTCCGGAAATTTCCTCCTTGAACCGCTCCACCATCACGCTGACGTCAAGGCCAAGGTAATTGGAATAACTGCGCACGAATCCGATCGCATAGGTCTTGCCGGGAAGACTCTCGATCCGGTCTTCCTCGACCGCTTCCAGATGTTCCTTGCGAATCTTGAGCGCCCGCGAAACCGTCGCCAGGTCCTCGCCACGGCGCAGCCGCGCCGTGCGCAGATCCTGACCCACCGTCTCGAGCGGCGTATCGCTGTCGCCGGAGATTTCGCGCAAATGAATCCGGCGCCGCCCGCCCTCACCGTCCAGGCTTAATTGTGTGAGCTTGGTCATCTGGGTTTCTGGCCGGGAACCCGCATTTTCCCGGACTTCTGATGCGAAACTGCGAGCCTGTCCATCCTAGCGCAAATCCCCGTGCGAACAACCCAAGGCTCGGGAAAATGCCCGGAAAAGCTGGAAAATTCGTGAACGCGTCAAGTATTTTGCGCGGCCCGCGGCGCTTTTGTCCCTATTTGAGAAGGATGCCGCGTTCGGCGGCGAACGCGGAAAGCCGGGTACGGAGCGAATGGTCGGTACGCCCGCATAACCGGTCCACGAAGGCCGCCACTTCGCCCAGATTGAGAGAACGAATCATCATCTTGATGGGTCCGATCTGGCCGGGCTGCATCGAAAGGGTGCGAATCCCCAAGCCCAGCAGCGCCATCGCGTCCAGGGGCCGGCCCGCCATCTCGCCACAGAGCGACAGATCGCCGGAATTCTCGGCGGCGCTTTGCACGATCAGCCGGATCATGGTGAGCGAGGCGGGATTGAGATTGTCGTAACGGCGCGCGACGCGCGGATTGGTGCGGTCCACCGCGAAGGCAAGTGAGAACAGATCGTTGGAGCCGATGGAAACGAAATCGGCCGAGCGCATCAGTTGCGGCAGCATGAAGGCCAGCGCCGGCACTTCCAGCATCGCGCCCACCAGCACCTGGGTGGGCCGTGTGTGGTTCATCAACCGCGCCCGCTCCAGCTCGCGGTCGATCAGGGCGCGGCCGCGATTGAACTCGTCCACGTCGCTCACCATGGGCAGCAATATGCGCAAGGTGCGCCCGGCCGACGCCATCAACAGGGCGCGGACCTGGTAACGCAACAGCGCCGGGCGATCGAGGGCGATGCGGATGGCGCGCCAGCCCAAGGCGGGGTTTTCCTCCCGCTCCCAGCGCGCATAGGGCAGGACCTTGTCGCCGCCCAGATCCAGCGTGCGGAACACCACCGTCTGGTCGCCCGCGGCATCGAGAATGGATTTGTAGAAGGCACATTGGTCGGCCAGCCGGGGCATGGTCTCGCCCAGCATGAATTGCAGTTCGGTGCGGAACAGACCGATGCCGTCGGCGCCGGATTCCTTCAAATGCGGCATGTCGAGCTCGAGGCCCGCATTCATCATCAACCGAATGGGCACGCCGTCCTTGGTAACGGCCGGCAGATCCCGGACCGCGGCAAAGCGGGCCTGGACCTGCTGGCGCAGCGCCTGCTTCTCTTCGAACGCGGCGACGATCTCGCCCAGCGGGCGCAAATGCACTTCGCCGCTTTCGCCATCCACCACGATGGCATTGCCGGCGCGCGCGCTGTCGGCGATGCCTTCCAGCGACGAGACCAGCGGCAAGCCCATCGAGCGCGCCACAATGGCGACATGCGAGGTCGAGGCCGCTTCCTCCAACGCCAGGCCCAAGAGCCGGTCGCGTCCGTAATCGAGCAGTTCGGCCGGGCCCATGTTGCGGCCCACCAGGATGGCGTCGCGCGGCAGATCGGACGTGCCGCCATCGCCGGTGAGATGGCGCAGCAGCCGCCGTGCCAGATCGTCCAGATCGTGGGCGCGTTCGCGCAACAGCGGATCGCCCAGGCGCTGCACGCGCAGGCGCATCTCGTCCTGCACGCGCTCGACCGCGGCTTCGGCGGTAAGGCCGGTCCTCACCGCGTCGCGCATGCGCTGGCGCCAGCCCTGGTCATAGGCGAAAAGCCGATAGGCCTCGATCACTTCGCGGCCTTCGCCGGTCAAATCGAGTTCGGACGAGGCCAACATCTCGTCGACATTTTCACGCAAGAGTCCGATGGCGTCTTCCAGCCGCTTCAATTCCTGGGCCGGATTGTCGGCGATCATGCGCTCGACCTTGACGCGCGGCTCATGCAGCACCACGCGTCCCACCGCCACGCCTTCCGAAAGTCCCTCGCCCACGAATTTGCGCGGCCGGTCGATGCGAAGTTCTGGCTCGTCCAACTCGGCGACATTGAAGAAGCCGCCTTGCGCCACCACTTCGGCCAGCACCATCGCCACGGTCTGGAGCGCTTCGACTTCTTCTTCGGCGTAAATCCGTTCGGCCTTGTTCTGCACGGTGAGAACGCCGAACACCTGGCCGCCGCGCACAATGGGCACGCCCAGAAAGGAGCGGTACGGGTCTTCGCCGGTTTCCGGGCGGTAGGAGAAATGGGGATCGGCCGGCGCGTCGGAAAGATTCACCGCCTCGGCGGTTTCGGCCACCATGCCCACCAGGCCCTCGCCTTCGCGCAGCCGCGTGGCGTGGACGGCGGCGCGGTTGAGGCCTTCGGTGGCGAACAATTCCAGCAACTTGCCGGCGCGGCGCAGATAGATGGAGCAGACTTCCGCCACCATGTTGGAGGCGATGACGCCCACCAGCTTGTCCAGGCGCATCTGTGCGCTGGTCTGTTCCGCCATGATCTCGCGCAGGCGGCGCAGCAGCAGACGGGGACCACCGGCGGAGGACATCAATGCGTTCCTAGCATGTCACGGCCTCAGCGGCATGACACGAGCGTTCAAGCGGCGTCCAGCCCATAGGCCGAATGGAGCGCCCTCACCGCCAGTTCCACATATTCCTCGGCGATCAAGACGCTCACCTTGATCTCGGAGGTTGAGATCACCTGGATGTTGATCCCTTTTTCGGACAACGTCTGGAACATGGTCTTGGCCACGCCGGGATGGGCCCGCATGCCGATGCCGATGATGGAGACTTTGGCGACATTGGCGTCATGGGTAAGCTGGCGATAAGCGATCGTATCCTTGTGGGTCTCGATCGCGGCCAGGGCACGCGCCAGCTCACCCCGCGCCACCGTGAAGGTGAGATCGGTTTCCTTGCCGTCCTCCGATACGTTCTGCACGATCATGTCCACATTGACGCCGCTGTCGGCCAGCGTACCGAAGATGGTGGCGGCGACGCCGGGACGGTCCGGCACCTTCTGCAGCGTGATCTTGGCTTCGTCGCGGCTATAGGCAATGCCGGTGACCGGTTTCTTTTCCACGATGTCTTCCTCGTCGCAAAGCAGTGTGCCGCCCAGAGCGGGAGCGAAGGTGGAGAGCACCCGGGTCGGCACCCGGTGCAGCATGGCGATCTCCACCGAACGGGTCTGGAGCACCTTGGCGCCCAGCGATGCCATTTCCAGCATCTCTTCGTAAGCGATCTTGTCCAAGCGGTGCGCCTTGGCGACGATGCGGGGATCGGTGGTATAGACGCCATCGACATCGGTATAGATGTCGCAGCGTTCCGCCCTGATGCCGGCGGCCACCGCCACCGCCGAGGTGTCCGAGCCGCCGCGCCCCAAGGTGGAAATACGGTTTCCCGGCGCCACGCCCTGGAAACCAGCCACCACAGCCACCTCGCCCTTGGCCAGGCTGGCCGACATGTCCGTCGCCGGCACCGCTTCGATGCGGGCCGCGCCATGCACCGAAGACGTCTCAATCGGCACCTGCCAGCCCATCCAGGAGCGGGCTTTCACGCCCATCGCATTCAAGGTCACGGCCAACAGGCCCGCCGTCACCTGCTCGCCGGCTGCGACCACCACGTCATATTCCCTCTGGTCGGGCACGGCGCGTGCTTCGCTGTCGGGATCGGGGCGGGCGGCGTCATTGGTCCAGGCCACCAGCTTGTTGGTCTCCCCCGCCATGGCAGAGACCACCACCACCACCCGGTGGCCGCGATCGACCTCGCCCTTGACCAGGGAGGCCACATGGCGAATGCGCGGCAGGTCGGCCACCGACGTACCGCCGAATTTCATTGCAATAGTCGCCATGTCTTGCCGGTTTGCCCTAGCCTGTATGGCGGCCTACATAGACGGCGCGGCGATCCCGCTCAACCGTGAAACGCCATGACGCCCACCTCCCTCACATCCTCGGTCGATCCCGCCGAAGTGGCCAAATTCTCCAAGCTGGCGGCGGAATGGTGGGACCCGTCGGGCAAATTCGCGCCTCTGCACAAATTCAATCCCCTGCGGCTTTCCTTCATCCGCGGTGAGGCGCTGGCCCGGTTCCAGCGGGATCGCCAGTCGCTCAGGCCGTTCGAGGGTCTTTCGCTGCTCGATATCGGTTGCGGCGGCGGGCTGCTCTCGGAGCCGATGGCGCGGCTGGGCTTCACCGTCACCGGCGCCGATGCCTCCGAGAAGAATATCGGCACCGCGCGAACCCATGCCGCCCAATCGGGTGTCCCGGTGGACTACCGGGTGGCGACGGCCGAGGCGCTGGCCGAGGCCGGAGAGAGTTTCGACGTGGTGCTCAATATGGAAGTGGTCGAGCATGTCGCCGACGTGAAGGCCTATCTCTGGGCCTGCGCCCGGTTGGTGAAGCCCGGCGGAATCACCATCGTCGCCACCATCAACAAGACCCTCAAATCCCTGGTGCTGGCCAAGTTCGCCGCCGAATATGTCCTGCGATGGATGCCCAAAGGCACCCATGATTGGAACCGCTTCCTGCCGCCGGACGAAATTCAAAAGTCACTCGAAGTAACAGGCCTAACTATCCTGAAAACACAGGGTGTTTTCTTTGACGTTCTGACCTGGGACTGGCGGCTGTCCAATGATGTGGACGTGAACTACATGGTAGTGGCCGGCCGGGATTAAGGCGCTTTGGCCGCACTCACCTGGGTATAGACCACCTGCCAGGTACCATGCCGCTTGGCCCAGACGTCGGCGAAGAGAAGAAGTTGCGCGCCTGGCTTGCCGTGACCCACGAACCGGTAATCGACCCTGCCGCCCAGGACCGCGCCGTCAATCCAGACCGTATGAAGCGGCTGCTCGATGGTGAAAGGCAGAAGCTTGAAATCGGGATCGGTGGAATGGGCGACGAACTGGGCCTTGTCCAGCACCGTGCCCGCCCGGCTCACCAGCTTGTAATCGTCGGCCAAAAGCCGGTTCAGCGTCGCGCCGTCATTGTGAAGCTGGGCTTCGTCATACTGGGTGGCGGCTTTGGCCAGATCGGCCGGCAGATCGCTGTAATCCGGCAATGCCAGCGCGGGAGTTATCGTCAGCACCACGGCGATGGTGGCCAAAACCGCTTTCATCAATTCGCGCTTTCAAGATCGGGCGGCAGCGGCGCCACATCCACGCCCTCCTCGACCAGTTCCTGCGCCTCCTCCATGGTGCTCTCGCCATAGATGTGACGCTCGACCGACTCGCCATAATGAATCTTGCGGGCCTCTTCGGCGAATTTCGGGCCTACATATTCGGCGTTCTCCTGCACATATTTGCGCAGGCCCGTCATGAACTGCCGCATCTTGCGGGCTTCGGGGTTGGAAAGCGCGGGCCGCTCGCTGGTCGCCACGGCGGGCGCCATGATGGCCTTCTCGACCCCGCGGGAATTGCAGGACGGACAGCAAAGGTCTCCCTCTTCCGCCTGCATCTCATAGGCGGAACTGTCCCGGAACCAGCCCTCGAATTCGTGGCCGTTCTTGCAGCGCAAATTGTAGACGATCACGACCCGGTTACGCTCCCAGGGCCCGCCCCCGGACCCACGCAAAACATCGGGCGGACATTATTGTGAACGCCCGCTCCGCTCAAGGCAGGCTGAAGGCACGGTCGTGATCGAGGCTTGGGACTTTGCTGCGCGCCTCCTTGGACCAATCCGGATCGATCTCGGCTGCAACGATGCCCGGATCGATGCCACCTTCCGCCATGATCTCGCCCCAGGGGCTGACGATCAGGCTGTGGCCATAGGTGCGCCGGCCATTGGCATGCAGCCCGCCTTGCGCCGGCGCGATCATGAAGGCGCCATTCTCGATCGCTCGCGCCCGAAGTAGCACATGCCAATGCGCCTTGCCCGTGGTCTCGGTGAAGGCGGACGGCGCGGTGAAGGCGAAGGCGCCTTTCTTTGCCAGGGCGCGATAGAGATTGGCGAAACGCATGTCGTAGCAGACCGAAAGCCCGATCTTGCCCCAGGGCGTGTCGGCCACCACCGCCTGGTCGCCGCCCGCCACCGTGTTGGACTCCCGATAGGTCTCGCCCGACGGCAAATCCACGTCGAAGAGATGAATCTTGCTGTAGCGCGCCGCGATCCTTCCGTCCGGCGAAAACAGGAAGGAGCGATTGGCGGTCTTGGCTTGGCTTACCTTGATAGCCAGCGACCCGATCACCAGCCAGATGCCCAGCTCCTTGGCCAGATCGCTGAACAGGGGCAGCGCCGGATCATGCGCTTCGTCATAGCTCTGCGCCAGCTTGGCGCCGGCATCGGGGGCCATCAGGGTGGTGTTCTCGGGCGTGGCGACCAACTGGGCGCCATCCTTGGCGGCCGTACGAATCCAGCGCGCGGCATCGCGGATATTGTCGCCCACGTCGTCACCGGAACGCAGTTGGACGCAGGCGGCGCGGAATTTGCTCAACGGGGGCGATCCTGAACTTGGCGAAACCTGCCCATTCTCGGAGCCCTCATTAGGCTTGTCTAGGCCAGGAGCGAATCGAGCTTGCCCTCGCGCTCAAGCGCATGGAGTTCGTCCGAGCCGCCCACATGGGTATCGCCAATGAAGATTTGCGGCACGGTGCGGGCACCACCGGCTTTGACCAGCATTTCGCCCAAGGCCTTTTCGTCCATCATCACATCCACTTCCTGGTAGGGCACGCCCTTTTTGCCGAGAAGCGATTTGGCGCGGGCGCAGTAGGGACAGATCGGCGTGGTGTAGATGATGACAGGCTTTGTCATGATTCTTTTATACCGAGCCTTCCGCCCCTTTCACAACGCGCGCCAGGGCCAGAATTTGCACCTTGGCCGCGCCTGCCCGCTTCAGCGCCCGCGCGCAGGCGTCCGCGGTGGCGCCTGTGGTGAGCACATCATCCACCAGAAGGACGTTCCGTCCCCGAACCGATGCCGGCTCCGGAACCTTGAAAGCGGCGAGCACATTGCGGCGACGGGCGCGCGCCGAAACCATCTCGCCCTGGCTTTGCGTGGCCCGGCTGCGCACCAGCGCCCGGGCTGCCACCGTCTTTCCCGTGCGCCGGGCGAGCGCGCGGGCCAATTCCGCCGCCTGGTTGTAGCGGCGGCGCCAAAGCCGTGTCCGGTGCAGCGGCACCGGCACGATCAACTCGCTGTCTTCCAGCAGGTTTTTGCCGGTCCGCGCCAGCCACTGGGCGAAGCCGGGCACCAACTCCAACCGGTCGGCATGCTTGAGCGCCAGAATGGGGCCCTTGCTGTGCTCGTCATAGGCGATGATGGCGCGGGCGCGATCGAAGGCCGGCGGCTTGGCCAGGCAAGCGGCGCACCGCACGCCAGGGCCGGGATCGACGCCGAAGGGCAGGCCGCAGCAATCGCACACCGGCCCGTCGAGAAAGGTGATCCCGCTCCAGCATGAGGCGCAGAAACCATGGCCGCCGCCCAACGGCTCGCGGCAGGCAATGCAAAGCGGCGGAAACAATAGATCCGCCAGAGGGTGCATAAGCCCGCTTTTCCAATTCAGCCCCATGTCTCTAATCTAGCGGCCATGACCAAAGAACGCCCGCGTCTTTTTGACTTTCGCACCGCCCAGAGCGCGCGGACGCGCGCCCGGCGTATCAAAGGCGACCGTTTCCTGGATGCTGCCGGGTTGGACGGGCTTGTTCACCGCCTTTCCAGCGTCACGCGCCGTTTCGCGCACGGGCTGTGGCTGGGCGATGCCGTGCCGGACAATATCAAGGCCTTCGCGCAGGATTGGACGGTGGCCGATTTCGGCGAGCGGGAATTGCTTGCCGCCGAAGGGCCGTTCGATCTCGCCATCAGTCTTTTTTCGTTGCAGGCCATCAATGACCTGCCGGGCGCGTTGATCCAGATCCGCCGCCTGCTCAAGCCGGACGGACTTTTCCTTGGCGTTCTGTTCGGCGGCGCGACCTTGACGGAACTGCGCCAAAGCTTCACCGCCGCCGAAAGCGATATCCTGGACGGCGCGAGTCCCCATGTGGCGCCATTCGCGGATGTGCGCGAGATGGGCGCCCTTTTGCAACGGGCGGGCTTCGCCCTGCCGGTGAGCGATGTCGAGCGGACCACAGTGCGCTATTCCACGCTCCAGGCCCTGATCCGGGATCTGCGGGCCCATGGCCAGAGCAATGCGCTGTGCGGACGGCGCAAGAATTTCATCGGCCGACGCATGCGGGAAGCGCTGAACGATCATTACACCCGCCATTATGTCCAGGACGGCAAGCTGATCGCGACGTTCGATCTTCTCTACGCCACCGGCTGGGCGCCGCACGAGAGCCAGCAGAAGCCCCTTAAGCCCGGGAGCGCCAAGACGCGCCTCAGCGACGCCTTAGGCACCATCGAACGCAAAATTTAGTTGAAATTGGCGGTACGTCTGGGCCGAAGCTTTCTTCCCCCGCATCGCGAAGCGATTGGCGGGGGAAGATGTCTTGCGAGGGTTTATCCCGAGCAAGACAGATTGGGGGTAGTCAACTCAAGGCATCGCGGTGGCGATGCTGGTGTACAAGGCATCGAGCTGGTTGCTGAGCGCGCCAAGCGCGCCAAGGATGACGACCGAGATCAAGGCCGCGATCAATCCATATTCGATCGCCGTCGCACCATTTGACTCGGCGACGAAATGCTTCACAGCAGATCGCGCAGCATCGGCAGCAGCGGCAGATCGGCCGGCGGCATGGGGAATGTATCCGGGTTGGCGATCAATTCGCGGGGCCTGACCCATTTGATGGCCGAATGCTCGCGCGGTTGCGGCGTCCCTTCCCAACG
>Ga0134128_10012295_pt1 | contig 10211 bp, 7 predicted proteins | sample KB31754_FD_96462 | JGI IMG/M metagenome (GOLD analysis project Ga0134128, IMG submission 96462) | Terrestrial soil microbial communities with excess Nitrogen fertilizer from Kellogg Biological Station, Michigan, USA - KB3-175-4 | ecosystem: Environmental > Terrestrial > Soil > Unclassified ...
GCACCTACTCGCTCGGGATGAAGCAGATGGCGAAGCTCGCCCAGGCGATCGTGCACGGACCGGAGCTGGTCGTGCTCGACGAGCCGACCAACGGCCTCGATCCCGCCGCCCGCCGGCGCATGCTCAAGCTGATCGCCGAGATGAAGAACGAGCAGGGCATGAACGTGCTCGTCTGCTCCCACCTGCTGCGCGACATCGAGCAGGTGTGCGACGAGGCCGTGATCATGAAGGACGGCGCGATCGTCCATCATTGCAATCTCGAGGAAGAGCGGCGGTCGAACCGCTCCTTCGTCGAGCTCGAGGTCACCGGCGACGACGGCGGCCTGCGCGCGGCGCTGCCGGAGATCGGCGCCGAGGGTGTGCCCGAAGGCCTCGGCCGCTGGCGCATCGTCCTGCCGCCGGGCGTCGAGGTCGACGCGATCTGGCGCCTCGCGGGCCGGCAGAACCTGCTGGTGAGAAAGCTGACGCACCGCAGAGACACGCTGGAAGAGATTTTCCTGAAAGCCATGGGACACATCGCACATACGCCCGGAGAGGGCGCGGCGAGCGGCGTCGCGCCGAACGTGACGGCCAGCTAACCGCATGTCGGTCTACAAGCGAGGCTATCGGCGGTACTCGGGCCCTCTCACGGGACGCTGGGCCAGGTTCCTGGTGCTGCCCCGGTACGCCTGGCGACGGCTCTATCAGCAGCGTCTCGTGCTCCTGCTCACCGTCCTTGCGTTCATCTGGCCCCTGCTGTGCGCGGGCTTCATCTATCTGACGAATCATGCGGAACTGCTGCAGGGACTCGACCGGGACTTTCGTGAGTTCATTCAGGTCGACGGGCGGTTCTTTTCGATCTTCATGTACGTCCAGGCGGGCTTCGCGGTCTTCCTCGCCGCGCTGGCCGGCCCCGGGCTGATTGCGCCGGATCTCGCCAACAACGCGCTTCCGCTGTACTTCAGCCGACCGCTCACACGCTGGACCTACGCGCTCGCCCGGCTGACGGTGCTGGTGGGGATGCTGTCGATCGTCACGTGGATTCCAGGGCTGATCCTGTTCGGGTTGCAGGTCGGGTTGGCCGGCGGCTCATGGTTCCGCGCCAACTGGACGCTGGGCGCCGGCATGGTCGCCGGGTTCCTGATGTGGCTGCTGGTCCTGAGCCTGGTCGCGATGGCGAGCTCGGCCTACGTGCGGTGGCGAGTCGTCGCAGCGGCGGTGAGCCTGGCCTTCTTCTTCATCCTGAGCGGCGTCGCCGAGATGATCGACAACGTGCTTCGCGTCAGGTGGGGACACATCATCGATCCGGCCTGGGCGGTCAACCAGGTCTGGCGCGCGCTGCTGGGCGTCGCGCCGATCGAAGGGCCAGGTGCAGCGGCCTCGGCGTGGGCGCTGGCGGCGATCGTCCTGCTGCTCGTCGTGGTGATCGAGCGCAAGCTGCGCCCGGTGGAGGTGGTGTCGTGACACCGCCGAAGCCGAGCGAGCGAGCGGCAGCGAGCGAGCCACGCGAACGGAGTGAGCCGGCGGAGCGGCGAACGAGTGAGCGTATAGGGGGGTCCGGCGGGGCGAAGCCCCCCGGTGTGATCTTCGACGAGGTGTCGAAGTTCTATGGCGAGGTGCTCGGCGTGAATCGCGTCACGCTGAACATCCCGCCGGGCATCACGAGCCTGGTCGGCCCGAACGGCTCGGGCAAGACCACGCTGATGAACCTGATGACCGGCCTGATCCATCCCGACAACGGTCAGATCCTCATGCGCGGGATCTCGCCGCGCGATCCCGAAGCGTTGATGCGCATCACCGGGTACGCCACGCAGTACGACACGGCGCCGCGCTGGGCGACCGGATTCACGTTCATCACGACCGGGCTGCTGCTGTTCGGATACGGGCGCGCGGAAGCGGAAGAGAAAGCGTGGAAGGCGCTCGAGCGCCTGAGCCTGACCGAGGCGGCGAACCGGAAAGTGGCGGGGTATTCGAAGGGCATGCGGCAGCGCGTGCGCCTGGCGCAGGCGATCGCGCACGATCCCGAGCTGCTCGTGCTCGACGAGCCGCTGTACGGCCTCGACCCGCTGGTGCGGGCCGAGACGATCGCGCTGTTCCGCGCCTGGGCGAGCGAAGGCAAGCACGTCATCCTCTCGAGTCATGTCCTCCAGGAAGTGGATCTGATCAGCGACCAGGTCGTGCTGATCGCCAACGGGATGATCATCGCCGAAGGCACCATCCGCACGGTGCGCGACGAGATCCAGGAGCACCCGAGCCAGTACCTCGTCCGCTGCGGCGATCCCTCCGGCGTCGCCTCGATCCTTTTCAGCGAAGATCACGTCACCGAGATCCGGTTGAACGACGACCGCATGGGTCTGCTCGTGATGACGCGTGACCGCGAGCAGTTCGCGCGTGTGCTCGGCCGGATCGCGCTCGACGGCCATCGCATCGAAACGGTCGTGCCGGCCGATGAGAACGTCGACGCCCTGTACGAGTACTTGATTGGAGGGGAGTAGCGTGCGCGCCGCCAATCGCTCGTTCTCCGCGCGCGCGCGTCAGGCGTGGACGATCGCCAGGACCGAGCTGCGTCGTGCCTTTCTTGCGAAGCGCGGACTGTGGGTGTACGCGCTGGCGCTCCTGCCCGCGATCGTCTTTTTCGGTCACGGCGTGGACGCGAAGTGGCGGACCGATCGGCTCAGCCGGCATGGCCTGACGGACCCGGTCGTGATGAACAGCGTCCAGAAGGGGGAGGCCATCGAGGCGGTGAGGGCGCGGCTCGGAAAGCCGGCCGAAGAACGCGGCGGGACGCGCGTCAGGCGGGTGCGGAAACGCGGCGGCGACAACGGAACGACCACGCACGTGACCGAGCCCGCGGTCGACGCGCGGTTCGTCCGCCTCAACATCAGCCGCCCGACCTACAGCGGGGAGACGGTCGCGAGAATCTACGAGTTCGAGGTCTACGGCGCCGATGGGCGGCAGAATCTCGCGCTCGGCCGTCCCGCCACCGGCGGCCCGCCCTGCAGTCCCGATCGAGGGCCGGAGAAGGCGGTGAACGGCAGCGTCGCGGGCGGCAAAGCCGACAGCTGGTGCGCCGAGAACTGGCCCTTCTTCCTGCAGGTCGATCTTGGCGCGGTGCATCCGGTGAAGCGCTTCGTCGTGAAGCACGCCAGCGCCGGCGGCGAGAGCCCGGAGTCCGACACCCGCGACTTCAACATCCAGGTGAGCTCGGACGGAAAGACCTACACCACCGTCGCGACGTCCTCCGGCGCCGGCTTCGTCGACGAACGGACCGACTATCGCGTGCTCGTCTACTTCGACGGCCGGCGGGAAGTCCGGTTCACGTGCGTCGACGGCAAGGTGGATTCCTGGATCACGGATCACGTGCTGAATCTCGAACAGGATCGGATGATCTTCGCGGGGATCTTCCAGTTCTTCTACCTGCGGCTGGCGATCTTCTTCGGCTGCCTCGGGATGTTCATGTATCTCTTCAGCGGGGAGATGAGCAACCGCACGCTGCACTACTGGTTCCTCGCGCCGGCGCGGCGCGACGTCCTGCTCGCGGGGAAGTACGCGGCCGGATTGATCGCCTCGGCCGCGATCTTCGGCGGTGGGGCGCTGCTCGCGTTCACGGCGATGATCTGGCCGCACGACCCGGTCGAGGTCCAGGCCTACTGGAACGCCGGCGGCATGGCGCACGCGTTCTGGTACGTGGCGGCGGCCGCATTCGGCTGCATCGGCTATGGGAGCGTGTTTCTCGCGGTCGGCCTCTACGTCCGCAATCCCATCATTCCGGCGGCCGTCCTGCTCGCCTGGGAGGGAGCCGCCGGCATCCTCCCGCACGTGCTGCAGAAGATCAGCATCCTCTATTACCTGCAGTCCCTCTGTCCCGTTCCCGCGCCGATGGACGACGACGTGCCGACGCTGGTTCGGCTGCTGGCGGCGCCCGCGGCACCCGCCTCGCGTCCAGCGGCCATTGTCGGGCTGCTGCTCCTCAGCGCCGTGGTCCTGTGGATCGCCAGCCGCGCCGTCCGGCGCATGGAGATCTCCTACGGCGCAGAGACGTAGTCTGCCCCGGCCGTCGGGAATTGGGAGTTGCAATGGCATCGCGTCACACATGAGAATCTCCGTCTCGGCGGCGATGGCGTCATACGCCGTGAACGAGCAGGAGAACCTCAATGACACCTTCGAACGGCGCATCGATCGCGTCGAAGACGCTGCCCGGCTTGATCCAGGCGATTCCTGCCGACCGGACGGCGGTGATCGCGCCCGAGCAGAACATTCGCCTCACGTACGGAGAGTTGCGTCAGCAGATCCAGGCCGTAGCGGAAGCGCTGGCGGCGTCCGGCGTGAGCCGCGGCGACCGCATCGGCATCGCGCTCCCCAACGGCCTGCCGAACATCGTCGCCTTCCTCGCCGCGTCGCTGGTCGGGACGGCGGCGCCGCTGAACCCCGCGTACAAGGAAGAGGAGTTCCGCTTCTACCTTGAAGACACCAACGCCAGGGTGCTGCTCCTGCCGCCCGACGGCCTCGACGCGGCGCGCGCCGCGGCCGGCGACATTCCAATCCTGACGGTGGACATGGACGCCGCAGGCACGGTCAGCCTGCGCGGCGTCACCGCGCGAAAGCCGTTTGCCCCTCCCGGTTCGGACGACATCGCCCTGATCCTGCACACGAGCGGCAGCACCGGCCGGCCCAAGCGCGTTCCTTTGAGCCATGGGAACCTGTCGATCTCTGCCGGCAACGTGGCGCGCAGCTACGGGTTGTCGCCGAGCGATGTCTCGCTCTGCGTGATGCCGCTCTTCCACGTGCACGGGCTCGTGGCGTCGACGCTGGCGACGTTGTCGACGGGCGGCACCGTCGTCGTGCCGACGAAGTTCAGCCCGCTGTCCTTCTGGCAGATCGCCAGGGAGCACGGCGCGACGTGGTACTCGGCGGTGCCGACGATTCACCAGCTGCTCCTCGCGCGCGTGAAGAAGGACGCGCCGCGGCCGGCGGGCGCCGAGAAGCTCCGCTTCATCCGCTCGTGCAGCGCCTCTCTTCCGCCGCAGGTCATGCACGACCTCGAGGCGGCATTCGGCGCGCCGGTGCTCGAAGCCTACGGCATGACCGAGGCGGCGCACCAGATGGCGTCGAACCCGCTGCCGCCGGCCGCACGCCTGCCCGGCTCGGTCGGGCGCGGCACCGACGTGCAGATCAGCATCATGGACGACGAGGGCCGGCATCTTCCGATCGGCGAGCGGGGCGAGGTGGTCATCAAGGGGCCGAACGTGGTCCGTGGATACGAGAACAACCCGGAGGCCAACGCCTCGTCCTTCGTCGACGGCTGGTTCCGCACCGGCGACCAGGGAATCCTCGACGAGAACGGCTATCCCACCCTCACCGGGCGCCTGAAGGAGATGATCAATCGCGGCGGCGAGAAGATCTCTCCGCGCGAGATCGACGAGGTGCTACTCGCGCACCCCAAGGTGGCCGAAGCGGTGGCCTTCGGCGTGCCGCACACGTCATGGGGTGAGGAGGTCGCCGCGGCGGTCACGTTGAACGGTGAGGCCACCGAGGCCGAGCTGCTCGCCTACTGCAAGGAGCGCCTGGCCGATTTCAAGCGTCCCAAGCAGATCCACATCACGACCACCATCCCACGCACCGCGACCGGCAAGATTCAGCGCCGCATCGTCGCCCAGGCCTTCGCGCCCCAGACGTAGACGAGATGAAGCTGTCTCATAGACCGCCCGTCGCTGTCGCGCGAGCGAGCGCGGCGAGCGAGCCACGCGAAAGGAGCGCGCCGGCGAAGCGGCGCGCGAGAGAGCGTGCGGGGGAGTCCGAGGGGCAAAGCCCCTCGGATAAGAGATGAGAATCGTTATAGCGGGCGCGGGCGCGGTCGGCGGATACATCGGCGCCCGCCTGGCGAAGGCCGGCGCCGACGTCGTGCTGTTCGCGCGCGGTCCGCACCTGCAGGCGATGCAGGCGCGAGGACTACGCGTCACGAGCGCCGAAGGGGACTTCGAGGTCCGGCCGCAGGTCACCGGCGACCTGGCGACGATCGGCACGGCCGACGTCGTGTTCCTGGGCGTCAAGGCGCACGGCCTGACGGCACTGGCGCCGACGCTCGCTCCGATCCTTGGTCCCGACACGGTCGTCGTCAGCACACAGAACGGCATCCCATGGTGGTACTTCCAGAACTACGGCGGCGAGCTGGACGGGCTGCGTCTCGAGCGCGTCGATCCGGGCGGCGTCATCGCGGCCTCGATCGAGCCGCGGCGCGTGGTCGGTTCGCTCGCCTACTTTGCGACCGACGTCGCCGAGCCGGGCGTGATCCATCACACCGAAGGCAATCGCATCAGCTTCGGTGAGCCCGACGGCAGCAAGTCGGCCAGGGCGAGAGCGATCGCCGAGGCATTGATCGCGGCCGGTTTCCGCTGTCCGGTGACGGCGCGGTTCCGCCACGAGATCTGGGTGAAGCTGCTCGGCAACGTCGCGTTCAATCCGATCAGCGTCCTGACCGGCGGCACGCTCGAAGAGCTGGTCCGCCACCCCGACACGGCGAGGGCCGTGCGCGAGATCATGATCGAAACGGAGGCGGTCGCCGGAAAGCTCGGCATCGAGATGCCGATCTCGATCGAGCAGCGCATGGCCGGGGCGGAGAAGGTCGGCGCGCACAAGACGTCGATGCTGCAGGACCTCGAGGCCGGCCGGCCGCTGGAAATCGAAGCGGTCGTCGGCGCCATCGTCGAGCTGGGCGATCGGCTCGGCGTGCCGATGCCGGCGACGCGCGCCGTCTATGCCTGCGCGAAGATGGCGGACGAGAAAAGAGGGCGCGCCATGCGGGACTCGAAACTGAAAACTCCGGCGGTGCAAGTGTCATGAGGCTCCACAACCGGTGGTTCCAGCTCGGAGCGTCGCTCATCGCGATGATCATGATCGCGAACCTGCAGTACTCGTGGACGCTCTTCGTCAGCCCGCTGCAGAAAGGCACGGGCTGGAAGCTCTCCGACATCCAGTTCGCGTTCACGCTGTTCATCCTCTTCCAGACCTGGGTGCAGCCGCTCGACGGCTGGCTGGTCGATCGCCTCGGCCCACGCGGGTTCATCAGCGCGGCGGGCCTGCTGTGCGGCCTGGGCTGGGCGGGAATGGGCTATGCGACGTCGCTCCCGATGTTCTACGTGCTGTACTGCGTGGCCGGGACCGGCGCGGCGTTCGTCTACAGCTGCTCGATCGGATCGGCGTTGAAGTGGTTCAAGGAGCGGCGCGGGCTGGCCTCCGGCATCATGGCGGCGGGCTTTGGCGGCGGGACGGCGTTGTTCATTCCATTCATCCAGTCGATGATCCGCGAGAACGGCTACCAGGCCGCCTTCCTGACGACCGGCGTTCTGCAGGGTGTCGTCATCGCCGTCGTCGCGCAGGTCCAGAGGCATCCGCCCGCGGCGCCGGCTCCCGCCCCGGGCGCGAAGAAGGCCGCGGCGATCCTCGAAAAGAAACAGTTCACCACCATGGAAGTGCTGCGGACGCCGCAGTTCTACGTGATGTACGTCGCGTTCGTGCTGATGGCCACCGGCGGACTGCTGGTGACGGCCAACGCCGGGCCGATGGCCAAGTCGTGGGGCTTTTCGATCACGCTCGCCGCAACCCTGAGCCCGCTGGCCAACGGCGCGGCGCGCATCTTCTGGGGCTGGGCCTCGGATCGGCTCGGACGCGAGAACACGATGGTCGTCACGTTCGTGCTGCAGGCGCTCTGTCTCGTCGCCGTCGCGACGCTCGGGCAGCGCTCGACTGCGTGGTTCGTAGCCACGCTGGTCGCCGTCTACTTCACCTGGGGCCAGATCTATTCGCTGTTTCCGTCCACGTCGGGCGACTACTTCGGCGCCCAGCACGCGACGTCGAACTACGCCGTCCTGTACACGGCCAAGGGCGTCGCCTCGATCATCGGCAGCTACCTGGGTGCCCTCCTCTTCGAGCGGTCCGGCAGCTGGGCGATGGGCTTCTACGGCAGCGCGGTGATGGCGCTGGTTGCCGCCGCCCTCGCCTACGGGCTTCGCACGTCGCAGGCGACGGCGAGGGCCAAGGCCGCCAAGATCCCTCTACCGGCGTGATCGATATCCAGGGGCTCGCGTTGGAACTGACGGCGGCGTACGCCGGGTGTCGAGCCCTCGCCACTCCGCCCTCTTCTCGCGACGGTCTTGATCTGCCGACGGCGTATGCGGTCGAGCGCGAGCTCGTGCGGATGCGGCGCGCGGCAGGTCGCCAGTCCGTCGGCGTCAAGGTTGGCTATGCCAACAAGGCGCTGTGGCGCGCGCTCAAGCTCGAGACGCTCGTCTGGGCGCACATGTACGACGACACGGTGCGCTACGCGCACGGGAACGCGGCCGCGCTCTCGCTCGCTCGCATGATCTCTCCGAGGATCGAGCCGGAGATCGTGTTCAAGATGAAGGCGCCTCTCGGCGCAGGCATCACCGAGGCGGCCGCAGCGCTCGAGGCCGTCGAGTGGCTCGCGCTCGGATTCGAAATCATCGACTGTCCCTACGCCGACTGGAAGTATCAGCCCGCCGACTTCGTCGCGGCCTACGGTCTTCACGCCGCACTGATCGTCGGCGAGCCGCATCCGGTCACACAGGCGAACATCTCCGAGCTCGCCGAGCAACTGCCGACGTTCAAGGTCCGGCTCTCAAGACACCGTATGAGCGAGCGAGCGGCAGCGAGTGAGCCACGTGAACGGAGCGCGCCGGCGGAGCGGCGCGCGAGAGAACGTGCAGGGGAGTCCGAGGGGCAGAGCCCCTCGGATGAGATCGACGGGTCGGGCCGCAATTCACTTCGCAGTCCGGCGCTGTGTCTCGCCGAGCTCGCGTCGGCGATGGCGAAGCAGGAGGGCGCCGAGCCGCTGGCCGCGGGCGATCTGGTCAGCTCCGGCACGCTGACCGATTCGACGCCGATACAGCCAGGCGCCACGTGGACGGCATCGGTCGAGGGCATCGCGCTGTCCACCTTGGCACTGACCCTCACCTGACGCTCGCGTATCATCGGTAGCCATGCCATCACGATCTCTTGCGATCAGAGGCACCCTCGAGACCAGCTATCCCGACGTCTTCACGCCCGAGGCGCTGGCCGCGCTGGCGGCGCTGGCGCCGCTCGACGCCGACCGCAAGGCGGTGATGACGGCGCGCATCGCCCGGCGCGCGGCGCGCGTGCGCGATCGACGGCCGATCGCGTTCCTCGATCCGCCGACGGTCATCCCGCGCACGCAGATCACGGTGCAGGACGCCAGGGAGGGCCGATTCACCGGAAGCGAGATCCCCGGCGATCTTCGCCGGCAGTGGATCCAGGGCACCGGCCCGGCGGCCCGGCCGGGCGCGCCGGTCGCGACGGCTCTCCGGAACATCGCCTACGCGCTGCTCTCCGGGGCCGACGGCTGGATGTTCGACGGCGAGGATGCGCTCGGCCAGGTCTCGTCGATGTCGCTCGACAACCAGCGCAACCTGAAACTCGCCATCCACCGCGACCCCGTCTTCCTCGAAGTCGCCGAGCAGGTGGCCGGAGAGATGAACGCCTGGGCGACCGGTTTCTTCGGGCGCGGGATCGTCGCCGACTGGCGGACACAACTCGACTTCACCACGAAAATATTCCGCGCCCGCGGGCTGCACCTCGACGACCGTCACGTCCGGCACGCCGGCGGCGACAGCTTCTCCGCGTCGATCGTCGATCTCGCGCTGTACGTGGTGAACAACTACCGGCAGCTTCGGCAATCGGGGTCGTCAATCGTCCTCTATCTGCCGAAGATTCAAACCGCGGAAGAAGCGGCGTTGTGGAACGACATGCTTGCGGCGCTCGAGCGGCACCTGGGCCTGGCGGTCGGCACGATCAAGGTCTACGTCCTCGTTGAACAGATCGAAGCGTGCTTCCAGCTGATGGAGATCCGCGCCGCGCTCGGGCCGCATTTCGTCGGCTTCAACACCGGCCGCTGGGACTACATCAACAGCGTGTCGGACGCGATGGCGTGGGACCGGACGTTCGTCAACCCGAACATCGACGCCATCACGATGACCTACGGCTACATGCGGATCTACGAGGACCGCGTGCGCCGCGCCGTCAACACGCCGGACGCGAAGGGTCAGTACGCGCTGTGGCAGGGCGGCATGGAGCCCAACATCCCGGTCGGCTCCGAGGCCGGCGTCGCCACCGCCATGAAGCGCGCCGTCGCCGGCGCCGAGCGGGAGCAGCGCGAGGGCGCCAGCGGCAAGTGGGTCGCCCACTGGAAGATGGTCCAC
>Ga0134128_10012296_pt1 | contig 10211 bp, 8 predicted proteins | sample KB31754_FD_96462 | JGI IMG/M metagenome (GOLD analysis project Ga0134128, IMG submission 96462) | Terrestrial soil microbial communities with excess Nitrogen fertilizer from Kellogg Biological Station, Michigan, USA - KB3-175-4 | ecosystem: Environmental > Terrestrial > Soil > Unclassified ...
CCCGATCTGGTGATTTATCTGCAGGCGTCCCCGCAGGTTCTCCGCAGCCGCCTCCGCCGCAAAGGGCTCGCGGACGAACGAACCATTTCCAATGACTACCTCGAACAGGTAATTGCAGCCTATGAGCACTTCTTTTTTCATTACACCGCGAGCGACTTATTGGTGGTAAATACGGACGACATCGATTTCGTCCAAAACAATCGGGACCTGCAGATGTTGTTGCGGCGTCTGACCGAACCCGTCCGGGGCACACAGTATTTTCTTCCTTTGGGACACGGCGACGGCGGCAGCCATCGTTCTCTGCTGCGGGGAAACCGCGCGCAATCGCCCACCCTGCGAATGCTTGCCAGGGGATTCGGCCCCGGTATCGTTCGGGCTACCGAAAGATTAAAGCAAGGGTTGTAAATATTTGCGCGCGAATTTGCCGAAGGCGTATCCTGAGTTGGCATGACGGGCGGTATCCCCAATGGGAACTGCACTGGAGCCAATCATGAGTTTGACTAATCCGACCGGCATCAGCTCCGCTGTTCCCTCCACATCTTTCCTAAAATTTACATTGCCTGCATTGCAGGAAAAAAAACATCGTCGTATCCCGATCTCCGCATTGACCGCCTACGACTACGCGACCGCGCGGCTTGTCGATGAAGCCAGTGTCGATCTGATCCTTGTCGGCGATTCGCTCGCGATGGCGGTGCTTGGCCACGACAGTACCCTGGCCGTCACCATGGAAGAGATGTTGCTGTTCACCCGGGCAGTCCGTCGTGGCGTGCGGCGCGCAGTGCTGGCGGCGGACATGCCCTATGCCTCCTACCATGTCGATATTGTCGAAGGAGTCCGCAATGCGCTGCGTTTTGTAAAGGAAGCTGGCGCGGAGGCGGTAAAAGTGGAAGGAGGCAGCAACCGGATCGAACTGGTAAAGCGGCTCACCGATGCCGAAATTCCAGTCATCGGCCATATCGGGCTGACGCCGCAATCGCTGCATCGCATGGGCGGTTATCGCGTACAGGGGAAGTCGCTCGCTGCAGCGGAGATGCTGTTGGGAGAGGCGATGGCGCTCGAAAATGCGGGCGCGGCCATGCTGGTTTTGGAAGGCGTGCCCCGTGAAGTCGCAGCCCGGATAACCGCCGAGCTTGCCATTCCTACCATCGGCATCGGTGCGGGACCGGATTGCGATGGCCAGATTCTCGTCGTGCACGATCTGCTGAACCTGACCTTCGCTCCGGCGGCAAAATTTGTCCGCAGATATGCCGATGCGGCAGGGCTGATCCGCAATGCCGTCGAAAGCTATCGCGAGGATGTGGAGATACGAAAGTTTCCCAACGATACAGAGAGCTACCATCTGCCTGCCGACACGCGGGAGCGATTTGCGGCGGCGGCTGATCGCCTGCCACGCAAGGCATAGTCTCCATGCAGATTTTTTCCGGAATTCAGGAAATTCGCGGCGTATTGCGCGATCTGCGAGCCGGCCTATCCATGCCGCACGGAACCGTCGGCTTTGTGCCCACCATGGGGGCGTTGCATGCCGGACATCGTTCGCTGGTGCAGACCGCCCGCGCCCATTGCAATATTGTCGTTGTCTCCATCTTTGTAAATCCCACCCAGTTTGGTCCCAACGAAGACTTCAACCGCTATCCGCGGACGCTGGAAGACGATCTGCGAATGCTCGAAGCAGAGGGAGTCGATCTGCTTTTCACGCCGGATGTGGAAACGATGTATCCAACCGGTGCGACAACCTTTGTGGAGGCCGGTGGTATTGGCGATCGCCTGGATGGCGCCTCGCGCCCCGGCCATTTTCGAGGCGTCGCGACCGTAGTCGCGAAGTTGTTCCATATTGTCCAGCCGGACCTCGCGTTCTTCGGCCAGAAAGATGCTGCACAGGTTGCCGTGTTGCGCCGGATGGTCCGCGACCTGAATTTTCCGCTGGAATTGGTCGTCTGTCCCACCGTATGCGAACCGGATGGACTCGCCATGAGCTCCCGCAATCGATACCTTTCACCGGAAGAGCGCGCACAGGCGCTGGTTCTATCGCGAGCATTGCAGGCGGCGCAGGCGTCGGCGGCAAGAGGAGAACGCCGTGCCTTTGCATTGCGGCAGTTGATGAGGAACGTGCTCTGCCGGGAACCCGCTGTTCGCGTCGACTATATCGCCGTTGTCGATCCAGATACTTTGTTGCCTGTGGAAGATATTCGCTCAGGCGCGCTGCTTGCCATCGCCGCGTTTGTTGGGAAGACCAGGCTGATCGACAACGTTTTGCTTTCTCCGGCTTCCTGAAACGCATGCGTGGCCCTCAATAAAAAAACGTAGCGGGAGATCAGCCGCTTTTCGAATGCCAATGCGCGGCGTGGCCACGATCTTCTCGCAGAAAAATCCATCCTCGTACAGTCGGAGCGGACTATCCGGGTCCGTCAGATCGCGTCCGTTATCCGCCGCCCGGGTGATTTCCATCGCTTGACACAGATTGCCGGGACCCGCCATCAAGGGGGCAATCGCTCTGGTTTTAAGTCGCCGATTTCGGTGCATGTCGTCGATTCCATGGAGAGGTTCCAGCGCACGGAGCAAGACGCAACCGGCAATTCCGTCCGGCAGGCAACTGACGTTCAGGCATTGATGCAGTCCGTAGATGTGATAGACGTACGCATGCCCCGGCGGCCCAAACAGCACTGCATTTCGCGACGTGCGTCCGCTGGCAGCGTGCGCGGCGGGATCATGCTCGCCAAGATAGGCTTCCGTTTCGACGATACGCCCAGCCAGCAGATGATTGCCGGCGGAATGGGCGAGGATTTTTCCCAGCAAGTCGCCCGCAACCTGTTCCGGCGGAGCGTCGAAGAAGCTGCGTGGCAGCAATCGCCAATTGGCGGGGACACCGCGCGGCTTATGCCGGATTCGCCTTGTTGTACTCACGAATCGCTTCCAGCACCTCTTCCGCGTGGCCTTCGGGTTTTACTTTTGGGAACACTTTCAGGAGCCGCCGGTCTGGCCCAATCAGAAAAGTCGTGCGTTCGATACCGATGACCTTTTTGCCATACATATTCTTTTCCTTCAGCACGCCAAACTGGTCACAGACCTTTTCATCCACATCCGCCAGCAATGGATAGGGAAGATCGAATTTCTCCTGAAACTTTTTTTGTGCCTTCGGTGTATCGCGGGAAATCCCCAGCACAACCGCGCCTGCCTTTTGCAGCTTGGTGAATGTATCGCGGAATCCGCACGCCTCAATCGTGCAGCCGGGAGTGTCCGCTTTCGGATAAAAGAAAAGCACCACCGGCTTGCCCGCGAAATCCTTCAACTGAATCGTGTCTTCGTCCTGGTCCTGCAGGCTGAAATTCGCAACTTTATCGTGAACTTCCATCAAATCGATCCTCAATTGTCATTTTCCATTGTTCGCGGCTGCTGAAGACCGCTTCAATATCGGCAATCCTCTCAGCCAGTCCCGAAATCCCTCGCCCAGGTCGTCGCGCTTCAGAGCAAGTTCCACGGTAGCCTTCAAAAATCCCAATTTATCTCCGGCATCGTAGCGGATGCCCTCAAAGCTGTAGCCATAAATCTTTTCATAATTCAACAGGCTCCGGAGCGCATCGGTCAGTTGCAATTCGCCGCCCGCGCCCAGCGGCGTTTTTTCCAGCAGCTCGAAGATTCGCGGCGTCAGAATATAGCGTCCGATGATGGCATTTTTTGAGGGCGCGTCGGCCAGCTTCGGCTTTTCCACCAGCCCCTTCACTTCCATTACCCGCGGATTTTTTGCAACCGGCTTTCCCTGCAAAACCCCATAAGCGGAGATGGCCGGGCCTTCCACCACCTGTGTCGCCAGGATGCTCGATTGCACATCGTTGAATACGTCGATCATCTGTTTCAGGCAAGGCGTCTCTGCATCGATCACGTCATCCGGAAGAATGACAGCGAACGGTTCGTCGCCCACCAGATCGCGCGCCATCAAGACGGCGTGCCCCAGTCCCATGGCCTCCTTCTGGCGGATGTAAGCCACGCGGCCAAGGTTGGAGATTTGCCGCGCCATCGCCAGCAGGTCGTGCTTGCCGCGCGACTCCAGTTGGCTCTCCAGCTCCACGCTGATATCGAAGTGATCTTCGATAACGGTCTTGCCGCGTCCGGTCACGATGATGATCTGGTCGCAGCCTGCCGCGATTGCCTCCTCCACTCCATACTGGATGATGGGTCTGTCGACAACCGGAAGCATCTCTTTGGGAATCGCCTTGGTGGCGGGCAAAAAACGTGTGCCCAACCCTGCAGCGGGAAATACTGCCTTCCGAATCCTGGTTTTATTCATTGTCGATATTGTCTCCGAGCCGACGGCATTTCGGGAATGGAATTTTACAGAAGACAAAAGCAGTATGTGTAAGCAACGATGCAGCCTTCGGTAACACCTGTGGGATGGCGATTGTTATTTTGCCGTTGCACTGTGACCAGCTAAATTCTCGAAACCGCGGAATGCGCCGCTATATTCTTTTCCTCCTTTGCCGCCGCCAGAGATTCGATCAACCGACCCAGTTCGGGAAGAATCGCCGCAGGGCTGACCGCTTTGACCGGGAAACGAAGCACGCCCTGCGGATTAAATTGAGCGCCGCGCTTTGCGTTGCGCGCAACCATCTGCATCAGTTTTTCCGGGTCGATGCTGGCGGACTCTGTAAATCGAATGCTGACCGTCTGTCCCTTGCGGTCCATCTGCGCCACGCCGACGCGTTCGCACAACAGCCGCAGCCGTCCCGCCGCAATTAAAAGTTCCGCCGGCTCCGGCATCGGCCCGTAACGGTCCACGATCTCCGCCGCAATATCGTCGATCGCGCTCTCGCTCTCAGCGCTGGCAATGCGTTTATACATGCGCAGGCGCTGGTTCTCCTCTTCGACATAGCTGGAATCGATGCGCAGCGAAATTCCCAGATTGAGCTGTACCGACGGTCGTTCGATCTGATCGTCGCCCTTCAGTTCCCGGACCGCCTGTTCCAGCATCGTCGTGTACAGTTCAAATCCGACGGCTTCAATATGGCCGCTCTGCTCCCCGCCGAGCATGTTGCCCGCGCCGCGCAGTTCCAGATCGAGCGCCGCGATTTTGAAGCCCGCGCCCAGATCGGAAAATTCCTTCAACGCCGCCAGCCTGCGCCGCGCGATCTCCGTAAGCTCCCGATCGGGAGGAATCAGCAGATAGGAATAAGCGCGGCGGTTCGAGCGTCCTACCCGTCCACGAAGCTGATACAGCTCCGATAAACCGTGCCGGTCTGCGCGGTTGATAAGGATCGTATTCGCCAGCGGAATATCCAGGCCGTTTTCAATGATTGTGGTGGCCACCAGCACGTCATATTCATGATGCATAAATGCCAGCATCACGCGCTCCAGTTCCGACTCGCCCATCTGCCCATGGCCGACGATAATGCGAGCCGCCGGGACAAGCTCCTGCAGCCGCGCCGCGATGTCATAAATGTTTTCGACGCGGTTATGAACAAAATAAATCTGTCCACCCCGCTCCAGTTCCACTTCAATCGCGGAACGGATCAGCTTTTCGTCGTACTTGGCAACAACTGTCTGGATCGCCATGCGGTCCTTGGGCGGCGTTTCAATCACGCTCATGTCTCGCAGGCCAACCAGCGACATGTGCAGCGTGCGTGGAATCGGCGTGGCCGACATGGCCAGCACATCGATTTCGCGCCGCATCTGCTTCAGCCGCTCCTTGTGCCGCACGCCGAACCGCTGTTCTTCATCGACGACAAGCAACCCGAGGTCTTGAAACTTCAGGTCCTTGGAAAGCAGGCGATGCGTGCCGATCAGGATGTCTACTTTTCCTTGTGCGACTTTTTCCAGAATCTGCTTCTGCTCCTTCGGCGACCGGAAGCGCGAGATCATCTCAATGCTGACCGGAAAGGAAGCGAACCGCTTCTTGAACGTCTCAAAGTGCTGGAAGCAGAGCACAGTCGTCGGCGTCAGGACTGCGACCTGCTTGCTGTCCTGCACCGCCTTGAACGCCGCGCGCATCGCAACTTCCGTTTTTCCGTAGCCCACATCGCCCACCAGCAAGCGGTCCATCGGCATGGTGGACTCCATATCGCGCTTGATATCGGCAATCGAAGTCAGCTGGTCCTCGGTCTCGTTGAAGTCGAAGGAATCTTCAAATTCGCGCTGGAACTGGTTGTCGGCGGTAAACGCGTTTCCGTGCGCCGCCTTGCGCATCGCGTAGAGCTTCAACAGCTCGTCGGCCATGTCCTGCATGGCCCTCTTGACGCGCGCTTTTGTCCGCTCCCACTGTGCTCCACCCAGCCGATGCAGCACGGGTGCAGGCCCCGAGTCGGTCGAGCGATATTTCTGGATCAGGTCGAGCCGCGTCAGCGGGACATACAGGCGCGCGCCTTCGGCAAATTCCAAAATCATGAACTCAACATGGACACCGTCCTGATCGACCTCCTTCAGCCCTTGGTACCGTGCAATGCCGTGCTCGATATGGACGACGTAATCGCCCACCGTAAGATCGCGAAAATCCGAAATAAATGCCGCCGTGTTCGATTTTCGCGGGCGCGTCATGCGCGCGGCGACATCGGCCTCATCGGACAGATCGTTTGCGCCCAGAAGAACCAGCCGCGCATCTTCAAGCACCACGCCATTCGCAATCTCTGTACGCACGATGACCGGCGCGCGCATATCGCCGCGCAGATAGCTGGTCTCGTCGTACATGGTTTCGCTGCCCGTATGCGCCGCGCGGCTGCCGATACGGTAGGAAATTCCATACTCCTGCAAAATTCCAGCCAGCCGCTCTACCTCTCCCTGGTTGGCAACCGCCAGAATGGTTCGCGTTTCCTGCGTGGCGAGCGACCGAAGCTGCTCGATCAGCACTGGTATCGAGCCGTGCAGGCGGAGCGTGGGTCGCGTGGGAATCTCAATTTCGCCGAGAGAAGTCGTCTCCGTGTCGAGCACATCCACCGCGCCCAACTGGTCCAGATCGAGTCCCGGCGTTTCCACCGCCCGTGTCTGCCACTCCCAGGGAGTCAAATACAGATCGCCGGGCGTGAACAATGTGCCGATGCCGCTGCGCTCATGCCGCTGCTCCACCTTGTTCCACCAGCGTTCCAACTGGTTTTGCACCATCGCCGGCTCTTCCACAAAAATGCGGCATTTCGGGATGAGATCGAAAACAGTTTTTCCGCGGCCGGCGCCGGCGGCCGCAGCGGCGGCAAAAAACTCCCACCCCGGAAAGATGGTTGTTTCTTCCGCTGCGCTCGCCGTCTGCGCTTCGATATCTTCATCGTCGCCGGACGCGGGGCTGAGCCGCGTATGCACCTGAGCCAGCAAAGTGCCCGTCATCGGTGTTTCCGACAGCGGCAGCAGCACCGCTTCATCGATGGGCGCCGAGGAGCGTTGCGTTTCGGGATCGAATCGCCGCATCGACTCAATCTCGTCTCCAAAAAATTCGATGCGCAGCGGCCCTTCCATCTCCGGCGGATAAATATCGAGAATGCCGCCGCGCAGCGCATACTGCCCGCGCATCTCGACCATGTCCACCGGCTGATAACCTACGCCGGCAAGCTGCTCCACCAGCATCTGCGGATCGGTCTCCTCGCCGCGATGCAGCGTACACGCCAGGTTGATATAGTGCTCCCGGGAGAAAATCCGATAGCAGGCGGACTCAATCGGAAGAATGACAAGCCGCGCCATTCCGTTCGCGATCTTCCACAACGTGACCGCGCGCTGCTCCTGGATGTCTGGATGTGGGGAAAGATTTTCAAACGGAAGCACGTCATGGGCCGGGAGCCGCAGCACGGCGGCCCGATCCATTTCTCCGGTTAATTCGCATGCCGCCTGCACGGCAAGCTGCAACTCCTCCGCCGCGCGGTTGTCGGACACAACCACGAAGGCTGGTACACGCGCGATCCGCGCCAGCAGCGGGAGATAGAGCGCGCGCGCCGTCGCCGTCAATCCGGAGATGCGGCGGCGCCCCGTTCCGGACTGCAACGGCTGGCGGATGCGGTCGACCGCGCTGGATTTGTCGAGGTCCGCGAAAAATTCGCGAACGAAGGGAAGAATCATGAGGATCGGAGCCTAAGCAAAAGCACGGAAAATGTACGGTAGAAAATCACTCTCCACGCAGACGTTCGACCAAAGAACGGCTGCACATTATTTTCATTCAGCACCCAAATACCATCTGTGCTTTTGCTTTAACGAATTTCCAGAATGTTCGCGTCCTGCGCCGCGCGCGCTTCGGAACGTTCGGCCACCTGCCGCGCGATCTTGTAAAACGGCGCAGCGCGTTCCGACAGCTCGCCGGCCAGCGAGACAGGCAGGCCGCGATCTCCGCCATAGCGAATCTCCGGATCGAGCGCGACTGATCCCAGATACGGCACCTGATACTCCTTCGCCGTGCGCTCCGCGCCGCCCTTGGAAAAAATATCGATCTCATGATTGCAATGCGGGCAGGTGAAGGAGCTCATATTTTCCACCATGCCCAGCACGTCCACATTTACCTGGCGGAACATCTCAATCGCCTTGCGAGCATCCTGCAGGGCAACGTCGGAAGGCGTGGAAACAACGATGGCTCCCGTCAATGGCACCGTCTGTACCAGGGAAATCACCACGTCGCCGGTCCCCGGAGGAAGATCGACAATAATGAAGTCGAGCTCGCCCCATGCGACCTGTTGTAGAAACTGGCGGATGATCTGATGCAGCATCGGCCCGCGCATCACCATCGGCTTATCTCCCGGCGAGATGGAACCAACCGAGATCAGCCGCACCCCATGCGCCTCCAGAGGCTCAATCCAATTGCCCTCCAGCACCTTGGGCTGGCTCCGGCTGCCCATCATCAGCGGGACATTCGGCCCATAGACATCGGCATCCAGCAGACCGACGCGATGCCCCAGTCGCGCCAGCGCAATCGCCAGGTTCACGGCAACTGTTGTTTTGCCGACACCGCCTTTGCCGGAGCCGACGGCCACGATGTGTCGAACTCCCGGCAACGGCTGCGGGCTTGGTGCGCTTTGTCCCATATGTCCCATTTTTTGCTCCTCAAAATTTGTGGGGGTGCCCCGTCCTCACCGCGCCTTTTTGCGGCCATAGTAGGAAGAACGGGTGCCCCATTCAAGCCGACCCTGAGCGAGCCAACAGCGAGTCGAACGGTGGCTTGAGTGGGATGAATTCATCCCTCACTTAAACCACGTTCGTGGCTTCCGTTTCTCTCGCCGCCCAGTGTTTGCGTTTCCGTTCCCGCTCGCGGTCGCGCTGCCCCCGGCGTCGGCCTGCATCTTCATATCGCCGTATCTCGTCCGGAGTGGCCGTGATCAATTGCGGGACTGGCAGACGGCGGCCGTTCTCATCCACCGCTACAAAGGTTAGATACGCGGAAGAGACATGGCGGCGCGTTCCCGCCATCGCATTTTCCACCCAGACCTTCACTCCAATCTCCATCGAAGTCTGAAATGCTCGATTCACCGATGCTTTCAGAATCACCAGATCGCCCACCTGTACCGGCGCGATGAAGTCAATATGCTCCATCGATGCCGTTACCACATAGGCACGCGAATGGCGATATGCCGCCATCGCGGCAACAAGATCGATAAAGTGCATCAGCCGTCCGCCCAGCAGATTGCCCAGCGGATTCGTATCGTTGGGCAGTACCAGCTCGGTCATCTCCGATTGCGATTCGGACACCGACCGCGGTGGCGGAGGGCTTTGCGAATGGAAATATGCGGGTTCTTTCATGGGTGCGTTCCTGTTCCCAAACAAAATCTCAGTGCCGCTCCGATCGACAAAATATGGATGCCGCCGAATGCGATAAGAAGCTTTATTTTACGCCGCCTGAATTTGGGTTATCTATTCCGGTGGGTGCCCCATTCAAGCCGAAGGCTTGAGTGGGAAGGGAATCTTCTTTCGCGCTTTCAAACGCACCCACTGGATGCCGCTTGAGAACTGCCCCGCAACGCCGTAATGTGAAGGAATAGTCAATTTCGCGGAGGACGATGGGCGCAATCCATGAGCATGGACAAAGTGGCCGCATTTCAGCAGATACTGGCGCAGAATCCCGGCGAGGCGTTTGCCCGCTATGGGCTGGCCATGGAATACCGGCAACAGGGAGAGAATGAAGCGGCGCTCGCTCAGTTCGAGGAGCTCGAAAAGCGGCATCCCGACTACACCGCCGGATATCAGATGGCGGCGCAGGTCCTCATCGGCCTCGACAGGCTGGACGATGCCCGCGAAAAATTGCAGAAAGGCGCCGAAAGCGCCCG
>Ga0134128_10012298_pt1 | contig 10211 bp, 9 predicted proteins | sample KB31754_FD_96462 | JGI IMG/M metagenome (GOLD analysis project Ga0134128, IMG submission 96462) | Terrestrial soil microbial communities with excess Nitrogen fertilizer from Kellogg Biological Station, Michigan, USA - KB3-175-4 | ecosystem: Environmental > Terrestrial > Soil > Unclassified ...
ACGGGCGCATCCACCTTGACGAACTGGCGCACTTCCGGAGAGAGGGAAGAAGCCGATTGAGCAGCGCTCATTAGGCACGCGGTAAAGATGAGACCGCATGCCGACAAGGTTCTGGTTCGCATGGGATGGCTCCTGGGAGACTTCTTCGGGCCGACTATTGTACCTGAGCAACAGCACTCAAAATCAGCATTGAGCGTCCTGCCCCAAAGTTGATCGGACAATCGAACTTGTTTTACAGCGGGAAACGTAAACGCTGCCGGTAACTTTTATGCATGTTTTGATGGAATCCCATAAGACCGTTCACGGACTGAGTGCTGAATGCTGACTGCTGAATGCTGATTCCCCACTGCCCACCGCGTTCCTCACGGCGGCCCGCGCCAGGATGCGCGTGGAATCGAGCGTGGGCAGGGATGAGTTCTCCCCCGTGACCAGCAGCGGGATTTCCGTGCAGCCCAGCACCACAGCATCACAGCCCATCGCTTTGAGCCGGCCGATGACTTCAAGGAAATAGGAAAGCGATTCCGCCGTGAACTTCCCATACACCAGTTCGTCCATAATGATCTGGTCAATGCGCTCGCGTTCCTCGGGAGTCGGTACGGCATGCGCGATGCCGGCGGCCGCCAGCTTAGCGGGATAAACCGGACCCTCCATGGTGTAACGCGTGCCCAGCAGCGCCAGGCGGCGGTAGTTCTGGCGGCGCGCTTCGTTAGCGACTTCCTCCACTATGTGCAGCCAGGGGCGGGGCGAGCGCGGCGCCACGAGATCGAAAGCACAATGGATGGTGTTGTCCGGGCAGATGAGGAAATCGGTGCCCGTGCGGGCCAGTTTCTCCGCCGACGAGAGCATGAGATCGGCCACTCCCTGCCAGTCATCCGCGTAAATACAGCGCATGTAGTCGGCCAGAGGATGGGTATGCATCGATACCTCAGGATGGGCGTGGCGGCCCATCACCGCCGCACCCTCCAGGCAGATGGTGCGGTAACAGAGCGCCGCGCCTTCCGCACTGCAAGCCACGATGCCGATGTGCTGTGTCATGGTACCCGGTACTTGGTAGATAGAAGCTGGTCGCGGCTGCACAAGCATTCACTGCGGCCATTGTGCCAATTGCAGATTGCCAATCACAAATTTGTCGCGTCTACCTGATTCAGGAACTGTAATTTCTTTTCTGCGGGCAAAAACGAAGCTTCGAACGAATTGCGCGCAATCTCGCGCAGTTGCTCATTGGTAAAACCGAACGCATCCTGCGCCAGTTGGTATTCTCGCCCCAAGGACGTGCCGAAGATGCCGGGATCGTCGGAATTGAGCGTGACCATAATGCCGGTGTCGAAGTACATCCGAAGCGGGTGCTCCTGCAACGTACGGCAACAACTGGTGCGCAAGTTGCTGGTGATGGAGATCTCCACCGGAATCTGCCGCTGCACCAGTTCGGCCATCAGTTCGCGGTCATACCAGGCAGTCAGCCCATGGCCGATGCGCTCTGCCTTCAGGTTCATGGCGCCCCAAATGGACTCGGGCCCGGTGGTCTCCCCGGCGTGAGCCACAAGATGCAATCCTTCGTTGTGGGCATAGGCGAAGGTATCGCGGAACAATTCGGGGCCAGCACGACGCTCGTCACCTCCAATGCCGAAGCCGACCACGTTGCGGTCGCTGTAACGCACGGCGGTTTCAGCCACGTGCTGAGCGCGTTCCGGTCCGAAGTGACGGGTAGCATCAAAAATCCACATCAGCGAGATGCCAAACTCGCGCTCACCACGGGCCCGGCCTCGTTCCAGCGATTCAAAAATGGTATCGAAATCCTTGCCTTGCCAGTGGCACACGCCCACCGAAACGTACACCTCGGCGTGCAGCACGTTTTCTGAATGCAGCCGCTGCATCAGCCGGTAGGTGATCAGTTCCCAGTCCTCGGGGGTACGGAGATGCTCGGTGACCGCCTTGAACGCCATCAGAAAGCCGTTGAAATCGTGGTACTCGTAAAGGCGCTCAACCTCACCCAGGTTGCCGCCGGGGATGCCATGGCGCTGCCGCAATTCCACCAGTGTGGCCGGTTCCACCGAGCCTTCCAGGTGCAAATGCAGCTCCGCTTTGGGCAGGGAAAGGACGAAAGGGCTGGGCGGCGCCAGTTTGTAATCGAAGGTGATCTGCTGGCCGGAGCTCATACTTGATTCGACTTGGCAAACTCGCTGTGGTGCCGGCTGTAGAAAAAGTAAATAACTAGTCCGATGCCCAGCCAGATGAAGAAGCGCAGCCAGGTGATGACCAGCAGCCCGCTCATCAAACCCACGCACAGAACCACGGAAATCAGAGGGAACCAAGGTACAAAGGGCACCTTGAATCCGCGTTTGCGGTCGGGCTGGGTGCGGCGCAGCACAATCACTCCCAGTGAAACCAGCAGGAAGGCAAACAGCGTGCCGATGTTCGACAGGTCGGCGGCTTCGCTGACGGCAAAGATCCCCGCCGGAATGCCCACTGCAAATCCTGCAATCCAGGTGGACCAGTGCGGCGTCTTGAACTTCTTGTGCACCGCAGAAAACAGCTTGGGAAACAGACCATCGCGCGACATGGCATACCAGATGCGCGCCTGCCCATATTGGAACACGAGCAGTGAAGAGATCATGCCCATCAGCGCGCCGATGATGATGACCGCCTGCGACCACTTGTTGGCCGCCAGATGTTGCAGCGCGTATGCCACCGGAGCTTGCGCCGCCTCGCCGGACGTGAAGGTCGGGTACTTCATCATGCCCAGCAGCACGATGGAAACGCCTACATAAAGTATGGTGCAGACAATCAGCGAGCCGATGATGCCGATGGGCAAATCACGTTGCGGATTTTTCGCCTCCTCTGCCGCGGTGGACACAGAATCGAAACCTATGTAGGTGAAGAACACGATGGCGCCGCCGCTAACCACGCCCGCGAAGCCGGAAGGAGCAAACGGCTTCCAATTGCCAGGATGGACCAGCATGCCGCCGATCACCAGGAAAGTCAGGATGGCTCCGATCTTAATGGCCACCATCACGTTATTGGCCTCGGCCGACTCGCGCACGCCGCGCACCAGCAGCACAGTCAGGATAAAAACGATCAGGAATGCTGGAATATTGAAATACGCGCCGGTCAAGTGGCCGGCATCCCATACCGGGGTGGACCATCTGTCCGGCAAATTCACGCCGAACGAGGCCAGCTGTGCCTTGGTGTAAGCGCCGAAGCCGATGGCCACCACCACATTGCTGACCACGTACTCTAGAATCAGGTCCCAGCCGATGATCCAGGCGAAGATTTCGCCCAGGGTGGCGTAAGAGTAGGTGTAGGCGCTGCCAGCGATGGGGATCATCGAGGCGAGTTCGGCATAGCACAATCCGGCAAAGCTGCAGGCAAACGCCACCAGCAAGAACGAGAGGGCGATGGCCGGGCCCGCGGCCGGGCGCCCGTGCATGAGCACGCTGGACGTGTTGCCATGCCGCACAAGGCCGATCAGCAGGTCCATGACCTGCGCGTGCAGGATGGAAGGTACGGTGAAGTTCTCGCCCGCCGCCGCCGTGCCCGTGAGAACGAAGATGCCGGAGCCGATGATGGCGCCGATGCCCAGAGCGGTCAGGCTCCACGGCCCCAAAGTCTTCTTGAGCCGATGTTCGGGATGTTCGGCTTCGGCGATCAGCTTGTCTATAGATTTCTTGGCAAGCAGTTGGCTGCCCTGGGGGGCTGCGGGAGGTTGTTTGGCTTCCTTCGTGGTCGTCTCTGCCACTGTGCTCCTGTGGGCCGTGGGAGTTTTTGTGTGGGCCCGGTGGGGGGTGTGTGGGCCCGGGGCTTTGCCCCGGGCGGGCGGGGCAAAGCCCCGCCCCTACACAAGCTCCTACCGTTTCGCCTGGCCGCGTACCATCTTCTTCACCTTGCGCTTCTTCGAGCCGCGAGCATAATCCCGCTTCTTTTTGGGATTCTTCTGCTCCTGCTCTTTGCGCTTGGCGCGCTTGCTTTTCTTGCGTTCTTCTTTGCTCAGATTTTTAGTATTTGCCATGAGTGCGTCTATGTCTCCCTTGATAATAGCTTGGCGTCATCCTGAGGGCTGAAGCCTCTCGGTGTGAAATTGCCAGCCACCACTTCCGTTTCTAGGCCTTTTCCAGCTGCGCGTACTTCTCGACCAGCTTTTTCAGGCCAAATCGAGGAAATTGTACAGTAATCTTAGCTTCTTCACCTTCTCCTTCGCGCTTGTAGACGGTCCCCTCGCCGTATTTGGGATGGCGGACCCTCTGCCCTGGCCGAAACCCCCGGCTTCCAGTAGGTGGGGGAACCTCAATCTTGGGACGGGAGAACTTCTTGCCACGCGAGGCAAAGAAATCGGCAATATTATCAATTGAATTGTAAGTAGGCCCGGCGTAGCTGGTCTTGGGCTGGTTCCGGCCAACTCCTCCGCCGCCGAAATTGCCCTTCCAGGCCAGGCTCTGGTCCTCGTCCTCGTAGGCGTAGTGGCGGTCTTCTCCATGGGAATGGGAATCGGCCTCGCTCCAGGCAGGCGGTCGCGCCGACTCCACGTGTCCTGCCCCAACCCGGGCGCGGCGGGGAGACCCCAAATCCTCCAGCAACTGCGCCGGCACCTCCTCCAGGAAGCGCGAAGGAATGGCGGCCTCGGGCAGGTCGGTGCCATAGCGCCGCCGATATAGAGCACGGGTCAGGATAAGGGTGTTCATGGCGCGGGTCATGCCCACATAGCACAGCCGGCGCTCTTCCTCGACGTCGTCGGGGTTGATCAGCGTGCGCGAGTGCGGAAATAGCCCCTCCTCCAGCCCGCACAGAAAAACCAGCGGGAATTCCAAACCTTTCGCCGAATGCAAGGTCATGAGCGTGACCTGCGCACCGGCGACATATTGGTCGGTGTCGCTGATGAGGGCGGCGTGGTCGAGGAACTGGTCCAGGGTCTCGCCGCGGTCCCGCGAGTCCATGGCCGCGTTCACCAGTTCTCGAAGGTTCTCAATGCGGGAGAGAGCTTCCGGCGTGTCTTCTTCCTCCAGCTTGCGAATGTAGCCGGTGCGGTCAATAAGGAATTTCAGGATTTCCGCCGTGCTCGCCGGACCCCCTGGCGTGCGGAAACCGTCGGTGGCCCTATCGTCGGTCATTGCCGCCTGAGGGTCGGGAGAAGCGTCGCTGGTTGACGGCTGACGGTCGATGGCGGAGTCGCTGGTGGCCAGCTCTTCTGAGCCGAAATCGAAGGATATGTCGGCCTGAAGGTTGCCCTCCTCATCTGCGTGGCCGTCGAACGTTGAACGTGAATCGTCACCCGTTTTGCCAAGAGCCGAGGGACGAGCGCCGATAGCCTCTTGCGTATCGCTCGCGACCTTCTCCACGAATGTTCCCGCCAGCATGGCTCGGCCATCATCAATGATTTCCTTGAATCCGCGCAGAGCAGCGGCCGCGCGCGCGGGCACCAGTTGTCCGTCAATCGCCTGACCGATAGCGCCCCACAGTGACAGGCCGGTGTTAAGCGCCAGGTGCTCCAGCGTGTCCACGGTGGTTTTGCCGATGCCGCGAGGCGGCGTGTTCAGCGCTCGCAGCAGCGAAATGGAATCATCCGGATTGTGAATGACTTTCAGGTAAGAGATCAGATCCTTGATTTCGGCGCGTTCATAAAAGGAAAAGCCTCCCACCACGTGGTACTTGAGCCCGTAGCGCCGCATGGCTTCTTCAAAAAGTCGCGACTGCGAGTTGGTGCGGTAAAGCACAGCGGCCCGCGCCTCCTCGCCATGGCTCGGAGCCTGCTGCAGGTAGCGGGAAAGGTAGTCGGCCACGAACAAGGCTTCGTTTTCGCCGTCGGGTGCTTCGTAGTAGCCCACCTTGGGCCCGCCCTGCCGGGAAGTCCACAGATTCTTGCCCTTGCGGCGCACGTTGTTAGCCACCACCGAGGAGGCCGCTTGCAGAATATTCTGCGTTGAGCGGTAGTTCTGCTCCAGGCGGATGATCTTGGCGTTGGGGAAGTCCTTCTCGAATTCCAGAATGTTGCGGATGTCGGCGCCCCGCCAGGAATAGATGGATTGGTCCTCGTCGCCCACGGCGCAAACATTGTGCTGCGTGCCCGCCAGCATACGCATGAGTTCGTATTGCGGACGGTTGGTGTCCTGGTATTCGTCAACCAGGACGTACTGGAATCTCCGGTTGTATTTTTCCCGAACCTCGGGGACGGCCTTGAGCAGGCGCACCGCTTCCAGCAGCAGGTCGTCGAAATCGAGAGCGTTAGCCTTGCGCAGCTCCTGGCGATAGATTTCGTAGATGTGCGCCACACGCTCGGTCTTGGGATCGCGCGAATTCAGATACACTTCCTGCGGGTCAAGCATGTGATTCTTCGCCCAGGAGATATGGCTTAGCACGGCACTGGGCTTGGTCTGCTTGTCGTCCACACCCAGGCGGCGCATGGCCCCCTTCACCACCAGTTGCTGGTCGGATTCGTCATAAATGACGAAGTCCTTGCGGAAGCCGATGGGCTCGCCACCGCTGGCGGAAGGAATACGCAGCGCCTCGATGTCGCGGCGCAGCAGGCGCACGCAAAACGAATGGAAGGTGGCGATGAGCGGCTTAGCCAGGGTGTGCCCACCCACCAGCTTTTCCACACGCTCAGCCATTTCGGCCGCCGCCTTGTTGGTGAACGTGACCGCCAGAATGGAGTCGGCAGGGACCCCGCAGCTGTCAACGAAGTGTGCGATGCGGTAAGTGATCACGCGAGTCTTGCCGCTGCCCGCTCCCGCCAGGATGAGCAGCGGCCCTTCCGTGCTTTCCACGGCCTCGCGCTGCTGCGGATTCAGTTGGTCCAGAAACGACAAAAATAGATCCTTACTTCTGTGATCCCGGCTCTGCTCCGGGACCGGGGGGGTGCTGAAAGCAACCTCATCTACAGTCTAATCGGAATTATGGTAGAGGCGTGACTTGCTCACGAATACCGTGACCCGCACCGGTTCAGGATTCACCACCTGCACCAGGGGATCGGAAACATAGGCGTTGGTCCTAAAGGTGCGCTGGCTGAGGAGTCCGGTCGCATCCACGGGATCGGTGATGGCGGCGTCCACTGCGTTTACCCGGTTGGCTGGCCCCACAATAGTGATTTGCGAAGGGTCGGCCACCACATTGGAAATGGCAAACCCGGAGGCCAGCCGTCCCACCACCCGGGGGCGCACCTCCACTACCCTGGTTTGGCGCGCGTCCAGCCGAATTTGTATCTGCGCGGGCTCAACCTGCTTCACATGCACGCCGTCAGGCACGGCGACGTCGCGCAAGCTGTAAGTTCGCTCGCCTGCCTGGGCGTCGGAAAGGTTGACCGCCACATGCACGCTGTTCGGGGCCAAATGGTCCAGCACGCGGGAAGCGCCGCTCAGCCACAATTCCGCCCTGGGCAGCGATCGCGAACTGATCTCCAAGTTTTGCGGCATGTTGTGCAATTCAACCGGCACGCTAATGGGAACCTCGGACGTCTGGTCCTGGGTGACCACGGCCCACAAGCAGCCGGCGATCACCAGCGAAAAGAACTTCAAACCGATATCGTGGAACACGTAGCGACGCAGGAAGCGCATGGGCTACCGTTCCACCTCGGGACGGAAACCGGACTCCGCTGGTTGGGACGAAACCGACCTGCGTTCATTGGGAGCAGCCGTCCCGTTGGTCTCCAGTTCTGCGCCGTTGCTGATGGCCGTAGGCAATGCGGTGGCGGGCACGTAGCGATGCAGCAGTTGGCTGAGGCGCTGGCGAAGCTCTTCCGCGGTAAGGTCACGCTCAATTTTCCCGCCCACAGCCAGACTGATGGCGCCCGTTTCTTCCGAAACGATCACGGCGAGCGCATCGGTTTCCTCGGTAATGCCGATGGCGGCGCGGTGCCGCGTGCCCAGTTGGTTGGAAATCACCGGGTTCATGGATAACGGCAAAAAACACGCTGCGGCGGCGATACGGTCCTTTTGGACAATCACTGCTCCGTCGTGCAGCGGCGCGCTGGGACGAAAAATGGTGGCCAGCAGGTCGTAGGAAAGACGCGCATCCAGGGGTACGCCGCTCTCGATGTGGGTGCGCAAACCGATTTCGCGCTCAATCACGATCAGCGCGCCGGTCTGGTTCTGGGAAAACAAATTAGCTGCCAGCACAATGTCGTCATAAGCCTCAGCGGCGGACGACTGCGCGGGTCGTGAAAACACTACCCACCGCCCAAGTTTGGCTAGCAAATGCCGGATCTCAGCCGCAAAAACCACAATCAGTCCAAAGACAGCGTAAGGAAGGAAGTTCCTCCGAATCCATTCGAGGGTAGTCAGATCCCCTAAACGGCCCAGCCAGAAAATCAACGCCAGCACACCCACGCCGACCAGCATGGGAGCGGCGCGGGTGCCGCGGATCAGGATCAGAAACTGATAAATGAGCACCGCCACCAAGACAATGTCAATCACCGACAGCAATGACAGGGGTGGCAACCGCCCTAGAATGTCAGTCAAAACAGACCTCTTTGGAGGAGTCGCAGGGGAAGCCTAACCGCTGTTCCATTTTAGCCCAGGACTACAGCCCGTACCGGGCACAACAGTAACGGAAGGGCAGACGAACATTTTAACGATTCAAAGCCGGTCCGCCGGAGCGCGTCGACCGCGAGCGGCTTGGTGCGGTACTCTCGCCAGCTATGCGTGCCGTAGTGCAACGAGTTAGCCGGGCCGAGATTAGGGTGGCTGGGGAAATGGTCGGCGAAATAGGCCTGGGACTGCTGGTTTTGCTGGGCGTCGGCGAGGGTGACTGCGAAAGAGATGCCGACTATCTCGCCGAGAAGATCGCGGGCCTGCGCATCTTTGAGGACGCTGAGAGAAAGATGAACCGCTCAGTGGCAGAGAGCGGAGGCGCAGTGCTGGTTGTATCGCAGTTCACGCTTTACGGCGACGTCCGGCGCGGCAAGCGGCCTTCCTTCGACGCCGCCGCCCGCCCGGAGCGGGCTCGGAGCTTGTATGAGTATTTCACGAATAAGATTCGCGAGGCCGGGCTTCGCTGCGAGACCGGACGCTTTCAGGAAATGATGCGGGTGGAACTAGTGAATGAGGGGCCGGTAACGATTCTGCTGGATTCGCAAAAGGCCTTTTGAAGGGGGAGTGTACCGGGTATTTGGGACGGGTAGTCAGGAGTCGCTACACGTCTTTTGCTGACCGCCGACTCCTGACTCCTGCCTCCTGACTGCCTGCTCTCAGCAGTGCATCCGCGATCCGCGCCGCATCCACGCACGCTTTCACATCGTGGGTGCGAATGATGTGCGCGCCCTTCAGCATGGCCGCGGTTTCGCTGGCCAAGGTGCCAAACGCTCGCTCCTCCACCGGCGCGTCGCGGCCATCCCGGCGCAGCGCCCGGCCAATGAACGATTTCCTGGAAGTGCCCACGACAAGCGGGAAGCCCAGGTCATGGAGTTCATCGAGTCGGCTCAGAAGGGGGTAATTCTGTTCGAAGTTCTTGCCAAAACCGAACCCGGGATCGAGCGCGATGCGCTCCCGCCGCACGCTCGCGTCCATAGCGGCTCGCAGGCAGTGCCTGAGCTCCTGGCACACCATGCCGATCACATCCTCTGGGGGCGGCAGGTTACGCCACTCCTCCGGTCGGCCGCGCATGTGCATGAGCACGGCGCCACTGCCCAGCTCGGCGACAGTATTGGCCATCGCCGGATCCCAGCGAAAGGCGCTGACGTCGTTCACAATCTCGACGCCCGCCGCAACAGCCGACCGCGCCACCTCGGCTTTATACGTGTCCACGGAAATGATGCAGTCGGGGCGGGAGCGTTTCAGTTGCTGAATGACGGGCAGCACCCGCCGCAACTCTTCTTCGGCGGAAACGGGAGTGCGATGCCGCGGCGGGCTGAGCGCTGCGGATTCAGAAGCGGGCGCTACCGCTGCGCCCGGGCGCGTGGATTCACCGCCAACATCGAGGATATCGGCTCCGTCATCGAGCAGACGCAGCCCGTGGGCAACCGCGGCCGCCGGGTCCAGGTATCGCCCGCCATCGGAGAAGGAATCAGGCGTGACGTTGAGGACACCCATTACCCAGGTGCGCTCGCCCAGCGCCAGCCGCCGCGCACCGATGTTCCACTGGAAACAAACGCGCATCCCAGCGTGATTGTAGTCGCCACAGGCCGACCAGGGCGAGGCCGCGGCGCCACACTTAATAGCGCTAGTACTCTTGGCATCAGGTATCCCGGTTCATCTGCTTCTCGCCGGTGCTACAATCCAGCTAATCTC
>Ga0134128_10012299_pt1 | contig 10210 bp, 8 predicted proteins | sample KB31754_FD_96462 | JGI IMG/M metagenome (GOLD analysis project Ga0134128, IMG submission 96462) | Terrestrial soil microbial communities with excess Nitrogen fertilizer from Kellogg Biological Station, Michigan, USA - KB3-175-4 | ecosystem: Environmental > Terrestrial > Soil > Unclassified ...
GCTGCAGGTGCTGCAGCGCGACGATCTCTCGCCGGAGCTCGAGAGTCTTCTCGGCGACGCGCAGGGACCGGCGTCGCACTTCGACGTCATGCGCCAGCACGTCAGCACCTACGCCGCCGACTACGAGCGCGGCGTGCAGCCGGCCGTCGAGCGTACCGCGGCGATGCTCGCGGACGCGCCGGACGGCGCGGCGATCGACGTAGGCTGCGCCGCGGGCTGCGGCACGTTCGCGCTCGCGGCGCGCACGGGGCGGCTGACGCTCGGCGTCGACGCGAATTTCTCCATGCTCCGCGTCGCTGCGACGCTGCTGCGCGAGGGGCGGCTCCGCTACGCGCGCCGCCGCGTCGGCCTCGTCTACGACCGCCGCGACGCCGCGCTCGACGTCGAAGGCCGCGCGCTTGCGGACTTCTGGTGCTGCGACGCCGCCGCCCTCCCGTTAGCCGACGGCACGTTCGCGGCCGCGACGGCGCTGAACGTCGTCGACTGCGTCGCCGCGCCGCGCGAGCTCGTCGCCGAGGTTGCGCGCGTCGTCGCCGGCGGCGGCGCCGCGGTCTTCGCCACGCCGTACGACTGGGCGCCGGGCGCGACGCCGGTCGAGCAGTGGCTCGGCGGCCACTCCCAGCGCGGCCCCGACGCCGGCGCCTCGGAGCCGGTGCTGCGCGCGGCGCTCGCCGCGAACGGCTTCGCGATCGCGGCCGAGGAGGAGGTCGCGTGGCGGCTGCGGCTCCATGAGCGGAGCTGCGTCGAGTATGGCGTGCATGTTCTTCTGGCCCGCAAATCCGATCGATGAAAGGTCCTCATGTTCTTCCTCAACCTTCCGAACATTCTTGAGCTCGACACCAAAAGCATGGCGCGAGTCCTCCAGGCCGAGTCGCTCATCGCCACCGCGCTCCCGACGCACGTCACGACCTTTCTTGCCGCGCTGCCGCAGAGCATTCGCATGGCCGCGCTGCAGATCCTGCTGATCGAGCCGCGGCGATTCCTGCAAATCCTCTGGCATCTCGCATCGTTGCCCGACGCGGAGGCGTGCCGGCGGTTCCTGTCGACCATCACCCGTTCCGGCGAAATCCTCGAGCTGCCGGAGAAGCCGGCGGACCTCACGGTCCTCGAGAACCACAGGCTGCCGCAAGGTCTGGTGACGCAGTTGCGCAGCCGGAATCCGGACGCGAACTACAACGCGCAGGCGATGATCCGGAAGAAAGACAACGTCTTCACCAAAGAGCAGATGCTGGTGTACTCCCCCTTTATCCTGCAAAACCGCGAAGCGCTTCGAAACCTGGTGACGCGGGCGAGCCAGTGCCAGGCGATCTTCAGCATCGAGCGCGGCGGATCGCTCATCGCCGACCACCTCATGGCGCTTCTTCGCGATCGAACGCCGAACGTCAAGCTGCCGAAGGTCTACAGGACAGAGACGACCACCAAAGTCATCAACATCAGGAACAAGAACAACAACAACAACAACAACAACAACGACGACAACAACTACGACGTCGCGTCGAGCAGTCAGCGAACGATCGTGAAGACCACGTCGGAGTATTCGAAGAACGATCACCTCGAGACCTTCAAGCGGGCCATCCGGCGCCGGATCACCTTCAGTCCTTGGCCGCTGACCATCGCCGTCACAGAATCGCTCGTCAGCGGCGGATCGGCCAACGCCATCCTCGATGCAGTCGGCACGCTTCTGAACGAGAACCCGAGTCTCACCGTCTACTGCTTGTTCGAGCGGCACACCTTTCATCAGGGAGGCGACCGAGGCCGCGACCTCGAAATGCTCCCCGCCACGAAACAATCGCAGACGATCAAGCTTTTCGACGAAGGGAAGGACGTTCTCTCGATCCCGTCAATCGCTCTGAACCCGCAGCGGCTGCTCATCTTCATCGCCAAGGCGCGCTACATCCTCGGCGAAGACGTCGGATACCAGCTCGCCTACGGCGGCCCCGATGCCGGAAAACCGATCGTCATCTTCAACGAAGTGCTGGGCGAGGTCCGGGCCATCCAGGTGGAGCCGAGCGGCGGCCACACCGCGCGCGAGATCCTCGTCCGCATCGTTCTCGGCGCCTACGACGACGTGCTGCGCGAGCTCGGCATCCTTCCCCCTTTTAGTTGATCTTCACCAGCGCGCCCTGAATCTTCATCACCCCGCTTGCTTCCACGCTGTGAATGCCGTTGGCCTTGCTCGTCACCATCGTCCCTTCGTTCTGCAGGTTCACGCTGGCCTTGTTCGTCACGTTCAAGCCCTCGTTCTTCAAATCGGCCGTCGCCTTCGTCGACACGTTCAGCGCTTCGAGCTTGAGGTCCGTCGTCGCCTTCGCCGACACCGCGGCCGACGACGACAGGGCCATGTCGCCGGTCGACTTGATCGTGATCTTCCCCGTCGCCTGGATCGTCAGGTCGCCGTCGACCTTCAGCGTGAAGTTGCCCGCCACCTTCTGATCGAAGTTGTCTTTGTTCGTGTGCGTCTCCGCCCCCGTCACCTCGAGCGTGCGCGTCCCCTTGACCTTGTGCGTCTCGTTGCCGGTATCGACCAGCACCTCGCGGTTGCCGGTCTTCACCTGCAGCTTCTCGTTTCCCTGATCGACCGTGACGGTGCGGTCGTTGTAGACGTCGATGGTCTGGTTGCCCTTGTCCTTCTTCTCGAAGCCGACCTTGTGCGTCTCGTTGTTGCGCACGACCGTGTTCAGCTCCTTCTGAGCCTGCACGAAAATCTCCTCCGAATCCTTCTTGTCATCGAAGCGGATCTCGTTGAAGCCGCCGCCGTCCTTCGACACGTTGCTCTTGATCGTGCTCTTGGTCTGCTCGCCGGGCAGCGCGTACGGCACCGTCTGCTCGGCGTTGTAGACCGAGCCGGTGATCAGCGGCCGGTCGGGATCGCCTTCGAGAAAACTGACCACCACCTCCTGCCCGATGCGCGGGAGGAACATCGCTCCCCACGCCTTCCCCGCCCACCCCTGCGCGACGCGGATCCAGCACGAGCTGTTCTCGTCGCTCTTTCCTTTCTGATCCCAGTGGAACTGCACCTTCACCCGGCCGTACTGGTCGGTCCAGATCTCTTCGCCCGACTTGCCGACGACGATGGCCGTCTGCGTGCCGGGAATGGACGGCTTGCGCGTCAGGCGCCGCGGGCGGAAGACCACGTCGGCGGGAAAGGCCTCGAACGAGTTCGCGTAGTCGTTCGCCGTCGCCGAGTGCGACACGTGCGCGAGCACGTACGCGGCGTTGGCGTCGTCGCGGTAGTGCTTCTGCAGCGTCGTCTTGGTGCCGCTGACGAAGGCGCGGCAGACGCTCGTGCCGCGCAGCAGCTTCCGCGGCCCCTCGTGCTCTTCCATGCGCAGCTTGGCCAGCCCCTCGGCCGCGTCCTTCTTCGTGAAGCCGCCGGGATATTCGTAAATGCGCCGCTTGCTGCCGTTCGTCGCGACCGTGCTGTCGCTGCTTCCCATCAGGTCCGTCGACGGCGTCTCGAAGCCGAAGTCGTCGACGGCGAACGAGCCGGGGATGACCGCCTCCTCGATCGTGCAGCCGGTCACGACGTTCTGCTGTTCCCAGCTGCCGTACGCGCCGTAGTCGACCGTGGCCGCGCCCGGACAATCGGCGAACGCGGATGAGGCGTCGGCGAGAACGAGGGTGTGCTTCCCGTCGGCGTGCTCGAAGAAGTAGAAGATCCCCTCCTCTTCCAGCAGGCGCGACACGAAGGCGAAGGCCGTCTCGTTGTACTGCACGCAGTACTCGCGGGCGTTGTGCGTGCCGGTCGCGCTGTTCTTGTAGTCGGTGAAGCCGAGCTCCGTGAAGAGCGCCGTGACGATGTCGGGGACCGACTTGTTCTGATAGATGCGGCAGTCCGCGCTCATGGTCAGCAGCCAGAGCCACGGATGGAGCTCCGCGTAGTACGTGGTGAAGCGGGCGTCGCTGCCGCCCTGCACGAAGCGCCCGACGATGCCGTTGACGTAGCGCGACGTGCCGTCGGCGAGGGCGATCGTCACCGTGGCGGACTTGCCGACGACCTTCGAGAAGTCGAGGGCTTTCTCCTCCGACTGCATCTCCAGCGAGAAGTGGAAGAGGCCGGAGATCCGCTCTTCGCCATGCATGGCCCGGAGGAGGAGCTTGTCCGCGCCGAGAGGCGTGGAGATGGAGAGATATTGACCGGTCTGGGCGAAAGCCATGCATCATTATATAATTTAATCCATCATGCATGTCCTGCTCCACGACGGCACCGCGCACGTGCAGATCGTCCCCCGCAGCCGCATCCGCGAGTTTCGCGACGCCGGCGCCGCGCTGGAGTTCCTCCGCCCGCTCTTGCTCTCCGCGCGCAACGTCGCCGCCGTTCGCGCCGCGGCCGGCGCGGCGCCCGCGGCGAGCGACGCCGACGTCGCCGGCGAGCTGGCCCGGCGCATCGTCGCCGAAGGGTTGCAGGTCGTCCGCTGCGGCGAGGAGCTCCTCGGCGCCGGCGCCGCCAGCACCGTCGCCGCGCAGCAGGCCGCAGCCACCACGCCGCTGCAGGACGAAGACGCAGCCGCCGCCGATCAGGCCCCGCCGGAGGAGACGCACTGGATCGAGATCGAGCTCCTCGACGACGCCGGCAAACCGGTCGCGAACGAGCTCTACGTCGTCGAGCTCCCCGACGGCTCCGCGATCCAGGGGCGCACCGGCAGCGACGGCCGCGCCCGCGTCGACGGCGTCGACCCCGGCACCGCCAAGGTCTCGTTTCCCGATCTCGACAAGTCGTCGTACACGCCCAAATAGACGATGCCCGACCACACCGTGCAGCAGGGAGAGACGCTCATGGGCCTCGCGCACGCGAACGGCCTCAAGGACCACAACGCCATCCTCGACGCGCCGGAAAACACGGAGCTGAAGAAGAAGCGCAGCGATCCCGGCATCCTCAAAGCGGGCGACAAGGTCTTCATCCCGAACAAGGTCATGCGCCACGAGCCGTCCGCGGTCGACGCCAAGCACACCTACAACGTCTCGCCGCCGAAGGTGTGGATTCGCATCGCCGTCAACGACGCCGCCGGCGCCGCGCTGGCGGGGAAAAAGTACGAGCTCTCCATCGACGGCGCGACGACGAACGGGGCGATCCCGAAGGACGGCGTCATCGAGTACGCCGTCGCCGTCACCGCCGCGAGCGGCACGCTCACGGTCACAATCGACGACAAGACGAAGCAGACGTGGGACCTCTTCCTCGGTTACATGGATCCGCTCGACGAAGACAGCGGCGTCGTCGCCCGCCTCCGCAACCTCGGCTTCGACTACGGCGACGACAGCGCCGCGTACGTGCGCGCGTTTCAGGCCCGCACCGGCCTCGACGTCACCGGCGCGATCGACGACGCGCTGCGCACGAAGCTGAAGTCCTACTACGACCCGGCGCAGGCGGAGAGCAGTCTCGACAAGGCGGCCGCGACATGAACCGCACCGCGCACATTCAGCTCTGCGCCGCGAAGGGCAAAGGCGGCGACAAGCTGCGCCTGCAATCGTGGATCGAGGTGCAGCTCATCGGCGAAGACGACAAGCCGATCGCCGGCGAGGCGTACGAGATCACGCTGCCGGGCGGCGGCGTCGTCAGCGGCACGCTCGGCGAGAGCGGAACCATTCGCGTCGACGGCATCCCGCCCGGCCTCTGCCTGGTGTCGTTTCCGAAGCTCGATCGGGAGGCGTGGGTGCCGGCGGAGGAATCGAAATCGAAGGAGGCGACCGCCGCATGACCGTGCGCGACGACGAGCGGGCCGTGCGCGAGTCGTACGACCGCGTGCCGTATCCGAGCGCCTCGAATCACTTCACGCACCCCGACCGCCTGGCCACGCTGGCATTGCTGCAGGGGCTCGAGCCGGCGCCGCCGGAGCGCTGCCGCGTCTTGGAGCTCGGCTGCGCCGACGGCGGCAATCTCATTCCGATGGCCATCGAGCTGCCGGAGAGCCGCTTCACCGGCATCGATCTCTCGCCGGTGCAGATCGACGCGGGGCGGACGCAGGCGGCCGTCTTCGGCGCGCGCAACCTCGAGCTGATCGAGCGGAGCATCCTCGACGTCGACGAATCCCTCGGCGCGTTCGACTACATCATCTGCCACGGCGTTTTCTCCTGGGTGACGCCGCCGGTGCAGGAGAAGATTCTCGAAATCTGCCGCGCGAACCTCGCACCGCACGGCGTCGCCTATGTCAGCTACAACACCTTCCCCGGCTGGCACCTGCGCCGGCTGGTGCGCGACATGGTGCGCTATCACACGCGCGGCGTCGGCGACGCCGAGGAGCGCCTGCGGCGCGCGCTGGAGCTCGTGCGATTTCTCGCCGACACGGTGGAGGACGCGCCGGACGCGCACGCTGTTTTCCTGCGCAGCGCGCGCGAACAGTTCGACGACTACCGCGAGCGGCCGAGCTATCTGATCCACGAATATCTCGAGGAGACGAACGCGCCGCTGTACTTCCACGAATTCGCCGCGCGCGCCGCCGCGCACGGCCTGCAATACCTCGGCGAGGCGGAGCCGGAGCTGATGGAGCCCGACAACCTGCCGCACAACGTCGCCGAGCGGTTGCGCGAGTATGCGCACGATCCGATCGAGCTCGAGCAATACCTCGACTTCGTGCTCAACCGCGCCTTCCGCCGCACGCTGCTTTGCCACGAGGAGCGCGCGCTCGACCGCAGCCCCGCGCCGGAGCGCATCCGCCGGCTGTACGTGGCCAGCGCCGCGAAGCCGCGCGGCGAGGACGAGTTCACGATCGAGCGGCGCGGCGCGTTCACGGTCAGCCATCCGGCGGCGAAGGCGATGCTGACCGCGCTCGCCGCGGCGTGGCCGCGCGCGCTGTCGTTCGACGAGCTGCTCTTCGAGCTCGACCCCGGCGCCGACGATGCCGTGCTCGCCGACATCGTCCACTCGATGTACTGGAGCGGCATCGTGGCGCTGCACCTCGCGCCGCCGCGCTGCATCAACAGCGTCTCCACGCATCCCCGCGCCACCGCCCTGGCCCGCCGCCAGGCCTCGGCCGGCCTGCTCGTGACGAATCAGCGGAGACAGGTGCTGAAGCTCGACGATCCGATCGCGCGCGTTCTGCTGCGGCACCTCGACGGCACGCGCACGCGCGACGACCTCGTGCGCCTGCTCGACGCCGAGGTCTCCGCCGGCCGGCTCGACGTCAGCGTCGACGGCGGCATCCCCGACCCGCAGCGCATCCCGTCCGTGCTGCAGGCGCTCGTCGAGCATCACCTGCGGAAGATGGCGGAGTACGCGTTGCTGGTGGGGTGAACGATGGGCAGCGCCATCACCTGCGTTCCCACTGTTTCGTCCATGACTGCTGCGCGGCGTTCGCGACGTTGAGGGTCGCGCTGCACATCGGCAGTGACGTAAGTACCTTCAACTGCTGTTCGTCGGGCATACTCTGAAATACAGCGTCCATTTTCATCTGCGCGGTGTCGAGCGTGTCCCAGAAGCCCATCTTGTAATAGAACGGGCGCGGGCTTCGCTCCCCGCCATCGCTTCCCGCCACGAGATTGATTCCGACAAAGTGGGTGCCGATGCGGCTCGCGTGCAACGCGAACTCGTAAACGAGGATCGCGCCGATGCCGGAGCCTTTGGGATTCGCGAACATCGTGTCGATCACCAGCGCGCCGAGGGCAATGAACTCGGAGGATCCGTGCCCGTCGTTGATCTTGCTCGTCAACTTGCCCGAACAGCCGCGTTTGACCCTTCCGACTTCGACGACTTCGAGGTCGCCGCCGGACTCAAACACCTGAATCACCACGCCCGGGTTGTCCTTGTTCGTATATTGCGCGGCCAGACGCATCGTCTCCTCCAAATTACTCGACCGGTTGCCGCAGCAGCGCGCGCACGCGGCGGACGTACTGCTGCGTCTCGGGATACGGTGGGATGCCGCGGTACTTGTCGACCGCCCCCTCACCGGCGTTGTAGGCGGCGAGGGTGAGGTCGAGGTCGCCGCGATAGCGGTCGAGCAGCCAGGCCAGGTAGGCCGTGCCGGCGGCGGCGTTGCGCTCCGGATCGAAGAGCTCCTGGCGCGGCACCCCGAATCGCTCGGCCGTCTCCGGCATCACCTGCATGAGACCGAGCGCGCCTTTGTTCGACGTTTCGCGCGGGTTGAAGTCGGACTCGATGCGCGTGACCGCATTGACGAGAGCGGGCGAAAGGGAATGGCGGCGCGCGGCGGCGACGAGGACGTCATGAAGCTCCGCGCCGCCCGCGCGCAATTCCGGGATGACGATGGAAAACGGCTCGCGAACGAGAGCCGGCGGGCGCTGCACTGGCGCGCCGGGCGCGCGCGGCGCGACTCGGGGCGGCGCGCTCCGCACTTGCAGCAGCGCGCACGCCGCGCCGACGAGCAGCGCCTCTGCGGCCAGCGCGGCGGCGATCGCTGCGCGGCGCATTACACGAACCTCCCCATCTCATCGACTGAAATATGAATCTTCGAAAACGCCTCCCCTTTCGCCATGCGCTCGAGAATTCGCGTCGACAGCTCCGGTAATAGCGACTGCGTCAGAATCTGGTCGATCTCGCGCGCGCCGCTCTCGGGCTTGCAGCGTTTGGCCAGCGACTCGATCAGCGCGGGGTCGTAGCTCAGCTCCGCGTTGTGGTTCTCGCGGACGCGCTGCTGCACCGATTTCAGCTTCAGCTCCACGATGCGCACGATCTCGCGGCTGCGCAGCGGGAAGTACGGGACGACGACCAGGCGTGCGAGCAGCGCGGCGCGGAAATGTTGGAGCAGCGACGGGCGCAATTGCTCGACGACCGCGTCGGCGTTGCCGTTTGCGGAGATGCCGGCGATCACCTCCGCGCCGGCGTTGCTCGTCATCAGGATCACCGTGTTCTTGAAATCGACGGGGACGCCTTCGCCGTCCTCGAGCACGCCTTTGTCGAACACCTGGTAAAAGAGATCGACCACGTCCGGATGCGCCTTCTCGATCTCGTCGAGGAGGATCGCGCTCCACGGCTTCCGCCGCACGGCCTCGGTGAGCACGCCGCCTTTGCCGTAGCCGACGTAGCCGGGCGGCGCGCCTTTGAGCGTGGCCACCGAGTGCGGCTCCTGGAACTCCGACATGTTGAAGGAGATGAGATTCCGCTCTCCGCCGTACAGCACGTCGGCGAGCGTCAGCGCCGTCTCGGTCTTGCCGACGCCGGTCGGGCCGACGAGGAGGAACACCCCCTTCGGCTTCGACGGATCTTCGAGGCCGGCGCGCGACGTGGAGATGCGCCGGCAGATGGCGTCGAGCGCCTGCGGCTGGCCGACGATGCGCGCGGCCATGCGCTCCTGCAGCGTCATCACGCTGCGGATCTCGTCGGCGAGCATGCGCCCGACCGGGATCCCGGTCCATCCCGACACCACCGCCGCCACCACGCGCTCGTCGACGGCGAGCGGCACCATCGGCTCGGCACCCTGCAGCGCGTCGAGCGTGCGCCGCTGCTCGTCCGCCGAGTCTCCGTTTTGCTCCGCGGTGCGAATCGTGCGCACGAGCTCGCGCTCCGAGGCGCAGCGTTGGGCGAGGAACTCGCGCTCGGCGCGGAGCGAGCGGAGCTGCGAGTCGAAATCATCGGCGCGCGCCGTGTCGCCGTCGCGGCGGCGGATCTCCAGCTCCGCCTCGGCGATGCGGATGCGGCGGTCGAGATCTTCGATCGCGGCGGGCGTCCCCTCCTGCGCCAACGCCACGCGCGCCGCGGCGGTGTCGAGCACGCCGATCGCTTTGTCGGGCAGCCTTCGCTCCGCGAGATAGCGGTGCGACAGCGCCACCGCGCCGCGCACGGCGCGGTCGAGGATGCGCACCTGGTGGTGTTTCTCCAGCGACGGCGCGACGCCGCGGAGCATGTCCAGCGCCGCTTCTTCGTCCGGCTCGTCGACGCGCACGAGCTGGAAGCGCCGCGTGAGCGCCGGATCTTTTTCGAAATACTTTTTGTACTCCGCCCACGTCGTCGCGGCGATGGTGCGCAGCTCGCCGCGCGCGAGCGCCGGCTTGAGCAGATTCGCGGCGTCGTTCTGCCCGGCCTGGCCGCCGGCGCCGATCATCGTGTGCGCTTCGTCGATGAAGAGGATGACCGGCTTCGCCGATGCCTTCACCTCGGCGATGACCGACTTGAGCCGCTCCTCGAACTCCCCTTTCACGCCCGCGCCGGCCTGCAGCAATCCGAGGTCGAGCATGCGCAAGACGACGTTGCGAAGCGGCTTCGGCACGTCGCCGGCGCTGACGCGCAGCGCGAAGCCCTCGGCCACCGCGGTCTTGCCGA
>Ga0134128_10012300_pt1 | contig 10209 bp, 7 predicted proteins | sample KB31754_FD_96462 | JGI IMG/M metagenome (GOLD analysis project Ga0134128, IMG submission 96462) | Terrestrial soil microbial communities with excess Nitrogen fertilizer from Kellogg Biological Station, Michigan, USA - KB3-175-4 | ecosystem: Environmental > Terrestrial > Soil > Unclassified ...
CACCATACTTCGGGTTCCAAGGCCGGACGTTCCTGTTTTCTTCGACATGGACGATGTCGAGCATCTCGCGTTCTTCCGCGACATCCGCCAACCTCCAACCTGGCGCTCCAAGCCGCTCCTCTACTTGCAAATCCCAGCGATAATCGCGCTGGAACACAGAGTTACTGCGAGGGTGGACAGGACATTTGTGTGCTCAACGCGCGACGCAAAGCACCTGAGCTCGACGTGGCGCATGAAAAGCGTCGCAGCAGTCCCGAATGCAGTCGAGATCCCCGATCTCACGGAGGATCCGAACTCGCCGACGGTGGCGTTTGTAGGTGCCCTTCGCTATGCGCCGAATGCCGTAGCCGCCGACTATCTCGTTGAGAAAGTGTGGCCCCGCATTCGCGCCGCCATACCGGGCGCCACGCTGCAGATTGCGGGAAGTGGCGCCGATCGTACGCGGTCGTACCACAAGCACGTCGACGGTGTTCACTTCCGTGGATATGTCACCGACATGGCGGCGTTTTATGCTGAAACCGCGGTCGTTTGCTGCCCCATATGGTCTGGCGGAGGCACGCGACTCAAGATTGTGGAGGCGGCGGCGTTCGGGCGCGCGGTGGTCTCCACGGTTTTCGGCGCTCAGGGACTCTCCTTCGACGACGGCGTCGACATCCTGCTGCGTGACGACGCGGAATCGATCGCAGCCGCATGCATTCAGCTGCTCACTGATCCTGCCTTGCGTCTGCGGCTCGGGCGCGCCGCGCGTCAGAAGGCGGAGCAGCTATACGACAGGAAAAACGTCGTAGCCTCCATACGCTCGAGCATCGAGTCGGCAATCGTCTCGCATGAGCATGATCGCCCGGTAGCAGACAAATCTGGCCCGCCGGACATTCACCCATAAGACTCGTCTACCGCGCCCCGCCGGCCGTCGACTTTGTGGCTGGCGTCACGTAACGATAGGCATTCGTCCACGCGCCTCCAGCGCCAGAGTTTGATTCAGCTGGGCGTGTCCAATCGAGTTGAAATCGGCCCCATGCCGCGCCGGCAAGCTTGAGATCGGCGATCCAGGTAGCCGGATGGGTGTACAGCCGATGCAGCCTGTACACCACCTCCCGCGTGATCACCTCGCGCCACATCCATCGCGGCTTCCCGAACAGCACTCGCGCGTGCTGACCGCCCGACAGCAACTGCTGTGTGGCGGCGTCACCGCCGTAATATCGGCGCAGGTATGCGGTATTCTGTCGCGCAGTGGGGATGTAATGGCGTACGCGAGCGCCGGGCACCCATCGTCCCGTGTGCCCCTGCGTCAGGAGTTTCTCCATGACCGCCGTTTCCTCGCATCCGAGCATGACTTTGCCCACCCGTCCCAGCGCTGGGTCGAATGGGGTGCTCCTCATGACATCGGTGCGGAACGCCATGTTGGCGCCGAAAGGGGTGTTTCGTTCGGTGATTGGGTCTTCGCGGTCAGCCTGGCGCAACGCGAAGGCCGATCCCAAATCCGTTACCGCATTCTCCAGCCACCTCGGCGGGCGTCCCTCGAACCATGGCGAAATGGGGCCACCGAATATCGTCGCGTCGGGATATCGTTCGAACGCGGACACGTACGCTGTGAGCCACCCCTCATCCACCAGCACGTCGTCGTCCGTCCAGACGATGTACTGGCCCCGAGCTGACGCTACAGCGGCGTTGCGAGCGTTGCTCAGTCCCAGCGTTTCCTCGCTGATCGCTCGAATCGGCAGGCGCTCGCGGAATTCTGACAGCACCCCGGCGCTATCGTCCGAGCAATTATTTTCGACGACGATGAGCTCCCACATCACGGCCGGCGGGATCGCCAGGCGTGTCATCTGCTCCAGTGTCTGACGCAGTAGCCTGGCGCGGTTCCGCGTGCATATGGCGACGGTAATAAGTAGGGACACGTCTGGGCCCATGTGCGGATATGGCGCCGCGGCCGGCACCGATATCTCATAAATTCTGTGTTGAGCCTGCGCGGAACGTGCGACCGCCGGCGCAGAACCAGATGACACAAAACGTGCCACCGGCGTTACATGGCGTCAGCTGGCCTGTCCCCGACGAACGGTCGTAAGCGTCCGGTCAGGATGTTCAGTAGTGTGGACTTGCCGGCCGTCATGGCCGCGCCACCGCGGGCCTAGCTGCTGAGTGATTGCGGCGACGTGGACGCGCCGTCGGCGCGCTGTCCGCGCTGCAACAGGGCGATCAACTCGCCTCGTGACAGGAACGCCTTGAGGTAACCGACCGCTGCCTCCCGTGTGCGACGCACGTTGAAGCTGTGTCGAAAGTGCGACCGCGCAAGGCGTGGCTGCCCCGCGACCCACGAAGCGTAGCCGGCTTCCCAGAGCGCATGTGCGATGAATGCCTTCGATGCCGCAACGTCGGAGGGCCGAATCCGATCCTGGAACCTGGCCAGATATTGCTCACGCGCCGCAGCACCGTCGAGTATCGTCCTGACTGGAGCGGCGCTTGTGATGCTGTTTGGATGCTTCCGGTGAACTGCCACGATCTCATTAACGAAGACCACTCGGCCGCGGCCCGCCAATCTCAGGAACATGTCCATGTCCTCGGCGCACTTCACTGCTTCATCAAACCACGTCGACTCGCTCTCGAGCAACGCGCGCGACCACACAATCGTCGGGACGGACACCACCCAGTGACGTGAAAGCATGAAGCCCAGAAAATCCGGACTGCAGCTGTATACGCCGTTTCCTTCCGAGACAAGGTATGACGCCGCGTCGTGCAGGAATTCATATTGCGCGAGAACTCCCCTTTCCTCGCGCACGCCAGTTCGCATGTCGAGCCGCACCATGTCCGCAAACCCAATGTCTGCATGCGTCTTCCTCATGGCATTGAGCATCGTGGCAAGGCGGTTTGGCAGCGCAATATCATCGGCATCAAGCAGGGCGATGTATTCGCCCGACGCAATGGCGAGGCCGGAGTTGCGCGCACGCGCTGCACCGCCGCTGGGGGTCTCCCATCGAATCAGCTTGACCCTCGCATCGGACGCTGCACGTGACTCGGCGATCGCATGCGTTCCGTCGTCAGACCCATCGTCGATTACGATGATCTCGATGTCCTGGAGCGTCTGGACAAGAAGCGAATCGATCGCCTCACCGACGAATTCGGCGCTGTTGTATGCTGGTACGATGACGGAGAAAATGGGCATGATTGTGTGGAAGGATGTGCGTGCACCTACGGCATCGGGCGCCCTGACCACGGGCACGTTAGCCAACCAGAAAGGGCCGACCCCGTTGATGAAAAGACGATTGCAAGCTGCGGAAGTTTACCGAGAGCGATACTCGTCGCAGCCAGTGGCGGGTTATGCGATGGGGCGCGCGCGGCACACGGTCATCGGCTCGTGACCGCGGACTCCATGATCTCAAACGCACGCGCGCCCAGTACGGCCCGTCGATGCTCGTCCAGCCATTTACCAACCGGCTCGGCGGTGCGGGACATGTCCAGGGCACGAAGGCGCTGGAGCGCGTCGCGCAGCATGGTCCCCGAGCCCGCCGGGCAGCGCACCCCCACCCCCAAATCCTCGATCACCGTCGACGACTCGCCGCGCTCGCCGAACACGAGGATCGGACGTCGTGCCGCCACATAGTCGAACAACTTTCCGGGCAGGTAGCGCGCAAGTTCTGGCCTCGCGATCAGAAGGAGAATGTCGCTCGCCTGCATGTATCGCGTCGCATCGTGCTTGCCAACGTGCCCGATTATCTGAAGCGTATCCGGGTGTCCGAAGCCTCGAACTGCCTGCTCGGCGACGGCCGAACGCCGGCCAACGAACTGCACGCTTAGCCGCGTGCGCCATTCCGGCTCATCCGTCAGCAGTTGATCGAGGCTGGCGAAGAAATCGTCCGGCGCCGTATGTGCGGCCAGGGTTCCCACGTGAGCGAGGCAGAGCGTGTTCGCCTTGTCGGACGAAGCCGGCTCGAGCTCACGAGTGCCTGGTGGGAAAAAATCCGGCTCCCAACCGTTCGGCACGAGGTGCGCCTTTCTTGGATGCAACTCCGGGAACGTCGCTAGCTGGTGCTTCCGGTGAGATCGAGTCGTGAAGAGGACAGCATCCGCATTGCGCAAACAACGGCGCTCCCAAACGCGATCATGCCCTTCCTTCGTGACGAAGATAAATGGGCATTCCGTCCACTCGTCGCGGTAATCCAACACGAAGGGAACGCGAAAGTGGCGCGCCACGAACAATGCGGCTACGAAGACGAAGAACGGTGGCCCCGATGCTAGCACGCAGTCCGGTGGGTTGGTGGACAGCTTCGCGATCGCACGCCGCGCAAATGTCACCGCATTGGTAAACCCACCATCGACGCGAGGGAAGAATCGGTACGACGGTTGTCGCGACGATCGCCGCAGAGTGTGAAGTCTTACCGCGGTGGGAACGCGCGCAAGCAGCTCCTCCCCTGCAGCGCGCCCTTCGTTCGGCGCCTCACCGCAAAACGCATCGATATCCCAGCCCCGCAGCGAGCCATATCGAATGAATGACAGCGGGCGGTAAACGCCGGCACCACTGTGCGGCGGCAATTCCCACGCAAAGAGCGCGAGGTGTCTACCGCTGCGCGCGCGTGTCGACTTCAGCGACGGCCGTTCCACGCGCAGCCACGCCGAGCCCATGATGACGGTGTCCGCGAGTGTCTGCAATTTGGTCATCGGACGGATTCGTGTACCCAAGAGAAGTGTCGGCAGATTATACGGAATCGAGTAGATTCAGTACTCGGCGCGCGGCACCAGTCTAGGCCTCATTCGCTTTGCGCGATCGACAATCACCGGTAAGGAGATTGGCTGCAAAAAGATGTTTTGCGCGTTGGCGAGAGACCGACGAACCCTGCGCTATCGGGCTGCGTTCTGCGTATCTCTGACCACGACGGGTTGCCGCGAATGATCATGCAGGGCCCGGGGGGAAACGCGATGCTCGAAATGTTCACCGACCATGCGGACCAGAAGATGTCGGGCATCGTCTGCGACGTCGCGGTCCCGCTGGCAATGCGCGCGCAAGGTACGGCGATGGCACTTCGCGAGAGATTTGGCGGAGAGTTGACTGTTCCCCAATCCTGACGCCACACGGTACGCCCGACTGTGTGGCGCGAACGTCAGTCGATACAACCCTCTTCAAGCTTCAGCCCCACATACGAGTCACCTTTTACTCGCGGATCATCACCGACTGTCACCACGCATGCCTTGTTGCTATAGTCGTGATACCCACCCTTGATGTCCTCGATGTGACATCCGACTTCATATATCCCCGCGGGGAGATTCATCGATAGGCTCCACCGGAGCGTCGTGGTCTCGCCGGCACGAAGTCGAAGCGGATGTCCGAGCATGCGTGCGTACGACGTGTCCGTCACCATGCGGTCGCCACGGCGGATGAAAAAGCCGGGGGTAAGATCGATCGTCTCCGCAGCAGTGAACGTGTGTGCAAACGTGAGCTGCTCACCCGGTGGCACTACGACGTCGTGACCCAAGTTGGACGAAAAACTGATTGTCGTGACGGTCGGGTTGTCCATGACCTTGGGTGCCCAGTGGCCACCCGTCTTGTAGTACTCGGCGACCACCGTCGCGAGCTCGCCCTGCGCGGCGACCCGACCGTGATTCAGGAGGATCGCCGAATTGCACAACGCGAGAACGGCATCCATGTTGTGCGAAACAAAGATGACTGTAGTCCCGTTCTTCAGAACGTTCTGCATCCATCGAATGCACTTGCCCTGAAAAGTGTAGTCCCCCACCGACAGGACTTCGTCGACGATCAGGATCTCCGGTTCCAGATGCGCCGCGATCGAAAAGCCGAGCCTCGCGTTCATTCCCGAGCTGTAACGCTTGACCGGCGTATCGATGAACTCACCGATCCCGGAAAATTCAACGATCGCGTCGAAGCGTTTCGCGATATCTGCCTTGCGCATACCGAGAATCGCACCGTTCAGAAAGACGTTTTCGCGTCCTGTCAGATCCTGATGGAAGCCAGCCGTGACCTCGATGAGCGCACCGATGCGTCCACGGGTCACGTAGCTTCCGCTCGTGGGTTGCAGCAGTCTGGTCAGGATTTTCAGCAGCGTGGACTTGCCGGCGCCGTTGTGTCCGATGACGCCGAGCGCTGTGCCACGCTCCACGGCAAATGACACGTCCCGCAGGGCCCAGAAGTCGTCTTCCCGCAGTTCACCCGATGGGCGCGGTCCACTCAGCGTGCGCCTCACCGCGGCTGGAATCAGGTCTCGCAGGCTGTCCTGACGCTCCCCCCTTCGGAATTTCTTCCAGAGCGAATCTATTTCTACTGCTATGTCTGTCATCTGATTGTTAAATGAACTCGGCAAATAATGGTTGCAGCTTGCGGAACATCGCCGTCGCGCCGATCATCCCTCCAACCGCGCATACGGCCGAGTACACCAGCTCCCACGGCTCCCACACCGGCGTCTCGACGCCGTGAACCAGGGTCGTCAACGGATACATCAGATTGTGCCCGTTGACGATGCTGAGTCGCATTCCCTCCAGGATCCCTGTCAGAGGATTGAGCATTGCGAGGTGTGCCCCCCGCGTCCCAAGCATCGACGGCTCGAAGAATATCGGCGTGAAGAAGATCCCGAACATCAATACGATCTGAACGATGTACTTGACGTCGCGGAAAAAGAGGTTCGCGCAGCTCAGAAACAACGAGGCGGCCGTCGTGAAGAGCACAAGGAGCACGAGCAGAAGGGGGACCCACAGCATGCTCACGTGTCCGACGACTCCCAGAAACGGCAGAATCACCACGAGCGTCACCAGTCCGATCGCCGTGTCGAAGCTCTGTGCAGCTACGGACGAGAGGGGAAGCACCTCACGCGGGAAATAGATCTTGGTGACGAGGTTGGAATTGCCGACCAGGCTGGCCGTCGCAAATCCAAGCGCACCGACGAAAAACGCCCAGCCGACTCCCTTGACAGCGATGTTCGCGATGTCCGCGCGCACGAGGGTGGTTCCAGACAGCCGCGCCATCGCGTAGCGAATGATCAACCCTGACAGCACGATCAGGCACGGCATGAACACCGCCCACATGAAGCCCATCGCCGCCTGCTTGTAGCGGAGCTTGATATCACGGAGCGTCAGTTGCTCTAGTAGATCACGATGATCCCAGACTTCTATGGAAGACTCTTTTATGGCTGCAAGCATGTATTGATCAGGATGTTGTCGTTATAGCAAGGAGCGGGCTCAAAACCCCGGCGCTCGGTTCCCGCTGCTGCAGACACTTTTACAGCGCGCGAGAGCAGGCTGTTACACCGAAGCGCCGCGACTAGTCTGCTTGCGTCACGCGGGAAGGCGCTTCCACCGGTGGTATGTACGGCACGCCGATGCCTGCGCCGTCGGCGCTCTTCGACTCCGGGCCCGCGGCGACGTCGTGCTTCTCGAGCAGCCGATACAGGGTGGTCCGGTCGATTCCCGCCAGGCGCGCCGCCTTGGACATGTTCCGCTCCGCGCGCGCGACGAGCGACGCGAGGTACTCCTTCTCGAACTGGGCCAGCACGGCCTCTTTGGCCGGATGATATGCCTTCGCCATCACCTGCGCCGGCCACCCGCGTGCAGCGGGACTGGACGACGCTGTATCGCACCGGACAGGAAGATCGTCCGCCTGGATCGCCGAGCCGGCGTCCGCGAGAACTGCCAGATGCTCCATGAGATTCTGCAGCTCTCGCACGTTTCCAGGCCACGCGAGCGACGTCAGAAGATCGATCGCCGACGTCGAGAGGGACGGGCATACTCCGTCGGATATGCGGTGCCTGCGCCAGTACTGGAACAGGAAGTGATTCGCCAGGAGCGGGATGTCCTCCAGACGATCGCGTAGCGGCGGCAGGTGCAATGGCACCACCCGGAGACGGTAGAAAAGATCGTCGCGCAGCACGTGCGTCCGGACCGCCTCGTTCGGGTCACGGTTGGTCGCCGAGATGAAGCGCACATCGACGGTCGCGTCCTCCTGCTCGCTACCGACGCGTCGCACCACTCCGTCCTGAATGACACGAAGCAGTTTGGCCTGCAGTGCCAACGGCATTTCGGTCAATTCGTCCAAAAAGAGCGATCCGTTGTGTGCAACCTCGAGCAGACCTGGCTTGTCCCTGTCCGCGCCGGTGAACGACCCCTTCTTGTGGCCGAACATCTCTGATTCGAGCAGCTGGGCCGGAAGGGCCGCGCAATTGATCGCCACGAACCGCTTTCCCGCGCGTCGGCTCTGCTTGTGGATCAGCTGGGCGATGCCTTCCTTACCCGTTCCGCTCTCGCCGCTGATCATTACCGATGCATTGGTCTTGGCGACCTTGCGCGCCAGCTCCACCGCCCGGCAGAACGCGGGCGAGATCCCGATCAACGATGCCATCCCGTCGTCGGGCGCATCGGCTGCGGTTCCGGTGGCTACCACGGGAGTCCCGCGGCCTTCCAGCACGCGGTGCGCGGCTCTGCCTACGACGAGCTGCAGCTGCTCTGCCGTAAACGGCATGGCCAGGTATTCCCAGGCCCCCGCTTCGAGCGCCCGGATGTTTGTCTCCACGCTGGGGTTCCCGGTCATCAGGATGACCAGCGAGTCCGCGTGTGCTTCCCGGGCGGCCTCCAGAATCTTCATTCCGGAGACGCCGCTCATGAACAGGTTGACGAGGACTATGTCGTACTTCCGCTTCTGGAGCAGCCGGAGCGCCTCGTCACCGCGGGAGCTGCCCGTAACGGTATAACCATTGCCTCGCAGTACAGCGACGCATCCATCTCGGAGCGAATCGTCGCACTCGACGACCAGGAGCCTCAGGTCGGCGCGCGCGCCGAGGGCGATGGCGTCCGTATCCACGCTCCGCTGACCATTGAGGACATCAGACATTAAACCCGACCCGGGAAAACGCATGTGCTTGGGGAGCCGCAGTAGAAAGGGGACGGTGTTGCGTGCATGCTACAAAATCTGTGCACCTGCAAATATGGGTCTCCGGCTGGGCGGCACAAGGGAGAATTCGCGACTCAATGCGAACGCTCCAGTGCCGATACTGTATCTAGGTCCGTGTACCGTTGCATCGCCGCAACGCTGTTCCGGCCACGCAACTACCTCTATCTTTCGGCACTGCAGATGAAAAACTCAATTGTGCCCGCGGGCCCGTTTCGGGATGCGGCCCCCGTTCCGGCGGGGATGACCGATATCGCGCCACTCGACCTCACCCCTCAGCCACTTCCCGAGGAAGACGAGGGCGGGGGCGGCGCCAAGCTACGTCGCTATTGGGCTGCAATCAAACGTTTTCGCTGGCTCATAATCATTCTCGCAGCGCTCGGCACCGCAGCTGGCGTCGTGGCGACGCGCTACATCGATCCGGTGTTCGAGGCCCGCGGCGCTCTCTGGATTGCCGACGTCGGCACCGGAGGGAACAACAACGGCGCATACCGTCCCCCCGAGCTGCTGCCGAACGGATCGTGGGTGCAGTTGATCCGCAGCTTCGCAGTGGTGGACCGTGTCGTTGCCGATCAGAGGCTGTGGGTCAAGGGAAAGACCTGGCGCGATTCAGTCGCACTACAGGGCATTCAGCCCACGCCGCGCACACTACCCGGCGATTATACGCTGTGGTCCGATTCCACCAAGGGTACGTATTCGCTCGCCGAAGCCCAAAAGGGAATTTTCGAACGCGGCCGGCTCGGCGACTCGGTCGGCAAATCGGTCGGCTTTGCATGGGTTCCAACGGTCGCATCACTGCAGGGCAACCAGCAGGTTCGATTCACTGTCGTCCAGCCACGGTCGGTTGGCGTCGGCTTGATCCAGCGACTGGATGTCGCGATGCAGGACAACAGCAATTTCCTCACGCTCACGTTGACCGGTGCAGACAAATGGCAAACTGCTGATCTGCTGAACGTGTGGATGAAGCAGTTTCTCGTCACTGCAGCGGAGCTGCGTACGCGCAGCCTCAATACTCAGGCGAGCATTCTCGAGGCTCAACGCACGTCGGCGGAGCAGGGGCTTCACGACGCGGAGAACGCTCTACAAGCGTTTCGCTCACGCGCCATAACGAAACCTTCAGAGGCGGTGGTGTCATCTGCAGGCGACCTGAGCACACCACCGCAATCCGCGCTGTCCGGGGAGTTATACAAGAACCAGAGCGACTACGAGACGATCAAGCGCAGTCGCGAGGCCATCGAGGCTCTCATACCAGCGGCGCGTCAGGGGAATTTCCAGCCCGACGTCCTCGCCGCAGTACCAGCCATCCAGAATGCGCCGATGCTGAGCTC
>Ga0134128_10012301_pt1 | contig 10209 bp, 10 predicted proteins | sample KB31754_FD_96462 | JGI IMG/M metagenome (GOLD analysis project Ga0134128, IMG submission 96462) | Terrestrial soil microbial communities with excess Nitrogen fertilizer from Kellogg Biological Station, Michigan, USA - KB3-175-4 | ecosystem: Environmental > Terrestrial > Soil > Unclassified ...
CGAATCTGGTCTTCGACGTCGCCCAGCACGGCTCGCAGGCGCGAGGAGGCGGCGCGTTTGCGCAGCATCGTGATGGCCTGAAGAATTGGAATACCGGCGCGGACGAGTGCCGCCAATTGTTGGTTGAAAATCAGGAAGTCGTTGGCCTTTACCCTGGGGTGCGCACCGCCGCGGCCGAAGCGAGTCAGGGCGGCGACGCCGGAAGTACGTGGCGGGGTAACGTTAAAAACACGAAAACCTTCGCGTTCGAGTCGCGCACGTGCTTCGTGAATGCCTGAGGCCTCGACGGTGCGCGTCACGACCTCGCCCGCAGGTGTTCCCAATCTACAAATAAACTCAGCCATACTTTGGATTTACCCGATCTGAGAATGACCGGGGGAGTATATCTCACGCGTGGCGCAAGCAGAAGTTTCGGATAAGTATCTCACGCATAATAGGTCCTACAGGACTCACGGGTCCTATTTGATGCCTATTCACGCGTTAGCCTCTTTGAGATCTGTGTGCGATTATCCCACTTATAAAGAAACAGCATTATTTAAGGAGATCGAACTGTGAGTGCACCGATGAACCAACCTGTCAATCAACAACCTGTTCCCGAGCAAATACTCCAGATAATTACTAATTTCTGGAGCTCTCGGGCCGTTTACGTCTTTTCCAAGCTGGGCATTCCCGACCTGCTGAAATCAGGACCTAAAACCGTGGAGGAGCTCGCGTCGGCCACGAAAATGCACGCTCCTTCGCTTTATCGCGTACTTCGCGCGCTGGCGAGTATCGGATTTGTGAGCGCCACCGCTGACGGGCGTTTCGCCCAAACGCCAGTGTCCGAAATCCTCGTAACTGACGCGCCCGGCTCGTTGCGCTGGTTTACGATTTCGGAATTGGGCCAGGAACACTATCCCGCCTGGGGCAACTTGATGCACAGCATCAGGACCGGCGAGATCGCGTTCGACAACTTCTTCGGCGCGGATGTCTGGAAGTACTTCGAACAGAACCCTGATGACGCCGCCGTTTTCAACAACTGCATGAGCAGCGCGACTGCCGCCACTAACGAAGAGATCCTTGCGCTTTACGATTTTTCATCGTTCGGAACCGTTGTCGACGTTGGCGGCGGTCACGGCGGGCTTATCACTTCGCTTCTGAAGGCAAATCCAAAATTAAAAGGAATTCTTTTAGACGCCCCGCAAGTTATCGAAGGTGCGCGCCCGAAAATCGAGGAGGCTGGACTGTCGAATCGCTGTGAAACAGTCGGCGGCGACTTCTTCAAGGCAGTGCCCGCAGGCGGCGACGCATACGTCATGAAGTGGATCATCCACGACTGGGATGACGAGCGAGCCGTCACGATCCTGAAGAATTGCCGCAACCAGATGTCGCGCAACGGAAAAATCATTATCGTCGACTGCGTCGTGCCGGAGAACAACGAGCCCGATTTTTCGAAGTTCTTCGATCTGAACATGATGGTGATGACGGGTGGCAAGGAGCGCACTGAGAAGGAATTTGCGCAGCTCCTCGGCGCCGCCGGCTTCAAACTCCTGCGCGTCATTCCCACGAAGATGCCGACCAGCATCGTCGAAGCAGAGCCAGTCTAACCAGTCTTCTCTGCGGCCCTCTGCGTACCTCAGCGTTCTCTGCGTCAAAGAAGTATTTCAACCAGAGGATGCAGAGATTTACGCAGAGGGCGGCAGGAGCAGCTTGATCTTGCGCCGAGCAATACCACTGTCCTAGAATGGCCGTGCCAACACAGCATTTAACTGAAACGCGCGCGGCCGTCTCCCCGTGAACATTTCATGCTCCGGTTTGAAAGTCGGGCATCACTCGTTCCCAAACGAGCATCTGTGTTGACAGTTCCCTTTCGAGCCCTGACCGGTACTTTAAAAATTGAATCACCGAACTGTTGCCCGGGGGTGACATGCATTTACCTATTCGTTACGCCACCAAAATTGGGGCCGCGTCCATCTCGCTGCTAGCTGTTACAGTGTTCTTTTCGCTGGCAGCGCAGAGCCAGAGCCAGGATCCGCCCCAGGAGAAACCTGCCGCGCCAGCCGCCACGCAGACTCCTTCACCCGCGCCTAAGAAACTGGGCACTGAACTCGATGACCACTCGTTAATCACCAACACTGACCTGATCACGCTGACTGTAACCGTCACCGACACCTACGGCCGTTACGTATCAGGACTCAGCAAAGGCGCATTCGCCGTCTTCGATAACAAGCAGCCACAGGAGATCACATTCTTCAGCGACGACGATTCGCCAGTTTCGGTAGGAGTGATTTTTGACGTTTCCGGTTCGATGAGCGGCGACAAGGTCAAACGAGCCCGCGACGCGCTGAGCAAGTTCATTCAGACCAGTCACGATTCCGACGAGTATTTCCTGATCGCGTTCAACTCGAGAGCCCAGTTGCTCCTCGACCGCACCCGCGACGGCGATTCAGTGCTTAACAAACTAACGTTCATCGATACGAAAAGTCAGACCGCACTGTATGACGCCTGCTATCTCGGGGTGGAGAAGGTGCAACGCGGCACGCCCCCGAAACGCGCGCTACTGCTCATCAGCGACGGCCAGGACAACGATTCCCGCTACACGTTCAACGAACTTCGGAAGCTGTTGAAAGAGTCGGACGTGACGCTCTACGCAATCGGCATTCTGAGCGGTAGTGACGCGGGCAGCTCGCTGGGCATGGAAGGCCAGGGGATTCTGGATGAGCTTTCGGGAGTTTCCGGCGGCAAGGCATTCTTCCCCCGCTCGGCGGCCGAAATGGACGACATTTTTGAGCAGATCGCGCTGGAGTTGCGGCATCAATACTCCATCGGCTACAAACCCGACACTTTCGTTAACGATGGCAAGTGGCACCGCGTGAAGGTTAAAGTGACCCCACCGCGCGGCCTGCCGCGTTTGTTCGTGCGCTCCAAGGAAGGCTATTACGCCACCGCCGGAGCTCGTTGAAGTTTCAAAAACAGGCTTTCGGCAACGCGAGCTCGGCTCTGCGGCATCTTTTTGACGTGTGCGTCCAGTGGCTGCCAGTCAATAACCCGGCAGTCACGCTGTTGCCCCAGCCTTGCGCGTTGTGGTTTAGGCTGACAGGATTAGATGATTAACATGAGCGAAAAAGAAATGTTAATCATTTAATCCTGTCTATTAGTGTTGGGTTCGAGAGGAGTTTGGAGCGTTGTTTAGCGAGCGGAATGTGAGAAGAACCGGAGTATTTGCGGTTTGTGCGTTACTGATCTCGACGTTTGTGATTGGCAGTTTCGCTCAGGATCGACCCCGCAGCACCCAGACGCCAAAACCAACCCCGACTCCAGCAGCAACTACTCCGGCTCAACCGGCGCCAACCGCGACTCCGACTCCGCGACCCGCAGGCGTCGATCGCATCGCGCCGACTCTGGGTGAACCGCCACCGCCGCCACGTCTCAAGCCAACTCCGACTCCAACGCCACCTGAGACACTCGATCCCGACAGCGTCATTCGTATCAATGCGGAACTGGTCCAACTTCACGTACGCGTGATCGATCGCAACAACAAGCCGATCAACAACGTGCCGCAAGGTGATTTTCATATTTTCGAAGATGGCGTGCCGCAGACAATCGAGACTTTCACGCGCGAAGAAGTGCCGATCAGCTACGGACTCGCCGTTGATACTTCTGGTTCACTGCGCTCACAGTTGCAGAGCGTGATCGATGCCGGTAAGACGATCATCAACAGCAACAAATCAGGAGACGAGACTTTTCTGGTTCGGTTCATCAGCAGCGACAAGATCGAAACGGTGCAGGACTTCACCGATAACAAAGAACTGTTGATGGATGGTCTCGACAGTTTCTACGTTGAAGGTGGTCAGACGGCGATTATCGATGCGGTATATCTCTCCGCCGAACACGTTTCCGAGTACAAAAAAGGTGATGACAGCGACCGGCGCCGGCGCGCGCTCATCGTCATTACTGACGGCGAAGACCGTAATAGCTTTTACAAGCAGGAACAACTCTTCTCGCGTTTGCGTGAGGAAGACGTTCAGATCTTCGTGATCGGCTTCATCAATGAGCTCGATAAAGATTCGGGATTTATTCGCAAGAGTCCGCGTGAGAAGGCAGTCAATTTGATCAACCGACTGGCGAGTGAAACCGGCGGACGAGCTTTCTTTCCTGAGTCAATCTCCGAGCTACCTCAGATCGCAAACGAGATCATCCGTGATCTGCGTACGCAGTACGTGATCTCATACAACCCTACTAATAAAGCGCAGGATGGCAGTTTCCGCGCGATCAAAGTCACGGTGGACCAACCCTCCGGTGGCGACAAGCGAATCGCGCTCACTCGCACCGGACGCCTCGCGCGCAAAGAAAGCGCGACCGCACCGAGACCACCGGACGTGAGGATGCCCGGCGCCACCACACCAAACAAGAAGCCACCCAAATAAGGGACAAGTCACGTTTTTGGACTTCCATTCCCCTCGGACTCTTTTTCTTTTGTGCCTTTTTGTGGCTTCCTCTTGTACTTCGTTCCGTGTCTCGTGGCGGCCTCTTCAATCGAGTGCGTGGTGGTGAGAACATCGTCTGTTCTCGCCAACTCGATCAGTCGCTTATAATAATTCCGCAACGCATCAATCTCGGGTTCGGTTAAATCCTCGACATCAATCAAACGATTGCTCGCGCCCTCGAGCGCGGCAACGATCTCATTGAGCTTCAGATGGATTGCGAGCGCATCTTTGTTCTGCGCGCGCTGAATGAGGAACACCATCAGGAAAGTGATGATAGTGGTCCCTGTATTGATGACGAGCTGCCATGTATCGGAGTAATGAAAAACCGGTCCGCTAATAAGCCAGACGACGATCACTAATACGGCGAGTACAAATGCGACTGATGTTCCGGTAGCTCTGGTGGCCTGGTGAGAAAATTTTTCCAGGAATACACTGATCTTGTTTCTCTTGTTCCGCGGCATCGCTAATCTCCAGACACTAAAACAAATCTCTGGGGGCTAACTTCGAAGGGAACAATCGACGATCAGTGTTTGGCTTTGACTGAGCCACTGATCTTTTTGCGCGTAGTTTCGCCTGTATTCAAAACGGGGATACCGAGATCGACATCGGAATGGGGTTGAGGGATCACGTGCGTAGCAACCACTTCGCCGACGCGCTTGCCTGCCGCTGCGCCTGCATCGACCGCACTTCGAACGGCGGCAACGTCGCCACGCACGATCGCAGTCACGAGCCCGGCGTCGATCTTTTCCCAACCGACGAGGCGAACGTTCGCGGCTTTCACCATCGCGTCAGCAGCTTCGATCATCGCCACCAGCCCACGACATTCAACCATTCCGAGTGCTTCAGGCATGCGATCCTCCGTGGACAAGATAGTAACAAAATTAGGCCACAAAAAGGCACAAAAGTAACAAGTAGAAAGGCAATCTGAAGTTTTTCTTTTTGAGACTTATGTGCCTTTTTGTGGCTGGTCCAGCTTTAGTTTCGCAATGAATGGATCGGCGCAGGGATGCGACCGCCGCGACGAATAAAGCCCGCGGACGAAAAAGCGCTCACCGGCATAATCGGCGCGCTTCCCAATAAACCGCCACACTCAACCATCTCGCCGACGTCACGCCCCGGTACCGGAATGATCCGCACGGCCGTCGTCTTGTTGTTCATCACTCCCGCCGCCATCTCGTCAGCGATGATCGCAGCGATCGTTTCCGCGGAAGTCGAACCCGGAACCGCCACCATATCGATCCCGACCGAACACACACTGGTCCATGCTTCCAGCTTCGCCAGCGACAATGCTCCCAACTGTGCTGCTTCGATCATTCCCTGATCTTCAGAAACCGGAATGAACGCACCACTCATGCCTCCAACCGAACCACTCGCCATCGCGCCGCCCTTCTTAACTGCATCGGTCAGCAACGCGAGCGCCGCAGTCGTGCCGTGAGTACCGGCGCGTTCGAAGCCCATCGCTTCGATGATGTTGGCCACTGAATCCCCTGGTACCGGCGTCGGCGCGAGAGAAAGATCGATAATGCCAAACGGGATTCCGAGCCTCCGCGCGGCTTCCCTTCCCACCAACTCGCCCGCACGGGCGAGCTTGAACGAAAGCTTCTTGATCGTTTCCGCAAGGTCCTGGAGCGGCAGATCGCGATCCGCGTGCCTGACTGCATGATGGACCACACCTGGACCAGACACACCGACATTAATCACAGCCTCAGCTTCGCTCACACCGTGAAAAGCACCGGCCATGAACGGATTGTCTTCGACTGCATTGGCGAAACAGACAAACTTCGCACACGCGAGTCCGCCGTGTTCGCGAGTTCTTTCCGCCGCGTCCTTTATGATCCTGCCGACCTGGCCCACGACGTCCATGTTGATCCCTGCACGCGTCGTTGCTGCGTTGACTGAAGAACACAGGCGTTCAGTAGCTGATAAGGCTGCGGGAATCGAATCGAGAAACTGAGACTCTGAAGGAGTAGCGCCTTTCTGGACCAGCGCCGAGTAACCACCGATGAAGTCAACGCCGACTGTTCCAGCCGCGTCGTCAATCGCACGCGCAACGTGGACGAGATCGCCGCGCAATCCCTCGGTGATGAGTGAAACCGGCGTAATTGAAATGCGTTTGTTAGCGACTCTGATCCCAAACTGCTCGCCGATCTCATCCACCGCCGGCACCAGCCGCGCCGCAAACTTGCGGATCTTGTCGCCCGCTTTCTGGGCCACACCGGCGAGCGAGTCGCTGGTGCAATCGAGCAAACTCAGACCAAGCGTAACCGTACGCACGTCGAGATGCTCCATCTCGGTCATTGCGACAGTTTGAAGAATCTCGGCCTGGCTGTATTCCATTATCCGATTACTTTGCTGGCAATGAGCAGCACGATGAACAGTATGAAGAACGCGGCCGCCACGAGCAGGAAACGCAAACTCGGATCGTACGCAGCCTGATCGATCACCACGCTCGACACCTTGCGAATGTGCTCTACTCGACCTCTGACGGAATGATCGGTCGGTGCGTTAATAATCGCCGGCTTTGGTTTACTTTCCGCAGGCGGCGGTGTGACTGCGTCGAGCGGCCGAGTAATGCCGAGATCTGTTCGCGTCTCGGCCGGTGCGTGGTCGATCATCGTGCCGGCAGCGGACATGTTTGTCGTGCTCGATTCCGGCTGCGGGATTGGATTGCCGCACTGAGGACAGAACAACGCGCGCTCGCGCACGGTGACGCCACAGGCAACACAACGACGGGCAATTTCCGGCTCTGACATAGAAACTTTAAATCCGATGCATCGCGTTGAAGAGATCTTCTCGCTGCGCGTAGATGCGAACGCCGAGCTTCTGGCCTTCCAGTCGGAGTCGATCCTTCAACTCGGCAGTGGTTTCGCGCGCGCGCGATGTCTCGACAATGATCACCATGGCGAATTTTCCCTGCACCACAGTTTGATTGATGTCAATGATACTGCAACTGGCTTCCGCCAGAATCTGTGAAACTCCGGCGACGATGCCGGGATGGTCCAATCCGAAAACTGAAATTACCATCCGGTCTGACGAACCTTCCGTCACACTCAACTGCGACGCGCTCCCGCTAATCGCAGATGGCGAGCTAGTCGGAGTCGCCGTTCGTACCTGATTATAAATCTCTGTGACCAACAGCTCGACTGTCGTATCGTCAACCGTACTTCCCAGGCGGTCGTAAACCGCACGAGTGATTCGATAGATCAGGTCTTCATTGGCCATGCGAGACGATGAGTGATTAGGCGTGGTTGCTCAAGTGGTTAAGGTCTGCCGTTTTCCTGTACCAGCCGGCGGGCTGCTTCGCGCATCTCTTCCGACAGAGTGTCATTGATGTCAACGCGATCGACTATGCCAACTACCGCGGCTTCGATCGACATGTCCTGATTTCCAATCGCCGATCTCGCTGCTTTACCGAACGCGCACATCACCATTTCGCCTGTGCCTGCGCCGAGTCGATCGGCGACGACGACGATGTTCCGCGTCGGCTCTTTATCGAGATCGTACGGATGCACAATCAGGAACCTGACGCCCTCGAGATCGGGCGACTTCTTCGTTGACCAGACTGTGCCTACGACTTTTCCTAGAAACATCTCGAACTCTCTATTTGCATTTAGACCTTCGCGAAGATTTCCGCCGGTTCGCCGATATCCCGCGCGGCGGGCGTGATGATCGTCCGCGCGTTGATGTAGATCTTTTCGCCCTTCTGAATCGCGCGACGGACATCGTCTTCACTCACGAAATCAACTGCCTTTGCGCCGTTGCTTGAGGGTGGCGTGGGCGACTGTCTGCGCGGTGGCTCTGGTACACGTTCAGTGCCATTTCCCTGACGCGTCTCTTTCGGCGCCGGGGCGGTGTACATGCTTCCCGCTTCACTCTCGATCACCGGCGGCGGTAGCGGTGAGCTCGGCGTTTCCAAACGTTTGCCGGCAAGGAAACGATCGACGATCGCAGCGATCTCCTGCCGGTCGATCTTTCCACCTGCGACTGCCGGCTGCTGCGACACCGATTGCGCGCTAACAACCGGACGCACGCTCTTCACTGGTCTAGTCTCAAACGCAACACGCTTGATATCCATCAAATGCAGCGGCGACACGTTGTCAGACGTCACGTTGCCGCCCCACGATCCGCAACCAAGCGTCATCGACGGCGGCAACGCAGTCGAGAATCCGATCGCGCCGTGTGTCGTCGGTGTGTTCACAGTGATACGCGAAGCAGGCATCTGCGAACCAAAGTTCACTGCTGCTTCACGCGAGCGCGTGTGAATGCCCGCGGTGTGGCCCATGCCGCCGTAACCGAGAACTTCCTGCGCGCGCGCAGCGCACGCCTGCAAACCATCGACTACATAAAACGCGAGGATCGGCGACAGCTTCTCCATCGACAGCGGATGATCGCGCCCGACTCCCGCCACGTCCGCCATCAAACAGCGCGTTCCCGGCGGCACTGTCAAACCCGCCATCTTCGCGATGACTTCAACTGACTTACCCACAATCCCCGGATTGAGTGAGCGTTGCGGCGTGGCCACTATTTTTCCGAGTTGATCCGCTTCAGCAGCGGAAACAAAATGCGCGCCCTGGAGTTTGAACTGTTCGCGCACTGCCTGCTCGACCGGCGCGTCGCAAATCACTGCCTGCTCTGAGGCGCAGATTGTTCCGTTATCGAAACACTTGCCTGTGAGAATGTCCTGCACTGCTTTCGGAATGTCGGCAGTTCGCTCAACGCAGACCGGCACGTTACCTGGTCCAACTCCAAACGCAGGCTTGCCCGACGAATAGGCTGCGCGCACAAGTCCGATGCCCCCCGTCGCGAGGATCACGGCCGTCTGCTTGTGCTTCATCAGCGTTTCGGTGCCTTCGATCGTCGCTGTCGTCATACAACCGATCGCATCCGCGGGCAGGCCTTCTTTAATTCCGGCGTCGCGCATCACGCGCGCCGTCTCGTTGATGCACTTCGCTGCCGACGGGTGTGGCGATAACACGACTGCGTTTCGTGATTTGATCGCGATCAGGATTTTGAAGATGGCAGTTGAAGTTGGATTAGTGGATGGAATGACGCCCGCCACGACTCCGCGCGGGCTTGCAATCTCTACAACATCTTTCGTTTCGGAAACAACTCCCTTGGTCCGTAAGCCGCGAAAATAGCTCCACACGTCTTCAGCAGCGAAACGATTCTTCTCTCGTTTGTCATCCGGAATGCCGTAGCCGGTTTCTTCGACCGCCATCGCGCCCAGTCGCGCTGAGTCAGCCAACGCGGCTTTGGCCATCGCTTCACAGATGCGATCGATCTTCGCCTGATCGAATTCGGCGACCTGCGCCTGCGCGCGGTGCGCAGCCTCGACGAGATCACGCGCTTGCTGTACTGAAACCAGATCCTTATCGACGGACATGACGAACTCCTAAACCCTTTATCCGCGGATTACACGAATCTTATCGAGCGCGCTCTTTGTTTGGTTCGCGCGAGCCAGCGCCGAGTGAACGGCCCTGATCGCCCTGGCCTAATTGTCCGCGAGCGCCGCCCTGAAGAGCTTGCTCATCCGGGCTCAATCCCGTGCGTCCGTTTACCGGCAGCACACGTTCGACTTCAGCGTGCGGACGCGGGATCACGTGTACACTGATCAACTCTCCGACTCTGCGCGCTGCTGCCGCGCCTGCATCTGTCGCCGCTTTAACCGCACCAACGTCGCCGCGCACAAAGATCGTCACATAGCCGGCGCCGATGTACTCCTTGCCGAGCAGTTGTACATTCG
>Ga0134128_10012304_pt1 | contig 10208 bp, 6 predicted proteins | sample KB31754_FD_96462 | JGI IMG/M metagenome (GOLD analysis project Ga0134128, IMG submission 96462) | Terrestrial soil microbial communities with excess Nitrogen fertilizer from Kellogg Biological Station, Michigan, USA - KB3-175-4 | ecosystem: Environmental > Terrestrial > Soil > Unclassified ...
CGTCGCCACGCTCGCCCTCGCCCTCGCCGCGGGCTGGGCCGCCGCCGGCGATCCGGTGGCGCGTGTGCGCCACGCCTGGGACACGTTCAAGAGCCCCCGCGGATATGCCGCCAACGCTACCGGCAGCCGGCTCGTCGGCGGCCTGGGCAGCTACCGCTATGACTTCTACCGCATCTCCCTCGACGAATTCGCTGCGCATCCGCTCGCTGGGATCGGCGCCGACAACTTCGCCGAGCCCTACCTGGCGCGACGACGCAGCTACGAGACGCCCCACTACCCCCACAGCGTCGAGCTGCGCACCCTCTTGCAGGCCGGCCTGATCGGCTCGCTGCTCGCGCTCGTCGGCCTCGCCGCAGCGCTCGTCGCGGCCGCGCGCGGCGCGGCTCTCGCGCGCGTTCGGCGCGCGGGCCGCGACGACCCGCTCGCGCGAGCCGTCGCCGCCGCCGCGCTGGGTGTCTTTGCCTACTGGCTCGTGCACGGCTCCTTTGACTGGTTCTTCGAGTTCGCCGGCCTGGGCGCGCCGGCGTTCGCCTTCCTCGGCCTGGCCTGCGCCCTGGCGCCGCGCAGCGGCGACGAAGAGGCGCCCGCGCCAGCGCGGGCGGGCGACGGGGCTGCGCCAAGCGCCGGCTCGCGCGCGCCTTCGCGGTGGCGGCGGCGCGCGCGGCGACGCGCGCTCGGCGTCGTCCTTGCGCTCGCGGCGCTGGGAGCGGCCGCGTCGCTGGCCGCGCCGTGGTTGAGCGGGCTGGAGATCGACAGCGCCGCGCAGATCTGGACGCGCACGCCGCTGCTGGCCTACGAACGTCTGGACGACGCCGCCCGCCTGGACCCGTTGAGCGACCAGCCGTATCTGGTGGCCGGCAGCATCGCGCTGCGCTTCAACGACCTGACGCGCGCGCAGCAGCAGTTCACGCGCGCCCTTCAGCGGGTGCCAGGCGACGCCTACGCGACGCTGGAGCTCGGAGCGATCGCCTCCAGCAGGGGAGAACGTCGCGTCGCGCTGGCCATGCTGCGGCGGGCTCTACGGCTCAACCCCCGCGATCCGCTGACGCGGATCTCGCTTCGTGTCGTGCGCGAAGGCCGGCGCGTGGATGTCACTGGGCTGAACCGGTCAATCCTGCTGAAAGCTCAGCAACTCTCCTAAAAGCGCCATATTCCGATTAGCACAATCGGCGCATTTACTGCTCGACATCGACTTCGACGTCCGCTAGGCTTGCCCGTTGGGGCAGTCGGTCACTTGACAGCCAGACCGATCAGCGTGGTGCGTGTCCGGAGGTTGAGGTACGGCGAGCCTGGGAGGAAAGGTGAGGCACGGTTGCTGGAGCCGACGACGGGAAACGGGCAAGGAAGCATGACACGGCAGCGTAGGATCATCATGATAGTCGCGCTACTGGGCCTCGCCGCGATCTGGCCGGCGGCCGCGATGGCGAGCCCGCTGCTCGGCGGCTATGGCGGGCCCGGCCAGGGCAGTCAGGCGATCCTCGGTTCCGCGCTCTTCAACGGCGGAGGGCCCGGCGGCGGCTCCGGCGCTGCGCCGAGCGCGGCCACGTCCGGGGGCGCCCCGCTCGCGGCGCCAAGCGGCGCGAGCGGCTCCACGCGCGCCGCAGCGCCCGCCGGATCGCGTGCCCGCCATCGCTCGGCGTCGCCGGGCCGAACGTCGCGCCAGGCGCCCGACGCCACCGCCAACGTCGCCGAGGCCTACGCCGCCCTGGAACGCGGCGCTTCTCGTCCGTCGGCGTTTCTGGGCCTCTCCGGCGACGATCTCCTGTACATCCTGCTCGGGCTCGCAGCTCTCGCCTTCACGGGCATGGCGACGAGCCGAATCGCCCGCGGGGGCGGGCCGGGCGAGCCCGCCGGCTAAAGGGGTGGCGCTCCACACCCGATTAACCCCTTCAGCAAGTCGCATCTAGCCATGGATCGCACGCACCTCACCCAACAGACCTCAACCACTCTGCCGCTCCACCGTGAGCGCGCCGGCGAGGCGCCGCGCCCCAAGGCGCTCGTGCGAGGAACCTTCCGCGGGCCTCTGCAGTGGGCTCTGGAGGGCTCGGGCTGGGATGTCGTGCGGCCCGCCGTGGACCTCGTCCTGCTCTACGCCGCCGTGATCATCGCCATGGGCGGCGTGCACGCATCGCTGCACGCGCCCTCGGTCAGCGCTCCGCTGCTCGCCCTGCCGCCCGCCGTGATGCTGCTGCTCTACCTGCGCGGGCTCTACCGCACGCGGCTGCGTGCGCTGCTGCTCGACGGCGTCGCGCCGATCATCAGCGCCGTGTCGGTGGGCACCATGGCGGTCATCACGCTCGGGCTGCTGCTCAACGGACACGCGCCCGAGACGCAGGACGGCGTGCGCGCGTGGGTCTATGCGCTGATCGCCGTCGGCGCCGGGCGCATGGTCCTGTCGTTCACCCAGCGCTGGGCGCGGGGGCGTCGCCTCGTGGGCAAGCCGGTCCTGATCATGGGCGCCGGCGTCGTCGGCTCGCAGGTTGCCCGCCGACTCGAGAACCACCCCGAGTACGGATTGTTCCCCGTCGGCTTCCTCGACGACGACCCGCGCTCGATCGCCGAGGTCGGTGGGCGCGAGATGCCGGTGCTGGGGACGGTCGAGGACCTCGACGAGACCGTGCTCGACACCGACGTCAAACACCTGATCGTCGCCTTCTCATCCGTCGCCGATGTGCGCGTCAGCAAGCTGATCCAGCACTGCCAGGAGCTAGGCATCGAGGTCTCGGTCGTGCCGCGCATGTTCGACACGATCAACAACCGCGTCGGCTACGACACCGTCGGCGGCCTGCCGCTGATGTCCTTTACGACGATCAATCCCCGGGGCTTCCAGTTCGCCCTCAAGCACGCCTTCGACCGCGTCTTTGCGCTGGTCATGCTCGTCGTGCTGGCGCCGCTGATGATCGGCGCCGCGCTGGCCGTGCGGATGACCTCTCGCGGACCCGTGCTCTTTCGCCAGCGGCGGGTCGGGCGCGACGGCAGGCCGTTCGACCTGTACAAGTTCCGCTCGATGCGCATGCCCGAGGAGGGCGCGCCGAGCGAGCAGGACTCGAGCGCCGTCGAGTTCCTGCTCGGCGGCGACACGGCGCCCGGAGGGGTCGAGGGCAAGGATCGCCGCACGCGCGTCGGGCGCTTCTTGCGTCGCTTCTCGCTGGACGAGCTTCCCCAGCTGCTCAACGTGCTGCGCGGCGAGATGAGCATCATCGGGCCGCGCCCCGAGCGCCCCGAGTTCGTCGAGCTGTTCAGCGACGACATCACCCGCTACGGCGACCGTCACCGCGTGCGCGCGGGCATCACCGGTTGGGCGCAGGTTCACGGGCTGCGCGGGCAGACCTCGCTGGCCGAGCGCGTGGAGTGGGACAACTACTACATCGCCCACTGGTCGTTGGGTCTCGACCTGCGGATCCTCGCGCTCACCTTCGCCGCGCTCCTGCAGAAAGCCGAGTAGGCGCTCAGCCCGAGCGCGCCGCGCGCCCGACGCCGCCGCCGGGCCGCCGCCACCAGCGCCGGCGCTTGCCCGCGATGCGCACCACTGCCTCGGCAGGGCGGGGCGGGATCTCCGCGCCGTCGAGGATCGCCGCGGGCACCGCACGCGTCAGCCAGTCGGTCAACGGATCCAGCCCGACGCGCCGCAGCTCGTCGGCGATGCCCGGAGGGCGATTGAGGTGATCGTGCGCGTCGGAGGCGACGTTGTGGATCAGCCCGTCTGCGGCGAGTCGCAGGGCGAAGCGGCGCACGTGCTCGCCGAAGCGGCCGACCAGCGAGCCGGCCGTGATCGACGTCAGCGCGCCGGCGTGCACCAGCGCCTGCAGCAGCAGCGGATCGCGATGGAAGGCCATGCAGCGCTCGGGATGGGCCAGCACGACGCGATGTCCGGCCCGCTGCAGGTCTGCCACGACCGCCTCCAGGCCGCTCGCGGGCTGGACGAACGACGGCTCCACGAGCAGCCATGGCCCGTCGCCGAGCCGCAGGGCGGGCAGCTCGGAGGGCGCGAGCTCCGCCAGGCGCGAGACCGCCAGCTCGGCGCCGCCACGGACCTTCACGGCGACCGCCTCGTCGGCCAGGCGCTCGTTGAGCTCCTGCACCAGGCGCGCGATCTCGACCGCCTCGTTGCGATAGCGCCGGCTGACGTGCGGCGTCGCCACGAGCGTGTCGATGCCCGCCGCCGCCGCGGCACGCGCCAGGTCCAGCGAGCCCGCGATCGTCGCGGGGCCGTCGTCGATGCCAGGCAGCACGTGGCAGTGCAGATCGATCACGCGCGGCCAACGATACGCCAACGATTTGCGGCTCAGGCCACCAGCGCGTCGGCGGCGCGAACCGACGCCGACCCGACGCACGTCTCACCGGCCGGCCGCCTGGCCAGTGGACCCGGTCGCCGTCGCAAACTGCGACGCGCGCCGCATGCGGTCTGCTAGTCCTCAAGCTCTCCGTTGGATCTGACGAATAGAATGAGGAACCCGAGTGGGGACCCGACAGGGGAACCGAACGGGGAAGCCCGAACCCTGGAGCGCCGTGTCCGACAGACTCTCCTCAATGCCAAATCGTGAAGAGGGCGCATATGCGCCGATCCTTCGCGCGGTGCGGGCGAACCTGCTGCTCGTCATCACGATCGTCGTCGTCTCGGTCGCGACGGCTGTCGTATGGGAGAAGACGCGCCCCTCGAAATACAACGCCACTGCGCAGATCCTCGTCACCCCCGTCTCCAACGATGGCACCTACGCCGGCCTCCCCGCGGTCGTCACCGCCGATTCCGCCGATCCCGCGCGGACGCTCCAGACGGCCACCTCCGTCGTCGAATCGCCCGCCGCCGCGATCCTCACCGCGCAGCAGCTGCGTGGCAGCTGGACGCAGAAAAGCGTCGGCGAAGCGGTGGCCATCCAGCCGCGCGGCGAAAGCGACATCGTCTCCGTCACCGCCACCGCGAGCGGCGCGCTGGGGTCGGCCAAGCTGGCGAACACCTACGCGCGCGCGGCGCTCTCGCTGCACGCGACGCTGCTGAGCCACGAAGCCAAAGTCCAGGTCAAGCAGCTCGAAGCCCGTCAGAAGCTGCTTCCCGAAGGCGAAAACGCGGCCGCCACGCAGCTCGCGGCGCAGGTCAACGCGCTCAGCTCCGTGGCCAACGGCCACGATCCGAACTTCTCCTTGCTGCAGGCGGCGCCCATCCCGACGTCGCAGGCGGGCTCGTCGAAGAAGCTGATCGTCGCGCTCGCGCTGCTGGCCGGCCTGGTGATCGGCGTCGGCGCCGCGATCGCGATCGAGTACCTCAACCGCCGCGTGCGCGACGAAGACGAGCTGCTCTCGCTCTACCCGCTGCCGGTGCTCTCGCGCGTCCCCCCGCTGCCGCGCGCCGCTCGCGAGATCGGCTCGGCGGACCTGATACCTCCCAGGGTGCGCGAGGCCTTTCGCACACTGCAGGTGCAGCTTCCGCCCGGGCCGCACTCCGGCGGGCGCACCGTCATGTTCACGAGCGCTTCGCCGCGTGACGGCAAGACCTCCTCGGCCGTCAACTTCGCGCTCGTCCTCGCGGCGGCCAACTACCGCGTGATCCTGTTCGACTTCGACCTGCGCAGGCCAGACGTGGGCAGGCGACTGAACGTCCACGCGGACTTCATGGACCTGTTCCGCATGGACACCACGCTCGACGAGCTGCTCGTCGAGCCTCGCTCGGCACCCGGCCTGCGGGTGATCAGCGCGACCCCGCAAAACGACGTCACCCCGCTGCTCGAAGCCGTCGGACGGCGCCTGCCCGACCTGCTGCGCAGCGCGCGCGAGATCGCCGACTACGTGATCATCGACACGCCTCCGATCGGCCAGGTCAGCGACGCGCTGCGGGCCGCGATGATCGTCGATGACATCGTGCTCGTCTCGCGGCCGGGAAACACCGACCGCACCGAGCTCCAGCACACGCGCGAGCTGCTCGACCGCATGGGACACACGCCCACCGGCCTGCTCGTGATCGGCGAGGCCGGAACCGGCGACGCCTACGTGACCTACGGCGCCGAAATGAGCCTGGACCAGCCCAATGGCCGCGCCACGCCGCCTGAGCCGCTGTCGACGCCGCGCGCGCGCGGCGGCGAGCGCGCCAGCGGCGAGCATGCCGGCGAGACCCCCAGGGGCAAGAGCGGCGAGCCCGCGCGCGGCAAAAAGACCAAGCCCGTTCCATATCCCTAGGGGCCGTCCATGGTGACGCGCCCGCTGCCGCTTGCCCGCCCGGGTCGCCTCGCGGGCGCGCTCGCGAGCACGGCGGTGCGTCTCTGGGCGCTGGCGCTCGCGGCCTCGGTCGTACTGGCCAGCGCCCTGGTCTATGACCCAAAGGTCGGCGTCGAGCTGCTGCTCGCGGTGTGCATCGTCCCGCTCGCCTTCTTTCGACTGCGCGCGGCGATCTGCATCTGGATCGTGCTGCTGTTCTTCTCGCGCACGGCGGCGCTCGAAGCGGTTCCCAACAAACTCCTGCTGCTGATCGTCGTCGCCTGGGTCGCCATGCTCCTGGGCGCCCGTAAGACGATCACGCGCGAGGCGTTTGCGCAGAACCGCGCGATCGTCGTGTGCATGCTCGCCTTCATCGTCTGGGCGATCCTCACGCTCGCCTGGGCGCCGGCGCCGGGCGCCGCCGAACGGGCGGTCAAGGAACTCGTCTACGCCGGCCTCGGGCTGACGCTCGTGCTCGGCACGATCCTCGAGCGCCGCCACGTGCGCTGGCTGATGATGGCGTTCGTGTTCGGAGCCGCGCTGTCGGTGCTGTGGGGCGCCGCCAAGGGCGGCCTCAGCGTGAAGGCGGGAAGCAGCGAAGTCGCCAACGTGGACGGTCGCTTCCAGGGCGGCGCCGGCGATCCGAACTACCTCGCCGCGGTGCTCGTGCCGGCGATCATGCTGGCGGGCGGCCTGGCCGTCTGGCGGTCGGTTTCGCGCAGGACGCTGTTGGCGCTGGCGACAGCAATCATCGCTGTGGGCCTGGCGGCCACCCAGTCGCGTGGCGGGCTCATCGCCGCCTGTGTCTGCGCGGGCGTCGCGCTGGTCATCTGGCGCGGGCGCCGTGGCCTGATCCTCGCGCTGATCGGCCTCGCGGCCCTCGCGACCGTCAGCTTCTTCGTCGCCAATCCAGCGGCCTGGGAGCGAGTCCAGGAGTCCAACCAGGGCAGCGGGCGCGTGGATATCTGGACAGTTGCTTGGCGGATCGTGCACGATCACCCGCTCGACGGCGTCGGCATCGCCCAGTTTCCGCAGGTCTCGCCGCACTACACGCTGCAGCCCGGCGCTCTTCGCTACGTCGGTCTGATCGTCGAAAAGCACATCGTCGTGCACAACCTCTACCTTCAGCTGTGGGTGGAGACCGGAATCGTGGGACTGCTGCTGTTCGTGGGGGTGATCGTCGCTTCGCTGGCGGCTGCCGTGCGCGCCGCTCGCCGGTTCGACCTGCAGGGCGACACGGAGATGTCCGCGCTGACGCGCGCCAGCGCGCTCGCGTTGATCGGCATGCTCACCGCCTCGGCCTTCCTCTCCAATCTCGAAGCCGGTCAGTTGTGGGTGCTGTTCGCCCTGGGGCCCGTGCTCGCGGGAATTGCCGAGCGACAGTCACGCGCCTCGCCCCTGCTCGAGGGGTCCGGGTGAGCCTTCGCCGCGAGGCGATCGCTTCACCGCGCCGCTCCGTGCACGGCGCGCTCACATGGATCGCGGCGCTTGCGCTGCTGGCGCTCGCGCTTGGTATCGGCGCGCCGGCTGGCAGTGCCTCGACGAAGGCTCGGATGGGCACGCGCGGCGGCGCCGCCGGCTGGAACGGCTTCGGCGCGGGCAGCTGGCCCACGGCCGCATGGCGCCCGTATGCCGACAGCTCGCCGTTCAACCAGCCGATCGGCCGGGCGCTCGTCCACCCCAACTCCGCCGCGCTCGTGGCGGATGCGTTGCAGTGGGGTCCGCCAGCGAATATCGCGGCGGGCACGGCCGGGACATCCGGCGATTACGGTCATCCGGTCTACTTCGCCCAGCCCGGCGACCCGATCTACCAGCTGCGCCCGACCGAGCCCTGGGGGCGCAACCCGATCGCCGGCGCGCGCATCGCGATACCCGCGGCGGCGCGACCTGCCGCCGGCGGCGACGGGCACATGACGGTCGTCACCACGGACGGCTGGGAGTACGACTTCTGGCGCGCGCAGGCTCCGCCGCCCGGGGGCGGCGTGCTCAGCTTCGCCTGGGGCGGTCGCGTGCGCATCCTCGGAAGCGGGCTCGACGGCGACGCCACGGCGGCGCACTTTGCCGGTCTCGCCGGCGTCGTCCGACCCGAGGAGCTCGCGGCCGGGCGCATCGACCACGCGCTGTTCATCGTCTTGAAATGCGCCGGCTCGGGAAGCAGCTTCGGCTACGGCGTTCGCCAGGGTCCCTCGCGCTGGATCGGCAGCTACGTCTACCCGGCCCAGGCCGGTGGCGCAACCTGCGGTGGGCAAGATCCCAACCTTCCGCCGCTCGGCGCGCGCTTTCAGCTCGCGATGAGCAGGGCCCAGATCGCGGCGCTCGGCGTCCCGCGATGGAAGAGGGCGATTCTGGAGGCTCTCGCCCGATACGGCGGCTATGTCGGCGACACCGGCGGCCCAGGCTTCGCCATCGCCATGCAGTCGAGCGCCACGTACACGAGCTTCGGCGCTCCCGACCGGCTCGTCCAGGTCGCCCGCAGCGCTGGCGTGGCCGACTGGAATGGCCGCTACGCGCTTGACGTGGGCGATGGCGTGGATTGGCGACGCTATCTGCGGATCGTCGTTCCGCCCGCCGCTCAGCACGCTGCGCACAAGCGGCGTCGGCACGCGGACACTCATACGAGTGTCCGCTCCCGCAGCGCCTGAGTCGCCTTTCTCGAAAGTCCACCGATACAGCAGGTGAGCTGAGGCGGCGCAAGGGACCCGCCACAGGGCAGCACATCGGGGGCAAGGGGTCTCCGGACGGCAGGAGCCATAAGGAGGCGCACGGATGCGTAGACGGTTCTCAGATGTCCTTGCAGCACGCTCGACGGGGGCCGCGATCGCCCTGGCGGCGATAGCCGCCCTCCCGGCAGCGTGGCTCGGACTGGCGCCCGCGGGGGCAGCCGTCGCATCTCCGCTTGCAAAGCACCACGCAGCGTCGCGGCTGTCTGCCAAGCACGCCCGTGGGCACGCCGCATGTCGCCAGGTCTCGGCGCGATCGCGCCGCCACCACGCGCGACGCGCGAGGGCCATCCGTTGCGTGAGCGCCGTCTCCCTGCGCGCCCCAGACACGACCAGCCATCTGCGCGTATCGTCGTCTTCCAAGGGCGAACCGAAATCACACCCGACGAAACCGACGCCGACGCCGACGCCGGCCCCCGAACCGACGCCCACGCCCACGCCCGAACCGACCCCAACGCCCGAACCGACGCCGACTCCCGAACCGACGCCGACGCCCGCGCCCGAACCGATCTCGGGCAGCGGCAGCGGCTGGAATGGCTTCGGCGGCGGATCTCTGCCCGGCGCCAACTGGCGCCCGTACGCGGCGAGCTCGCCGTTCAACCAGACGACCGAAGGCGCCGCCGTGCACCCCAACTCTGCGGGCCTGGTCGAAAAAGCCCTCTCGTGGGGCCTTCCCGGGAACCTCGTCGCCGGCAACTCCGGCACCACGAGCGACTGGAGCCACCCGACCTACTACGCGCAGCCGACGGACCCGATCTACACATTGCACGCGACCGAACCGTGGGGGCGCAACTCGCTCGAGGGCATGAAGATCCCGATACCCGCCGCCGCGCGCCCGGCCCTCGGCGACGACGGCCACATGGCCATCGTCACGCCCGACGGCTGGGAGTACGACTTCTGGCGCGCGCAGACCCCGCCGGCTGGCGGTGGAACGCTCAGCTTTGCCTGGGGCGGGCGTACGCGCATCGACGGCAACGGACTCGCCAGCGGCGCCACCGCCGCCGACTTCGGCAACCTCGCCGGCATGATCCGCGCGCCCGAGCTGGCCGCCGGCCACATCAACCATGCGCTGTTCATCGTGCTCAAATGCGCAGCCAAGGGCACGAGCTTCGGCTACGGCGCGACGTCGACCAGCTACGGCTCCAGCTACGTCTACCCGGCCATGCACGGCGGCAGCGCCTGCTCGACCGACGACCCCAGCCTGCCGCCGCTGGGCGCGCACTTCATGCTCGCGATGAGCGACGCGCAGATCCAGGGCCTGGCAGTGCCCACGTGGAAGAAGACGATCCTCACCGCGCTCGC
>Ga0134128_10012305_pt1 | contig 10208 bp, 11 predicted proteins | sample KB31754_FD_96462 | JGI IMG/M metagenome (GOLD analysis project Ga0134128, IMG submission 96462) | Terrestrial soil microbial communities with excess Nitrogen fertilizer from Kellogg Biological Station, Michigan, USA - KB3-175-4 | ecosystem: Environmental > Terrestrial > Soil > Unclassified ...
TCGGCGCCGACTTCGAAGGATCTGACGACCTTGCGGGTATTCAGATCCAGGACCAGTAGCTTGTGGTTGCCTTCACAGGCGATGAAGGCCCAGTGCTGTCGCGGGTCGATGAGCAGCCCATGGTTTCCATCAGCGCCGGGGAGGTCGGTCCGCGTGATGACCCGGTCGGTCTCGGGATTGATCTCGACGAGTTGCTCGCGAGTCTGAACGTTCGCGAATACGTGTCTGGTGATGGGGTCATACTGGGTATTGCCCACGTCGCCGCCGAGCGGAATGGTGGCGGTACGGGTATTCGTGCGTACGTCGATTACTGTATCCGTGTCACCGTGCTCATCGGAGACATACAGCTTGTGCACGTCGGGCGCGTAGGCCATCCCATCGGGATAAACGCCCCCGGGAGCGCGTGCGATCACCTGAAGTGTGCCTTCATCGATTGCGACGACCTGGTTAGTCCCGGTCGCGGACGCATAGACCCTGCCGAGCTCCGGGATGGCGAGAACCCCGTGCACCTTGCTGATGTGCGGTATTCGCTTGACCACGCGCTGCGCCTGCGTATCGAACACGATTACTGAGCTATCGCCGAGATGCGCGATGAAGAGGCGGTGACGTCCCGGATCGAGGCTCTCATAGTCGAGGCGCGTCGTATTGCCCCCGAGAGGGACATCCGCAATCTGCTGCAGCGGTCCGACAGACGCCGGGTCCTGGTTGGTCGTCGCGGTTGCCGTGCCGATCGCGGTGAGGAGCAACGCCGCGAGAACGCACTGCGTGCTCCCAAATGAGGCTTGGGTACGCATTTTATTTCACCATCACCCAGGCAGGATGCAGCAGCGGAAAGGCGATCAGGCCGACTGCGGCAGTGACTGCGATCAGAAGCGGGTTGCTCACCTTCCAGCGGAAGAGAGCTGCCAGCGCCGTGATACCGATCAGAATCGTCAGCCAGTCTCCGATGGCGATGCGGCCGAGGAGCACGCTCGCTCCGAGAATGGTGCCTATCGCCGCAGCGTACGCGCCTCTTACGAACCCCTGTACGTTGCGGTTGCCGCGATGGCGCGCCAGGATCGGCGCCGCGATCAGCACCAGGAGGAACGATGGCAGGAAGATCCCGACGGTTGCCGCCAACGAGCCCCAAAATCCCCCCACAAGGTAACCGACGAACGTTGCGGTGATCACCACAGGGCCGGGGCTGATCATTCCCACGGCGACCGCGACCAGAAAATCGTGCTCACCAAGCCAGCCGTACTGCTGGACCACGCCCTGCTGCAGAAACGGAACGATGACGAGACCGCTTCCGAAGGTGAGGGCCCCGGCCTTGAAAAAGAACAGCAGGAGCTTGGTGACAGTCGAGGCAGTCGCAACCGGTGCAGTTGGCGCAACGGTCGCCAGCGGGACCGCAGCCATCAGCGTCGTCGCAGAGGACGGGCGGCGCGCGATAACGCCGTAATAGACAATCCCGATGATTCCCGCTCCTATGAAGAGAATGGCGACCTCGGCGTGCACGACCACAGTCACAAAGAAACACACCGCCGCGAGGGCCCACTGCAGCCAGTCCTCCATCCCGAGCTTGGCCAGCCGATAGCAGGAGTGAAGGATGAGCGCGATCACTGCGGGACTCACCCCGTAGAAGATGGCGGTGACCGGCTGCAGGCCGCCGAAGTACACGTAAAGAGCACCGATAGACGCGACGATCGCAAAGTTGGGAAGGATGAACGACCAGCCGCCTGCCCAGGCGCCCCAGAAGCCGCCCCGAAGGTACGACAGGTAGATGCCAACCTGGATCGCAAGGGGCCCGGGGAGCGATTGGCAGACCGCGATCGCTTCGCGCATCTGCTCTCTGCTCACCCAGCCGCGCTCGGTCACGAGCTCCTGCTCCATCTGGCCGACGAGCGCGACCGGCCCGCCAAAGCCGAGTAGTCCGAGCCGCAGGAAGTAGAGGACGATCTCGCGAAGGGGAGGGATCCCGGCCATGGATCAGGTCTGCGGACCAACCGTGCCGTTCGCCGGTCAGAGATCGGCACCAGGTATACAGAGCGCACCCCGGGATTCGGCGACCGCCAGTACCTCTGCCGCCGGCACATAGTGGATCTCGGCCGCCGCGTCGATGAACCTGCGGATGAGCCAGGGGCAGGCGAGACGGTCGATCTTGGGACGCTCGCGGGTGACCCACTTCATAGGAGCCTCCGAGCGACGGTCGAATGCTATGGGGTGGTTAATAATATGACCGGAACGTAGTATATGCAACGATAGTCTCTATGCGGGCTACGCCGGTGCGAGTCAAGCGCCGTGACAGGGATGGTCGCCGCTGTCGAGGCAGTCGCCGCTTTCGATTTGAACCGTCGCATGAGCGGTCGAATGGTGCTCGCGCAGAAGCTCGAGTATGCCTTGCAGAGCGGCTTGCTGATCGGCGCTGCGGCTGACTGTGGCGTGTAGCGTGACCACGGGCGCTTCGCCGGTCAGCGACCAAACATGCAGATGGTGAACGTCTTCCACGCCTGACACCTGAGCCAGGTCGCGCGCGAGGCCATCGGGGTCCAGCGCTGGCGGTGTGCCTTGCAGCAGGAGGTGTCCAGCCTCCTGCGTAAGCCGCCAACCGGAGCGCAGAATCAGCAGCGAGACCAGTAAAGAGAGAATGGGGTCCGCCACTCGCCACCCGAGCTCGAGGATCAGGAGGGCGGCGCCGGTGGCGGCCGCTGAGCCCAGCAGATCGCTGAAAATGTGAGCGCGAGCGCCACGCTCGTTGAGTGAGCTCGAGCCGCAGAGAGCGATGAAGGCTGCGAGATTGGCGGCACCGCCGATCAACGCGATGGCCAACATCAATGTGCCATTTACGGCAGGTGGTGCGGTCAGGCGCCGGAACGCCTCGACCATCACCCATACCGTCAGGGCGAGGAGCAGCAGGCCATTGGTGTAGGCGGCGAGCGTCTGGTATCGGCCTGAGCCGTAGGTATGCCGTGCATTCGCCGGACGCCGGCTGGCGCGAGCGGCAAGAATCGCGAGGATGAGTGAGCCGGAGTCCGCCACCATGTGGCCGGCTTCGGCGAGGAGCGCGATCGAATTGGCGAACCATCCGCCGAGAGCCTCGATGGCGGTGAACGTGAGCAGAATGCACAGCGCCAGCAGGAGGCGCCGCGCGTTCGCGCCGTGACCGTGGCCATGGCTGTGGCCATGGTGATGGCCGGCACCATGGTCATGAGAATGTGAATGATCATGCGCCATGACGGTCGCGATACCCCGCGAGCTCACTTGAATTGGCCATCGCCACTGCCTATCGTAAAAGCTCCAGTGGCTGGAGCTTCAAGCATGGGCAATGTCTCGATGCCAATCGGCAGGCTGGCCCGCAGCGTCGGCTGCAAGGTCCAGACGATCCGCTACTACGAGCAGATCGGACTGCTCCCGGCACCGACGCGTACCGCGGGCGATCAGCGCCGCTACGGAGAGGCGCACCGGCAGAAGCTGAGCTTCATCCGCCATGCGCGCGAGCTGGGGTTCCCCCTGCCGGCAATCCGGGAACTACTGGCCCTGTCGGATCAACGGGAGTCCGACTGTGCGGGCGCCGATCGGATCGCCCGACGGCAGCTCGAGGCCGTAGACCGCCGCATTGCGATGCTGGGGAGTCTGCGCTCTGAGCTCAAACGCATGCTGGCGCATCGCCACGGGAACCGCGTGCGCGACTGCCGTGTAATTGCGACATTGGCCGATCACGGCCTCTGCAGTCAGGACCACCACGGAGCCGCTGCAGACTCCTGATTCGAATGCAGCTATACTTCAGGGATGAGAACGATTCGCATTTACAGCGCCAGGGTCGGGCTTTTTCTCGCAGCGGGCGCCGTCGGACTTCTCTTGAGTGCTGCGGCAATAGGCCGGGATGCTGCGGCCACCGTGCCCCAGACATGGCAGATGCTCGACTACCTTGCGACCGATTACTCCGGTGCAGTCAAGGACGGAGCAGTAATCAGCACCTCGGAATACGCGGAAATGCGCGAGTTCTCGCGTACGGCGAGGGGCCGCATTCAGGCGCTGCCGCCGACCGGCGCATCTTCGGCCCTACTCGCCGGGGCAGACGCACTGATTGCGCAGATCGATGCCAAAGCGTCGCCCGCAGACGTGTCCCACAGCGCCCATGCGCTGGCAGATGCCTTACTGCGGGCCTATCCGATCGCGACCGGTCCGCAGCGTACGCCCGACCTCGTGCAAGGCGCTGCGCTCTATCAGCAACAGTGTGCGGCCTGCCACGGGCCTGCCGGCAGGGGCGACGGCCCCGTGGGTGCGCGCCTGTCACCCCCGCCAGTGGACTTCACTGACCAAGCACGGGCCGACCAGCGCAGCACCCTGTCTCTCTATGAGGTGATCACCCAAGGAGTGCAGGGCACGCCAATGGCGAGTTACGGCGAGACGCTTTCGGCTGCGAGCCGATGGGACCTCGCGTATTACGTGGGCACGCTCGCCTATCCGCAGGGGCACTCGGAAAATGCGGCGCGCCTCTGGCAGCGAGATACCACGGCCCTGGCCCGGATCACCAATCTGAATGACCTGTCACAGGCGCGGGTGATGCAGTTGGCGCCTGAGCTCGGATTGCAGGAGTCGCGCCTGATCGTCGGCTACCTGCGGGCTCACCCGAGTGCTCTGCAGCAGGCCCTGCGCGGCATTCCCCTGGCGCGAGCGCGCCTGCAGGCGAGTCTGGCAGCCTATCGCGCCGGTTCCGTGGCGGAATCGACCGGCATGGCCCTGTCTGCCTACCTCGACGGTATCGAGCCCATTGAGCCCCAACTCAACGCCCGGGATGGCGCACTCCGCATGCAGTTGGAAACCGCAATGGGCGCATATCGGACGGCACTCTCCCACCACGCGCCTCCCGCCAGTGTCGCTGCGCAGGCAACTCAGGTGAATTCGCTGTTGGATCAGGCGCAGGCGGTGACCTCGGAGGCCGGCGACGATCCTGCGGCAACCTTCCTCGGCGCGTTCACGATTCTGGTCCGCGAAGGGCTCGAGGCGCTGCTGGTGGTAGTGGCCTTGCTGGCCTTCCTGCGCAAGGCGGAACGCTTCGCGGCGCTCCGTTACGTGCATGCCGGCTGGAGCTCTGCACTCGTCGCGGGCGCCATTACGTGGGCGCTGGCACGCTACGCGATATCCATCAGCGGTGCCAACCGGGAACTGACCGAAGGATTCTCCTCCATATTCGCAGCCGCTGTACTGATCAGCGTCGGACTCTGGATGCACGGGAAGAGCATTGGCGGGCGCTGGCAGGCCTATCTGAAAGGCAAGATGACTTTCGCGGTGAATCAGCGCTCCGCCTGGTTTCTCTTCGGGCTCGCGTTCATTTCCGTTTATCGCGAGGTCTTCGAGACGATCCTGTTCTACGTGGCGCTGTGGAACCCCGGCGAGAGATCCTGGCTCCTGGCGGGGATAGGAGCGGGCGCAATAACTCTGGGCCTCATCGCATGGATTCTTCTGCGCACGAGCCGCCGCCTGCCGATCGGCAAGTTCTTCTCGGCGAGCTCGGTGCTGATCGCAGTGCTCGCGATCGTACTCACGGGCAAAGGCGTTTCGGCCCTTCAGGAGGCCGGCTGGATGCCCGTGACCGTTGCGCCGGTACCGCACATCGAGCTGCTGGGAGTGTATCCGACCTGGCAGTCCTCGCTGGCGCAGCTCGTCGTTCTGCTGGTAATCGTCTCCGGGTTCGCAGTCAACAGCCTGCGCGGTCGCAGCGCACCGCCAGCGGGTGTCCCTACCCGGTAGCTTTGCACAGGCATCGGCTGCCAGGGCATCGGGGCATCCGAAAGCCGGATCCCCGATGTGCCCCGGCGACGAGACCTCGTCAATGACTGGAGCCGGATGCCATCTGCCCGCTCTTTTTGCCCTTCTTGTTCATTTTCATGTGGTCCGACTTCATGTGCGCGGTGGTCGGCTTGCCGGACATGGCGTGGTGCTTCTTCGACGTCATGGCCTTGCCTGACATATGGCCATGACTCATCGAGGTCATCGCGCCGCTCGACATGTGATCGCTCGAGCTCATCGCTCCGGTCGATGCCGATTGCGCAAAGGCGTAGCCGCCGAGCAGAGTGCCGGCGAGGGCGGCGAGAGTGAGCGAGCGGAAGGTCTTGGTCATGGATGTCTCCAGAGTTGAGGTTCGAGGTAGGCCAGCCGTCTGCGCTAGATCCCTGCGTACCAGTCGTAGCCGTTATCTTCCCAGTACCCGCCGTGTCCTCCCGCAATTCTGCGGAAGTCGCTGACGAGCTGAATGTGCCGAATGTACTTGGCCTGTTTGTAGCCGAGCTGCTGCTCGACACGCAGCCGAAGAGGCGCGCCGTGCGGGACATCGAGCGGCTTGCCGTTCATGTCGTAGGCGATGAGCGTCTGCGGATGCATTGCATCCTCGAGAGCGATGCTTTCGTAATACTGGCCCGGGCTCTGCTCGCCGCCTTTCGAGGGCTCGCCATCGAGGTTGTCGGCGCAGTAGAACACCAGGAATCTGGCGCTCGGACGGACGCCTGCGGCATGCAGCAGTAGAGCCAGCGGGACACCGGTCCAACCGCCAATGGCGCTCCAGCCCTCGACGCAATCGTGACGAGTGATCTGGCTTCGCGAGGGGAGGCGGCGAAGCTCGGCGACGCTCAGCGTCAGCGGATGAGTGACCAGCCCGTCGATTCGCAGGCGCCAGTCCGCGAAGCGCTCGGCGACCTGGCGATCGTACCACTCGCCTCCTGGATTGAAGGTTCCGTTGGCCTTGAAGTGAGGCGAAATATCGGAAGGCTTGTACTCCTGCGCCATGGCGTTCCGCCGGAGCAGCAGGCGTTGAGTGGAGAGGGTCCATGCCTGGGCTGCGGCGAGCACACGCTGGAAGCTCGCGCTTTCGGTGAGCGCGTCGGCTTGAAAGATCTTGCTGCAGCTGCCGAGGAGGAGGCCGCCGCCCGCAAGCCCGCCGATGAGCGCCTGGCGACGCGTGATGATCGCCATGTCAGCTACGCTCCCGCGGAACGGTGTAGCGACCCGTGATCATCGATCGAACCTCGTTGATCACACCAGCGAGCGCGACTTCGGCAAGATGGACGGCGATGAAGAGCACGATCGAGAAGGCGAAGAGGAAGTGCAGGGTTCGCGCGGACTGGCGGCCACCCAGAGCCCATACCAGCCAGGGAGCGGCTGCATCGAGTCCCGGCGACATTGCCAGCCCCGTCACGACCATGCCGCAGACGAGCAGCAGGAGTCCGAGATACGCGAGCCGCTGCAGGACGTTGTAACGTTTGGCGGCCTCACCCCTCGGATGTCTGAGCAAAACGTGGTCGCGAATCGAGCTCGGAATGGCGCGCAGGTCGGCCGTCGTGGGCCAAAGATCGCGCTGGATGTGCCGGCTCAGGAGACTCCAGAGCAGATACACCACGCCGTTCACGACCAGGACCCAGGCGAAGAAGAAATGCCAATGGCGTGCATCCGCGAGGTCCGTATAGCTCGGCACGATGAGCCAGTCGGGCCAGGCGTGTAACGTGATGAAGGCATGGTCGAAATCGCTGCCCTTCTGACCCCAGTAAAGGCGCGGGTGGGCGTTGAGGATGTTGAGGCCGCTGCCCACCAGGATGAAGAGAGTCAGGGCGTTGATCCAGTGGGTCACGCGTACGGGCCACGCATGCCGGTGAATGACCTCGCGGCCGGGCTCGACATCTGCGGCGTGTCGCCTTCCTGCGAGTGCGCCCGCAGTGCGCTGCATCAGCATCGATCTGCCTCAATTTCTACGCGGGCCACGGCACGACCCACACTGCGAGCTATTTCGCAAAGGGATGCAGGGTGTTACAGGCCGCGCGGAGGAATTCGAGTTACCAGCGCAGCAATCGGGATCCCGCCAGTGCGCCGAGAGCGGTAGCGGCTGCCATGCCCAGCGTGTACCACGTGGCGACGAACGCGGCCGCCTGCTCGGGGCAATGCAGTCCGTACACGGTCGCCGCCAGAGCACCGGCCGCCAGTCCGGCGGCAGCGCCGGCCAGACCAGGCCGGGTCGGCGCCAGAGCACGCATGGCAACAACCTGGCAGGCGTAGATCGGCACTGCCAGCAGCAGAATGAGCGGCGAGCAGACCTTCCAGGTGTGGCCTAACCAAAGGTCGAGACGGTCGGCCGGTGCGGATACGAGGACCTGCCCTGTGCCCAGGGCGATCATCGCCAGGATGATGACGAGCGCCACCACCGGCGCCGCGCCTGGCCGCGCGCCCGGCATGGACAGGCGCTTGACGGTGATTGCGGCCGCCAGGGTGAGCAGTCCCGTATAACCTGCCTTCATCCAGAACCAGGGTTGCCGCGCCGCCTCCTCGAGTGGCTGGCAGCGCAGCCACAGCGCGACGAGCGCAAGAGTCACCGCACCCCCCACGGCCAGGGCCGTCAGGAGCTTGCGGGCCGCGACCCCCGGTGGCGTCACTCGGGTATCGCGTGCGAGCAACTCTATGAGGTCAGCCGTTCTCATCGTGCCAGGCTCGATTCAGCCATTTGAGGGTCCGGTGCAACATGACGCGCGCGGAGACTGCGGTCACGCCGCGCTTCTCAGCTGCTTCTTCGATGGAGAGGCCCTGAAGTTTCACATCTTCCAGGAGAGTTCGTTGCCGGTCGGGTAGCCGCTCGAGCAGCCGGTTGAGGTCCGTGTGCACCGCGCGCTCGGAGCTGTCGTCCGCCGCGAAAAGCACCCCGGCATCCTCGAGCGGAAGGTGTATCTGCCGTTTGCGGCGGCGCAGGTGATCGATGAGCTTGTAGCGGGCGATCGAGTAAGCCCAGGGAGTGAAGGGCAGTGCGCGGTCGTAGCTCTCACGCTTCAAATGCACCGCAAGGAGTGTCTCCTGCACCAGGTCTTCGACCTCGGAAGCTCCGGTCCCGATGCGGCGGGCGAAGTAGCTGCGCAAATATCCGCCGAGAGCGCTCAGGAGCTGCCGATGCGCATCGGCATTGCCCTCGAGGCTGCGGATCATCAGCGGCTGGAGGCGCGCTTCGGTGTCGACTTTCGGCTCCACTGTGCTCGGCTCTACGCCTTGGGCGAGCCGACACGCATTGTAGAGCGGCCGAGCAAGAAATGACAAAGCGGGCCTGGAGACCGACCCGTCCGCGGCGCCTGCGCCGCGCTGCTGTAACACTCACCCCTGCGGCGACGTACTGAGGCGGGTATGAAGACACTCCTCGAGCTTTGCACCCGCCCCATCGCTTCGCTGCGCCGAGACTGGTCGGCGCTGCCCCTGCGTCTCATCGTCGGGTATGGCTTCATGGAGCACGGCTTCGCAAAGCTCGCGCGTGGGCCCGAATCGTTCACGGCCATCCTGCATGCGCTGCACCTGCCGGCCGCCCCGCTCCTTGCCTGGGCGACGGTTCTCATCGAGCTCATCGGCGGTCTGGCGGTGTTGGTCGGCGCCTTCGTCCCGCTCGTCAGCGTGCCGATGGTCGTCGTCCTTCTCGTTGCGATAGTGACCGTCCACCTTCCCAACGGGTTCAGCTCCATCAAGCTCGAGTCAGTGACCCGAGCGGGCGCGCATTTCGGTCAGCCCGGCTACGAGACGGATCTTCTCTATCTCGCGTGCCTCGTCGCTCTCGTGCTCGGCGGCAATGGTCCCTTCGCACTCGATACGATCCTGCTCCGCCGCAGAGAGGGTAGCGATGCTCCCGCAAGGCGCTCGGCGAAGCCTTCTGGGGTGATATCCTTGGATTAACCCGCGCGCACAGCCCACATAGCTTCGCGATCGTAGATGCGCAGCGCAATGTCAGTCGGATTGCAGGACCAAGGCCTTCCAGTAAGCCCGAGCTCTTATATGAATAATCGTCTTTCAATGCTGATCGTCGCGGCTGCAGTTACCGCGGTGCTGACTGCCGTGCTTCTGGTCGACTTCGGTCACCACGGAGCGAGGGCGGCGGAGTTGCGGGCGTCCGTACCGCCGCCCGCCATCGATGAGCCGGTCGCCGCGAGATCAGGCTCGGAGACGGCGATCCTTTCCGGCGGATGTTTTTGGGGCATGCAGCTCGTCTTTCAGCACGTGAAGGGCGTCCACCAAGTGGTCTCAGGGTATACGGGGGGCGCGGCTCAGACCGCCACCTACGAGGAGGTGAGCACCGGAACTACCGGGCATGCGGAATCGGTCGAGATCGTCTTCGATCCGCATGTGGTCACCTACGGCACGCTGCTGCGAATCTATTTCTCGGTCGCGACCGACCCGACGGAGCTCGACTATCAGGGTCCGGATGAGGGGACGCA
>Ga0134128_10012306_pt1 | contig 10207 bp, 3 predicted proteins | sample KB31754_FD_96462 | JGI IMG/M metagenome (GOLD analysis project Ga0134128, IMG submission 96462) | Terrestrial soil microbial communities with excess Nitrogen fertilizer from Kellogg Biological Station, Michigan, USA - KB3-175-4 | ecosystem: Environmental > Terrestrial > Soil > Unclassified ...
GCCGCCATCGGTCGCGCCGACTCCGGTTGCGCCGCCGCCCGCGCCGGCGCCGGCTCGGAACGGCTCGCCGGCGCCCGCGCGTGGGAGCGCCGCCGGTCCGCCGCCTGCGCCGGCGCCGGCGAGTCCGCCCATCTACGACGCGCTCGTCAGCTATCTGCGCGGCGACGTCGATCGCGCCGTCGCGCTGCTGCAGCCGCTCGCGGCGGCCGACGGCGCGTTCGACGCCGCGGGTCGGGCCGCGGTCCACGGCTATCTGGGCGCGGCCTACGCGACGAGCGCGCTCGAAGCGCGCTCGTCGTCCGACCGCGATCGATGGCGGGAGAAGGCCGACGCCGAGTTCAGGCTGGCGGAGCGGGCGAAGCCCGGCTTCACGCTGTCGGCACGGGTCGTCTCGCCGGCGATCCAGGCGATGATCGACGCCGCGCGCCGCCGGTGACGCGCGGCGCGACGGCTACTGCTTGATCGGATCCACCACGACGGGCCCGCTGACGCGGGCCATGCACGCGAGGCGGTGCTCGCCGGGTTTCAGCGAGCAGAGATCCTCGAGCGTGCCTTTCTCGCCGTCGCTCATCGGACTCAGGAACTCGCCGCCGCTGATGACCTTCACGGGGTCCATGCCGCAGACGCCCTGGTGGCAGTCCGCGTCGAGCTTGATGTGCGCCGCTTCGGCCGCCTCGCAGATCGTCTTGCCCTTCGGGCACGGCGCGACCTTGCCGAGCTTCTGAAAGGTGACCGACGGCCCGGTCGCGGCAGCCGCCGCGGGCGCCGCCGGTGCGGCCGGTGCGGGCGCTGCCGCCGGCGCGGGCGCCGCGGGCGCCGCCGCCGCAGGGGCAGCGGCGGGACGCGGCAGGGGCATCTGCACGACGGGCGTTGCTGCCGCATGGGCGACGTCGCGGAGCGCGGCCGAGTCGAACTTGACGGTCGCCTGCGGCCGTGCGGCGACGCGTTCGTCCGTGAACTTCAGCTTCTGCTGGCCGAGCACGAGACAATCGCCGTGCTCGAGCAGCACCGGCCGATCGATCTGGATGAGCGTGCCGTTTGCGCTGCCGAGGTCCTTCACCGCCAGCGCGTCGCCTTTGCGGATGATCGCGAAATGCCGGCGTGACAGCGCCCCATCGGCCGGCGCCACGGTGATGTCCGGCGACTCGCGACCGACGATGGTCGATCCCTCCTTGAGCGGGTAGCGCTTCGCCGACTGACCGCTCGCCTCGTAGTGGATGAGCGACTGCGGGTCGTGGCGATCGCCGGCGACGAACCACTGCCGGCCGGCGTGGAGCAGCATGCCCGTCTCGAGCGGCAGCACGCGATCGGTGCCCGGCAGGAGATAGAGCCCGCGCGCGCCGCCTTCCGGCCGCGCGCGATAGCCGTCGAGCGCGGCGTCGATGACCGCGTGCCGATCCGACAGCGACGCATCGTCGGGGAACGCGACGTCGGCGCCGGCGCGGCCGATGCTCGTCGCGCCGCCGGGGTTGAGGCTGAACTCGTTGGCCTCGACGCCGGTCGGCAGGATGCTGACGAGAAGGTGATCGCCCTTGGGCGGGGCGGCGGCCGCACGCGGCACGGCGACGGTGGGCGCGACGGGCGCGGCGGCTGGGGCGCCGGCGACCGGCGCGGCCGCTTCGGGCGGAGCGGCGGCCGGTGCCGGTGCGTCGGCGAACTTAAGGTCGACGTGAATCTCCGACTTGCCCGCGAGTTTCTGCGCGATGACTTCGGCGAGAAACACGCCGTCGCGCATCGCGGCCTTCACGTTGCCGCGGCGCTTGACCTCGTTCCAGCCGGCCGGGTCGCTCTCGAAATTCGTGACTTCGAAATAGGCCGGGCTGAGAACGTCGCCGGCCAGGTAGACGTTGGGCTGGCGCGTCTCGAGCAGCGGCGTGACGATGATCCGCTTCTTGTTCTGCGGCCCGCCGGTCGCGAGCGGCGCGCCCACGCTGGCCAGCAGCTGCTCGGGAATGTCCTCGCCGATGCACGCCACGCAGAACGTCTTGTCGAACTCGAGGTGCGTGGTCTCCGCCGGCTGACCGGGCGCTTCCTTGCGCACCGTGCGAATCGCGAGCCGCGCCTGAGGGCCGTCGCCGACGACGGCGACGGGCTCGCTCGACGGCAGGTAGCGCACGTTGCCGTTGATGACGAACGCGTCGAAGAACACCTCGGCCAGCGCCTTCGACACCTTCGGCATCTTGTCGGCGCGATACGACCAGTAGACCGCGCAGGACTCGCTCGCGGCCGTCTTCGCGTTCGAGATCGCGATGACGGCTTCGGCGGCCGACGTGCCGCCGCCGATGACGAGCGCGGGCTGGCCGAGGTAGCCCTGCGCGTCCTTGAAACTGAAGGCCATTCCGCGGAGGTCACCGGCGATGTCGATGCGCCGCGGCACGCCCCGGCCCATCGCCAGAATGACGTGCTTCGTTTTGTACACCTGATCGGCCTTGGTGTTGTGGTTCCAGCATTTCGCGAGCCACAACGCGCCGTTCTTTTCCAGGCCGAGCATCTCGACGCCGACCTGCGCCGGGACGTTGTGCTGCCGGTAGAGGCCCTTCCACCGCGCGCACATCGCGTCCTTGTCGATCGGCTCGAACCAGAGTCCGCGCGTCAGCGGGCCGCCGTCCGGGAACTGCATGCGATCGCCGCCGCCGTAGTCGGGCAGGATCTCCTTGCCCTTCGCGTAGTCGCGGATGCGGCGCATCAGGTCGTCGTGGTCGATGACGAGCGCCGCCAGGCCGAGTTCCTTCGCGCGAAACGCCGCCGCCGTGCCGAACGGCCCGCCGCCGACGATCAGGACGTCGAGGACGTCGGGCAGCTTGACGGGCTGGTCGACGATGAACGTGCCGTCCGGAAGGGTTTCCCGAGCAGGAGAGTCTGCCATTTAGGTGATCACCAGCAGTGCGCGAATGAGCGAATGCGCGAATGGGCGAGTATACGGGTGAATCGGCGGATGGGTGAATGGCTGGGCGGATGAGCGAATGGCTGACCTGCGACGCCGGCGGACGATACGCTCATTCGCGAACTCACCGAGTCACCCAGCCATTCCACACAATCATTCACTCGGCCACCTACTCGCGCATTCGCCCACTCTCACATTCGCTAATTGCCGAATCGGCCCATCACGAGCCCCGAGGCGAGGCCGATCGACACGATCGATCCACTGAGCGCCGCCCAGAACGCGCCGAGGTAGTCCGTGAAGGTCCGGGGCGCCCCCGAAGGCGGTCCGGGCGGCGTGTCCTTGACGGTCCAGACCTGGCCGTTCCGCATGTAGAAGTTCTGCATCTCGGCCAGGTTGAACGGCCGCGCGCCGCGGCGGCCGAAGATCGCGACCTGGTTGCCGCTCTCGTCGACCGCGCGATCGCGCCGATAGCCTTCGGAGATCCCGACGACGGACCCGCCGGTGTCGGCGTGCGCGATGAGCTTCGGCGCGGGCCGCGGGCTGTATCCGGCGCTGCCGGGGACGGTGTCGGGCGTGATGAGCTGGACCACCTTGAAGCCCTGCTTGCCGTCGGCGACGTAGGCGAAGAGCGAGGTCGCGACCATGCCGACCTTGACGTCGCGCGCGTCGGTGATGGCGCCGCCGGCGTTGAACATCTGATCGACCTTCGGGTGCTCGGGGCGTTCGATGTCGACGATGACGAGGCCGTCGGCGCCGCCGCCAATGTAGGCGTACGTCCGCGAGAGGTAGAGGCCCTGGGCGTCCTTGAGCGGCACCGTCGCGCCGGAGAGGACCACCGGCTTCGTCGGGGCCGTGATGTCGACGACCTTCAGCCCCTCGGCGTCGGTGACGAACGCGTAGCGGAACTGCACCGCGACGTGGCGCGGCGACTTGAGGCCGTCGGTGATCTTCGTCACGAGGCTCGGCTGCATCGGGTTCGAGATGTCGACGATCGCGAGTCCGGTGAGCGTCGAGACGTACGCGTAGTTGCCGGCGACGGTGATGGCCGTGGCCTGCGTGAGGGCGCCGTTCGGGTTGAACGTCGCGCCGCGCCTGAGCCCGTTGTTCGTCGGCGACTGGTCGGTCAGCGTCGTGATGTCGACCGTGATCAGGCCTTCCTGGAAATCGGAGATGAAGGCGTAGCCGAAGAGCGGCGCGACGGGGTTCTCTTCGTTGATCGGCAGCTGCTGGCGCTTGGGATCGAGCGGCGCCGGCGACCCGATGGCGAAGCCCGTCGCCTGCTTCGTCGAGACGTGCATTCCCTGGTTCGAGAACGGCGCCGTGACGATGCGCTGGGCGAAGTCCTTGTTGCCGACGTTGGCGATGTCGTAGACGCGGAAGCCGTCCGAGCCGCCGGCCGAGAGCAGGTACTCGCCGTACATCTGCACCTGACTCGACTTGCCGCCGTGCTTGACCACGTCGGTGAGCACGCCGCCCCGGCGCTCGTGGGCCTCGTAGTTGGACGGATACGCGATCTGGTGCAGATGGCTGCCGTAGACGGCCTCGGGCTCGTCGCGCTCGGTGACCGCGACCGCGGCGACCCCGCCGTTGTCGAGCGCGGCGTACACGTACCGGCCGAGGAAGTTCACCTGGTTCGTGCCGAGCATCAGGATGCTGGCCATCCAGGCGTTGTTGTCGCCGTTGGCCGAGACGTGGCAGTCGGTGCACTGCTTGGTCTCTTTCGCGCGCACCGTGTGCGGCACGAACGTGTTGAAGGCGTTGCCGTTGTAGCCGGCCGACGAAATCGTCGGCACCTGGTTGATGATCCAGTCGCGCGTGCCGTTGCGCACGCTGAAGGTCACCGAGCTCGACGAGCGCACCGTCGTGACCTTGTGTCCCTGGACCGTGCCGTCGATGCCGAGCATGTACGCGTCGGTGCGCAGGACCTGCGGGTTATAGGACGCATACACCTGGCTCTCGTCGCCCTCGTTGTGCAGCATCGGCTTCTTGGTGTTGACGCTGGCCGCCAGGTGGCACCCGAAGCAGTTCGTCGTCCAGGAGGAGTGGCACGCGTAGCAGGTCATGCGCGTGTCGCCGTGCGCGAGGAGGTTGTCCGCGACCGCGCCGCTGCCCCAGGTCTTCCCGTCGATCTGAATCGTCTTCGCCAGCCGCGACTTCTCGTTGTAGACGGGCGAGCCCGGCGTGATCGTGTCGAGCACCTGCGGCACGTCCCACTGCTTGTCCTGCACGGTCATCGAGTGCTGGATGATGCGGCCGCCGCGCGCCTGGAACTGCGGGACGCCCCACGGCGTCGTGCGGCTCGCGGACGCGAGGTTGCGCTTCGTGCTCGCCGGCCCGGACCCGGTGAGCGTCGCCCGGGCGCTCACGGTGCCGTGACAATCCTCGCAGCCGATCTCGATCGCCGCGCGCCGGTCGCCGTACACCTTGCCGGTGCCGTGCGCGTCCTGCTCGAAGTGGCAGTCCACGCACTGCATGCCCTTTTCGAGATGGATGTCCTTGAGGTGGACCGCCTTGGCGAACAGATCCTTGTCGTCGAACGGAATCACGCCGCCGTTGGCGTCGAGGAAGTTGCCCTTGCGGTCGCGGTTGTAGACCTTCGTGAACATCCAGCCGTGGCCGTGATAGTCCGAGAACTGCGCGAGCTTGAACTGCGGATTGCTCTCGCTGATCGTCTCGAGGAACTTCTTGTCGGTCCACAGGCCGCGCGCCGCGGCTTCCTCCGGGTTGAACCGTCCCGCCTCGTCGAGCTCGGTCGGCGTCGGGTTGTGCTGCTGCTTCGGATAGAGATGCTCGCCGTCGGTCTCCTCGTCCCACCACATGTAGCCGAGGTAGCTGTTCACGAACCCGTTGCCGTTATGGACGTGACACGTGATGCACTGGCTCGACGGGATGGCGCGCGTGAACTCGTGCTTGATGGGGTGGCCCGACTCGTCCTTCGGGATCGTCGGGTCGTCGCTCGCCGTGTAGCCCTTGTTCCCGTATTTCGCGTACGGCCCGGAGTTGAAGGGATCGCGATCGTTCGCGTAGATGACGTGGCACGACGCGCACCCGCTGTTGCGGTAGTCGCCCGGCGCGTTGTTCGTGCCCATGAACGCCAGCACGGGGTCGTTCAGACGGATCTTCTGCGCGCCGAGCGCGACGGGATCGACCGACGCCTGCGTGCCGAAGCCGCGATTGGTGAGCGAGGTGTCGGGCTGGCCCGGCACGTCTTCGCGATTGGGGTTGCCGAGCTCGGACTTCGGGCCGCCGCCGCGCTCGAACGGACGGAAGAAGGCCGCCGCCGACTGCGTGATCTCGAAGCGGGGCAGCGGCAGCAGGAACGGCAGGATGCCGTGCAGGCGCGTGTCTTCGGCCGTCGGCGTCGGCACCGTCCGGATGATCTGCGGCTGACCGGGCGTGCCGAGCGACACCGACGTGTAGTTCTCCGCGAAGATCGCGTCCTTCACCGGCACCGATCCGTTGTTGTAGAGCGCGTTGCCGTAGACCTGCGCGCTGTTCATCATCGGACCGACCTGGACGTTGTGCACGATATCGGCGTGACAGCGGCCGCAGATCATCGGCGCGACGCGCATGTCGCTCGGGTTCTCGAAGCGAATCCAGTCCGCGTTCTCGTGATTGAGCAGCGTGTAGGTTTCCGCCGGGTTCGCGGACGACTTCCAGGCCGACGGGTTCGACGGCTTCGCCGTGTGCGCCGCCTCCTTCGTCGTCGCCGATCCGTTGCCGCCATGGCAGTCGGTGCACGAGAGGCCCTGACCGCCATTCGGATGCGGATCCTGCGCGCCCTTATGGCAGCTGACGCAGCCGGCGCTGCCGGCGGGCGCCGCCTGCGCTTGCCGCGCCGAAGCCGAGGACGTACTCGTGGCGGCGGAGGCGGGCGCCGAAGCCGACGATGTACTCCGCGCGGCGGAGGCGGGCGCCGACGCTCGAGGCCCGGACCAACCGGGCGGCGGGGCGGCCGGAGTCGCCGAGACGACGCCCAGGCTGACGATCCAGGCGGCAGTCACCGCGACGACCGCCAGCCCGAGACGAACGCGAGTGGAGTGAACGATTCCGCGAATCACGCCGGCCTCCTAGAACGCGATCTGAAACGTCGTGAAAAATGAATAGAGCAGGCTCGAGCTGCCGAGCGCGGTCGAGAACCCGCCCTGCGGCTTGAGCACGCCGAGGCCGCTCACGAGGAACAGGTTCTCGTTGAGGAACGGCCGCCACTTGAAGCCCGCGTTGGCGTCGATGCCGATCGTCGCGTCGGGGAACGTGGCCCGCGAGGTGAGCGCCTGCAGCGTCGCGACGTTGGCGAACCGCAGATACGACACGTTCGTCACGAGCTTGAGCTGCGGCATCAGGCGGAAGTCGAGGCCGCCGTTGACGAGGATCAGTCCCGGGTTGAGGAAATTCGATCGCTGGCTGAACTTGTCGCGCAGGTCCGGCAGCAGGCTGAACTTCTGGCTGATCAGAATCTTCTTCCCGGCGGCCACGGGGATGTTGATGCCCTGCTGCGTCCAGAAGCTGAATTGCCCGCCCGCGAGCTCGGGGTTGTCGGCGACCGAGTCGAAGCCGCCGGCCGTCGATCCGCTGCCGCTGTCGCCCGACGCATAGAAGAACGAGAACCGGTCGCGGCGGGCGTCGGCGTCGTGCGACAGCTCGATCGCCGCCATCCGCGCGTTAATCGTCAGGCTCGCCGGCCGGCCGAGCGCGACAGCCTGCGTGTTGGCGTTGTCGTGCCCGAAGACCTGGTAGAACGCGTGATCCACGCTGAGCGATCCCCAGTGGCCGTCGCCGTGGAACCCGACGTAGGTCGCCGTGAGATCGCCGGGCACGTTCGCGCGCGTGTCGCGGTTCTGCAGCACGTTCACCATGAACGTGTAGCCCGGCGTGGCGAAGTCCTGGATGTAGAAATTCCCCATGAACACCTTCTCGCCGGTGCCGGTCTGGATGTCATGGAGCTGCGACACGGAATCGCGCGCGCGCATCGAGAAGAAGGCGAAGTTGTACTGATCGGTGTTGCTGTGCGCGTTGCCGAAGAGCCGCACGCCGAGCTGGTTGTCGACGAACAGGAACCCGCGGAAATCGACGTTGAAGTTCTGCATGCCGCCGCGCACCGACATGAAGTCGAAATTCGGGCTGATGACCGCGAGCCGCGCCTCGCCGAACAGCTCCTCGAAGCTCAGCGTCGTCTTCTCGGCTGGATTCTTCTGGAGCCCGCTGAAGCTCAGGCTGCCGGGATTCTGGCGGTTGACGTTGAAGACGCCGGTCGCGCGGACCGCCCAGACCTTCGGGACGAAGACCGTGTCGCCGTTGAAGATCTCGGCGCCGAAGACGTGGTTCTCGTTGAAGACCATCTTCTTCTCGCCGCCGCTCGCCGTGCCGTCGGCCGTCTCGCCGGGATTGATCGTCGAGTTGAGCTGCAGGTTCAGGTTCAGGAACGTGTGGCCGCCGATCGGCCGGTCGGCTTTCAGCGTGTTCTGGTTGTACGGATCGAACGGGCCGCCGGTCGCGAACGTCGACTTCGGCTGTCCCTGGTAGCGCAGATACGGCGGGTACGTGAAGTCCCAGCGATCCGGATGCGCTTCCATGCCGACCGGCGCCGGCACGGGCGGGAGCTTGGGGTTCGCCCCCGCCGGCTGAGCGGCGGGTGTCGGCGGCGGCGCGGGCGGCGGGAGCGGCTGCAGGTGGACATCCACCGACCGGCGTTCACCGGCCGCGAGCGCGAACTGATCGCCCTGGAACGCCAGTGAATCGGGCCGCGCCGCGACCCTGACCTGATAGTTCCCGGCGCCAAGGTCCGGGAACGTGTACGCACCCGAAGCAGCCGACGTCGCGCGCTTGTCGCCGCCCGTCCCCGAGAGCGTCACGGTCACCCCGGAGAGCGGCTGGCCCTGCGGGCCGATGACCGTGCCGGAAATCGATCCGCGCTGCTGGCCCGGCGCGACGCGCGGCTGCAACGTGACGTTGACCGTGCTGCGATCGCCGGCGGCCACGGTGATCTTGTCCTGACTCCACGGCGCCCACTGGTTGTTGGGATCGTCCACGCGCAGCCGGTAGTCGCCCGGCGCCAGACCGCCGAACGTGAACGTGCCGTCCACGCCGCTCGTCTGCCGCCGGTCGATGCCGGCCGGCGTCGTGAGCACGACCGTGATGCCGGTCTGCGCCGCTCCCGCGGCGTCTTTCACGGTGCCCGTAATCGTCGCGCGCGTCTGGGCCTCGGCGGGGCGCGCGGCCCCGAGGACCGCGACGACCACGACGGTCAGCGCGACGACCAGCGATCCGAACGACTGCATCCGGCGGATGTGCGACATGGCGGGTACCGTGAGGGAAGGGCAGCCTCGAGTCATGACTTCACGGCGACGGTAAACACGAGGTCGCCGAACTTCACTTGATCGCCGACATTCAGCGCACGAGCGGTCGTGACCCGCGCGCCGTTGACGTACGTGCCATTGGCGCTCGCGTGGTCTTCGATCGTCAGTTGCCCGTTCTGCACCGTGATGGCCGCGTGATTGCGCGAGACCTGGCGATCGGCGATGTGAACGGCCACGCCGTCCTGGCGGCCGACGATGAGCGTGCCCTCAGGCAGCACGAACTCGCCCAGCGCGCCTCGTAAGCAGAAGACGGACACGCGCGGCGGCGTCACAGGCCCGGTCGGCGCTTCGGACGCCGGGGGCGGCGGCGCATCGGCAAACGCCGGCGGCAGATCGGCGCCCGCCCGGAAGAACGACGTGCCCGGTTGCGCCGACGCGGGCTTCGCCACGGGCGCCGGCGCGGGCGGACGTGGAGCGGCGGGCGGCTCGGCCGGCGGCGGCGCGGGCGGTGCGGCCGCGACGGGTGGCGGCACCGGCGCGCCGGGCGGTACGAAGTCCGGCGGCAGGTCGAGCCGATCCCGGCCGATGAATTCGGTCTTGCGCGCGGCGCCCGCCGGCGCGGCGGTCGTCGGCGCCGCCGTCGGCGGCGCGGCCGCGGGCGGCGCCGGCGCGCCCGGCGGCACGAAGTCGGGCGGCAGGTCGAGACGATCGCGGCCGATGAACTCGGTCTTCCGGGCCGGCGCCGCGGCGGTGGGCGCGGCGGGCCCCTGCGGTACTTCGCCGCCCGTGGCACGATCACCCGGCAGGCCGCCGGTCGTGCGCCGGACTTCTTCGATCACGCGCGCACGCTCGGCTTCGACGGCGGCCAGCTCCTCGGGCGACCAGACCAGCCGCGTCTTCCATTCCTGACTGAAGGCCGGCTGCGCCGGGGCGGCCGCCGCGCCCGCATCGGCCGCCGGCGGCGCCGCGGCCGGCGGCGCGCCGCTCTGCCCGGTGATTCGCACGCGGAACGACCGCACGCCGGCGA
>Ga0134128_10012307_pt1 | contig 10206 bp, 12 predicted proteins | sample KB31754_FD_96462 | JGI IMG/M metagenome (GOLD analysis project Ga0134128, IMG submission 96462) | Terrestrial soil microbial communities with excess Nitrogen fertilizer from Kellogg Biological Station, Michigan, USA - KB3-175-4 | ecosystem: Environmental > Terrestrial > Soil > Unclassified ...
AGGCGTTGGTGCGCGCCTGCCAGCGCGATACCCCCGAAGTCATCTCCTGGGCCTCGTCGATCGCCACGATCAAATTGTCGGCCAGCCATTCATTGTACTGCGATTGCATGCCCTTGCCGGTCAGCATGTCGAAACTGACAGTCTTTACGTACTTCTCGCCGAACTTGGCAGTGATCAAGGCGACCAGCGAGCCACGGCCGGTGCCATAAGAATTGTTGGCGACCATCATTACCGCCGGCCCTGGCACCTCCGGGTGCTGCAGCTTGTAGGACAACCACTGGCCGAAATAGGCGCGCTCCATTTCGTCGGGGATGAGGCGCGTCAGGAACTCCCGCCCGACTGTGGCATCACCGCCGTTGACGTGCACCGGCGGCGCGTAAAGGTTGAGATGCTTATGGCCATCCTCGCCGGTGAAGACCGGGCGCGGCATGTCCGGGCGCATGACGGCGGTGAGAACGCTCTGGCGCCGCCCGTGCTGGTGCCAGAGTTGCCAAAGCTCGGTGCGTTTCTCGCCGCCGCGGGGCCCTTGCTCAACGGAGAAGTGCGGCGCCAGCGAATCGCGCAACGATTGCATGGGGCGCATCATTAGGTCGTGGTGCAGGTCCGCGACCTGCGAATCGTTTTCGATGTAGATGTAGCGCTCGAGCGCGATGGCGAGCTTGTCGTCGAGTGCCAGGCTTTCGTAAAGCTCGAGGTCGGTCGGCGGCGGTTCGGCTACCTCCGGAAATCGCTCGGCCAGCAGCGCCCCGAGTTTTTCCATGGCGCCGGCCGTATCACTCTCGGCCGGGAAGTGGCTGGTGTAAGTGCCGTGGTCGGAAATGCACACGTCACCATTGACGAGGCTAACCATGCCCGCCCACGAGCCGGAGGTCGGGCGGAAGGTGTCGACCGTGCAGCGCCAAGTATCGTCGGGATTGACGGCCAGCGCTTCGGCCAACTCCGCCACGGTCATGTCGCCCTGGTCCTTGACGTTGAAGACCATCTCGGGCGTCAGGTCGTAGACGTGCGTGTAGCCGCCATCGGTACCGCCGGCAGCGCTGGCGCGCTTCAGCCCGGCGTTCTCGAAGAAGGCGATGGCGTAGTCCTTCAGGCGCTCGACCTGTTCGAGCGAGATCTCCGGCAAGTCCATGTACTGGTGGTCGAGCGGACTTTCGAACCACCAGGTGTATGCTGTATCGGCATCACGCTGGCCGAACGCCGCGAACTGACAGCCCGCACCAAGAATCTCTACGGCATAACCCGGATCATCCTCGGTCATATCGGGCGTTTTGAAATGCCCGGTCGTGCGCTTGCCGATCTTATCGGTGGTGCGGTAGAGCCAGAGTTCTCTGGGCGGTCGGCCGACGCGCACGAAGTCGGATGGCGCTATGACGCCTTGGTTGACCGCTTCATCGAGCAGGCCGTTCAATAGTTCGGCGTCATCAATATCCCAATCCAGCCCGATGACGTCCCCGCACCGGATGCCTGTGTCGAGGAAGGCGTGACTGCGTGCCCACTGTCTCGACTGGATGATCTCGGGCGTGACCTTGAGCGTGCTCCACTCCTTGATGAGGCACATCTTGGATTTGTTGGCGAGGGGCGTGAAACCGTTCTCGTAGAGCCGCAGGCGTAAAGCCGTCCGATCGGCGCGCGGGTCGAGCGTCATTCTTGATCAGGGTTCTGAGCGAGATAGATGCCATCGCGGAAATGCATCGTGCACGCCTGCGATATGCGCAAGGCCCCGAGGCGTGTCCAGCAACGGACGAAAGCCGCTTCCCATTCCCGCCCGGCGTCATCGGGTGCATTAGGGTGCCGAAACATTGCGCGCCAGTGGAATAACCCGACGCGCTTCACATAGAATTCACGGTCGTACCTTATCGGCATGGTTGGCTCCCCGGTTCCTTTCGCGCGCCGTTGAAGCAGGCGCGTCGCTCAGTCTAGGCTTGCTTGGTATAATACCAGCTGGTCGAAATCTCGGCGGCCAGCGGTAGGCCTTCGGTCCAGTCATAGCCGGTCACCATAGCGTCATGCAGGCGGTCCGCAAAGGCCCCAGCCCTAGCGGTATCGACTTCACCACCCACTTCGTCATGTGTGTGGAGGACGATCTCGGCTTCGGTTTCCTCGGCTTCGAGGCGCACCAAGGTCTGGCGCAGAATCGACGCCGCCGTGGCCTGCGTTCCGTTCTCGACCTGCAGGCCGTTCCATAGCGAGCGGTAGCCCATGCCGTTGAGATAGACGATGGTGTCGACCATCTTGCCGAACTTCTCGGTCTTCTTGATTTTGGCCTTCGGGTAGACGATCGGCCGGCCGTCCGGCAGGAAGCACACCAACGTGCCGCCCATCAGGTCCGGCGCGAACTGGTAGCGCAGCTTGCCCGCGCGCTGCATCGACATCGGTGAGCGGATGGCGGCAAAGGCGGCTGTCTCACATTGATCGCCAAAGCGGCGCGCCCAGCGGTTACGGTCGCGCCAGCCGTCGACGATAGCTTTGGCTTCCTCGTTGGTCAGGCGCATGCCGTAACCGCGCGCCATGGCCTTCAAGGCGCCGACCGAGCCAAGGAAGCCTAGGGCGAGCACGGCGACCTTACCCGCTTGGCGCATGGCCTTGGCTTCCGGATCGCCATTCTTGTAGCGCTCCCACAGGATGTCGGCGGGAATGTTGAAGATGGCCGCGGCGTTGTAGATGTAGATGTCCGGCAGGTCCGGATCGGCGTCGCTGGCGCGGAACACGTCAAGCACTGCGCGCTCGGCATCGCGGCTGTCGGCCAGCCATGGGTTCACCCGCGCTTCGATGGCCGACCAGTCGCCCCACACCAAGAGCTTGCCTTCGGTGGCGATGAAAGTCGGACGAATCAGCTTGGCGAGCACCGACGACACCGGTCCGATCTCGCGCAGCTTCTCGATCGGCAGACCGGCGGCGACCATGTCGAGCACGTCGAGCTCGTTATCGAGAAAGGCACGCGGCAGGTTGTGAACCTGCACTCCCCGGGATGAGAAGCGCCCTGTCTGCCCGGCGCCGTTGAAGACGTACGACCCGCCCAACCGGCCGTCGACATTCTGGTCGAGGATCTTTTGGAACTTCAGCGCCGAGGACGACCGGCCGAACTGCAGCACTTCGATCAGGTCGATGACTTCATCGGCCGGTGGCGCGTCGCTGACCTGAATTTCTTCTAGCAGGCGTGACATGATGTTCTTATCGCCGGTGAGGTTGGTGACGTATCCCTCGTCATCGCGCTTCTTGACCATCAGTTCGGCGAGGTCGTTGGGCAACCGGTCGTAAACCCAGTTGTTAATCTGCGCCGTAAAGGTCGGCCCGGCGATAGCGCCGTCGGTGATCTCTTTGATCTGCTCGACGACGTAGGCAGCTTCTTCCTCGTGGTACTGCGACGCACCCTTGCAGACGTCGAGATCGGCCAGCATGCCGCGGTCATTGATGCGTTCCGACACCCAGTACTCGGCCCACTCGGCAGCATCCAAAGGCCGTGTCGTCTTCCACACGGCACGCATCAGCTCGGTGTCCTGCACCGAGTAGTCGAGGTAGAGCGCCCAGTCCTCGATCGCCTGCTTGACGGCGGCAGCGCGGTTCGGCGCGGCGTCGATCAGCCCGCGCGCGCCAGGCAGTGGCTCCTGCCGACGCGCGAAGCGCTGCATGATCGCCTTGCCCCCAATGGTTTTGTGACCCAAGCCCAGCATCCTTCCCGCCCATTCAAGCGTGCCTGGAAGGTTGCTGGCCTGACTTTGCGCCATATTATCAAGGACTTGTTCTATGCGTAGCTCCGGAAAGCCGTAGTCCGGCGTTGCGATCTGCTGCCAGACATTTCTGTCGAACGAAGCGTTGTGGGCGACTATGTAGCCGTCTGGCCTAGCCAGGTGCACACCGAGCATGACGGGCGGTGGCCCGTAATCCGCCATGCGCCCCTCGACATAGGCCCATATTTCCGGCGCCAGCTCGTCGCTCAGGTCCGGACACCAGAGTTTCACCGGCGCGTCGTCGATCGCCCAGCTCAGCAGCAAGGGCCTCGTGCTGGGATCGAGCACGTAGCGCAGCGTACCGGTGACCGGCAGGTCGGAGAGACTTTGCGTCTCCCAGTCCATAAAACACAGCGACGCCATCAGGCCACCTCGGCTGGTTGGTCGAGACCGAGCCGCTTGGCGGCGATATCGAAGTATGCCGGGCTCAGTTCGATGCCGATGCAATTGCGGTTGGTACGCTGGCAAACAAGCCCGGTCGTCCCCGCGCCAAAAAACGGGTCGAGCACCGTGCCGCCTTCCGGACAGCCGGCGAGAATGCACGGCTCGATCAGGTCAGGCGTAAAGGTCGCGAAATGCGCTTCCTTGAACGGCTTGGTCGTCACCGTCCAGACAGAGCGGCGGTTGCGCGTTTCACGCGCACCGATCTCGTGCAGATTGGCGGCGGTACGATGCTGCTCGCCTTCGGCTACCGCGTACTCCCGGCCGCCCTTGGTCGGCTTCTTGTTGCCCGGCGCGCGGTTGGTCGCCGGCTCCTGCATCGACTCCCAGTCGAAATAGTACGTCGGGCTCTTGCTTAACAGGAAGATGTATTCGTGCGCCTTGGTGCAGCGGTCGCGAACGCTCTCGGGCATTGGATTCGGCTTGTGCCAGATAATGTCTTGGCGCAAGTACCAGCCGTCCGCCTGCAAGGCGAAAGCGACGCGCCATGGGATGCCGATCAGGTCTTTCTGTTTCAGGCCGGCCGGCGCCGGAACCCATGCACGGCCGACTGCGCCACCTTGGCGTGCGGTCTCATGCAACCCGGCGGGTAAGGACGACCCGCGCGGGATGCGCGATTCGCCGGCGCCCTTAGTTACTGCCGCAGTGCGGGCTGTCTGGCCTACGCCGGTGTCGTCACCTTTGCCGCGGCCCGAACCCGCGTAGCTATCCCCGATGTTCAGCCACAATGTGCCGTCATCGCGCAACACACGGCGCGCTTCGTGCAGTACGCCGACCAGCGCCTCAACGAACTCAACCGGAGTCGGCTCCAAACCCATCTGGCCATCAACGCCGTAGTCACGCAGGCCGAAGTAGGGCGGCGACGTCACGATGCAGTTGACCGACTGGTCGGGCAATTCGCGCAGCACGTCGCGGCAATCACCTTCGATCATCTCGACAGACATGGCTTCGGTTCCCTCCAGAGACAGAAAGACCGGCGGCGCGAAGACCGCCGGTCCAAGGCTTCAGGGCGAAAGGCTAGTCGCCGTTGGGCTCGTCAGGCTCTTCGTCGGACGGGAGCATGCCGAGCGCCGCCGAGTAGGTGTCGACCAGCGCGTCCTGCTCTTCGCGTTCGGCCGCGTCCATCTTGCGGCGCCGGATGATGATCCGCATGATCTTCGGATCAAAGCCGGTGCCCTTGGCTTCGGCGAAAACCTCCTTGATATCGTCGGCGATCGCCTGCTTTTCTTCGGCAAGATTTTCGATACGGTCGATGAACGACTTGAGGTTGCCGGCGGAATTCCCGCCGACCTTCTCATGGTACGTGCCGGTCATGACGACACCGCTTTCCGCCAAGCCGGTTCGATCACGGCGACAGCAGCATCCGAGTAACCGCCGTCCCGGTGTCGTTCGAACGACTGATCTTCTTTGGCCGAAGACCAATACTGCTTGATCTCGGTCGCTGACGGATTTGAAGCCAGAAAACGTTCGGCATTACGCCGTCCGCGTTCCGCTTCATCGCGCTTCTTGAACCACCCGAACATGACGGCTTACCGGCGCACGCGACGACGAGGCGTCGCCGCTTCGGCCTGCTGCGCAGCGGCAGCATATTCACGCTCCAAGGCCGCTTCCTCGTCAGTCTGTTCGGCCTTCGGCGGATCGCCGACGACCGTGCGTTCGACGACAGGCGCGGCAGCTGGGCGCGTACGCCGACGACCCTCCGGCTCGGGCTCCGGCTCAGGAGCCGCTTCGGCGGGAGCGGTATCGTCGATCTTGCGCCACTCGGTGATCTCGAACACTGGGTTGTGGATCCAGCCGTACTGCTTGTGCTTGTATTTGTCGAAGGTGAGCTTGCCGACGGCGACCACGTCATCGCCCTTCTGCACTTGGTCCAGCAGGGCGTTAGTCAGGACACCGAACATTTTCATGGCGCCGGTCGAGGACTGCTTGTACTCGACCTGCGTGCCGATGTCCTCGCCGCTGACGCAGGCGAATTCGACCGAGCGCTGCGCCTGATAGACCAGCTGGTAGGTGTTGCCCTTCTTGTCGGGCGTCGACATCGGCAACTTCGGCAGAGAATCGACGGTCGGCAGCGGCCGGCCGATCGGCACCATGATCTCCTGGATCGGGGCGCCACCGGCGTTGGTGTCCCATGCCACCCAGCCGTGCTTCAGCGATAGCGGGTTAGCGGCCCATAGGCTGTCTTCCTCGACGACGGTTTCTTCTTGGCCAAACAGCCAATCGCCGTTGTTCTTATCCATCTTCAGGAAGGCGTTGCCGCCGGCGATGGACGGCATCGACATGGCGGCGTTGTTGAGGGACTTGGCGAGGTCTTCGCGGCTGATCAAGCCGGTGCCCAGCGGGCGGGATACGAGATCGTTCATTTCATGTTTCTCTTAGGTTTGGTTTCAGGTTTGCTTAGCGAGCCGAAAGTCTCTCGGCCAGGAGCTGCAGCGCTTGCGGAGCCATGGCGACGGCCTGTCGCTTGTCGCTTTCGGGCGCCAGAGTCGTGCCCGACGACACCTTGTCGACGAGCGCGGCAGGCAATTCAGCAGGCAAACGATTCCGCTTCAATGCCTCTTCCGCTTGTGCAGGGCTGATAAGCTTCTTGACATGCCGGTCGGCGGCAGGCAGCCCGATGCGTGCAAAGTATTTGATGGTCTTCTCGTCATCGACCCACTTGCGTATGGCGCGCTTCGGCACGAGCTTCCAGCCCTTGATGGGCATGCCCTTTTCCATCTGGTCGTGCGCCAGTTCCTTGATGAAGTTGCCGAGTTCGATGAGCATGTCAGCCTGCGGCAGCCATTCCTCCAGGTGCTCGCGCATGGCGTCGCGGCCGAGCAGCTTGGCGTCGGCGGCGAGGTTCTGGTAGAGCGGACAGCCGGATTTAGCGGAGCAGAACTTGCAGTAGGGACCCATCTTCAGCGGCGCGTCGGGCTGCATGGCCGTCTCGACCGCCATGCGCAGCTCGACACCAAAGGCCTCGAGTTGCTTGGTGGTGGTCATCCAGCGTGTGAAGCGCTCGCCGTCATTGACGCGCGGCTGGGCAATGAACACCTCGACCGGCTTGTCGTCGGCAAAGAACTTCGCCGTTGCCGGCGTGTGCATGGCCGCCAGGGCGTAATATTTCAATTGGGGGTTGTCCTCGGCGTCCACCGCAACACCGCGCCCGAACTTGAAATCGTACACGATTGTACGGTCTTTGCTGGTACCCACCAGATCAGTGGTACCGAACGCGTTGTCGATACCCGGAAACACCACTCGCTGTTCGGAAAAGAAATCGATACCGCCGAGGCTTTTGTCGAGATCGTCCCAGTGGTCGAGGACAGGTCGGACGGCTTCATTGAACATCTCCTCATCGATCTGGTAGCCGTTGAAGGTCAGGCCGATCACGTCGGTGTCGGTCTTGGCGATGCCCGACATAATCATGTCCATCGCCATATGAAGGGCTGTACCTTCCGCGGCGAACTCGCTCTCGATGTTCGGGTACTGCGCGCACAGTTGCACGGAACCTGGGCACTGCAACACACGGCCGGCAGAAGATCCGCCGACGACAGTGCTGTGGGCGCGAGCGGTGTGGTCGGCAACGGCGATCTGGTTGGTCATTCTGGAACCACCTTGTTGTCTTTGAAGGAACCGAACGGCCCGTCGTAATCCGGCGACGGTCTTGGTGCCCGATAGCCGAGATGCACGCTGTCTATCACTTGGCGCATCAGATCCGGCGACGCCTCGGCAACGTTTAGCAGTTCAACGATGCGCTCGGCGACGTCCGGATCGGCGCACACGGCAATCGGCTCCTGCCGGGCGCGCCGATCGTAGACGCTCAGCGACCGGCGCCCACCGTGATGGTTATCGGGCACGTTCTCGTCGCGCCAATGGTAGCGATTCATCACGGCGCCTCCGCGTGGTCGACCAGCGGCGCAACTTCGGGGTTCCGGGTAGCGCTGCGCTCGGCGTAATGCCAGTCCGGCCGCAGCTCGTGGTTGATCGAGTTGCCGACCAGATTGAACGGGTGCTCGGAGACCGAGAGCTTGACGAACGAACGCATGCCGGGCGCGACGAAATCACCGACACGATGCAATACCGTCTGGTCGAGTCGCAGCAGGCTCTTGACCGGGTACGTCCGGTTGTGGCCGCTCTCGCCGAGGGCGTCCATTTCGATCAGCGCCTGCTTGTGCTCCTGGGTGATGCCGACCAACTCAGGCGGTTCCCAGAACACCGTCGGCTCCCTGTCGTACCAGATGTAGTTCAGGTCGGTCGTCATGAAGCCGTCGCAGTGCCAGCCGCGGCGCTGCGCCGGGTTCTCGTGCGTCACCCACAGCGTCTTGGCGGTGAGGTAGACATACCGGTCGAACCAGACTTGGCTGTCGCAGTCTTCCCAGCAGGCCTCGATAATCGGCGAGAACTGCTGCAGGTTCGGTGGCACGATGAGTTGGCTGGCACTACGGTCCTTGATCGGAGCGTAGAGCCAGAACATCATCTCGGTCGGCGAGAGGTTGACCAAGCCCAAGCTGGTTGGCGGTCTGCCGTAGATGCGGGGCGCGCTCACTTCTTCCCGAGCCCTATCTTGTGCGCTAGCGCCGAACGCTGCGCGCTGTAGGACGCGGCTGTGAGTGGGTAATCGTGCGGTAGGCCCCACTTGGTCCGATAGGCCTCGGGCGTCAGGCCGCGCACGCTCAGGTGACGTTTCAGGCTCTTATAGCTCTTGCCGTCCTCGAAGCTGATCAGGGCGTCGGGGGTGATCGAGTTCTTGACCTGCGCTGCCGTGCGCTTGAGATGCGGGTCAACGACTGGTTCGGCTGCCGCCCCGCTGCCGGTCGCAGCGACGGCGCGGTAGATCGTACCGATCAGCGCCGGGATGTTGGCGGCAGGAATGCCGACGCCGTGCACCTGGATAAGCGTGCGGACAAGGCTCTCGGTGATAGGCAGGTAGGAATCGTGGTCGGTCATCTCGGGTTCCTTCGGGATTTCGGGCGCCGCGCGGGCGCCTCATCGGTTCCGCTGTCGGGCACCTTGCCCGTCAGGTCGGCTGATTCGCTGGCCTCGTATTCGGTCAGCAGGGCTCCAACGATCGCGGCCCGGCTACACCGGTAGCGCAGGCACGCCGCGTCGAGGATGTCGAACTCACGCTCGTAGAGGTAGATGTGCACCTCGCGCTTGTCGCCGCGGTCGAGGCTCTTGAGGGTCATTTGAGCAACTTCGCAATGCCGAACATCAGGAGCGCGAACAGGATGATCGCCCCGATGATGCCGAGGCTGATCCAGATCGGTGAGAGCACCCACCACCAACTCCAGTCGATGACGTGGGTCAACTTAAGCGTGATGAAGACGATGGTCAGCAGGCCGGTAAAGCCTATGCCGCTACTCGACGCGGTGTTGTTCGACGAACTCATTCCGGTGTTCCTTTCGGTTCGATTTCGGTAGCGTATAGCGCGGATGCATGCTAATAGCAATACAAGAAATTGGACGTTTGAAAGGACCGCTATCGTGAAACACCTAGGAAACATCACCGTCACCGAAGCCAACGCGCTGGATTTCCCGGCCGTCAGCGAAATCTACGGGCATCTGACCATTAGTTCCGGCGCGCACCTGGTCGCCCCCGACCTCGTCGCCGTGCGCGGCTGGGTGACCTTGCAGCCCGGCGCAAAGCTGACCGTGCCGGTGCTCGGGTCGATTAACGGTTGGCTTACCCTGCTATCACGTTCGCTGTTCACCGCGCCGCATCTCACCGAGGTGACGGCCGACATGGTGTTCGACGACAACGACCTCATGCTGCCAGAGCTGCTGACGGCCGGCTCGCTGTTCGTCAAGCGTGGCATCAACAACCTGCGCAACCTGTCGGCGCTGACCGGCAATCTGACGCTCGGTATCGAGGCGCGCTTGGAAGTGCCGCGGCTCACCAGCGTCGGCAAGTCGATCACCCTGAAGACTGGCGCTAAGCTCACCGCCCCCGAGCTGGCTCATATCGGCGGCTATTACGACGCCGAGCCGACGGCGACGCTCGTGGCGCCGAAATTCTCATGACCAAGCGTGAACTCGAGAGCGCCCTGGAGAACCGC
>Ga0134128_10012310_pt1 | contig 10205 bp, 6 predicted proteins | sample KB31754_FD_96462 | JGI IMG/M metagenome (GOLD analysis project Ga0134128, IMG submission 96462) | Terrestrial soil microbial communities with excess Nitrogen fertilizer from Kellogg Biological Station, Michigan, USA - KB3-175-4 | ecosystem: Environmental > Terrestrial > Soil > Unclassified ...
GCGCAACTGCGCCTTGTCGCCGGCGACCACGAACACCACGCTGCGGCCGTCGCGCTGCGCGATCGCCTTGGCCGGCACCAGCACGCCCTTCGGCGCCTGCGCCGTGTCCGTCGATTTCTGTTCGAGGAAGGACACCCGCACGCCCATGTCGGGCACGATGCGCGCATCCTTCTGCCCCAGCGCCACGCGCACCTTCACCGTGGCCTTGCCGCGGTCGGCGGCGGGCACGATGGCGATCACGTGGGCGGGGATCTTCCAGTCCGGGTAGGCGTCCAGCACCGCCTCGGCGGGCATCTCCGGCTTGACGCGGCCGATGTAGGCCTCGTTGACGTCCACGTCCACTTCCAGCGAATCCATGTCGACGATCGTGCCGATGCCGGTGCGGGTGAAGCCGCCGCCGGCGGAGAACGGCGAGACGATCTCGCCCACCTGGGCGTCCTTGGTGGTGATCACGCCGTCGAACGGCGCGCGGATCACGCAGTAGTCGAAATTGACCTGCGCCTCGACCACCTGCGCATCGGCCGCGGCCACCTGTTTCTGCTGCGACACCAGCTGCGCGCGCGTGCTGTCGACCAGGGTTCGCGCCTGTTCGGCCGTCTGTTTCGGCACCAGCCCCTGCGCGGCCAGCGACTGCTGGCGCGTCGCGTCGCGCTCGTTCTGCGCCAGCTGCGCCTGGTATTGCGCCACCAGTGCGTGCGCCGCGGCGGCCTGCGCCTTCGCCGCGTCCAGCGCGGCCTTGTAGGCGCTGTCGTCCAGCCGGGCCAGCACCTGGCCCTTCTTCACGCGGTCGCCTTCCTCGATCAGCACCGCGGTGAGCGTCCCGGTGATTTGCGCCGACACCGTGGCCTGCCGCCGTGCGGTGACGTAGCCGGTGGCCTGCAGCACCGCGCCGGCGCCGGGATCGCTGGCCGGCGATACCGCGCTGGCGGTCTGCACCGCGATCGCGCGATGGCTCGCCGCCCACCACGCGGCGCCGCCGACCAGTGCCAGCAGCAGCACGACGGCAAGCACGATCCACGGCCACCGCGCCGGCCCACCGCGGTGGTCGTCGCGCTGGTGCTTCTCGATGCGCAATTCCTTCAGCAACTCGGCCTGGCTCACCGTCATCCCCGTGACTCCGTGATGCGCAATACCGTAGCGGCGACCGGGCCCTCGAGGCCACGGGCGCTTATCAGCCATCGACAATGACAGATGTCATCCCACGCGCGCAATTGACGGGAATGGCTCTGTCCGTGCCGCCAGGATTGGCCTTGCCGCCTTGTCGAGCAGGGCCATGGACGGGCAACACGGCTGCGCTCGACGGGCTCAACCGCCATTGGGCTTCGCGCGGATCCGGTCGTGGATCACCCCGGATTCGACCACTCTCATCGCCATCACACGCATTTCCTGTCCCCGTGCCGGAGCCGGTCAGCCCGGCCCTTGTGGGAATGACGAACAGGGACTTCGAAAATCGACAGGGCCCCGCGCACCTTCAACGGCCGGCAGAAGCGGGCCAGCCGCCCTGGTTCATACCTGGCAGGATGTTCGGCGCTTGTCGGAACGGAATCCGCGACGGGCTTGGCCACGCACAGGTATTGAACAGGCCCCGGGGAGTCGGCACGCTGATATGCGCGCCACCTGCCATGCCCACGGAGCCGCCTCATGTCGAATCGCCCGTTAGCCGCCTTGCTCGCCGCCACCCTCGGACTCGCATCCCCCGCGCCGCCGGTGCTGGCGGCTGACGCGCCGCCCGCCACGCACTGCAGTGCGCCCGTCTACCGGGACTTCGACTTCTGGCTGGGCGACTGGGACACCTATCGCGTGGACCAGACGGGCAAGGTGCCGGCCGGCGCGGCGTCGGTGGCGCGCAACCAGGTCACGGCCATCCTCGGCGGCTGCGTGCTGCACGAGGTGTACCGGCGCGCGGATGGTTACACCGGCGAAAGCTTCACCATCTACGACGCCACGCGCCACGTATGGCACCAGAGCTGGGTGACCAACGAAGGCGAGCTGCTGGTGGCCGAGGGGAACCGGCAAGGCAAGTCCATCGTGCTGACCGGCGCCAGCCGCGACGCGCAAGGTGCCCAGTTGCAACGGGTGAGCTGGACGCCGCAGGGCGACGGTGTACGCGAAACGGCGCTGCAATCGCGCAACGACGGCAAGAGCTGGACGCCGCTGTTCGACATCCTGTTCCGCCCGCATCCGCACTGAACCGCTAGACTGGCCGGCATGGACTACGCCATCGCTCCGCCTGCCGTGCCCAGCCTGCCGATCCAGGGCAGTGCGCTGCGCTTCCCGATCCGCCGCGTGTTCTGCATCGGCCGCAATTACGCCGAGCATGCGAAGGAAATGGGCGCCGCGGTGGAACCGGGCCGGCCTATGTTCTTCTGCAAGCCGGCCGACGCGGTGGTGACCGACGGCAGGGACGTGCCCTACCCCTCCGCCACGACCGATCTGCACCACGAGGTGGAAATGATGCTGGCGCTGGGTGCAGGCGGCCGCGAGGTGCCGGTGGAGCGTGCCGCCGCGCTGGTCTGGGGCGTGGGCGTGGGGCTGGATCTCACCCGCCGCGACCTGCAGGCGCAGGCCAAGGCCAAAGGCCATCCCTGGGACGTCGCCAAGGCCTTCGACCATTCGGCACCGGTCTCGGCGCTGCGCCCGCTCGACGGCGCCCTGCCCGGCCCCGACACCGAGCTGCGCCTGACGGTGAACGGCACGCTGCGCCAGCAGGCGCGGCTGGGCGAGATGATCCACGACGCGCCGCACCTCCTCGCCGCGCTGTCCACCCTGTTCGAGCTGAAGCCGGGTGACCTGGTGTTCACCGGCACTCCGGCCGGCGTGGCCGCGCTCGAACGCGGTGACCGCTTCCATGCCGAGCTGGCCGGCTGCGCCGAACTGCGCGGCTGCATCGTCTGAGCCACCGCAAGATCCTGCTGCCACCGTTCATTCCGCCGCTGCAGATGCTGCGCTAAAGTCCCCCGGCCATCCGGCGTATCAATCGGGGAGTAGCACCCATGGGCATGATGCAGGAGTTCAAGGCGTTCGCCATGCGCGGCAACGTGATGGACATGGCCGTCGGTATCGTGATCGGCGGCGCGTTCGGCAAGATCGTCAGTTCGCTGGTCAGCGACGTGATCATGCCGCCGATCGGCTGGATCACCGGCGGCATCGACTTCTCCGCCATGAAATGGGTGCTCAAGCCCGCCGACGACAGCGACCCCAAGCACAAGATCGCCGAGGTCGCGATCAACTACGGCACCTTCATCAACACCATCATCACCTTCATCATCATCGCATTCGCGATCTTCATGGTGATCAAGCTGATGAACCGGATGCAGCAGAAGAAGGAAGAGGCGCCCGCCGCGTCGCCGGCCGACGTGGCCCTGCTCACCGAGATCCGCGACCTGTTGAAGAACAAGTCCTGACGCGCACGTTCATCGAAGGCCGGGCGCCGCGAGGCGCCCGGCCTTCGCGCTTGCGCGGCGTGACTTCCGGCCTGTGCGCCCGGACACCCGCACTGCATAATCGGAGCTTCCCGTCAGGAGCCCTCCGCATGCGCCGCCTTCCCCTCACCTTGCTCACCGCCAGCCTGCTGCTGGCCACCGGCGCCGCCAATGCCACCACCACGACCACCATTCCCGCTGCGGCCGTAAAGACGGCCGAACGGCTGCGCGACCAGGCACTGCACGACAACACCGCGTACCAGGTGGTCGAGTCGCTCACCACCGAGATCGGCCCGCGCCTCGCCGGCAGTCCGGCCGACCAGCGCGCGCGTGACTGGGCAGTGGCCAAGTTCAAGGCGCTGGGCTTCGACAAGGTCTACACCGAACCGGTAACGTTCCCGCTGTGGCAGCGCCGCAGCGAGAGCGGCGCCATCGTGGCGCCGTTCCCGCAACCGCTGGTGCTCACCGCACTGGGCTATTCGCCGGCCACGCCGAAGGGCGGCCTCACCGCGCAGGTGGTGAAGTTCGACAGCCTCGCCACGCTCAAGGCCGCCGACCCGGCCGGCATCGAGGGCAAGATCGTCTACGTCGACTACCAGATGCACCGTCAGAAGGACGGCCACGACTACGGCATGGGCTCGGCCGTGCGCGTGGCCGGCCCGGTGATCGCCGCCGAGAAGGGCGCCGCCGGCTACCTGCTGCGCTCGGCCGGCACCGATGCGCACCAGCGCATCGCGCACACCGGCGTCACCGGCTTTCGTGACCCGGCCAAGGCGATCCCTGCCGCCGCGCTGTCCAACCCCGACGCCGACCAGCTCGATCGCGTGCTCGCCTACGGCAAGCCGGTGACGGTGAAGCTAGCCCTCGACTGCGGCATTGTCGGCGAGTACACCGGCGCCAACGTGATCGGCGAGATCACCGGCCGCAAGCACCCCGACCAGGTCGTCGCCATCGGCGGGCATCTCGATTCCTGGGATCCGGGCACCGGCGCGATCGACGATGGCGCCGGCGTGGCGATCGCGATGGCCGCCGCCAAGCTGATCCACGACCTGCCGCAGCGCCCCGACCGCACCATCCGCGTGGTCGCCTTCGCGAACGAGGAGATGGGCCTGTGGGGTGGCCGCGCCTATGCGGAAAAACATGCGAAGGAAGTGCGCCAGTTCCAGCTCGGCACCGAATCCGATTTCGGCGCCGGCCCGATCTGGCGCATGAGCGCCAGCGTCAAGCCGCAGGCGCACGACGCGATCATGCAGATCGCCAAGGTGCTCGCGCCGATCGGCGTGGCCTACGACGCCAAACGCCTCGGCGGCGGCGGTTCGGACCTGTCGCAGATGCACGCCAAGGGCATGGCCGCGCTCACCCTGACCCAGGACGGCACGCACTACTTCGACTGGCACCACACATCCAACGACACGCTGGACAAGATCGACCCCAAGGAGCTGGCGCAGAACGTGGCGGCGTATGCGGCGTTCTCGTACATGGCGGCCGAAGCGGACGGCGACTTCGGCTCGGCACCGGGTGCGTTCAAGGGCGATGGGGCGGAAGACTGAGGCCGCAGCGATGCGGAAACGAACGAGGCGGCCTCAGGGCCGCCTCATTCGTCATTGCGCCGGCAAGCTTCCGGCAACCCGCTTGCGCTCGCGTCCGAACCGCTGCTGCAGCCGATCCATGTACAGGTAGATCACCGGCGTCAGGTACAGGGTGAGCACCTGGGACACGACCAGACCGCCCACCACCGCCAGGCCCAGCGGGCGGCGCGAGGAGGCGCCGGCGCCGATGCCCAGCGCGATCGGCAAGGTGCCGGCGAACGCGGCCATGGTGGTCATCATGATCGGGCGGAAACGCACGTGGCAGGCTTCGACGATGGCCTCGGCGGGCGACATGCCCTCCACGCGCTGCCGCTCCAGCGCGAAGTCGATCAGCATGATCGCGTTCTTCTTCACGATGCCGATCAGCATCACGATACCGACGAAGGAGAACAGGTCCAGCGGCGCGTGGAACAGCATCAGCGTGAGCAGCGCGCCCACGCCCGCCGCGGGCAGGCCGGAGAGGATGGTCAGCGGATGGATGAAGCTCTCGTACAGGATGCCCAGCACCAGGTAGATCACGAACAGCGCCAGCACCAGCAGCAGGCCCATGCCCTGCATGGACTGCTGGAACGCCTGCGCGGTGCCCTGCACGCTGCCGGTGATCGAGGCGGGCAGGCCGAGCTGGCGCATCGCGCCGTCGATCTCGCTCACCGCCTGGCTGAGGCTGACGCCCGGCGCGAGGTTGAACGACACGGTCACCGCGGGCAGTTCGCCCTGGTGGTTCACGGTGAGCGGCCGCGCGGTGCGCGTGAAGCTGGCCACCGTGCTGAGCGGCACCAGCGTGCCGGTGTTGGAGGTGACGTAGAGCTGCGACAGGATCGCCGGATCGTTCTGCAGCGCGTACCTCACCTGCAGGATCACCCAGTACTGCGTGGCCGAACCGTAGATCGTCGACACCTGCCCCTCGCCGAACGCGGTGCCCAGCGCGCTCTGCACCTGGCGCATGGTGAGGCCCAGCGGCGCCAGCTTGGCGCGGTCCACCTTGACGTCGATCGCCGGGCCGTTGAGGTCGAGGTCGCTGGTCACGTCCTGGAAACCCGGCAGCTTCGCGAACGCGGCGAGCACCTTGCCCGACTCGGCGTACAGCGCATCTAGGTCGGTGGACTGCAAGGTGTACTGGTACTGTGCCTTCGAGGCGCGGCCGCCCACCTGTATCGCCGGCGGGTTCTGCACGTAGGCGCGGATGCCCGGCACCTTGGCGAACTTCGCGCGCAGCTCCTGCATGATCTGGTCCGGGTCGAGCGGACGCTCGCTTGCGGGCTTCAGCCGCATGAAGATCGAGCCGTTGTTGGTGGTGGTGCGCGAGCCGCCCGAACCCACCGAGGACATGTAGGCGGCGATGTTCGGATCCTTGCCCACGATGGCCGCCAGCTGCTGCTGGCGCTGCGCCATGCCGGCGACGGAGATGTCGTCGGGGCCTTCGGTGTTGACGAACAGCTGGCCGGTGTCGCCCGCGGGGATGAAGTCCTTGTTCACCACCACGAACAGCACCGCGGTGGCGACGAGGCTGGCGAAGAACACGCCCAGCACCACGCGCGGATGCGCCACCGCCCACGCCAGCGAGCGGTTGTAGCCGTCGCGCACATGGTTGAAGCCGCGGTCGAAGGCCAGCGCCACGCGCGATTTGTTTTCGTGCTCGGCATGCTTCACGAAGCGGCTGCACAGCATCGGCGTGAGCGTGATCGAGACGAAGCCGGAGATCAGGATCGCGGTGGAGATCACCACCGCGAACTCGTGGAACAGCCGGCCCACGATGCCGCCCATGAACATCACCGGCAGGAACACCGCCACCAGCGACAGCGTCATCGAGAAGATCGTGAAGCCGATCTCGGCGGAACCCTTGATCGACGCCTCGTACGGATCCATGCCGGTTTCGACGTGGCGCACGATGTTCTCCAGCATCACGATCGCGTCGTCCACCACGAAGCCCACGACGAGGGTGAGCGCCAGCAGCGAGAGGTTGTCGAGGCTGTAGCCCAGCGCATACATCACGCCGAACGTGCCGATCACCGACACCGGCAGCGCCAACGCGGGAATCAGCGTGGCCGAGGCGTTGCCGAGGAACAGGTAGATCACCAGGATCACCAGCACGCCGGCCAGCAGCAAGGTGTACTGCACGTCGTCCACCGAGGCGCGGATCGAGTCGGAGCGGTCGTACAGCGTCTCCAGCTTGATCGACGGCGGCAGCGTGGCCTGGAACTGGGGCAGCACCGCGCGGATGCGGTCGATCGTGGCCACGGTGTTGGAGCCGGGCTGGCGGTCGATCGCCAGCACCACCGCGCGGCGGCCGTTGAACCAGCTCGCCACCTGGTCGTTCTGTACGCTGTCCGCGGCATGCCCGAGTTGCGACAGCGTGACCGGTGCGCCGTTGCGCCAGGCCACGATGATGTCGTTGTACGGCGCCGCCTCCTGCAGCTGGCCGTTCGAGCTCACCTGCAGCAGCTGGCGCGCGCCGTTGAGCGAACCGGTGGCGAGGTTGACGTTGGCATCCGCGATCGCCTGCTGCAGCGTGTCGATGCCGATGCCGTTGGCGGCGAGTTTCGCCGGATCGACGCTGATGCGCACCGCGTACTTCTGCGAGCCGAACACGCTCACCTGGGCCACGCCCTGCACCATCGACAGCTCCTGCGCCAGCCGCGTCTCGCCGTACTCGTCCACGGTGGACAGCGGCAGCGTGTCGGAGCTGAGCGCGAGGTAGAGGATGGCCTTGTCCGCCGGGTTCACCTTGCGGAAGGTGGGCGGCGTGGGCATGTTGGTGGGCAGCTGGCGCTGCGCCGCCGAGATCGCCGCCTGCACGTCCTGCGCGGCGCCGTCGATGTTGCGGCTGAGGTCGAAGGTCAGCGTGATCGAGGTCGAGCCCAGCGCACTGGTCGAGGTCATCTGGCTGATGCCGGCGATGGTGGAGAACTGGTTCTCCAGCGGCGTCGCCACCGCGGTCGCCATCGTCTCCGGCGAGGCACCGGGCAGGCTCGCGCTCACCGAGATGGTGGGGAAATCCACGTTCGGCAGCTCGTTCACCGGCAGCTTCGGATAGGCGGCCACGCCGAACACCACCAGCGCGATCATCAGCAGCGCCGTCATCACCGGCCGACGGATGCACAGGGCAGGAAGGTTCAAAGGACCCGGCCTCCATGCAAGCAGCGCACTTCACGCTCGCCGTACTCTCCAGCGGGCGAACCCGCACGGCGCGTTCGCCCCCTCTCCCCTCCGGGGAGAGGATTGGGGAGAGGGGTCACGCTCGCCACAGCCACCATCGAAACGCCGTAGGAGCGCACCCTGTGCGCGATGGGCCGTGCGAAGAGCATTCGCGCACAAGGTGCGCTCCTACAACGGAACATCATGGCGCTCACCCCTCCACCACCTGCACCCGCGTGCCGTTGGTCAGCAGCATCTGCCCGTCGGTGACCACCTGCTCGCCGCCAGCCAGGCCTTTCTCGATCACGATGCGGCCACCGTTGTTGGTGCCCGCGGTGACTATGCGCTGCTGCGCCGTGCCATTCGCATCCACCACGAACACGAAGCTGCCGTTGGGCGAGTTCTGCAGCGCCGTCACCGGCACCGTCACCACGTCGTGCAGGCGCGCGGTGGGCAACGTCACCTGCACGAACTGGCCCGGGGTGAGGCGGTCGTCGGCGTTGGCGTAGCTCGCCTTCAGCTGGATCGTGCCGGTGCCGCTGTCCACCGCGTTGTTGATGAAGTCCAGCGTGGCCGGGATCGGCGTGGTCGTCGCGCCCGGCACCTGCACGCTCACCGCCAGCTTGCCGCGCGCAGCCGCCGCCTTGATGCCGTCCAGCGCCGACTCCGGCACCGAGAACGTGAGGTGGATCGGCCGCACCTGGTTGAGCACGACGAGGTTGGTGCTGTTCGCGCTCACCTGCGCGCCCGGATACACCAGCGGCGCGCCGGCGATGCTGTCCACCGGCGCCTTGATCTGCGCGTAGCCGAGCTGGGTCTGCGCCATCTCCACCGCGGCCTGGTCCGCCTTCACCGAGGCGGTGTAGATGCCCACGTTCGCCTTGTAGCCGTCGTAGTCGGTCTTCGATACGTAGCCCTTGGCCAGCATCGGCGTGTAGCGGCGCAACACCTGTTCGGCATTCGCGAGCTGGGCCTGGTCCTTGGCGAGGTTGCCGCGCGCCTGGTCCAGCTGCGCCTGCAGCAGGCTGGGGTCGATGCGCGCGATCACCTCGCCCTGGTGCACGCGGCCGCCCGGCGTGAACGCGATCGCCTGCAGCTGGCCGCTGACGCGCGACTGCACGGTCACGGTGGAATACGCCTCGGCGTAACCGTTCACCTTCAGCGAGAGGTCGAGATCGCCGCGCTCGGCCCGCGCCACCTTCACCGGTACCGCCTGCGCGGCCGCCGGCTTGCCCGGCGCGGCCTTGCCACGGTCGGACCAGGCGTGCGCGACCAGCGCGGCCAGCACCACCACGACCAGCAGCGCCACGGGTTTCTTCCAAGAGATGCGCTGCGGCATGGGGTCTCCGCTGATGGAATGCGAGCTATCCCGTCGACCGGGGAACCGCGGCGTCAGACGCCGGGAAATCGGCAGGAACCAAATAGGGAATCAACGCGTCATGCATCGAGGCGTTGACTGTCGCGACATATTTTGCGCCGAACCGACGCTGCGTCGGCCACGACGACCGGCACTTGCCGTCGACGCCGGTTGCGGCGGATGCGGAGCGCCTACGGCTGGCCGGCGGGCGGCGGCTCGGTCGCGTCCAGCGCCTGCAGGTTCTCCTTGATCCGCCCGATCACTTCCAGCGCCTGCTTCAACTCGTCGTACTCGATGCCCCGGGTGGCCTCGCCGCGCAACACGCGCGCGATCCGCTCCATGTCGTCCACCACGTCGTGCGCCTGCGTGGTGACGTACAGCCGCCATGCGCGGCGATCCTTCGGATCCGGCCGGCGCTCCACGAAGCCGGCCGCCTGCAGGCGGTCGATCACCCGGCCCACCGCGATCGGCTCCATCTCCAGCGCCTCGGCCAGTTCGTTCTGCCGCATGCCCTCGCGGTGGTACAGCATCTTGGTGGCGCGCCATTGCGCACGGGTGAGGCCGAACTTCACCGCGCGTCGGTCGAAGTGCTTGCGGAACAGCAAGGTCACGTCGTTCAGCAGGTAGCCGAAGGAAAGCTCTTCCGTTTTCGCCATGATGGTTGCAACCTCGCCGTCACATGCCTCAAGCATAAGCCGAAGC
>Ga0134128_10012311_pt1 | contig 10205 bp, 5 predicted proteins | sample KB31754_FD_96462 | JGI IMG/M metagenome (GOLD analysis project Ga0134128, IMG submission 96462) | Terrestrial soil microbial communities with excess Nitrogen fertilizer from Kellogg Biological Station, Michigan, USA - KB3-175-4 | ecosystem: Environmental > Terrestrial > Soil > Unclassified ...
ACCCTCCCGCCGCCGGCGGTACCGTTACGCACGCCGCGCAGCCCGGCACCGCCCCCAATACTAGAACAGGTTCTAGTTCCGGCGCAGTGCCTGAGGATCGAAGGTTGGCATCCGGAATCTACAGTGCAGATTCGAGCAGGGAAGGATCAGGCCCGAGCGACGGTCACCTGCGCGGTTCGGTGCGGATTTTCAGTGGCGGGCGCCGTCTTCCGGTGTCGATGGCGGATTTGAGTTCCGCTGCGATGCGGCGGCCTTCGGTCTTGAGTTGCCTGGGGGTGAAGTGGATGACGATGATCCCGTGGGCGCTCAGGCGGCGGTGCCGTGCCGTCGTCTGTTCCCATTGCTCTGGGCCTAGGTGCCATTCCCTGGAATCGACTTCGGCGGCGACTCCTGCTTCTTTCCACCAGGCGTCTGGCCGGGCCAGGAACTGGGACCCGACGTACAGGTCCGGGTTGTACATGGGCTCGGGCAGCCCGCTCCGCTTGATCAGCTGGCGCAGGTCTCCTTCGGCGGCGGACGCGATCCCGTCGGCGACCTCGCCGAGTACCGCGCGTAGTCGGCCTGACTCCCGCGACGGCCCCGCGTGCATTTCCTCCGCTAGTTGCGGGACCGTGCACTTGCCGCCCTGGACGGCGCTGGCGACTAGGTCCCGGACGGCGCGTACGTCATGCTCACTCCGTGCCGCGTCGGCCACTGCGCGAGCAGCAAGCGCCCACCGAACGCCGTTGAGTACGAAGGTCTGGTCGGGCATCCTGGCGGTCCGGTGCATTCGGACGAAATCCACGCTCTGACGCTTCGTCGGAGCTGGGACCAGGACGTCGATCATGTCAGTCGCCTGCACTCGCACTCCCTGATGACGAAGTGCGGCCGGGCCGGTAAATACGCAGCCGGGCCCGGCATACAACGCGGCGGCGATCTCTCGCTGACCACCTAGAAGGGGGCCGTTGTTGTTGAGGTAGATGCCAGGAAGCACGGCGAGCCACGGGCCATCCGGCCGAATCCGGTGCCGTAATGTCCCAAGTGTCCATCCGGCACCGAGCACCTGCGCCCGTGTAATGAGACCGCCTTGCTTCCTTAAGACCGCTGTTACCGTTCGATCAGCCTCTGATTCGCGTCTCATACCGCAGATGCTCGCATTCGCCTACGACAATCGTCCGAGCCTGCGCCCGGGCCATTCGCAAACCGCTTATAACGGGCACAACCGTTCTTGTTCAGGCCCGGTCAGGTGCACTAGAGCCGTTCTGGTGTAGTAGCTTCCCGGGAAGCTACTACACCAGAACGGCAACGGGTCAGCTATAGCTACACCAGAGCCCCGTTGGTGCTGTAGCTTCCCAGGAAGCTACAGCACCAGAGAGGCAACGGTGCTGTCCGTGACCTCCGATTGCGGGCATCGAGCGAGGGGCGACGCGCGAGCGGAGATCTAGGCGGTTATCGACTGAGGGAAGTTGAAGAAGTTGGTGGGGTCGTAGCGCTTCTTGATGCGGGCCAGGCGGGGGTAGTTCGAGCCGTAGTAGGCCTGGCGCCAGTTCTTCAGGTCCGGGTCGATGTAGTTCTGGTAGGCCTGACCGTTCGCGTGCGGGTGCAGGTCGGCGTAGGCCGAGCGGAGCCAGGCGTGGGCGGCGGCCTGGCCGCTCTTGGAGCCTGGTGCGGTCCACGAGGTCGAGTACTGGATGTCGAACAGCGCGTTGCGGTGCACGAACGCGGTCGCGGCCGGGTGGACCTTGTTGACCGCGCCGCCGAGCGCGTCGAAGGCGATCGCGCCGCCTCCGCCGGCCGGGCCGTTGTGCACGTGGCTGGCCAGTTCGGTGGCTTCGATAGCGGCCCGGACTCCGGACGCCGGGAGTCGATCGGTGAAGAAGTCCGACTTGGCGAAGGACGGGACCCGGGGCAGGACGCCGCTCGGCTTGGTGTTGCACTGCATGACCGTCAGGTTGCCGCAGCCGGCCTCGACGAGCATCGCGCTGAGGAACGAGTGCTCCTTCGCCGAGACGAAACTGGGCGAGGAGCCGACGCGGTTGATCAGCGAGCGGATCACGCGGTTGGCGCCCGCGACGCTGCCGAGCCAGGTGCCGCCGACCGTGATCTGCGGCGACCCGCCGAAGCCGCAGCTCAGGTGCATGTTCGACCACAGCTCGGCCGGCCCGTGCGGTGCCCAGGACTGCCAGGCGCTGATCACCCGGCTGGCCCTGCCCCACGGCCAGCCCATGAAGAACAGCACCAGCGAGCTGAGCTTGTGCGTGCGCAGCGTGAACGATGTCGCCACGCCGAAGTTGCCGCCGCCGCCGCCCTTGCTGGCCCAGAGCAGGTCGGTGTGGTTCTTGGAGTCGCAGTTAAGCACGCTGCCGTCAGCGGTGACGATCTGCAGCGACTCGATGGCGTCGCTGGTCAGGCCGAACTGGCGGGACAGGACGCCGATGCCGCCGCCGAGCGCGAGGCCCGCGAGACCGACCGTGGGGCAGGAGCCGCCGGGGACGGCGAGGCCGCGGGCTGCTAGTCGCTCGTAGAAACCGATGAGGTCTATTCCGGCGCCGACGGTGACGGTGCCATTGCCGACCTGGAAGTGATTGATCCGGCTGACGTCGATGACCAGGCCATTGTCCAGGCTGGACCAGCCCGCGTAGCTGTGGCCGCCGGACCTGACCCGGAACCGCATCTTGAACTTCTTGACGAACGCGATGGCTGTACCGACGTCGGTCGCATTACCGCAATAGGCGATGCCGGACGGACGCAGGCTGTCGAAGCGCGGGTCGAAGAGCTGGTGGGCCAGGGGATAGGAGCGGTCGCCCGGGCGGCTCACGTCGTGGGTCGAGAGCTTGCGCTTCAAGGCGGCCCAGTCCGCGTTGGCCGGGCCGGCGGCGGGGGCGCTGCGAGCGGCCGGGACTAGGTCGCGGATGGAGAGAGGCGGTGCCAGGAGGGCTCCGGCCCCGACGGCGGCGCCGGCAGTCAGGAATCGCCGGCGGTCAGGCGGCGAACCGGATTCAACGTGCGCAAAGCTTTCAGAATGAAGGGGATTTGTCTTTTGGTTTTCCGGAGATTCCACGGAATCAGACCGCATTGTGCTGTTCACCTGCCCCATTGTTGACACCGCCGCTAAGTCGTACAGCAGGCTGGGGGGCTTGGCCCGCGACTCCATCATAAAGACGCCCGGCGACATCAGGCCAGCACAGCCGTTCTTAGCTGGCCTGATGTCGCGGGGGATGGGCGGTCAGTTGTTCGGGCAGGCCCGGAACTTGAGCTGGGCGGTGACCGATAGCTGCCTGGAGCCGTTCGCGAACCTGACGGTGCCGCTCAGCGCGTATTTCGTGTTCGGCGTCAGGGCCGCTCCGTTGAGTTTCATACCGAGCAGGACCGCGCCGCCCAGGTGAAACTGGCTCGCCACCACGCGCCAGTTCCTGGCGGGCTTGCCCAAGACGGCGACCGCGAAGGTGACCGCCGGCAGGCAGGAGGCCGGGCCGGTGAGCGTGACCAGGTTGCCCTTGGCGGTCTTGGAGGCGGTCACCGGACGGCCGGGCAGCAGGATCCGCGCGGCCAGCAGCTTGTTGGCGACCTTCGACTCGATCGACCAGATCACCCAGCCCGGGCCGCGCGGGGTGGTGGTGATTTGCGGGTCGCCGCCGGCGAACGTGCCGCCGGCCTTGAACCGGACGACCGCGGCGTGCCTGGTGTCGGTCAGGTTGGCGATCGCGAGGTCGCTGCATTCGATGGAGACGTCGGCCACCCGGCCGCTGTCGTCGGAGACCGCGTCGTGGCTGGCCGGCGAGCAGTGGTGGAAGTCTCCGGTCAGGGTCGGGTGAGCGAACGCGGTGCCGGTCCAGCTCCAGGAGACCGGGTAGTAGTTCGCGTTGTTGACGCTCGTGATCAGCCTGATGCCGGACTTGGTGCCGGCGAGGCCGAGGGTCGCGTCCGAGGTCCAGGTCTTCGCTACCTGGCGGAAGCCGGTCCACTTGCCGCCCCGGCTGGAGGCGTAACTGACTGGCTTGGTGATCGCACCGTACTTCTGGATGGCCAGGACGGCGTCGTTGCCGTGGAACCTCAGCCGGGCCGCACCGACGTAGTAGGGCGTCCTGAGCGCGACGACGTGGTTCATCGGGTTGTCGATGTCGGTGTGGATCTGCACGCGGCTCTTAGCCGCTGGCGGGCCGGCCACCGTCCAGATCGCGTTGCCCGGGCCCAGCCTGGCGTCGAGCAGCGAGCCGAAGCTCGGGGCGCTGGCCATGTCGAACGGGCCGTTCAGCGGGCCGCCGGCGTCCGAGGTCGCGGTGGCGATCTCGCCGCCCTGGGGCCCCATGGTCGAGGCGGTCGTGTCGTGGAACCAGACCAGGGTCACCTCGGCGGCCGAGCTGACCAGCACCTTCAGGCCCTGCGCGGAGGAGTCGCCGAGGGAGTCGATCGTCTGGATGCCGTCCATGCACGTATTGGAGTCGAGCGGCAGCGTGCACAGGTGGACCTTGCGGCCCTTGCCCTTGTCGGAGATCCAGCCGATATAGGTGTTGCCTGAGGGGTCGGTGGCGGCGTCGTAGCCACTGAGCTGGACGTGGTTGTCCAGGGTGATCGGGCCAGAGGCGCGGCCCGGGGCGGCCGCCGGGCGGGCCGCCCCGGCCGCTTGCGCTTGGACGGCGGCGCTGAGCGGCAGGAGTGCCGCCGCGGCGGCCGCCACGGCTGCCGCCGTGACGAGCCGCCGCGAGGCTGACTTGAGCATCTGGATTGTCCCCCTCTTTGACTGGCTCTTTGACTGGGCGGTTAGTTCGGGCAGGACCGGAACTTGAGCCGGGCGGTCACGGTGGCGTGGGTGCCGCCGCCGGCGAACCTGACCGTGCCGCTCAGCGTGAAGGTCGCGCCCGGCTTGAGGCTGGCGCCGTTGAGGGTGGCGGAGTGCAGGACCTTGCTGCCCAGGCGCAGGGTGCTACCGGTGACGTGCCAATTCCTGGCGGGCTTGCCCTTCACGCCGACCTTGATGTTGACCGCTGGCAGGCACGAGGCCGGGCCGGTGAGCGTGACCCGGTTGCCCCGGGCGGTCCTGGTGGCGGTGGCGCTGTGGCCCGGCAGCAGGATCGGGGTAACGAGCAGCTTGTTGGCGTTCGTCGACTCGATTCCCCAGACGACCCAGCCCCGGCCGCGCGGCGTCGTGGTGATCTGGTAATCACCGCCGGCCGCCGTCCCGTGCTCGGGGAACTTAATGCTGGCGACGTGCCTGGTGTCCGCCATGTTGCTGGCAACCACGAAGCCGCATTCGTTGGTCACGTCGGCGACCCGGCCGCTGGCGTCGGTGACGAGGTCGTGCCCGCCTGGCGCGCAGTTGTTGAGGTCGCCGGTGAGCGTCGGGTGACCGAAGCTGTTGCCGGTCCAGGACCAGGTTTCCGGGTGGTAGGTGGCGTTGCCCACGCTGGTGACCAGGCGGACCCCCGATGAGGTGCCGACCAGGCCGATGTCGGAGGCGGCGGTCCAGGTGTGCTTGACGAAGTGGAAGGCGGTGAACTTGCCATTGTGGAAGCTCGCGAAGGCGACCGAGGTGGAGATCGCGCCGGCCTTCTGGATCACGATGACGGGGGTGCCGTGATTGAAGCTGATCCGGGCCGCGCCGACCCCGTAGGGGGTCTTCAGGTTGACGAACGGCTTGTTGAGGCCCGGACGCACCTGGAGGCCGGCGGCCACGGACTTCTCGGAGAGCACCCAGATCTGGCCGTCGGGAGCCATCGCGGCGTCGAGCATGGTGCCGAAGCTCGGGCCGGTGGCCTGGTCGGCGGCTGGCGACAGCGGACCGCCGCCCTGGGAGGTGGCGGTCGCGATCTCGCTGCCCTGCGGTCCGTTCAAGGACGCGACGGTGTCATGGAACCAGACCAGGGTTACCTTGCCGCCCGGCGTGGTGAACACGTGAAGGTCGGAGGCTGAGGAGTCGCCGATCGGGTCGATGGTCTGGATGCCGCCCTTGCAACTACGCGCGCCCGGCGGCAGCGTGCACAGGTGCACCTTGCGGAGGCCGCCGCTGACCTGGTCGGCGATCCAGCCGATGTAGGCGCGGCCGGAGGCGTCGGTGGCGGCGTCGTAGCCGCTGAACTCGGCGTTGTTGTCCAGCGTGATCGTCCCGCCGGTGCGGCCAGGGGCGGCCGCCGGATGCGCGGCTCGCGCGGTCGGTGCGGCGAGCGCCGCTCCGGAGAAGCCAAGCGGCAGGATGGCGGCGGCTGCGGCCGCTGCGGTGGCGAGTCGTAGCGCAGCTGATTTGGGCATTGAAGGTGATTCCTCTCTGATCTGGCGTCTCAGGTTGGGTGTCCGGTCGCTACTTCGGGCAGGACCGGAACTTGAGCTGGGCGGTGACGGTGGCGTGGGTTCCGCCGCCGTCGAACTTGACCGTGCCGCTGAGCGTGTACGTCGCGCCGGGCTTGAGGCTGGCGCCGTTGAGGGTCGTGGAGTGCAGGACCTTGCTGCCCAGGCGCAGGGTGCTGGCTACGACGTGCCAGTTCCTGGTCGGCTTGCCCTTGACGCCGACATTGAAGCTGATCGGGGGCAGGCACGATTCTGGTCCGGTGACCGTGACCCGGTTGCCCTGGGCGGTCTTGGTCGCGGTAGCCGCCCGGTCGGGCAGCAGGACCGGGGTGGCGTACAGGTTGTCGCCGACCGTCCCCTCTTTCGCCCAGGCGACCCAGCCGCTGCCGCGTGGCGTCGTGGTGATCTGGTAGTCGAGGGCGGCGGACGTGCCGTGCACCGGGAACTTGATGCTGGCGACGTGCCTGGTGTCCGGCATGTTGCTGGCCACCACGAACCCGCACTCGGCGGTGACGTCGGCGACCCGGCCGCTGGCGTCGGTGACGAGGTCGTGGCCGGCAGGTGAGCAGTCGTTGAGGTCGCCGGTCAGGGTCGGGTGGCCGAAGCCGTTGCCGGTCCAGGTCCAGATCTCGGGGTGGTAGGTGGCGTTGGCGACGCTGGTGACCAGGCGGACGCCTGACGAGGTGCCGACCAGGCCGATGTTGGAGGCGGCGGTCCAGGTGTGCTTGACGAAATGGAAAGCCGTGAAACTCCCGCCGCGGAAGCTGGCGAAAGCGACTGGGTCCCCGATCGAGCCGGCCTTCTGGATGACGATCACCGGGGTGCCGTGATCGAAGCGGATCCGGGCCGCGCCGACGCCATAGGGGGTCTTGAGGTTGACGAACGGCTTGTTCAGGCCGGGCCGGACCTGAAGTCCGCCGGCCGAGCTCCTGACCGTCAGCACCCAGATCTGGCCGTTCGGAGCGGCGGCGGCGTCCAGCATGGCGCCGAAGCTTGGTGCGGTGGCCACGTCGTGACCGGTCGACAGCGGCCCGCCGGCCTGGGAGGTGGCGGTCGAGATTTCGCTAGCCTGCGGGCCGTTCTCCGAGGCGACCGTATCGTGGTACCAGAGCAGCGTGACCTCGCCGCCTGGTGTCGTGAACAGCCGCAGGTAGTTGGCCGACGGGTGGTCGAGCGAGTCGATGGTCTGGATGCCGCCCTTGCAGCTTCGGGCGCCCGGCGGCAGCGTGCAGAGGTGCACCATGCGGCCGCCGCTGTTCTTGTCGGAGATCCAGCCGATGTAGGTGCGGCCGGCCGCGTCGGTGGCCATGTCATAGCCGAAGAGTTCGACGTTCCTGTCCAGCACGATCGCGCCGCCAGTCGTGCCCGGCCGGCCGGCCTCTGATTGCAACCTGGCGCCTGACTGCAGGTCTGCCCTGACGGTCGGCGCGGCTAGCGCGGCCCCAGCCGCGGACAGCGGCAGGATGGCAGCCGCGGCGGCACTGGCCACCGCGATGATCCGCCGCGATGCTGAGTTAAGCGTGGGCATTAGTCCTCCAGGCGGGTCGGGTGTCGTGCCTGTCACCAGGGCCCGGGGTGTCCGTTCGGGCCAGATTCGGCACATGTCCCGGAAGGAGTACAGCGCTGCGGCGTAACGTCTGTGTAATGGCGGGGGTCGAACGCGTTACGGGGGGATGGTGGTGACGCCGGACGTGACGGCCGGACCGGAGGTACGGGTCAGTGTCTTCGGCACCGTAACCGTCACTAGCAGCGGCGGGAACGCGGTCGGAGGCCGGGCGCTCGGCGGGCGGCGGGTCCGGCTGGCCCTGGTCGCGCTGGCACTGTCGGCTGGGCCGGTCCCGGCGGAACGGCTGGCCGCGATCATCTGGCCCGAACAGCAGCCGCCGACCTGGCCAGCCGCGCTGCGAGGGGTGATCCGGTCGCTGCGCACCAGCCTGGCTCCGGTCGGGGGCGGGGGCGACCGAGTCGTGCTGACCACGCCGCTCGGTTACGGGCTCGCGCCGGGAGTTCAGGTCGATCTGCATGAGGCCGCCGCCACGCTCCGGACGGCAGGCGGGCTGGCCGATCAGGGGCGGCATGAGGCGGCAGTGCAGGCGGCCGAGCCGCTGACGCTGCTTTCCTCTGACCAGTTGCTGCCAGGTGAGGACGGCAGCTGGCTGGAGCCCTACCGAGCCCAGGCCGATGCGGTGGCTCTGCAGGCGCTCGAGCTGATGGCCAGGTCCGCCGGCGCGCTCGGCGATCACCATCTGGCCGCCGAGGCCGGCCGGCGCGCGGTCGCGGCGAATCCGCTGGACGAAAGATCGCACCGGATCCTGATCAGGGCGCTGCAGCGCGGCGGTGACCGGGCCGGGGTGGTCCTGGCCTACGAGGCGTGCCGGGCCGTGCTCGCTGATCAGCTCGGCGTCGATCCCGCGCCCGAGACCGTCCAGGTCTACCTGGCCGCGATCGGAGCCGGCGAGGCGGTAGGTTCGGCGCGGCTGCCGCAGCAGGCCACGGCCTTCTTCGGCCGCGAGACTGAGGTCACCGCCCTGGCCGATGCGATCGGCGAACCCGGCCTGGTGACGGTGGCCGGGCGCGGCGGAGTGGGCAAGTCCAGGCTGGCGCTCCAGGTCGCGCTGGCGGTCGGCCCGAGCGAGTTCGCCGGCGGCGGCCGGTCGTGGGTGTCGCTCGCGTCGGTGCCGCAGGATGAGCTGGTCGCCTCGACGGTCGCGATGGAACTCGGCCTGCCGGTGGGCACCGATGACCCGGCGACGCTGGTGGCCGGTCATTTCGCGCCGCTAGGACGGGCGCTGCTGGTGCTTGATGGCTGCGAGGCGGTCGTGGATGGCACCGCGTCCCTGGCTGACAGCCTGCTCGCGTCCTGCCCGATGCTGACGTTGCTGGTGACCAGCCGGATACCGCTGGCCGTCGAGGCCGAGACCGTGATCGCGGTCGATCCGCTCGCGGTACCGGGCCAGATGACCTGGCCGCCCAGCCAGCTCGCGGCCGAACTTGCGGCCAGCACCCAGGTGCGACTGCTCGCCGACCGGGTGCGGGCCGGAGGCGGCCAGCTCGTGGTCGACGATACGACGGTGCCGTTCGTGGCCGAGCTGTGCCGGCGGTGCGGCGGCCTGCCGCTGGCTCTTGAGCTGGTGGCTGCTCAGCTGGCTGCGATGTCCGTTCCCGACTTGCTCGATCACCTGCCGGAGCTGGTGGCCGGCGGCCAGGACTGGCTGCGCGGAGTGGCGACGAGCAGCTACGCCCTGCTCGACACCGACGAGGCGACGGTGTTCCGGCGATTCGGCGTGCTCGACGGACAGGTGACGTTGCCGCTGGTGCGGGAGGTCGTAGCCGACGAGGTGATTCCGGCGGTGCGGATCGTGCGGATCCTGCGCGAGCTGACCGCGCGCGGACTGCTCGCCGTCGACCGGTCCGGGTCACGCTGGCGTTACCACCAAGAAGACGACCTGCATCGGCTGGCCAGGGAGCTGCTCGAATCGGCGGGTGAGTCGGGCCCGATGCTCGGCCGGCTCGCCTCGGTTGTGCTCGCGACTATCCCGGCGGATCCGAGCGCGGCGCCCGAGCCGTTCCTCGAGGCGATCGGTGAGGTCCTGCCGCAGATCAGGTCGCTGCTGGCGGCGGCTATCGACGGCCGGCTGGCGGCTGGCACCGGGATCGAACTGGCTTTCCGGTTGCATAGGTACTGGGCAGCGACCAACGTCGCCGAAGGCCGGTTCTGGTTGTCCAGGCTGCTGGCCAGCCTGTCGACCGGCCCGGTGACGGCTGGTCCGGTGTCGACCGGCCCGGTGCCGGCTGGTCCGGTGTCGACCGGCCCGGTGCCGGCTAGTTCTGGCGGGTGGGAGCTGGGCCATGCGGCGTACGCGCTTGGCTACCTCAGCTACTGGTCCGGTGATACCGCCGCCGCGGTGCGCGAGGTTGAGCTGGCCGCCCAACTGCTCGAAGGC
>Ga0134128_10012312_pt1 | contig 10203 bp, 10 predicted proteins | sample KB31754_FD_96462 | JGI IMG/M metagenome (GOLD analysis project Ga0134128, IMG submission 96462) | Terrestrial soil microbial communities with excess Nitrogen fertilizer from Kellogg Biological Station, Michigan, USA - KB3-175-4 | ecosystem: Environmental > Terrestrial > Soil > Unclassified ...
AGCTACGGCAAAGAGAAGCAGTTCTGCACGGAAGAAAACGAATCCTGCTGGCAGCAGAACCGCCGCGCGCAGTTCACTCTGGACCAGTAAAAGCACGGACCTTGGCAAAATGCACGACGCGGCAGCATCGCATGAAACATTCCATGCCGTGCTGCCGTACACTTTTTATTGAGGACCAGAATCCAGCGCCGTTTGCGCTTTCATCGGGTGTCGCATGCGTAATCTTTTCCGAATCTCCCTCGTCTCCATTTGTGCTCTCGGCCTTTCCGCCGCACCGTCGGCGTTCGCCGTGAATAAAGACATTCTCGCTTTGCAGGCCCAGGTACAGCAGATGCAGGACACCATGGCGAGCATGCAGCAGGCCGACAGCGAGCATTTTGCCACGTTGCAAAACATCATCCAGCAGATGTCGCAGAACGTGAACAAGATGTCCGCGGACATGGATGCCATGCAGAAGGCGGCCCAGGAACAACAGAGTGGCCAGGGAAATTCGCTGCAACAGCTTTCCGGGCAAATGCAGTCGATGAACGATTCGCTGGACGAATTGCGCGCGCGCCTGGACAAGATCGACAAGAGCCTGTCCGGAATGCAATCGCAGCAACAAACACTGATGCCCGGACAAGCTCCGGCACAGACTTTAGGAATGCCCGGCCAGACGGCCGCTCCGGGTTCTGCCCCGGGCGGCGATCAGACGCAAGGTGCCCCGCTCGCCGCGCAGCCTCCGGCTCCGCAGGCGCCGCCTCTCGACCAGCTGTATCAATCGGCGGTCAGCGATTACAACGCCGCGAAATACAACCTGGCGAGCCAGGAATTCGGAGACGTTATCAAGTACTATCCCCAGGATGTCCAGGCGGGAAATTCGCAATTCTATCTGGGGGAGATCGATTATCGTTCCGGCAATTACAAGGGTGCGATCGACAATTACACCCAGGTCCTTTCGCAATATCCGGGCAGCTCAAAAGCTCCCACAGCGATGCTTCGCAAGGGCCAGTCGGAACTGGCGCTGGGCCAGCGCGATGCCGGCATTCGGGATTTGAGAAATCTGATCCAGCGCCATCCGCAAACCCCCGAAGCGATGCAGGCCCGCAGCAAACTCAATGGGATGGGAGTACGCATCTATCCAAAACCGCCAGCGGGTCACGAGTAAGAGCTTCGACCGCTCGCCACGCACAACCGCAACGCTCAGCGAGGAATTTTGCATGACAGGTTCGTCCCATTCGACTCATCCCGACAGCGATGAGCATAAAGGCGCGATCGAAGACGATTTGCCGCATCCATCCGGAGAGCGGGCCGAACCTCACGGCTCTCTCTCCGGACAATTAGGCCATCGCAATCCAGATGAGATTTCCGAGGGGCAGGATACGGATTTTCCGGAGCCGGGGGCGACCCCGGAACACAGCGGTCAACACGAATAGAGTGGAGTTTGTCTCAAATGCGGAAGGCCATGCTCGCCCGGACAAGGCGCAATGACCTTCCTAACCGCGCAAGTATTGTGCATATTGCTGCTGGCCACGCTGATTCGCTCGGCGTTCGGATTTGGCGAGGCGCTGGTAGCGGTACCGCTACTCACCTTACGAATTCCTCTTCAAATTGCCGCTCCGCTTGCGGTTCTGGTTTCAATTACGATTGCGGGCGTCATCGTGGCGCAGGACCGCGAAAAGATCCATTTCAGGAGCGTCCGCTGGCTGGTGCTTTCCACCCTTGCCGGAATCCCGCTGGGACTTGTTCTTCTGACAGAAGGCCACCAAAAAGCGATTAAAGCCGGTCTTGGGATTTTGATCCTTGTTTTTTCGCTCTATTCACTTTTCGGCCGAACCTGGATTCATCTGAAGGCCGATAGCCGAAGGTGGCTGTTCGGTTGTGGCTTCGCTGCCGGAATCCTAGGTGGAGCATATGGAATGAATGGGCCCCTCTCGTGATGTATGGGGCCATGCGCCGCTGGTCCGCGCAACATTTCCGGGCCACACTCCAGGGATATTTTCTGCCGGCCAGCATCATCGGCATGGCTGGATACTGGCTGGCGGGCCTTTGGGTTCCCTCGGTGACACATTATTATCTGCTGTCCCTGCCGGTGGTATTACCCACAATTTTTCTTGGAGGCGTGCTTAATCGGCACATGGATGGAGAACTCTTCCTGAAATATGTCTACATGGGCCTGGCGGGCGTTGGCGGCTTGCTTTTGATCCAGACGATTCGATAAGCGATTTGACTGGAGCCGCGATGATTGCCTGACTGCATGGGCGGAACAGTGGCCAACCTCAGCCCAATTATTTCTTCCCAAACGGTTCTCCGTCCATTAGTCTGAGTGGCAAATTGGTTTCCACTCACTGGTCAAGAGGAGACAACCATGTCCCGTCTGCTTTTTGCAACTTCCGATGAACTGACTCTCACGATAGCGCGATTGATTCTCGGCGTAGTTTTCTTCATGCATGGCGCGCAAAAAGCTTTGGGATGGTTTGGCGGCTACGGATATGCCGGCACCATGCAATTTTTCACCCACACGATGCATATTCCGCCCGCATTCGCGTTCCTGGCGATTATGGCGGAATTCCTGGGCGGAATCGGCCTGATTATCGGCTTTCTCAGCCGCATCGCCGCGATTGCGATCGCCGTGAACATGCTGGTGGCGATCTTCAAGATTCACTGCCATTTCGGTTTTTTTATGAACTGGTCCGGCACGCAAAAAGGCGAGGGGTATGAATTCCACCTGTTGGCGCTTGCGCTCTGCCTGGTGATCTTCGTGAAGGGCGCGGGAGCATTGTCGATCGACCGGGCAATTTCCGGCGGAAGGCGATAGAAGATGGACTCGTACTCAGCCACATCCCGAACGAAAGTATCGCGATTGCCGAAGCGCGCGGTCTACGACAAGGCGCAGATCGATGCGATTCTGGATGAGGGATTTTTCTGCCACGTCGGTTTTGTTGTCGATGGACAACCATATGTGCTCCCGACCGGGTACGTGCGTGTCGGAGAAAACATCTATCTGCACGGGTCGGCGGCCAGCCGGATGCTGCGTGAATTGAGTCAGGGTGTTCAGGTGTGCGTCACAGTCACGCTCGTGGATGGATTTGTGCTCGCCCGGTCCGTCTTTCATCACTCCATGAACTATCGTTCCGTGGTGATCCTGGGGACTGCTCGACAGGTGGAGAATCGCGAAGAAAAGCTGGAAGCGCTTCGTCACTTTACAAACCACGTTGTCCCGGGCCGATGGGATGAAGCCCGGCAGCCTCTAGATCAGGAATTGAAGGCTACGACCGTGCTGAAGCTGCCACTGGAGGACGTGTCGGCAAAAGTCCGTACCGGTGGGCCTTTGGATGAAGAAGACGATTATTCCCTGCCAGTCTGGGCGGGCGTCGTTCCGGTGCATTTACAGGCGGAGCCGCCAGTTCCCGACGAAAGGATTTCGCCCAAAGCGACCAAGCTTGATATGAAGGAGTTTGCGCGCTTCCGTGCATCTCCGAAATAACGCCGGACAACCGGCGACCGGTTCTCCCGATGCTATCGATGCGAACATTCTCTTTGTGAAGCCTTTCTTTAATGAAAGCCTCCGTACCATTACTCTCCCCGATAGATACCTTCGGGAAGAACTGGTCTACCGCAACGATTCCATGATGCCGTCTAGAACTCTTTTCTGCGGGCGGACGCGCTCGTCTGGCAGCGTCGCCAGCGGCTCGGAGACCATGTTGAGCATCGCGGTGAAGTCCGGCTTCTTCGTATCGATATAGAACAGTCCGGTCAGGACTTCGCCCTTCTGGTTGGCTTCCATCAACGCGTGCATGGCGGAAATTCGGTTTGCGGGGTTGTAGTCTTCATGCAATTTCCGGAGCCGCAAGTGAGAACCGTCGTGCATTTCGACATCATATGTAGTACCGGGATCGTAATCGACGGAAATATCTTCAAAATGCGGCACAAAACCGGCTTCGGAGATGGCTTCCTCATGCGCCTGCATGTATTTGTAACTCTTTGTGGAACCTTCGTGGTCATTGAAGGTGACGCAGGGAGAAATCACGTCGAGAATCACCGTCCCACGATGGGCAATCGCGGCCTTCATCAATGCCGACAATTGCTTTTTGTCGCCTGAAAAAGAGCGTGCGACAAAGGTCGCCCCCAGTTCCACGGCCATGGCGCACATATCGATGGCAGGAAGATCGTTCACCACGCCGGTTTTCAATTTGGAGCCGATGTCGGCGGTCGCCGAAAACTGGCCTTTCGTCAGGCCATACACGCCATTGTTCTCAATGATGTAAATCAGCGGCAGATTACGCCGCATCAAATGTCCGAACTGGCCGAAGCCGATGGAAGCAGTGTCGCCGTCGCCGCTGACCGCGAGGCCTAGCATAGTACGGTTCGCCAGAATCGCGCCGGTCGCCACAGAAGGCATGCGGCCATGCACGCTGTTAAAGCTGTGCGAGCGGTTCAAGAAATATGCCGGGCTTTTCGAGGAGCATCCAATACCGGAAAGCTTCATCACGCGTTCGGGCTGGATGCCCATCTCATAAAACGCATCGATGATTCGTTCGGAGATCGCATTGTGGCCGCAACCGGCGCATAGCGTCGTTTTGCCTCCGCGATAGTCGAGTACCTGTAAGCCAATGCGATTCGTCTTCGGGGCAGGCGCGGCAGGGGTGGGACTGACCGTAGTAGTAGCCATATTTTAGATTTCCTCCTGCATGACAAATGCGTCGGTGACGGAACGCGCATCGATCGGCAATCCATTAAAGTGGCGAATGCTGCGCAGTTTGACAATGTCGTGGGGCGGCAAGTCGAGCTTGAGCAGGCTCAACATCTGTGCGTCGCGGTTTTGCTCGACGATATACGTCCGGTCGTGCGTCGCAATAAATTCATGAACAGACTTTGCGAATGGAAACGCGCGAATCCGCAGGTAATCCGCCTCAACGCCGTATTCCTTCAACAATTGCGCGCGCGATTCCTCCACAGCAAAGTCGGAGGTGCCAAAAGCGATGATGCCGATCTTCGACTTCCCTGTCTGCACCACAATCGGCTCAGGAACCAGCGTGCGCGCGGTCTCGAATTTCCGCGCCAGACGTTCCATCAATGCCTCGTAGTCGTCGGGCCGTTCGCTGTACTGCGCTTTGTCGTTATGGCCGCTGCCGCGAGTAAAGTAGGCCGCCAGCGGATGGTCCGTTCCCGGAAGCGTGCGATACGGAATCGCGTCGCCGTCAACGTCGCGATATCTGGCGAAGCCGCCTTTTTCTTTCAACTGCTCAGCCGTTAGCACTTTGCCGCGATCAAGCGGTTTTTCCGGATACTGGAACGGCTCGGACATCCAGTTGTTCATGCCCAGATCAAGATCGCTCAACACAAAAACCGGCGTCTGTAAACGCTCCGAAAGATCGAATGCCTGTACGCCGAACTCAAAACATTCCTTTACGCTGCCCGGCAGCAGCATGACGTGCTTTGTATCGCCGTGCGAAAGATATGCCACGCTCAGCAGATCGCCCTGCATGGTGCGGGTCGGCATTCCGGTTGACGGGCCAACGCGCTGAATGTCAAAGATGACACCGGGAAGTTCCGCAAAATATCCCAGACCGGCGAACTCCGCCATCAGTGAAATTCCGGGGCCGGAGGTCGCCGTCATCGAGCGCGCGCCCGCCCACCCCGCTCCAAAAACTCCGCCAATTGCGGCCAGTTCATCTTCCGCCTGCACGACGGCGAATGTGGCTTTGCCATCCTGCTCGACACGATGCTTCCGCAGGTAGTCGATCAATTGCTCAACGACGGAAGAAGAAGGAGTGATGGGATACCAGGTCACGACGGTAACGCCGGCGAACATCGCACCCATCGCCGCGGCGGCGTTGCCGTCAATGATGATTTTTCCGTCGGTCAGGTGCATCCGCTCCAGCACGTATGGATCGTTCTTTGGCAGCGATTGCTTGGCGTAGTCGAAGCCTGCCTGCACCGCAGCCCAGTTCAGATCGGCGGCCTTCAATTTTTTTGCGAACAGCTTTCGCAACTCGCGCTCCACACATTCCATATCCATGTGGAGAAGCTGGGCGGCGACGCCAACATACACCATATTTTTGACGAGCTTCCGCAGCTTTCCGTCGGAACAAACGGCAGCAGTCAATTTGTCGAATGGGACCGGGTAACAGATAACGTCGTCACGGTATTGCCGAAGATTCAGAGCTTCATCGTAGATTGCCACCGCACCGGCCGGAAGAGAAAGAACATCCTCCTTTGCGGTTTCGGGATTCATTGCGATCAGAACGTCGATTTCTTTCTTGCGAGCGACGTATCCATCTTTGCTGGCGCGAATCGTGTACCAGGTGGGCAGGCCGGCAATGTTCGATGGGAAAAGATTTTTTCCGCTGACCGGAATACCCATGCGAAAAATGCTGCGCAGCAGAACGTTGTTCGCCGATTGCGAACCGGAGCCGTTGACCGTGCCAGCCTGAATACTGAAGTCATTGACAATGCGTTTCCCGGACACAGCCTGCGCCGGGGACGTTCCTGTTTGAACCCCTTCCGCCACTTCTTCAGACGCCATGAAAACAATTCCCTCCCTGCGAATGGCGAATGCCATCTCTGAGCCTATAAAACAGTCAACCCCAAGCTACATTATAGGTTTCACTGAAGATATCGGTCTGGAACTATATGTGAACTGAGCGGTTTCCCCATCGGATTGTCGAAATCGCACGCTGAATGGGAACGGCATTGCCCAGGGCGGCCCGTGCTAGAGTCGAATTTGTGGCCAGGCGATTCCACTCTCCTCGTTATTCTTCCCGGGAACCTGTCGAAATCGTCAGCGGAAAATGGCTGGTCAAGTCGATCATTGCCTGTCTGGTGGCCGCCGGATTCGCGCTTTACTGTGCCGTGTGCCTGCTTTTCTATCAGGGCCAGTGGCAGTTCGTCTTCTCACGGAATCCGCCCAGACACGCCAATGCCGCCGCAATAGCATCCTCGAGCGGATTGCCGATTCAGAACATTCGGTTCGATTACACAGAAGAGGGCATCGCGCAGCTCGATGGCTGGTGGATTCCGGCGGAAGACGAAACGAAACTGCCCGCATCCGCGCAAGGCTCTGCGAAGACCCAGCCGCTGGTCGTACTGTTCTGTCCGAATGGCCGAACAACGTTGCCGAAAAATATCGATGCATTGCGAGCGTTTCACTCGCTTGGGGTTTCCGTCTTCGCGTTCGATTATCGTGGAACAGGGCTTAGTTCATCGGGGCATCCATCGCAGGAAAAGGCGTACGCGGATGGCGTGGCGGCATTCCGTTATCTGACTGGCATACGGCATATCGCGCCAAATCGAATCGTGCTCTATGGCGCCGAGATGGGCTCGGCCGTTGCCGGAAGTATTGTCGAGCAGTGGCCAACCATTGCCGGACTGGTTCTCGAAAACCCACAGCCATCGCTTACAAAACAGGTGCGCCGGGAACAGCATATTCATCTGCTGCCGATGTGGCTGGTGTTCACGGAAAATTTCGACATCTCAAAGATAACCCCTACATTGAAAATGCCGAAACTAATCATTGCGACTTCTGGAAAGCCAGAGTATTTCCAGGGCGCGGAGGCTGTATACAACGAAGCCGCTCCGCCAAAGCAGAAAATCGACATAAATGAGAATCGTATCCAAATGCTTTATAACGAACAGGCGTGGAACCGCGCACTACAACAATTTCTGAATCGATTGGACCGGAATGCCAGTGAAAATAATCCATCATTCACGAACAAGATTGAGCATTAAATCAATTTTCCGGCGACTTTATGTTTTTATCGTGCTGGCATTTTTCCTGCACGGGATTGCGGAAGCGAAAGTCATCCGAACAAATCCTGAAACCATAAAGCGGTTGTTGCCCACATTACACCCCGGCGACACCATGGTTCTATCTCCTGGTTTCTATGCTCCCCTTCTTCTTTCCCGCCTGAATGGGATGCCCGGGGCGTGGATCAGCATTGAGGGAGGGAACTCTCCCGATGGAGCAGAAGCGGCGGTAATTGTCGGCGAGCCCTGCTGCAATACAGTGGAAATTCAAAACTCGAGCTATCTTTCCATTGCTCGGCTTCGGGTGGACAGCGCGGGAATCCGCGGCGTGTTCGGCATCAGCGCAAGGGGAGGCACAACGAACCGAGTGCATGACATTTTGATTCGGGACAATGTCCTCGTTGGACAAAATGGCAGCCAGCAAACCGACGGCATTTCAACGAAAACGCCTACATGGAACTGGACCATTCGCGGGAACAAGATATTCGGCGCCGGAACGGGGCTTTATCTGGGCGATTCGGATGGGAGTGAACCATTTATCGGAGGCATTATTGAGAACAATCTCATCCATGACACGATTGGCTACAACATGGAGATTAAGTATCAGAATCCGCGACCGTCGGTGCCTGGAATGCCCACGGGCTCAAGTACGACGATCGTTCGAAACAACACTTTCATCAAGGGCGATGAGCCAAGTCCCGACGGCAATCGCCCGAATGTTCTTATCGGCGGACTTCCCACTGCGGGGCCAGGATCTGACGATCTCTACCAGATTTATGGAAATTTTTTCGATCACAACCCACATGAAGCATTGTTGCAGGCCTCTGGCCGCGTCGCCATCCACGACAATCTCTTTGTAGGCGGCAAGCTCGCCGCAATCGTTTTAAAGGACCAGGATTTGCCGCTGAAATTGGCGGACGTTTACAACAATACCGTCTACAGCGCGCAACGGGGGATCGATATCGAGGCGCCGGCAAAAGCCGCTACAAATGTCGTGGGGAATCTAATATTTTCTGCAAAGCCAATGTCCGGAACCGTCACAAACCAATCCGGCAATGTGGTCGATGCAATCGCGAGCGCGCCAGTTTATGTGGTCTCTCCGTCATTTGTGATCGGCTTGATGAGCTTTTATCCGATTCCCGGGCCAGGTGCGGAACAAGGGCCCCCTTTGGACCTTTCGCCGTTCGCGTCCCAGATCGATTACGACAAGGATTTCAATGGCACGCCGAAGAATCGCTTTTCGGGAAAGACGGTTTTCCGTGGCGCTTACGCCGGTGAAGGTATAAATCCCGGCTGGAAAGTACAGGCGGGCATCAAGCCGGAACTGCCCCAGAGTCGCTCCTCTGTGGCGACGATCCGTAAGCTTCGATAGTTGCAATTCCGTTTTACGCGATCACATTCAGGAAACGATTTCGATTGAGTTCCGCACCGGGAAAGATGCGTGTGAGATCGCGCACGCCCAAAGTTTTCTCGGACGCCTCGGCCAGCACCTGACGAAAATCCGTCGTCACCGCCAAATCGCGCCCCTGATACAACTGCTCCGGCGCAAGTCCCGGCCAGCACCCGTAGACATGACCTCCACGTACCGGACCGCCCATTACAAACATCACGTTAGCGTGCCCATGATCGGTCCCACCCGTGCCATTCTGCCGCGCGGTGCGGCCAAATTCCGACATGGTAACGATGACGGTGTTTTCCGCTTCGCTTCCCAGATCGACCCAGAGGGCAGCCAGCGAACTGGAGAAATCGCGCAGCCGATTCGCCAATTGCCCCTGCGCTCCGCCTTCATTGTGATGATGGTCCCAGCCTTCCACGTCGGCAAAAGCAGCTTCCACGCCGAAGTTGGATTTCATCAACTGCGCGATCTGCCGCAGGCTTTGTCCAAAAGGAGAATTCGGATAATCGGCCCCGGCAGCGGGAACATACCTGCCCGGCGAGGAAGCACGCAACATCGACATGGCGTCGAAGGCTTCTTTGCCCGCGCCCCGAATGATACTGTTCGATGCGTCGTCGTACATTTCCTGAAATGGATCGTCCGAGCGGCGATCGAACGCATCCAACTGGCGAAAGCCGCCAATGTTTTTGAGCGCGACGGCGGGGACTTTTCCAGCCAGCGTGCGCGGAACATCTGTGCTGACCGCAATCGCGCGGAATGGAGAATTGTCGCGTGTAGTGCTCCGTTCATCCTCTGCCTGCAACGCGCGGTTCAGCCAGCCGTCGGGCGTATTTTTCACTCCCGGCGTGCCGGACTCCATATAATCCTGCGCGTCAAAGTGGGAGCGAGTAGTATCCGGAGAACCTGCGGCATGGACCATGGCCAGATGACCCTGCCGCCACAGCGGCATCAGCGAGGCCATGGCGGGGTGCAGGCCGAAAAATCCATCGAGGTCGAGCACCTGATTGCGCGGAATCGCAATCGTCGGGCGCATTTCAAAATAGCTGGGTTCGGCGTGAGGAATAACGATGTTCAGACCG
>Ga0134128_10012313_pt1 | contig 10203 bp, 6 predicted proteins | sample KB31754_FD_96462 | JGI IMG/M metagenome (GOLD analysis project Ga0134128, IMG submission 96462) | Terrestrial soil microbial communities with excess Nitrogen fertilizer from Kellogg Biological Station, Michigan, USA - KB3-175-4 | ecosystem: Environmental > Terrestrial > Soil > Unclassified ...
AGCACCTCGAACGTCGTGCGCGCCGCCGGATCGCGGTCGAACACGACGCGGACATCTTCGCGAAGGCGGGAGAACATCCGCCCGATTATGCCATTTTCCGACCGTTTTACTCGGCTATTGGGGCGACCGACGCCGTGCCGAGCGGTCAGCGCAGCATGACGGCGGCGACGACGAGCGCAGCGACGGCGAGCGCGAACAGCACGAGGTAGGCGCACGCGATCACGACGGCGCGCAGCACGACACCGGGCCAGCTTCCGCGGTAGACGGTCCGCAGCGCCAGCACGCCGTAGACGAGCCCCCACAAGACGAGCAGCGTCCGCAACGGCGTGTAGGGGATCAACGCGAACAGTATCGTGACGAGGAATGCGAACGCATGCACGTGCGCGCCGAATACGAGATGCGCCGCGTAGCGCCGCGGTCGCAGCGGATGGCGCTTGTAACGTCCGACATAGACGATCTCGAGCAGGAGCGCGAAAAGCGGCAGCAAACCGATCGCCGCATACGGTGCGTAGCGGAACATGCCGCTGACGACCTGGTCGGCCTTCTGCTCGCGCGACAGGTGATTGAACGCGTCGACGCGTGGACGCAGCGGCGCGAGCCAGCGCGGCGAATCGGCATCGATGCTGAGGTTCAGCTTCGGATCGACCTCGAAGCCGAGACTGCTCTTTCCCGCAATCGATCGTCCGGCCGCCTTCGCATGATCGGCATCGCCGACATCCGTCTCCATGATCTTGACCGGAGCCGACGAAAGCCGCAGCACTGCAAACACGACGATCGACAGCGCGACGAAAAGCCGCGCGGGCCGCACGTAGCGACGCCTGCGTCCGGCGAGGTATTCGCGCGTCAGGAAGCCGGGGCGAAACGCGAGCGCGAACAGCGAGCGCCACATGCGTCCGTCGAACGCGATGTAGCGGCCGGCCGCATCGCGCACGAACGTGAACGCCGGCGGCAATGCGATCAGCGTTTCCTGGCCGCAATTCGGGCAATAGTTCCACGTCGCTTCGGCAGCGCAGTTGCGGCACCGATTCGCCGCCACATGTGTCGGCGCTTCGCGTGTCGCCGGCGCCGGATCGGCGGCGCCGGTCCTCGTTTGCGTCACGTCGACCGTCATCGCCGCTCCGCCTCGTGCGCGCATGCGCCGTCGATGCGGGCGAGGATCCCGCGCAGGATGTTCACCTCGTCGCGCTCGAGCGACGTGCGCGCGAAGAGTCGCCGCAGCCGCGGCAGCAATCGTCGCGGACGGGCGGGATCGTAGAAGCGCAATGCGGTCAGCGTGCGCGTCGCATGCGCAAAGAGCGCTTCGACCTCGTCGTGCGTCGCCGGCGCGAAACGCGGCGCGCGCCAGACGTCGCCGCCCTGCGCCGCCATCCGCATTTCCCACGCGACGACCTGCACCGCGGCGGCAACGTTCAGCGATCCGTAAACGGGATTCGCGGCGATCGTGGCCACCGCCGAACAGCGCGCCAGCTCGTCGTTCGACAGGCCGGACATCTCGGTGCCGAACACGAGCGCGACGTCACGCTCGCGTGCGACGCCGACGGCGTGCGCCGCCGCCTCGCGCAACGCCAGCACGCGTCCGGCGAACTTGCGCGGGCGCGCCGAGAGGCCGATCGACAGCGACGTCTCGGTGAGCGCATCGTCGAGCGTCGCGACGACGCGCGCGTTCTCGAGCACGGCCGTGGCGCCCGCGGCGAGCGCCGCCGCATCGGCGTGGGGAAAGCTTTTGGGGGCGACCAGAACCAGCCGCGTCAATCCCATCGTCAGCATCGCGCGCGCCGCCGCCCCGATGTTGGCCGGCAGGCTCGTGCGCACGAGGACGACGCGCAACCGGTCGAGGGCGGTGTTCGGCACGATTCTCGTAAAATACTACGGATGCATCCGATGCTCACGACGGCGGTCAAGGCGGCGCGCCGCGCCGGCAACATCATCACGCGCGGCGCACGCGACCTCGACCTTTTGGCGGTCACCGTGAAGGGGCCGAAGGATTTCGTCAGCGAAGTCGACCGTGCCGCCGAAGCGGCGATCGTCGAGACGCTGCACGCCGCGTATCCCGATCACGGCATCTTCGCCGAGGAAGGCACCGGCCGAGACCGCAACCGGGACGCCGAACACGTCTGGATCATCGATCCGCTCGACGGCACGACGAACTTCCTGCACGGCTTTCCGCAGTACTGCGTGTCGATCGGGCTCGCGCACAAGGGTGTCGTCACGCAAGGCGTCATCTACGACCCGATCCGCAACGACCTCTTCACGGCGACGCGCGGCCGCGGCGCGTTCCTGAACGACCGGCGGATGCGCGTGTCGCGCCGCGCGCATCTGCGCGACTGCCTGATCGGCACCGGCTTTCCGTTTCGCGACGGTCGCTATCTCGACACGTACCTGCAGATGATGAAGACGATGGTGATCCAGAGCGCGGGACTGCGCCGCCCGGGCGCGGCGGCGCTCGACCTCGCCTACGTCGCCGCCGGCTTCTACGACGGCTTCTTCGAGATCGGACTCAATGCGTGGGACGTCGCCGCGGGCAGCCTGCTCGTGCTCGAAGCGGGAGGCCTGATCGGGGATCTCGCCGGCGAAGGCGATTATCTGCACGGCGGCCAGGTGATCGCGGCGACGCCGAAAGTCTTCGCGCAGATGGTGCAGGCGCTCGCCCCGTATCGCGCCGATCTGGCGCGCGACCTCGCCGCCCCCGCCGCACGTTAGCGATGCTCGTCCGGGCGCTTGCGCGGCTTGCCGCTCTCGGTGAGGCCGTCGCCCGGCAGCGCGACGATCTCGATGCCGCTGCGCAGCGCCGCCCATTCGAGCAGCAGTGCGTAGCCGACCGCGAGCAGCACCGGACCGAGAAAGACGCCGATAAAGCCGAACGCAACGACACCGCCCAGCACGCCGAGCAGCACCAGCATGAACGGCAGCACGCTGCCGCGACTGATGATCAGCGGCTTGATCACGTTGTCGATCGTCGAGACGACGAGCACGCCCCAGACCAGCACGAACAGGCCCCAGCCGGTCTGACCGTCGTTGATGAGCCACAGGCCGGCAGGCACCCAAACCAGCGGCGGGCCGACCGGGACCGGCGACACGACGAACGTCAGAAGGCCGAGCAGCGGCGCTGCGCGGATGCCGGCGATCCAGAAGCCGATCGCCGCGACGACGCCCTGAACGAGTGCCGTGCCGAGAATGCCGAGCACGACGCCGCGCACCGTCGCCGTCGCGACGGTTGCAAGATGCGTCCCGCGCTCGCCGGCGATGCGCTCGCCGGCGATGCGCAACCGCTCGGCGATCGCATGGCCGTCGCGGAACATGAACCATGCGATGAAGATCGACAAAGCGAGCTGCAACACCGCGCCGAGCAGCGACGCGCCGGATGCGACCGCGAGCTTGCGCAGCGGCTCGACGTACTGCGAGAAGAACGCGAGCAGTTGCGCGGTGTCGTGCGCCATGCTGTTCCAATAATCGGCGATCGTGCGGCCGAGAAGCGGCAATGCGGCAATCCACGCCGGCGCTTCCGGCGGCCCCGATGCGAGAAGCGAACGCCCCCACAGCGCCATCCGCTCCGCGTTGTCGGCGATCGTCGCGCCGAGGACGATGAACGGCGCCAGCATCAGAAGCGACAACAGCAGCACCATCGCGAGCGCCGCCAGTGCGTCGCGCCGGCCGAGCCGCGCGTGCAGGCGCAGATAGAGCGGCCACGTCGTCGTGCAAAGGATCGCCGCCCAGACGAGTGCCGTCAGAAACGGCTGCAGCACCAGATAGCACCCGACGATCAGCATCGCCAGGACGGCGAGCGTCAGCACCTGGTCGATGCGCGAGGTGGGATGCAGCATCAAGCGCCGGCGCGATCGCTGCCGAGGATCGCATCGATGCGCGCGTGCAACTGCTCGAGGTCGACCGGCTTCACGAGATAGCCGTCGAAGCCGGCCTCGCGCGCCTGCTCGGTATCGCCCGGCTGGCCGTAACCGGTGATCGCGATCAGTTTCGCGCGACGCGCGACGCGGTCGTCTTGCAGCTTCCGCGCGAGCTCGTAGCCGGTCATGCCGGGCAGGCCGATGTCGAGCAGGATCACGTCGGGATCGAACGCCGCGGCGCGCGTCATCGCCTCGTCGGGATCGTGCGCGGTCGCCACGTCGTAGCCGTTCAGCGACAACAGCGTGCCGATCGCATCGGCGGCGTCGACGTTGTCGTCGACGACGAGAAGACGGACCGAGCGTTGACCATTCACCGCGGTGTCGTGCGCGCTCGTCGTCGGTTCCTGCGCCGCCGTCGGCAGCGACAGGACGAAGCGGCTGCCCTGATCCTTGCCGGCACTCTCCACGCGCACTGAGCCGCCAAGGAGCCGTGCCAAACGCGCGACGATGGCAAGCCCGGTGCCGAGGCCCTCCCCCGCCGTCGCCGTCGGCTCGCTTGCCTTGTCGAACAGGTCGAACAGGAGCGGCAGCCTTTGCTCGTCGATGCCCGCACCGTTGTCGGTGACGCAGATCTCCACTGGACCGGCGTTCGCATGCGCTGCGACGACGACCTGTCCGTCCTGCGGCGCATGCGTCGATGCATTGCCGATCAGGATCGACAGCATCTGCTCGATTCGCGCCTCGTCGCCGTCGACGACGAGGCGCTCGGCCGGCAACTCGATGTCGAGCCTCTGCCCCCGATCGTGCATCGGCGCCGCATGACGGGCGACGGCGCGCTCGATGATCGGCGCAATGTCGACCGGGTCGTGCGCAAGCTGCACGTTGCCGCTGTCGATGCGCGACAGGTCGAGCAGGTCGTCGACGAGGCCGGCGAGCCGCGCGCAGTTGCGCTCGATGATCTCCTGCGCCCGCGCGACGCGCGGATCCCCGGCGGTTGCGACGCGCTGCAAAAGCTCGATCGAGCTCCGGATCGGCGCCAGCGGATTGCGCAGCTCATGTGCGAGCGACGCGAGGAACGCGCTCTTGCGCTGCTCGAAGATGCCGAGCGTCGACAACGCTTCCTTGCGCTCGGTGATGTCGAGGCACGCACCGATGTAGCCTGCGAACGTGCCGTCGCCGTCGAAGCGGGGCGCGCCGTGATCGAGCACCCAGCGGTACGCGCCGTCGTGACGACGAAGGCGATACTCGAGCGTGAACGACTGTCGCGCGTCGAAGGCTTCGGCGAACGCCGCTTGCCGCGGCCCGAAATCCTCGGGATGGATGCCCGCGGTCCAGCCGTCGCCGAGTTCGTCGTCGAGCGCACGCCCGGTGAACGCGAGCCACGCGCGATTGACGTAGACGTAGCGGCGGTCGGGATCGGACATCCAGAGCGGCACCGGCGTCTGGTCCGCCATCACGCGAAAGCGGGCCTCGCTCTCCTCGAGCGCTGCACGCGCGCGGCGTTCCTGCGTCGTGTCGCGGAACACGAGCACGAACCCGCCCGGTGAGCCGCTGCGCGCGCGAATCGCGCTCACCTTCGATTCGACGGCACGCTCGGTTCCGTCGCGCGCGACGAGCATCAGCCCGGCCGTCGCATCCTGCTGGCCTTCCTCGAGCGCAACGCTCGCCGTGCGCCGCGTCTGCTCGTCCTGCGTGCGGAACACCTTCGCGAGTGGCCTGCCGACCGCGTCGACTGCAGGCCACCCGGTGAGCTGCGCGGCGCAGTCGTTGGCGAAGGTCACGATGCCTTGCGCATCGGTCGCGATGACGCCGTCGCCGATCGACTGCAGCGTGACCTGCATGCGATCGCGCTCCGCGGCGAGCTCGGCGCGCGTGCGCTCCAGTCCCGATTCGCGCGCAAGCACCTCGCGCGCAAGCGTTTGCGCGCGCTCGCGCGAGGCGCGGAGCGCCGATGCGATGCCGCCGATGCAAAGCGCCGCCGCGCAGTAGAGACCAAGCTGCACCGCGTCGTCGATGTCGAGCACGCCGAAGCGGTCGCGCGGGCTCATGTATGCGTACCACGAGATGCCGGCGCCGAGCAGCGTCGCGAGTGCCGCAGGCCCGAGTCCGCCGTACCACGCGGCGAATGCGACCGATAGGAGCAGCGGCGCATACGTGACCTGCTGCCCCAACAGCGGATCGAGCAGCACGCGCACGCCCCATGCGGCGACGCAGACGAGCACGGCAACCGCGTAGGCCCAGGCGACGTTGGTGAGCGCCGGACGCTGCGACGATGCCGCGTCGCTGACCGGCGCGTCGTCGTCGATTTCGACGTCGGCATGGCCGAGCGAATTCAGGATCCACGCGACGACGAACGCGACGATCGCAGGCAGTCCGAGACCGAGTCCGGCGACCGTCAGTGCGACGAGGAGATCATTGACGCCGACGGTGCGAAAGACGGCCCAGACGATGACGGCGCCGCTGGCGACGAGGAACGCCCCGCCGATCCAGGTGAGGCCGTGCGCGATCTGCGAGAGTGTGCGGTCGTGTTCCACGACCCCATTGTATCGGTCAGCGATCGGGCCGCGCCCCCGTCACGCGGCCGGGCCGCGTCCGCATCATGCGCTTTTGGCGACGGCCGCCCTGCTGGTGACGCGCTGCGCCGCCTCCGCCGCCTTCTTGCCGGCGATGAACGCGTGATCCGAGTTGCAGTACTCCCATTCGCTGTAGCGGCCGGCGCAGATGATGTCGAAGTTCGCAAGCCACGCGCGAATCTTCCCAACGCGCTCGGCGCGGCCGTGGTCGTCGATGACGTACGCATACGGCATGTCGACCTGGTTCGACGTGAGCAGCGCATCCGACGCGTCGAGCAGTCCGACGCGAATGCAGTCCTGCACGCAGCGCTCGACCAGCGCGGCACCCACCGACGGCAACGGCTTCGTCGGCGAATAGCTGATCTCGCAGGTGAGGCCGAATCCGCCCGGCGGATTGCAATGCGGGCTCGCGTTTCCCTGCAGGAAGATCCGGTGGAACACCGTGTCCTCCGGATAGTAGATCCAGTGTCGGTCGGAAAGATGCGGCCGCGCGACGCCCAGGTTGACGCAGCGGATCGACACGTGGCGCAACTCGCTCGCCATGCGGCGGATCTCGGCCGGCGCTTCTTCGCCCATCGCCGCGATCAGCATCGGCAGCGGCATCGTGCTGATCAGCGTGTCGTAGTGGAAGCGGCGTCCGTCGGCGAGCGTCACCGCGCGAAGCAGCGGCGAAATGCGCTCGACGTTCGCCTGCAGCAGCAGGTCACCGCGAAGAAGTGGCAGGAACCCGTTCATCAGTGCCTGGAATCCGCCGCGAAGCGGATAGCCGAAGCGCGCGTTCGGGCCCATCGGCTTCGGCACCGGCTGCAATGCGCCTTCGATCATTTCCTCGAGGTCGGGCAGCGGCACGCGCCCGCCGAGCCACGAGGTTTCCATCTCGGTCAATGGAATCGTCCACAGCTTTTCGTTGTAGGGAATCGCGAAATGCCGGGCGACGCCCGCACCCCACGTGCGGTAGATGAACTCCTCGAAATTGCGTGGCGCAGCCTCGCGCGCATCGACGCCTTCGGTCGATGAAAGACCCGTCGCGCCGGCGCAGCAATCCTTGACGCCCGGCGCGAGCGCGGTCTCGTCGCCGTGCGACAGCGCGCCGAAGCGCGCCTCGATCGCGCCGACCAGGCATTCGCGCAGCACGTGCGGCGGCAATCCGTGCAGCGCGCCCTGGAACGGGTAACGCGTGTAGACGCCCTTGCTGTAGATCGACGCTTCGCGCTCCTGCCAGTGCACGTTGTCGCCGAGCAGCAGCCGATAGAGGTCCTGCACGTAGGGATCGTCGGAGAACATGACGTGCCCGGCGTGATCGAACGTGAACCCGGTGTCTTCGATCGAGCGGCACCATCCGCCGATCTTCGCTTCACGCTCGAGCACGAGGCAGCCTTCGCCGTAGTGATAGGCGGCGGAAAGGCCGGTCGGTCCCGCGCCGACGATCAGGCATCGCGCATCGGTGGGCGCTGCCGGCGCTGCCACCTTCGCCTTCGGCGGCCGCGCGGGCTCGAGCATCATCCGCGCGGCCTCGGTCAGTCCGCGCGCCGCAGTCGCCTCGATGATCCGACGCATCTCGCGTACCGTGGCGTCCCAGGACGTCGTTGCGACGATCCGGCGCATTTCGTCGAGTCGCGCGCCGCGCGCAGCCGGCGGCTCCACGAGCGCCGCCTCGCATTCCGCGACGAATGCGTCGGCCGTATCGGCGAAGCGCACGACGTTGCCGTAGAGCGCCTTCACGTCGCCGATCGACGTGGACACGATCGCGCGCCCCGCCGCCATGTATTCGAGCGTCTTCGTCGGGCTGATGAAGCGCGTCGCGTCGTTGTGCGCGAACGGCAGCATCGCGATGTCCCAGCCGGCGAGGAACGGCGGCAGCTCGTCGTAGTGGCGCAGCCCGAAGTAATGGATGTTCGGGAGCCGCGGCAGCGTCGACGGGTCGATCTTCAGCAGCGGCCCGACCATGCAAAGCTCCCACTCGGGGCGCGCTTGCGCGATCGCGCGCAGCAACTCGAGGTCGAGCCGCTCATCGAGCACGCCGAAATAACCGAGCCGCGGCCGCGCGAGCGTTTTCAACTCCGGATGCGTCAGCGCGACATCGCCGCCACGCGCAAAATGCGCGCGGTCGACGCTGCTCGGGAACAGGTGCACGTTCCGATGCCGTGACCGTCGCGTTTCGTAGAGGCTCGGGCCGCTCGCGAACACGACGTTGGCGACGCGCAGCAGCGCGTTCTCGCGCTGCACGAGTTGCCGCGGCGCCGCCTTGAACGCCGTCAGCTGGTCGAGGCAGTCATAGACGATGATGCGCGGCGACAGCTTCGTGAGCAGCGGCAGCGCCATCGGCGTGAACAGCCATGCGCCGTAATCGTCGAACCGCTCGCGCGCGAGCGCATGGCCGACGAGCTTCTGCAACAGCGGAATCTGATCGTCGTGGAAGCCGGGCGCCGTGAGCGGCGTATGCGGCGTCAGCACCGTGACGTTCGGCGCCGGCGCCGACAGGTCGGCATGCGGACCGCCGGCCGAATACACCGGCTCCTCGACGAAGAGCACGCGATAGCTGCGGGCGAGCCGCGACAGGATCTGCTGCGGCCGCTGATAGACGAAGCCCCAGCGCAAATGCGAGAACACGACGAGTTCGTTCATGAGGTGGACCTGTGATGCGAATGACCGATCAGAGGATCGCGTTCCTGTCATCGAGATCCATCGAGGCCCGCGTGTTCATGAGTCCCGTGCTTTTCTGCAAACTCCATGCCGTCCGGGTTCGGGATGGGTCGCGAGGCCATGCGCCATCGCGGCACGCGCGCTTCCGGGCGTCGGCGCGCTCCGTAAGAATTACCGGGAGCGCGCGGCAATTGCTGCTTCGCGAAAGTACAATCCGCGTTGCGCAGGGATGCACACGGTTCTCGATGGCCCGTCCCCGCTTGTCTACAATGAGCAGACGCGCCGCTCGGCACGCAGCGTGCTAACCGCTTCCGGCATCGCGGCCGAGACGCTCGCGCAAACCGGATATGGATTCCGTGACCCATCGATGAAGTCCTCCGCGCCGAAGACGCGCCAGCGCCTGATGCACGTCGTGTTTCCGGCGGCCGGCCTCGGCACCGCATTCCTGCCCGCGACGAAAGCGTGTCCGAAGGAAATGCTGCCGATCGTCGATCGGCCGCTGATCCAGTATGCGGTCGAGGAAGCCGCGGCCGCGGGACTCACGCGCTTCATTCTGGTGACCGGACGACACAAACGCGCCATCGAAGATCATTTCGACCACGCATACGAGCTCGAGCACGAGCTCGTCGCGCACGAGCGCGACGAAGCGTTGCGCGAGCTGCGCTCGGCGATCCCGAAAGGCGTGACGTTCAGCTACGTGCGTCAACGGGACGCTTCGGGACTCCCCGATGCGCTGCGGAGCGCGCAGCCATTCGTCGGTGAAGCGCCGTTCGCCGTCGTGCTGCCCGACGATCTGATCGACGCGCGGCGTCCGGCGCTTGCGCAACTGCTCGACGTGTTCGACGAGCAGCAGGTGAGCGTCGCGGGCGTGCAGCAAACGACGCGCGATGCGCATGACGGCGATCGGCTGATCGCCGCCGACCTGGGAACGACGACGCAGCGCAACGCACGCGTGCTCGTCAAGGTGCCGCCGATCGGCGCCGCGTCGGGCGCCGTTGCGCTATGCGGCCGTTACGTGTTCACGCCGGGCGTCTGGCAGGCGTTGCGCGGCGGGCGCGATTCGATGCTCGCCACGACGATTCGTGCGCTGATGGAGCGTGAGCGCGTCTTCGCATGCCTGGTCGACGGCCACCACTTCGATTGCG
>Ga0134128_10012314_pt1 | contig 10203 bp, 9 predicted proteins | sample KB31754_FD_96462 | JGI IMG/M metagenome (GOLD analysis project Ga0134128, IMG submission 96462) | Terrestrial soil microbial communities with excess Nitrogen fertilizer from Kellogg Biological Station, Michigan, USA - KB3-175-4 | ecosystem: Environmental > Terrestrial > Soil > Unclassified ...
CTTGGCGTCGACCACCTGGAACTCCTCCTGCTTCAGCACCATCTGCTTGACGTCGGCGAGCGTGATGTAGCTCGACGTCTTCGTGTCGTAGAGGCGCCGGTTGGGATATTTCTTGATCAGCCGGAGCTGGCCGTATTTGGACTCGGGCATCTTGGGTTCGGGAAGCGCCACGGGCTAGTCTACTCCTTAGTACATGTGCTGGCCGCCGTTCATGGAGATGTTGGCGCCGGTGACGAACGCCGCCTCTTCGGAGCAGAGATAGATGATGAGGCCCGCGACCTCGTCGGGCTTGCCGAGCCGCCCGATCGGAATCTGCGGCAGGATCTTGGTGTCGAGAATTTCCTTCGGGATCGCCGTCACCATCTGCGTGCCGATGTAGCCGGGCGAGATGGTGTTGATGGTGACGCCCTTCTTCGCGACTTCGAGCGCGAGCGCCTTGGTGAAGCCGTGGATGCCCGCCTTCGCCGCCGAATAGTTGGTCTGGCCGAACGCGCCCTTCTGGCCGTTCACCGACGAGACGTTGATGACGCGGCCCCAGTTGCGATCGACCATGCCGTCCATGACCTGCTTGGTCATGTTGAAGCACGAATCGAGGTTGGTGCGCATCACCGCGTCCCAGTCGGCCTTGGTCATCTTCTTGAAAGTCATGTCGCGCGTGATGCCGGCGTTGTTGACGAGGATGTCGATGTTGCCGCAGTCGCCCTGGATGCGCTGGCAGGCCTTCGCGCAATCGTCATAGGCCGCGACGTCGACCGGGTAGGCCGCGAACTTGTAGCCCTTGCCCTTCATTTCGTCGAGCCAGGCCTTGTACTTGGTGTTGGCCGGCGAATAGGTGACGACGACCTGATACCCCGCGTCCGCCATCTTGGTCGAGATCGATTCGCCCAGACCGCCCATGCCGCCCGTGACCACGGCGACCCGCTGCTGCGCCATGCTCCCTCCTCCCTCTTTTCCTCCAAAAAAACAGTCTACTACATCATGTGCATGCCGCCGTTCACGGAAATGTTGGCGCCGGTGATGTAGCCGGCTTCTTCGGAGACGAGGAACGCGACGACCGCGGCGATCTCTTCGGGCTTGGCGAGCCTGCCCATCGGGATGGAATCGATGATGCCCTGGCGGATCTCGGGGCGGATCGCCATCACCATGTCGGTCTCGACGTAGCCCGGCGACACCGTGTTCACGGTCACGCCTTTCTTGACGACTTCCTGCGCGAGCGCCTTGGCGAAGCCCGCCATGCCGGCCTTCGCCGCCGAGTAGTTGGTCTGGCCGAACTGTCCCTTGATCGCGTTGACCGACGAGATGTTGACGATGCGGCCCCAGCCGCGCTCGACCATGCCGTCGATCACCTGGCGCGTCACGTTGAACACGCTGTTCAGGTTGGTGTTGATCACCATGCTCCAGTCGCGCTCGGTCATTTTCTTGAATATCGAATCGCGCGTGATGCCGGCGTTGTTGACGAGGATGTCGACGTTGCCGACTTGCGCGCGGATGCCCTCGAACATGCCGGCGCACGAGTCGTAGTCGGCGACGTCGCCCTCGGCGGCGTGCACGCGATAACCGCTTTTGCGCATGGACCCCAGCCACTCGTCCTTCTTCTCGTAGCCCGGCAGGCAGCCGGCCACGACCGTGTGGCCGGTCGCGGCGAGGCGCCGGCAGATCGCGCTGCCGATGCCGCCCATGCCGCCCGTCACGAAGACGATGCGCTGGAGGACAGGCTGGCTGTCGACCGAGCCCGAGTTTTCCTGCTGCTGTACCCGTTCCATGACTCTCATCGTTTTTTTCTCCTAGCGTTCCACGGCGAGGGCGACACCCATGCCGCCGCCGATGCACAGCGACGCGAGGCCCTTTTTCGCGCCGCGCTTCTGCATCTCGTGCAGCAGCGTGACGAGAATCCGGGCGCCCGAGGCGCCGATCGGGTGGCCGAGCGCGATCGCTCCGCCGTTGACGTTCACCTTGCTCGTATCCCAGCCCATCTGCCGGTTGACGGCGATCGCCTGCGCGGCGAACGCCTCGTTGATCTCCATGAGGTCCAGGTCCTGCGGCGTCCAGCCCGCGCGCTGCAGGCAGCGCTTGGAGGCCGGCACCGGGCCCATGCCCATGTATTTGGGGTCTACCCCGGCCGAGGCATAGGCTTTTATTTTCGCGAGGGGTTTGAGCCCCAGTTCTTTGGCTTTTTTCAGACTGCACAGAACAATGGCCGCCGCGCCGTCGTTGATCCCCGAGGCATTCGCAGCGGTCACCGTGCCGTTCTTGTCGAACGCGGGCTTGAGGCCCTTCATTGCCTCCATCGTCGCGCCGTGGCGCGGGAATTCGTCCGCGCTGAACACGACCGGGCCTTTGCGCGACGGAACTTCGTAAGGAGCGATCTCGTCGTTGAACCGGCCCGCCTTCTGCGCGGCCTCGGTCTTGTTCTGGCTCTTCACCGCGAACTCGTCCTGCTCCTCTCGCGTCACCGCGTACTCCTTGGCGACGTTCTCGGCGGTGACGCCCATGTGGTACTGGTTGAACACGTCCCACAGGCCATCGACGATCATGGTGTCGACCATCTTCGCGTCGCCCATGCGGAAGCCTTCGCGCGAGCCGTTCAGCGCGTGCGGCGAGGCGCTCATGTTCTCCTGGCCGCCGGCCACCACGATGTCGGAGTCGCCGCTCGCGATCGCCTGAGCGCCGAGCATCGCCGCCTGCAGCCCGGAGCCGCAGACCTTGTTGATGGTCATCGCGGGCACCCTGTCGGGCAGGCCGGCCCAGATCGAGGCCTGGCGCGCGGGGTTCTGGCCGACGCCCGCGGTGAGCACCTGTCCCATGATGACTTCCGAGACCTGGTCGGGCTTGACGCCCGCGCGCTCGAGCACCTTCTTGATCACGTGCGCGCCGAGCCGGGCGGCGGGAACGCTCGCGAGCGAGCCCCCGAACTTTCCGATCGCGGTCCGCGCCGCGCCTACGATGACGATGTCTTCCATGGCCGTCTCCTCGTTTCCTAGTTCGCCTTCTGCTTGACGTACCGGCCCGGCGCGGGCTCGATCGCCTTGTATCGCGCGCTTCCGGCTTTCCGGGGCGCGTCGCGCAGTTCCCCCTTGAATCGCTCGAGCCACCGGGCCCAGAGCGGCCACCAGCTGCCCTTCTCCTGCTTCGCTTGCGCCAGCCACTCTTCCGGATTTGAGGGCCGCTGGTCCGAAATCCAATAACCGCGCTTGCCGGCCTCCGGCGGATTGACCACGCCCGCGATATGGCCGCTCGCGCCAAGGACGAAGGTCATCTCGCCGCTGAAGAGGCTGAGCGTCCGGTACGCCGCATGCCAGGGCACGATATGGTCTTCGCGCGTGGCGAGGATGAACGCCGGACGATCGACGCGGCTAAAATCCACCGGCACGCCGCAGTTCTCCACCGCGCCGGGCACGCAGAGCCGGTTCTCCAGGTACGTGTTGCGCACGTACTCGCAATACATCGGCCCCGGCAGGTTGGTGCTGTCGCCGTTCCAGTAAAGCAGATCGAAGGCCTGCGGCGCGCCGCCCAGCAGGTAGCTGTTGACGACATAGGACCAGATGAGGTCGTTCGCGCGCAGCGCGTTGAACGCAAACGCGAGATCCTTGCCCGGCAGGATGCCGCCCTGGCCGATCGCGGCCTCGCGCGCGTCCAGCGTCGGCTCGTCGATGAAAACCCGCACCTGGCCCGGCGCGTCGAAGTCGAGCATCGTGGCGAGCAAGGTCACGCTCTCGACGAGGGGCTGTTTCTTCTGCGCGAGAACGGAGAGGGCCGCGCCCAGCAACGTTCCGCCGACGCAGAAACCGAGCGCGTTGACTTTGTCCGCGCCGGAAATGTCGCGCGCCACCTTGAACGCCTCGAAGATTCCGAGCTCGAGATAGTCGTCCCACGCGAGATGTCCCTGGCCGGGACCGACATTGCGCCAGGAGACCATGAACACGGTGTGGCCCTGCTCGACCGCATGGCGCACGAAGGAATTCGCGGGCTGCAGATCGAGGATGTAGAACTTGTTGATGCAGGGCGGGATCATGACGAGCGGCCGCGCGCCCACCTGCCGTGTGGCCGGTGCGTACTGGATGAGCTGGATGAGCTCGTTCTCGTAGACCACGTCGCCCGGCGTGAGCGCGAGGTTGCGGCCGACTTCGAACGCGGACTCGTCGCTCTGGCTGATGCGGCCCTTGTGCGTGTCGGTGATCAGGTTGCCGAGGCCGCGCGTCATGCTCTCGCCCGAGCTCTCGAGCGCGTCGCGCAGCACCGCCGGATTGGTCGCGGCGAAATTCGTCGGGCACATCGCGTCGCACCACTGCCGCACCGCGAAGCGCAGCCGTTCCTTCGCGCGCGCCTCCAGGTCGACGGCATCGGCGAGCTCGGCCAGATGCTGCGCCGCGAGCAGGTAGGACTGCTTGAGGTAGTCGTAATACGGGTTCTCGCGCCATTCGCGCGCGGTGAAGCGCCGGTCTCCCGGCTCGGGCGCGATGGCGGGCATCGTGTTCTTCTGCCCGGTGACCATCGAGGACCAAAGCTGCGCCTGGCGCGCGGCGTAACTCGCCTGCAGCGCGGCAAAGCGCGCCGGATCGCGTAACAGGCCTCCCGTTAACGCGGCTGCGTCCGGGAATTCGGGCGGGGCGTTGACGACAGGCTGCAGGGACGGCCCTCGGGTCATCAAAACAGCGCGGATTTTGCGCCGCACAAACCGCCCCGTCAATCAGGCGCCTTGCGACGCAGCAGTCGCTACGTAACGACCTGTTCCCTATACGGAATATCGATGTGCTAGTGCGAGTGGCCCAGCATCGCGCGGGCCAGTGCAATTGCAGCGATGCCGGCGCAGATGAGGAGCATCTGCGCGAGCGTGGCGCGAAGCTCCGGCCGGCGATGCAGCCCCGGGATGAGATCGGCCACCGCCACGTAGATCATGCTCGCCGCCACGACGCCCAGCATGATCGTTTCCAGGCCGAGGAAGACCGGCAGGGCGAAGTAGCCCAGCACCCCGCCCACCAGCGTCGCGCTCGAGGAGAGGATGTTCAGCCAGAACGCCTTGGCGCGCGAATAGCCCGCGTGCAGCAGCACGAGGAAGTCGCCGACTTCCTGCGGAATCTCGTGCGCGACGATCGCCAGCGCCGCGATCACGCCGAGCTGCGTGCTTTGCAGGAACGCGGCGGCGATCAGCACGCCGTCGAAGAAGTTGTGGATCGTGTCGCCGACCACGATCATCGCGCCCGAGCGGCCGTGCGCGGGCTCGTGCGGATGCGCGTGCGGCGCGCCGTCCTCGTCGTGCGAGTGGCGCCAGAGGAGCAGCTTCTCGAGCAGAAAAAACCCGAGGATGCCCGCGAGGATCGAGCCCGCCGCCGTGTGCGGCGTGCCGTGCTCGAAGGCGTGCGGGATCACCTCGAGGAACGCCGCGCCGAGCAGCGCGCCGATCGCGAACGAGACAAGCGTCGGAATCCACGCCGCGCGCACGAGCAGCGCGAGCGCCGCCGCGCCGCAAGACACGGTTCCGCCGGCGAGGCTCGCGAGGACGATCCAGCCCAGAGTTCCCATGGAGGGTCGCGATTGTACGATCAGGAAAGCCAGATGGCCGCCGCCATGCGCTCGGAAGCCTGGTTTTTCCTGAAAGAAAAGAATTTGTCCTGCTGCGAATAGGTGCAGAACCCGCCTCCAAACACCCGGCCTACCCCTTTCGCCTGCAGCCGCTGGCGCCCGACGGCGTACAGGTCGAGCAGCCAGTGCCCCGGCCGGGTCGCCCTGAACGCAGTCCCGGCGCGCCCATCGCGCGCGAGGAACGCGGCGCGCACTTCGTCGCCTACCTCGTACACCCGGGGCCCGATCGCGGGGCCGAGCCAGGCGAGCAGGCGCTCGCCCGGAATGCCGAGCGCGTCGATGGCGGACTCGATCACCCCCGCGGCGAGGCCGCGCCAGCCCGCGTGCGCAATCGCGACGCCTTCGGCTTTCTCGTCGGCGATGAGGACCGGCATGCAGTCGGCGATCATCACCGCGCAGACGGCGTTTTTTTCCTTCGTGCAGGAAGCATCAGCCGCGGAGGCGGAAGAGCGCGCGTCCAAGGCTTCGATGCCGTGAACCTGGCGAAACCAGGCCGGCTCGGCCGGAAGATGGGCGCGCAGCCTCGCGCGCGCCTCTTTTGTCTTCAGATCCCCGAATGCGCGCGTCGTGACCAGTGCCCGCACTGCGGATGGCACGGGCCAGTCCGGGATGATCACGTCAGGCGTCACCGGCTTCACGGCGCAGCCGCGCGATCAGGCTCGCCATGTCGGCGGGCAGCTCGGCGCGCCAGCGCATGGGCTTGCCGCTGCGCGGATGGACGAGATGGAGCTCGGCCGCGTGCAGCGCCTGGCGCGGGAAAGCCAGGCCGTGGCGCGTGCCGCGCCGGTACACCGTGTCGCCGACGAGCGGGTGGCGAATGTGCTGCATGTGCACGCGGATCTGGTGCGTGCGGCCGGTCTCCAAGCGGCATTCGAGCAGCGCCGCGCTGCCGAAGCGCTCGAGCACGCGGTAGTGCGTGAGCGCCTGCTTGCCGCCGCGCGCCACGGCCATGCGCGTGCGCACGTTGCGGTCGCGCGCGACCGGCGCGTCGATCGAGCCGCGCGCGGGCGGATCGCCCTGCGCCAGCGCGAGGTACAGCCGCCGCACGCTGCGCGAGGCAAGCTGCTCGGCGAGGCGCGCCTGCGCGGTGACGTTCTTCGCGACGACGAGGAGCCCGGTCGTGTCCTTGTCGAGGCGGTGCACGATGCCCGCGCGCGGCACCTTGCGCAGCTCGGGCGCGTGCGCGAGCAGCGCGTTGAGCAGCGTGCGATCGGGATTCCCCGCCCCCGGGTGCACCACGAGCCCGGCCGGCTTGTTGATCACGATCAGGTCGGCGTCCTCGAAGACGATGTCGAGCGCCATCGCCTGCGCGGCCGGCTGCGCGGCGTCGGCGGCGGGCGGCGGCGACAGCGCGACCGATTCGCCCCCGGCGGCCTTCGCGCTGCCTTCGGCCCGCTTTCCATCCACGAGAATGTGGCCGCTTCTCAGCCAGGCCTGCAGGCGGTTGCGCGAATACTGCGGGAACATGCGCGCGAGCGCCTGATCGAGGCGCAGCCCGCCGAGCTCGACCGGCACGCTCGCGGCGAGCGGCGCGGCGAACGCGTCTTCCCAGTCGAGCGCGTCGTCGGCGAGAGCGTCGTCGGCGAGCCGGTCACCCTTGCGCGCGCCGGTATAATTTCTGCCCATGAAACGAAGTGTACTGGCCTTCTTCTTCACGCTCTTCGCGGCAGGCTGCGGCCTGTTCTCGACCACGAAGGACGAGACCGCGGGCTGGTCCGCGCAGAAGCTCTACGCCGAAGCGAAGGACGCGATGGGCCAGAAGGCCTACGACAAGGCGATCAAGTATCTGGAGAAGCTCGAGGCGCGCTATCCCTACGGCCGCTTCGCGCAGCAGGCGCAGCTCGACGTCGCGTACGCGTACTGGAAAAACGGCGAGCGCGCCTCCTCGCTCGCCGCCGCCGACCGCTTCATCAAGCTCTACCCCAACCATCCCAATGTCGACTACGCCTACTACCTGAGGGGCCTCGTGAACTTCAACGAGAATTCGGGCCTGCTCTCGGCGCTCGACAGCCCGGACCTTTCCGAGCGCGATCCGAAAGGCACGCGCGAATCGTTCGAGGCCTTCAAGGAGCTGATCGCGCGCTTCCCGGACTCCAAGTACAGCGAGGACGCGGCTGCGCGCATGCGCTACCTCGTCAACTCGCTCGCGCGCAACGAAGTGCACGTCGCGCGCTACTACATGAAGCGCGGCGCCTATGTCGCGGCCGCCAACCGCGCGCAGTACACGGTGCAGAACTATCCGCAGGCGCCCGCGGTCGAGGAAGCGGTGTTCATCATGGTGAAGGCCTACGACGCGCTCGGCATGGTCGACCTGCGCGATGCGGCCGACCGGGTCATGCGCAAGAACTTCCCGGAAAGCAAGTACCTGAAGGGCGGCGTGGTCCGGGACGTCCCGTGGTGGAAGCTCTGGGACCCGGACTGGTAGTCAGATACTGATTTTTTCGTCCGCGATGTAGTCGCGGATGACGCTCCGCACGTCCGGGTCCGGCTTGAATCCCATCTCGAGCGCGCGCGGCGTCCTGAAGCGCACCGGCCAGGTCTTGACGATGTTGCGGATGCGCTCGTCGGCCTTGTAGTTGACCCGCTTCGCCACCTTGTCTCCCGCGACGCTGCGCATCGCCTCCACCATCTGCGCGACGCTCGCGGTGATGCCGGGAAGATTGAGCCAGCGCTTCGTCCCCCAGGCTTCCGGGGGCAGTTCCCAGGCGTGGATGAACGCCTCCACCACGCGGCCGGGCGAGAGCAGCCACACGTCGGTTTCCGGGGCGACCGGGCAGTCGTAGTCGACGCCGTTCAGCGGCTCGCGGATCACGGCGCTCGCGAACGAGGAGGCCGCGGCGTTGGCCTTGCCGGCGCGCACCACGATCGTCGGCAGGCGCAGCGACCGGCCGTCGAGGAAGCCTTTCCTCGTGTAGTCTGTGAGCAGATACTCGCCCACCACCTTCTGCATGCCGTAGGACGTCTGCGGATTGGCAATCGTGGAATCATCCAGCACCGGCGGCAGCTCGCCGCCGAACGCCGCAACCGAGCTCGTATAGACGACGCGCGGCGGCTTCGCGCATTTGCGCATCTGCTCCAGGAGCCCGCGCGTGCCCTGCAGATTGACGCGCATGCCGAGATCGAAATCCGCCTCGGCGGCGCCGCTCACGACCGCGGCGAGATGGAACACCGCGTCGGTGTCGGGCGCGCACACGCTCGCGATCGTGGCCTTGTCGGAGATATCGCCCGTGACGGCCTTCGCCTTCAGGTCTTTCACGGAAGGAGGAAAGGCGCCATCCAGCAGCGTCATGCCCGTAATCGGCTTGCCGCCGAGGCGGCCGCGCGCGAGCAGCGTTTTCGCGAGCTTGAAGCCGAGGAAGCCGCCGCCGCCGGTGATCAGGATCTTCATGCCGGAATTCTAGCGAAGAACGCTTCCACGTCCGCGAGCACGCGCGTCTGTTTCATGGGCGGCAGGCTCGCGCGGATCGTGCGGCCGTAGGAGCGCGTATACAGGCGCGGATCGCAGAGCACGAGCACGCCCCGATCGGTCGCGTCGCGGATGAGCCGGCCCGCGCCCTGCTTGAGCTGCAGCACCGCCTGCGGCAGCTGGTACTCGAGGAACGGGTTGCCGCCCTCGGCGCGCAGCGCCTCGATGCGCGCGGCGAGCACCGGATCATCCGGCGGCGCGAAAGGCAGCTTGTCGATGAGCACGACCGAGAGCGCCTCGCCGCGCACGTCCACGCCTTCCCAGAAGGACGCCGCGCCGAGCAGCACCGCGTTGCCGAGCTGCCGGAAGCGCACGAGCAGCTCGCTGCGCGCGCCGGTGCCCTGCACCAGAAGCGGGTAGGCGATCCTTCCCTGCAGCAGCTGATGCGCGCGCTTGAGCGCCCTATGCGAGGTGAACAGCAGGAACGCGCGCCCGCGGCTCGCCGCGAGCACCGGCAGCGCGGCCTCGACCACCGCCTCGGTGAACGCCGGATCATTCGGGTCCGCGGGCAGTCCCTTGGGCGAATAAAGCAGCGCCTGCTGCTCGAAATCGAACGGGCTCGGCCAGGCGCGAGCGCCGGCGTCCTCGATGCCGAGCTCGCGCTTGAAGTGGGAGAAGTCCTTGCCGACCGCGAGCGTCGCCGAGGTGAAGATCCAGGCCCGCGGATGATCGGCCATCTGCTTGCGGAAGAGCTCGGCGGGCGAGAGGGGCGTGACGTGGAGCTGCACCGAGCGCCCGTACACCTCGACCCAGCGCACGAGCCCCTTCGCTTGCTCATCCTCTTCGGGCGCGCCGTCCTCGGCGAGGCGCGCGAGCAGCGCGGCCGCCTCGCCGGCGCGGCGCGCGCAGGCCGCGAGCCCCTCGGAGCGCTCGGCCTGCTCGGCGAGCGGCTTGCGCAGCGCCTCGAGCGCCTTGCCGAGCGCCTGCAGCGCCTGCGGAAAATCCGCCGCGCGCAGCGCCTGCGCCCAGCCGAGCCGCGCGCCCTCCTCCGCGAAACAGAGGCGCAGGTCGCGCGCCGCCTTGTCGAGCGCGCCGGCGAGACGATCGAGCTCGGGCGAGGCCCCGCCCGCGGCGGCGAGCTCCAGGCGCGCGTCGCGCGCGAGCTCGAGCATCTGGTGGCTGGAGAGCGTCTCGCCGAAAAAGAGCCGCGCGGTCTC
>Ga0134128_10012317_pt1 | contig 10201 bp, 6 predicted proteins | sample KB31754_FD_96462 | JGI IMG/M metagenome (GOLD analysis project Ga0134128, IMG submission 96462) | Terrestrial soil microbial communities with excess Nitrogen fertilizer from Kellogg Biological Station, Michigan, USA - KB3-175-4 | ecosystem: Environmental > Terrestrial > Soil > Unclassified ...
AGATCCATTCGCCGCCGGACTTGATGACGTCCTTCAGCCGGTCGGTGAGTTGGACATATCCGTCGGAGTTGATGGTCGCGACATCGCCGGTGCCGAACCAGCCGTCGTCGGCGACGACCTTGCCGCCGTCGCCCTTGAAATAGCCTGAGATCACCCAGTTGCCGCGCACCTTGAGCTGGCCGACGGCTTGGCCGTCATGCGGCATGCTCTGGCCGTCCTCGCCGGCGAGGCGCAGTTCGACGCCAAAGACCTGGCGTCCCTGCTTGACCTGCATGTCCACGATCTCGTCAGCTGTCGCGCCGTCATGCTTGGTCAGCGGAGAACCGAGCGTGACAAGTGGGCTTGTTTCCGTCATGCCCCAGGCGTGCAGCAGGAAGACGCCGAGGAGGTCGCGGAATTTCTCGATTGTGGCGCGTGGCGCGGCGGTGCCGCCGCTGAAGACAAGCTTCAACTTCAACTTGGAGAGATCGAGCTTGCTGCGGTTGTTTTCGATATAGGCGAGAAAGTTGAGCCAGATGGTCGGAATGCCGCCGGCCTTGGTGCAGCTTTCCTGTTCGAGCAGCATATAGATGCTCTCAGGGTCGAGCTTCGGCCCGGGCAGCACCAGCTTGGCGCCGCACATGGCCGCCGAAAACGGCAAGCTCCACGCATTGGCGTGGAACAGCGGCACCACCACCAGAATCGAGTCCTTGGCCGACAGGGCAAAACCATCGGCCGCGCAGGCGGCGAAAGCATGCAGGACGGTCGAGCGGTGGCTGTACAGAACGCCCTTGGGATTACCCGTCGTTCCGGACGTGTAGCAGAGCGTGCAGGCGGTATTCTCGTCGAATTGCGGCCATGCGTAATCGGGTGAGGCCCGGGCAATGAGCGTCTCGTAGCAAAGCAGGTTCTTCACCCTGGCGGCAGGCATGTCCTTTTCGTCGCACAGCGCGATCCAGCCGCGCACCAGCGGGAGCTGCGGCGCGAGCTGCTCAACGAGAGGGGTGAAATCCGGATCGAAGAAGATATAGCCATCCTCGGCGTGGTTGATGATGTAGGCGAGCTGCTCGATGAACAGGCGCGGATTGACCGTGTGCAGCACGCGGCTGGAGCAGGTCACGCCGTAATAGATTTCAAGGTGCCGCCAAGAATTCCAGGCGAGGGTTGCGACGCGGTCGCCGGGGCCGACGCCGAGCGCGGCGAGCGCATTGGCGAGGCGTTTGGCCCGCGAAGCGATCTGCCCGTAATTGGAGCGGTGCATGACGCCCTTTGGATCGCGCGAGACGATCTCGGTTTCGGCGTGCCAGGTCGCGACATAGTCCACCAGGTCTGAAATCAGCAGCGGCCGGTTTTGCATGAGCCCAAGCATGGGAGCCTCGTCTTTGAATGTTTCCTTGGTCGGCGGCGTCCCTGTTGTTCTTGCTCTGAGGACGCTCAGGATAATGGGCTTCATTAAGCCCCTCGACCCGGCGCAAGTCCAGCCCGGCAGGAGTGCGAACCGGCTGCCCAAAGCCCATTGAGAACGCCCGTTACGCAGATTGCGCGCCCGGGTCTCGCCGACAATCAGTCAATGAAAGGTTGATCACGCCATCGCGGCGATGCGTCGGAGCAAATGGTCGAATGCGGCGCACAGCGAAGCTTCCGGATTGGCCACGCCTGAGCGGCTGCGCCAGGCGACGTAGCCGTCGGGCCGGATCAGCACCGCCCCATCTGCGTCCACGCCATAGGCCGCCTGCCATTGGTCGTCGGGATCGCTCACCTCGGTATCACCGCCGACGATATGCGCAACCAGCGGCGGCCATGATGGGGCCGCGGCCTGCGCGGCGCGCCGCCAGCCTTCTCCATTGGTGCCCGCCAGCAGCAGGAAGTGCGGCCCGATCAGGTCGACGGTCGAGATCCGCTCGCCGCCGCGCTGCAGCCAGACATGGGGTGCGCGGTTGCCCGGCCGCGCCGATGGCAGATATTCGGTGACGGGATCGTCGACGAGGGCAGGCGGCGTGCCGTCGGGCACAACTGCTTTCGATTCATAGCTGACGCCGAAGATCAGGCCCTGCTCGTTCAGAAATTCCCGGCGCGGTAACACGCCGCTCTGCCGTTCCGTGCGGCCCATGGACAGAGCGTTGGCGAGCGAGTTCCCGGTCGTGATCACGGCGAGCGGCTGCCGCTCGTCATGATAGCTGTCGAGCAGCGCATCCTCGGCCTTGCCGCGCAGCACGGCGGCGATCTTCCAGGCGAGGTTGTGGACGTCCTGCACCCCGGTGTTGAGGCCGAAGCCGCCGGTCGGGGGCATCTCATGCGCGGCGTCGCCGGCGAGGAAGACGTTGCCGACGCGGTAGCGGTCGGCAACGATGGCCGAGGCTTCCCATGGGCTTACGCCCAGCACCTTAACCGGGATCTCAGGCACACCGATGCCTTCCCGGATCAGCTCCGTGCAAAACTCCGGCGTAAAGTCGGCCGCCCGCCAGCCATATTTCTTCGGGCTATGGATCAAGTAACCCCAGCGGTTGGTGCCGTTGATGGTGAGGAAGGTGGCGCGCAGATCGTCCTGCTCAATAAAATAGAGCGCCGCCGGCCGGTCCTTCACATATCGGGTGAGTTCGGCCTGGAACAGGATGTTGACGCTGTCATAGACCTTCTCTTCGCCGACCATCTTCACCGGCAGTGCGCGCCGTACCCGGCTTTGTGCGCCTTCGGCGGCGAGGAGGTAGCGCGCAGTGAACGGCGTGTCCGCTCCCGACGTGCGATCCCTCAGGATACCGCTCACGCCACCCGGACGATCCGTGAACGACGTCATCTCGGTGTTGAAACGTAGCTCGCCCAGGCCCGCCTGCTCGGCATAGCGACGGATGACCGGTTCGAGGTCGTCCTGCGCGCAGAGGCAGTTTTTCACGGGTGTCATCGCCATGTTCTTCGCCACTGCGCGGCCCGGCACCCGCCGCTCGATTTCGCGGCCGGCCAGCGTCTCGGCCCAGACGATCAGTCCGGTGCCGCCCTCGGCGAGTCCTGCCGCGCGGACCGCGCTGTCCATGCCGCACTGCCGGAAGACTTCCATGGTGCGGGCGTTGATGCCGCGCGACTTCGGAGTCAGCGCCGTAGAAGGATGACGCTCGACCAACAACGAGCGCACGCCGTGCTGGGAGAGAAAGAGCGAGGCGGCAAGTCCGACCGGCCCGCCGCCGGAAATCAGAACAGGGATGTCGAGCATTTGTTTTCCTACTTCGTGCCCCTGCGATTCAGGCGATTTCCATCGGCTTGCCGTGTGGCTCCCGCCGGAACGCAACGATCGCGATCAGCGCAGCGAGTTCGCAGGCGGCAAGGAACAGGAACGCGGGCGCGATCGCGTCCGTGGTGGCCTTTGGCGAAACGACGTCGCCACTTCCCGCGATCAGTGCAAGGCACACCGGTCCCAGAATCTTGCCGACGCCGTTGGAAGCCTGCGCCAGCCCGAATGCGCGTCCGCCGAGCGAGACCGGAAAAACCTCGACCACATAGGGCGAGATATTGGAGAACATGCCACTGTAGAACATCGCGCCCAAGATGATCAGCACCGCGAATACGGGCCAGCCGAAGATGAATTCGCGGTAGAAAGCGAAGATCGCGAGCATGACCATGACCGAAGCCGTCGTGCCGACCATCGCCGCGCCGCGGCGGCCGATATAGAGCGGCAGCACGGAAAACAGCACGCGGCCGAGCAGAGAGGAGATGCTGACATAGACGAAGTAGTGCGCGGCTTCATGCGTGGTGATTTTGAGCAGTTGCGACAGAATGGTCGGGCCCCACAGCTGAACGCCGTAGGTGGCCGTGGAAATGCCGACCCAAATCACGACGACCCACCAGAACCGCTTCTGGTCACCGAGAAGATTGGCCAGGGATCCCGATTTCTTCGCGGGCTCGATCGCTGATGGCAGCGAGATGCTGCTTTCGGCAACGCCAAGCAGCTTGGCGGCCTCGCGCCGTGCATCGGCGTTGCGTCCGCGCGACAACAGCCAGCGGATCGATTCCGGCACCAGCAGCAGGATCAACAGCGACGTGACGATCGGCGCCGCGCCGGTCGCCGCCACACCGCGCCAGCCGATCACGGGCAGCAGGCTCGCGGAAATCATCGCCGCGAACATGGTGCCGAGCGCGACCGGCACTACCATCATGCTGGACACAAAGGTGCGGTGACGCGTCGGCGTAATTTCGACGATCAGCGGATTTTGCGCCGTGGTCGCCGCCATCGAGCCACAGCCGACGACAAAGCGCAGCAATGAGAACTGGATCCATGCGCCGTCGGGGATTAGCGCAATCCCGGCTGCGCCCAGCGCGAACACCATCCCGCCGCCCCAGATCATCCGCTTGCGCCCGACGATGTCTGCGAACCGGCCGCCGATCGTCGCGCCCGCGATGGCCCCAACGCCAGAGGAGAGCAGCATGATCGCGCTCTGGCCGTAGGTGAGATGCCAGCCGGGCGCGAGCACGGAGATGAGATATCCGACCAGAAAGAAGTCGTAGAACTCGAACATCTCCTGCAGGACGATCAATATGATCGTCAGATAGTAGCGGGGTGTCAGGGGGGATTTTTCGAGCGTGTCGAGCCAGCCTTGCGAAGTGTCCGGTCCCCCTAAAGCCGTGCCTTGCACAGCTCCCGCGACGCCGCTCTGGGCGTCGAGCGTCACATCGGCCATCTCTCACCCCCGCAGCCCGGCTGCCGCCGTCATGCGCAGCGGTTCGAATGCCGGGCGATCAAGGAAAGGTTAGCAGGCGTGCTTTGATTGCGATAATATTGAATTGTCATCAGTTTGATCGAAAATCGGCATCATCAAAAATGGACCTGCGCCAGTTTCGCTACTTCAGTCAGGTTGCGCGTCGGGAAAATTTCCGAAAGGCAAGCGAGGACTTGCGCGTTGCACAATCGGCGCTGACGCGGCAGATCAAGATCCTCGAGCAGGAATTGGGATTTCTGCTGTTCGATCGCGTCAAGCGCGGCGTGCGGCTGACCGCGGCGGGACAGCGCCTCCTGGAGCGCTCGCAGCACATCCTGGGCGAAGTCGACCGGCTGAAGGAGACCCTGCAGCTTGAGGCGCATGTGCCGAGCGGTCCCGCGTCACTGGCCGCGCCTCCGTCGATCGGCCGGCTCCTGTTCTCGAGACTCGCACTGATTTTCCTGAAATCCTATCCCAAGGTGCAGCTCAGCCTGTTGGAAGGATTCACATCGAGTGCGCTGGGCCAGCTTCGCCGCGGCGAACTCAGTCTCGCCATCGTCACCGACCCGCCGCTCGATCCTCTGACCGAATACACGCACCTTTTCACGGAATCGATCTACCTGGTCGGCCGCCCCGACGATCCGCGCCTGAAGAGGCGAAGCCTCGAGGTGAAGAGCCTTGCCGATCTTCCCCTGGTGATGACGAGCAGGCATAATCGCTCGCGCCAGTTGATCGAGAGCTCGGCTGCGCGCGAGGGCATCCGCCTCGACATTCGCCTTGAGCTCGAAAGCAGCGACACCTTGCAGCAATTGCTGCAGAGCGGGCGGATATACGGGCTGTTGCCCTATTCCTCGATCGTGGAGGACGCCCGCAGCAAGCGACTAGGTGGTGTACCGATCCGCGGATTGGCCATGAAGCGCTATCTGGCGAAGAGCCGCAACGAGGCCAATTCGGTTGCGCGTGAGACGCTGGAGAAGGCTGTGATCTCCGAGATGAGCGAACTGGCGAGGCGCGTGGGCACGCGCGAACGATGACGGCCGTTTGACGCTGTCCAATCAATACCGCGTGTGGAACGTCGCGTACTTTCTTGACACAGAAGCGCGACGCGGCTCCCATGCGCGTCCTCCGGCCGCACGGGCGCGGCTTTAAAAAACACCGGGATGCAAGAAGAATCGTTAGGGGTCACACGACGCGACCTGCTTTCGCTGATCGGGGCGATGGCCGGCAGCGCGGCAATGTATCACGCGATGACAAGCCTCGGCTTTGCCGCGGAGTCGCGCTATCAGGGGGCGGTCAAGCTCGAGGGCGATCCGAAGGGCGCATCTGTGCTCATCCTGGGCGCCGGGCTTGCCGGCATGACGGCCGCGCTGGAGCTGCGCACGGCCGGCTATCAGGTCCAGGTGCTGGAGTTCAACAAGCGCGCCGGCGGGCGCAACTGGACGATTCGCGGCGGCGACACCTACACCGAGCTTGGCGGCGCCACCCAGAACTGTGATTTCCAGCCGGGATTGTATCTCAATCCGGGTCCGTGGCGCATTCCCTATCACCACCGCGCGCTGCTCGATTATTGCCGGCGGCTGAACGTCGTGCTCGAGCCGTTCGTCCAGCTCAATCACAACGCATATCTTCATTCCAGCCGCGCCTTCGGCGGCGCGCCGCAGCGCATCCGCGCGGTGAAGGCCGATTTGCAAGGCCACGTGTCGGAACTCCTTGCCAAGGTGGCGCAGCAGGGCAAGCTGGACGAAGCTCTCACGCGGGAAGACCAGGAGATCCTGCTGCAGGCGCTGCGCTCATGGGGCGCGCTCGATGGTGACTATCGATACAGTGCCAGTCTGTTCTCGTCCCAATTTCGCGGTTATGCCACGCCACCAGGCGGCGGGCTTGCCGCGATGCCGGCGCCGAGCGAACCCGTCGCGCTGTCGGACATCCTGAAGTCGCAGTTGTGGCGTTACCTGCGGAATTTCTCGTCCTATAATTTCCAGAGCACGATGTTCCAGCCGGTCGGCGGTATGGATTCGATCGGCAAAGCCTTCGCGAGAGAAATTGGCGATATCATCCGCTTCAACGCCAAGGTCACGAAGATCCAGCAGAACGATCGCGGCGTCACCGTCAGCTATGTCGATACCACAACACCTTCGATCCAGAACTCGGTGACGGCTGACTGGTGCGTCTGCACCATTCCGCTCTCGATCCTGAGCCAAATTCCGCTGGATGTCGGGCCGGCCATGCAGGCGGCGGTCGAGGCTGTTCCCTATGCGGGATCGGTCAAGGTCGGCCTGCAATTCAAGCGTCGATTCTGGGAGGAGGACGATGCGATCTATGGCGGCATCAGCTACACGGATTTACCGATCCGGCAGATCGCCTATCCAAACACCGGCTACAACCACTCAGGTCGCGGCGTGCTGCTCGGTGCCTATCTGTTCGAGAACCCCAACGCCTATGAGTTCACCGCGATGGCCCCGAACGAGCGCGTTGCGCGCGCGGTCGAGTTCGGTGCGGCCATCCATCCTCAATATAAATCGGAATTCGAGAATGGCATCGCGGTGGCCTGGCATCGCGTGCCGTTCACGCTCGGCTGCAGCGGCGAATGGTCGGAGGATGCTCGCAAGCAGCACTATGCCAATCTCTGCCAGATCGACGGACGCATCGTGCTCGCGGGAGAGCACGCCTCCACGCTGCCGGCCTGGCAGGAGGGCGCAATCCTGTCCGCGCTCGACGCGATCACGCGGCTGCATCAACGCGTGGTGAAGATATGACGCGTCGGGGCGAATTGCGTTGCTGGGCATTGATGCTGGCGGGATTGCTCGCGCTGATGGCGAGCGGAGCCGCTGCGCAGGAAGGGCAGCGCACCTTCAGTTCGGGCTATCGCTTCGTCGAAATGAGCGGTGAGGAACTCTACAACAACATCTGCCGCGGCTGTCATATGGGCGACGCCAAGGGCTCCACCGGCGCAGGCTCGTATCCCTCGCTCGCGGCCAACCCCAACCTCGAATCGACCGGCTATCCCATCACGCTCGTGGTGCACGGCCGGCGTGCCATGCCGCCTTTCGGTGGCATGATGAGCGATGCGCAGGTCGCGGCCGTGGTGAACTACCTGCGGACGCACTTCGGCAACAACTATAGCGACATGGTGACCGCGCAGGACGTGAGCGAGGCGCGCCGCTGAACGAAAAGGGAGGCCTCGCCTCACGCGGCTTGCCGTGGGAGATCGAAGTGATCGCGGTGAAGGATGCCCAAATTGGCTGACATAACCAGCGCCGGGCGAGGGGCTTGACGGCTTGCATGACGGCGCGTCCACTGTCTCAATTGCGGTCACAACCTGGTGGGGAATCGTGTCATGCGTCGAACGCAAGTTTCTTCGCTTCTGCTTTCGGCCGCGCTCGGCGCCTTCCTGGTTGTCGGAGGCGGGGCAAGGGCCGATGGGCTGACACCGAACCAGCAACTCGCCCACGACATCTACAAGGAGCTGGTCGAGATCAACACGACGACCGCGACCGGCGACACCAAACAGGCGGCCGAAGTAATGGCCGCGCGGCTGAAGGCGGCGGGTTTTGCTGAGGAAGACGTCCACGCCTTCTCTCCCGCGCCGCGCAAGGGCAATCTGGTGGCGCGGCTGCACGGCACCGGCAAGCGCAAGCCGATCCTGCTCGTGGCGCATCTGGATGTGGTGCCGGCACTGCGTTCGGACTGGTCCGTCGATCCGTTCAAGCTGACCGAGCAGGACGGCTATTTCTACGCGCGCGGCTCAAGCGACGATAAATACATGGCCGCGTCCATTGTTACCAACCTCATCCGCTACAAGAAGGAAGGCTACAAGCCCGACCGTGACATCATCCTCGCACTGGAGACGGACGAGGAGATTTTCGACCACAACGCGCTCGGCATTCAATGGCTGATCAGGAATCACCGCGCTCTGATCGACGCCGAATTCGCGCTGAACGAGGGCGGGCCCGTCAATCTGAAGGACGGCAAGGCCGTCCGCGTCAACATCCAGACCAGCGAGAAGGTGCCGGTGACCTTTCAGCTGGAGGTCACGAACACCGGCGGCCACTCATCGGTGCCGCGCAAGGACAACGCAATCTATCGGCTGGCCGAAGGCCTGGTGCGGCTCTCGAAGTTCGAGTTTCCGCTGTATCTCAACGACACCACGCGCGCCTGGTTTTCGCGCACGGCGCAGTTCGAGAGCGAGCCGACGGCCTCGGCGATCCACGGGGTGCTCGCGGACAAGCCGGATGCGATGGCTCTGGCGCGGCTCTCGGCCGTTCCACAATACAACGCGCAGCTCCGCACCACCTGCGTCGCCACCATGCTGCAGGGCGGCCACGCCGCAAACGCGCTGCCGCAATCGGCTACCGCCAAGGTCAATTGCCGGATTATCCCGGGTGAGCCCGCCGACGAAGTGAAGGCGACGCTGGTCAAGGTGCTGGCGGACAACGACATCGCGGTGACGCAGATCGAGGGGGAGGTGGCGAGCGAACCCTCGAAGCTCAACGAGGAGATCATCGGTACGATCGAGAAATTGTCGAACGAGTTCTGGCCGGGCGCCGCGGTGATCCCGGTGATGAGCGCCGGCGCCACCGACGGGGCCTTTCTGCGCAACGCAGGGATCCCAACCTACGGGCATTCCGGCATGGCGATGGAACCCCGCGACTCGGGGCGCATTCACGGCAAGGACGAGCGCGTGCCGATGAAATCCTTCTACAATGGGAACGAGTATCTCTACCGGCTTGTGAAGATGCTGGCCGGCGGCGCTTGACTCCGCTGCGCCGACGAATACCGGCGGGCGTTGGCGCCCGCCGTTCGCTCAAGAACCGGTCGCTTCGATCGGGAACCATCGGGAACGGGTTCTGCCGGATATCAAGATCCGGCTTTCAGGGAAGGAGTCTCACATGTTTGCCGCGTTTCGACTTCGCGTTGCCGCAGTCGCGGCTATCACGCTTCTGGCCGCCGCGTCGCCTATCCGCGCCGAGGGGCCGGCCGCCCAGCCGGAGCAGGCCGGCTTTTCGAGCGTGGGTGTCGCCCGCATCGACGCCTATCTCAAGAACGAGATCGACACCAACAAGATTCCAGGCGCGATCATGCTGATCCGGCGCAACGGGCAGACCGCCTATTCGAACAGCTTCGGCGTGCGCGATCCCGCCACGAAGGCGCCGATGACGCCGGACACGATCTTCCGCATCTATTCGATGTCGAAGCCGATCACCACCGTTGCCGCCATGATGCTGGTCGAAGAAGGCAAGCTCCGGCTCGACGAGCCCCTGTCGAAGTACGTTCCGGCCTTCGCCAATGTGAAGGTCGGCGTCGAGGTCAAGGGCGAGGACGGCAAGACCCATCTCGATCTCGTCGCGGCGAAGCGTCCGATCACCATCCAGGACCTGATGCGCCACACCTCGGGACTGACCTATGGCTTCTTCGGTGAAGGCATGGTCAAGAAGGCCTATGTCGAGGCCGGACTCGGCGCAGACGATCCCGACCTCGCACAGTTTACTGAGCGGCTTGCCAAGCTCCCGCTGGCCTATCAACCCGGCACGACCTGG
>Ga0134128_10012319_pt1 | contig 10198 bp, 10 predicted proteins | sample KB31754_FD_96462 | JGI IMG/M metagenome (GOLD analysis project Ga0134128, IMG submission 96462) | Terrestrial soil microbial communities with excess Nitrogen fertilizer from Kellogg Biological Station, Michigan, USA - KB3-175-4 | ecosystem: Environmental > Terrestrial > Soil > Unclassified ...
ACCCGATCAGAGTGAACCAGGCGTTCCCGGCGGCTACGCGTGGCGAGATGCCATGGCGGTGCGCATCAGGCCGTAGATCAGCCACGGTTGCCGGCCAAGCTCGGCGGTCATCCAGCCGGCGGTGTTGGCGATGTAGGGAAGCGGAACGCAAAGCATAAGAAGCCAGAGCATCGGGCGGAAGGCATACAGCTTGCCGCGCCAGAGCAGAGCAGAGCAGAGCAGAGCAGACAAAACCATCACAGCAATGAAGATGGTGCCCAGCCCGACCATGACGTGATAGCAGTAATAGAGGAGCGGGATCATGTCGGGCCAATCCTCTTCCGGGAAAGCGTCGAGGCCGCGGATATCTGCGGACCAATTGCGATAGGTTAGAAAGCTGAGCATTTTGGGGAATTCGACGGGGTTATCGAGCTTGCGCTTCTGGACGTCGGGCTGGCCGAGGATGGCCAGTGGAGCTCCCGTCTGAGTGTGGAACACACCCTCCATCGCCGCGAGCGTGATGGGTTGATGCTGGCTTATGAGTTTGCCCTGCGTGTCGCCAGTGGGAAAAAGCTGGAGCAAAGCGGCGACCATGCCGACCAGTACGCCGCCTTTAACGAAGATGCGGCCGTAGACCTCATGGCGATTGGTGAGCAAATAGAAGGCGCCGATGGCGGCCATGACGAAGCAGCCGGTTTGCACCGCGCCCAGCATGGTGTGTGCGTACTGCCACACGGACCAGCTGTTCACGAGTAGTTGCCAAAAGCTGGAAAGCTGGATCTCGCCGTGCGGGCCCAGCGTATACCGGGGGGGGTGCTGCATCCAGGTATCGGTGGCAACGATAAGATAGCCCGAGAGCCAAGACCCGAGCCACACGAGAAAGGCCGCCCACCAGTGCCCGATGCGCCCAAGTTTCTTCTCGCCGAATAGGAAGAGCCCGAGGAAGCTGGATTCGAGGAAGAAAGAAAACACTCCTTCCATGGCCAGGGTCTGGCCGATGACGCCCCCGGCAGATTTTGAGAACTCCGCCCAGTTGGTGCCGAACTGAAATTCCCTGGGGATGCCGGTGACGACGCCGACGGCGAAGTTAATTCCAAAGATTCGCGCCCAGAATTTTGCAGAGGTGTTGTAGCGTTCATCGTTGGTGCGGAGAAATTTGGTCTTGAGATAGACGATGAGCAGGGCGAGACCCATCGTCAGTTGAGGGAAAATATAGTGGAACGTAACGGTGAAGGCAAAGTGCAGCGGAAATCTTCCAACGCACCCGAGATCGTCGCTGTGATACGCATCACGCCGTGGCAGGATGTCAGCCGGCGTGCAAGCGGTTAGTGGCGCGGTACTGAGAGTGAACAGCTTCAAGGAATTTTTCATTCGCGGGCCAGCCGCGGACTTCGACACCGAGCTTGGAACTAATGCGCGTGGTGATCTGTGCGGCCATCGAGCCGCGAAGGGAGGGATCGAAAGTGTCCCGGCGTTGCAGGAACATTTCAATCAGGTGGAGCTCCTCGACAGTGATATGGCTGACATCGTAGGTGGGCGCGGCAGCATCGATGTGCGTTTCCTGAAACGGCCGGGCGGCTTCGACGTTCCTTTCGTGGACGACGACGGTGCCGGCCACAAAATCGCCGAGGCGTTTGTTTTGTTTGCTGAAAAAGACGCTAATGATGGCGACGCCGTAAAAGACAGGAAGCTGGTCAACGATCCTCAGCAGGTTGCGCGCTATGGCGTCGTAGGGGCTGATCGGGCGGCCGTCATCCTTGATCACGCGGAGTTGCGTGTATCGTTTGCCAGGAGTTTGGCCGTTCCATAGGGCTTCGAAGACCGCGAAGTACCCGTAGTAGATCACGAAGACGCCGACAATCATGGCAGCAATCACCCATTGCGAGGCGATCGAGCCTAATCGCGTGAGCGCAGGGATCGACAGGGTGAGCGCGAAGAATAGAACGAAGCCGATAACAATCTGAATAGCGGTGTCAGCCAGCATGGCGACAAACCTGCTGCCGACTCCGGCAAGAGGGAACTCGAGAGCGGTTTGCTCGGGAGTGTCGATGGTAAGCTTGTCGAGAGGATCCATTCGTGATCTCCACCCGCTGGCTCGAGAAGCGACGCCCGCACTGGACACGCCTTGAGCAGCTCGTAGCTGCGAGCGGGCGCGGAAGCGTGCGGGAGCTGACGCCGGCGGAACTTCAGGAGTTAGCACTATTATACCGGCAGTCCGCGTCCGATCTTTCCACGGTGCGCGAAGATCCAACCAGCCGGCAACTTGCGATTTACTTAAATCAACTATTGGGGCGCGCACATAACCTCATTTATATGGGTCGGCGCTCAGACAAGCGTGGGATCTGGACGTTTTACAAGGACATCTATCCCAGGATCTTTCGGGAGACCTTCGCGGACACATTCTTGGCGTTTCTTTTGTTTTTTGTATCAGGAGTCGCAGGCGTGTTGATGGGAATTGCTGACCCGGGATTCTCGCATTACTTCCTGGGCCCGCACATGATGCAGTCGATCGAAAATCACAAGATGTGGACGGACTCAATCGTCACGGTGAAGCCGCTGGCGTCCAGCGGAATTTTGACGAACAACATGTCCGTAGCGTTTGCTGCGTTTGCGGCGGGGATCACCGGGATCGGCACGGTGTGGATGATGCTGATGAACGGATTGATGATGGGCGTGGTAGCCGTGGCGTGCTGGCGGGAAGGCATGAGCCTGCCGTTGTGGAGTTTTGTGGCCGCGCATGGGGTGTTGGAGTTACCAGCGATTTTTATCGCGGGCGGCGCGGGCTTAGGGATCGCGAAAGGATTGTTATTCCCAGGCGTGTTGCCCCGAAAAGAGTCGCTCGTGCGGGCGGGAGCGAAGAGCGTGCGGCTAGTACTGGGAACCATTCCGCTACTGGTGATCGCCGGGCTGGTGGAGGGATTTGTGTCGCCGACGAACATAGCCCCAGGAATGAAATTCTTGTTGGCTGCGGCGTTGGAGACACTACTGGTTTTGTACCTGACGAGCGGGCACGAAACGATGGAAAGGGGCGCCGTGTCATCAACTTTGCGCGGCGAATTTGTTTGAAATCGCCGCTTGGTCTAAGCCCTCCGTAGGCAGTAGCTATCAAGATCAGATTAGGCTGCGTTCCTTGGCGCCGAGATATTGGTTGACGATCGCGGAGGAGAGGCGATTGGGTTCGACCTCGAGAGTCAACGCTCCTTGTTGACGCAGACTGCGCAGCAGAACGTCGCGGCGCTGCACGATTTCCTGCGCGGCGACGTGGTGAAACATCTGGCGTGGATTTTCCGGTCGTTGGCGCAGGAGTTCGCGCAGCTCAGGCTGGCCGATCACGGTAAACAATACAAGGTGACGGTGCGCCAGGCGCGAGGCGCTCTCGATGACCTCCGGTGTAGTGGCTGTTTCGGACAAATCGGTGAGCCAGACGACAAGGCTGCGGCGTTTTTGAAATGTCAGCAGGGCTTCCGCGGCGCGTTGATGATCGGCTTCCAACTCCTCGCCTTTGACCTGGGCGAGACCTTCGAGAAGCGAACGCAAGTGACGCGAGCCGCGCCCCGCGGCAATGCGTTGCTGAACGCGGCGTCCGTAAGCGAGCATGGCCACGCGATCGCCGGAATACAGCGCAACTTGCGCGAGTGACAATGCGGCACCAGCGGAATAATCGAGCTTACTAAGGTCACGAACCTTTCCGCGGAGAAGGCGTCCAGCATCGAGAACCAGCCAGACTGTCTGGCTGCGCTCGACTCGATAAGACTGGCTGATTAATTTGCCGCGACGGGCCGTGGCGCTCCAGCAGATGTCGCGCCACTCATCGCCTTCGCGATACTCACGCAAACTTTCGAATTCCCGGCCACGGCCGCGCTGCTGAACATGCCGCTTTTCCATGGCAATCTGACGGCTGCGGATCAAGTAGATGGTGTCCTGCTTGGCTTCGTCCAGATTCGGGTAAACTCGAACGGTTTGTTGCAACGGAACGACGGCCCAGCGCTCGGCGATATGCAGTGCGCTTTGGTAGCGCAGATAGATATTGCCAAACTCAGCGTCGCCGCGTTCTCCGGGATGAATGACGTAGTTTATAACGCCGGATCGTGTTCCGGTGGGCGCGACAATTTCCAACTCGGCCGTGCCGGTTCGGAAAGATAGCGGCGCATCTTCTATCAGTTGAGCCGTAATTGGGACGGAACCAGAATTTTGCAACTCAACGGTGACCTTGGACTTCACGCCGAGCTGCGGTGGCGTGTTCCACAAGCGGTTTACGCCGAGTTGCCCCGGCCGCGGCAGCCGGCGCAGGTCCCAGAGCCAGAATCCCAACATGAGGACATCCCACAGCGCCATCGCGTAGAGAAAGCGGCGATCGTTCCATGCTGGGCCCAACCAGACCAGTCCGATCAGCACGAGCAGAAAGAAGCGGCGGCCGAATGCAAAGGGAATGCGCCCAGCAGGTTTGCAAAAGCCCCGCGTTTCGGCCGGTACTAGATGGGAGAGTTCACTCATCCGGTTGTGATTCGTCCAACTATTTCGGCACTTCCACGGAGCGCACGATTTCGCGAACGACTTGATCGGCGGTCATGCCTTCAAGATCGGCTTCCGGTTTGAGCACGATACGGTGGCGCAGAATTGGCGGGGCCGCGATCTTTACGTCGTCTGGGATGAGGTAGTCGCGATCTTCCGTTGCCGCCACTGCTTTGGCCAGAAGCATCAGACTGATGGCGGCGCGCGGGCTGGCTCCAAGACTGACCGCCGTGGAATTACGTGTACGGGCGACGAGGGTGACGATATAGCGGAATAGCGCCGGCTCAACGCGCACCGCTGCGACTTCTTGGCGGGCCGCGAGCAGACTGTCCAGCGGAACGGAGGAAAAATTCAGACGTTGCAGGTCGCGCGGATCGAAACCATCCTGATAATTTTGTAGCACCTGCGCCTCCTGCTCGGCGTCGGGATAGCTGATGCCAATCTTTACCAGGAAGCGGTCGAGTTGAGCTTCGGGGAGCGGATAGGTGCCTTCGAATTCGACGGGGTTTTGTGTGGCGAAGACCGCGAATGATTTTGAGAGTTGGTACCGGGTGCCATCGATGGTCACCTGCTTTTCTTCCATTGCTTCGAGGAGAGCGGATTGCGTGCGCGGGGGTGTGCGATTGATTTCATCAACCAAGAGCAGATCGGTGAATACCGGCCCGCGGTGCAAATTGAACGAACTGGTCGACAGATTGAAGACGTTGGCGCCGAGAATGTCGGCAGGCATCAAGTCCGGGGTACACTGCACGCGCTGAAATTTCAGCTCGAAAATCTGCGCCAGAGCCTTTACCGCGAGAGTTTTCGCGAGACCCGGAACACCCTCCACGAGCGCATGTCCGCCCACCAGCATTACCAGAAGCAGCTGATCCAGCGATTCGCGTTGCCCGACGATGGCTTTGGCTAGCTCACCGCGAACGTGCCCAGCGAGTTCGGTCGTTTTGTTCATGCAGATGGCCTTTCGGTGAATTCTGGTCGGCGCAATTCCAGGCGGCCGATGTAGTCGAAAATTTGCTGCACGATCTGTAACGTTTCCGCATCTTTCGCATTCGTGTTCTTCATCGCTACGTCGGCGCGCGCCAGTACGTCCGCAAACTCCCGTTCGTTCCAAGAGAGTGATTTGGCGGCGCTGCTGGCGAGGTCGGCGTTGGAAGCGTTGGCCGGGAGGCCTAGCTGGCGGCTCAATTGAAAACGCAATCGCTGGTCAGCGATACGCACCGCTGCCGATCCCGCGTGTGCCGACAAATAGAGGTCGCCAAGCGTTTCGACGAATTCCAGGGGAGAAAGCCGCGAAGGTTTGATCGGAGTGCTGATAGGACCATGTCGCCTTGAGAATGTGGCCAGAATGGCGAGAAATACCAGCGCGAATTGCAACGCGCCCCAGTACAACGGTGTGCGGCCAAGATAATCCAGGAGCGAGCCGTGCGAGCCGTGAAAATATTCGTCCCACAAAACACGGACGCGCCCAGGCGGTCCCACCGAATTAAGCAATAGGCCGAGATTTCCCGATTGGCGAAGACCAGCGTTCGTGAGCGGCGAAGACGAGCCCCACCAGATCACCTTGCCTTTGCCAAAATCGTAGGTGACCACAGCGGCGGTGTCATCCGTACCGTACACCACGAGTTCGGACGCGGACCTAGGGTGCCAACCTTCCGGCGGAATCATGCTGATTTTCGGAGCGCCACGGACAATGGGAGACGGAATCAGCGCAGGAAATTTCACGCTTTCGCCGAAAGGGAAACCCTCGCTGAGAAGGGAACTCTGCGGTAACAAGCGCGAGGCGGCCCAGCCCGTAGCAACAATGCGTCCGCCTCCCCGCAAGAAATCGGCTACCGCGGCCTTTTCTTCAGGAGTAACAGGTTGAATCGGCGACGCCAGGATCAGGACCTCTGGCGATAGACTGTCGAGTTCCAGGGGCGATTGTTCCCATCGCTCAACGTTGTAACCCAGATCCTTCAATAATAAGAATGCGCCCTTCGCTCCGTCCCACTTCGCCGAATAACTGGACGGATACGGAGACCTTCCGGAGCCCATTTCCCTGGGCGAAAGAAATGCGCTTGCGATCACGAGCAAAACCAGCAGCACGCCGGCGACGATCAGAAGTTTGCGGTCGCCGCTGTCGAGGGCGTGAGGCATCCCATGTTCTCCAGATGAGTGCGTGCGTTGGACCAGTCCTTCGCCGACGCCGGACGATATCCGTACCAGACCAGTTCGAACAGGAGGGTAAATTCGCGGAGCTGCTTTTGTTCGCGGGGATGCGGGTCCAACAGGCGAAGAGATTCACGGGGCGTGCGGGCGCGGTCGCTCTTGAGCATACCTCGCGTCTCCAGGCTCACGATAACGGCCCAGTAGGCGCAGTGAACGGCATCACGATAGTCGCCACGTTCTGCTGCCGCCAGTGCATCTCGCGCCCATTCGCGCGAATCGTTCAAGCGAGCGACGCCTCCCGTGGGCTGCTCCTGAAGCCGCGATCGCGCGGCGAGATTCCGAATGATCCAGTAGCACAGAGCGAGGACCGCAATCGCCACAATCCCCCAGGACAGGACATTGCCCGTTCGGGCGCCCAGATGGAGTCGCGACAGCAATCTGAACAGTTGCCTTTCGATCCATCGACCGATCTTTGCCTGCAGCAATTCCAGCTGGCTGGGACCCCGCTCGCCTGAGAACTCCGGGCGGTTGAGGATTTTGTCGAGACGGTCGCGCGCGCCGTCCGGGGAGGGCTGCTGCAACACTCCATCCAATTCAGTCGCAGCCTTGTGCATGGCCAGGAGTTGCGATCTGATTCTGTTAGCGATGGCTTGGTGCTTTGTCGGCTCCTGCTCAACTTTGTGCAACTCCGAACGTAGCCAAGCGGTGGAAACATCGATGGCACCCTCGGATGTGCGGACGTGCCATATGCGCGGCAAGGACTGGCGGAGCTGGGGGATCGCTTCCCGATGCTGGACGGCTTCCGCGGTGCGATCCAGCTCGGTTTCGTAACCGGATAGATCGAGATCCAACGAGAGCCTAGCGGGCCCGGGCGCTTCCTGCGCGCGGCCGCACACTCCGAAGGATAGCGCGCCTGCAAGCGAGATCAACAAAGCGCTGACTCTATGGGCTGCGCGGGATCCGGGCATCCGTGGCCTTTACACCGTCGACGGGGAGCCGAGCGTAGGATTTGCAGCGGCGTCCATCGAGCTCATCAAGTGCTGAATGTCGAAGGCTTCCTTGCGCACGCGTAGGTTGTAGTACATCAGCGAGAACGCGATCGTCCCGATCGGGCCAGCCAACACTTGGGAGACAAATGCGCCCAGATGCTGCAGCACTTGCACTCCAAAGCTGGGTGTTCTGTGAGCGGCCATCGCGGCGAACGCCCAGACCATCACTGGAACTTGGAAGATCAGCACGGCGACATACGTGAATGTCAGCACAAGAAGGAATATTACGAAGATCTGCATAACGTGGCCCTTGGTGAGTGCGAGGCTCCGCTCGATCGACCGGATCGCTCCGGTATTTTCCAGCATGGCCGTGGGAACGGCAACGGCCGTACGGCACACAAGGATGAAAACTGGAATCAGGAATACCACAAAAGCCAGGACCATGATCACCGGGCTTCTCATCACTGCCCCCGCAATGACAATCGCGAAGAAGCCCCCTCCGGCAATCAGTATGATCAGGAAATAGACCAGCAGAACCCGCAAGGCCTTCCATCCGACGCGCGCGAAGGAACCGCGTATGGAGACCGGACGGGATAGATAGACGTCGGACACAGCAAACACTGTGGCCGCATGCGCGGCTCCGAACATCACCAGGTACAGAATCCCGACGAGAATCCCGCCGCCAATCACGCCCCCCAGCGCTTCAGGCGAAATCGGTGGCGTCTGCGCCCCGGACCGTTTTGCATAAGCGAGGCCCGCAATTCCGACTTCAGCGAGCAATACCAAAAAGAAGGGCAGTGCAGTTATGCCAGTGAACAGCCAGAAATGATTCTTGTAAAGTTTGAAGGTGCGGTCGAGAACCTCGCCGAGGCTCATTGGCCGCAAGTCGGCATCTGCCATCTGCCCCCCCGAGCGCGACTTAGAAGCGAGCGGATATTGCGAGGTAATCGCCGTCGCAAGCGTCCATCGTCGCATATTTGGGGCCTCTAGGGGCGTGGTAGTGACGATATCGGCAACGAAATGGCGGCCGCTGCAAAATTTGTGGTCCTCAACCTTTGATGGCCGCGCGAATTTTGGGCGTTCCTGCAACCGCACCTTTCAGCTCGGCTTCCTTATCAAGAAGATCCAGTACGGAACGTGTGACGTGATCGTCGATTTCCGAAGCGCGGCGAATGTCCACCGGATACCGAACGACAAATTCGAGGCCGGCATCGGAGAATTGCAGCTTGGCCTCGGGCACGGGGGCCCTGAGTTGGACTTCCAGCCGGCGTTCGATGCCCCCGACTTTGTTCTCGATTTCGACACGGTATTTTTCGTAGACAGCGTTTACGGCGATTGAGAACTTGTCCTGCACCAGTTTGTAGTTCGTGCCTGGATTGAGCGAGGCGACGACTTCGTGCCACGCGTACTCGGTGCCGGGAATTTGCTTGAACAGCGGTGTGCCTGCCTGGAACAGCACCGAGTTGGAGAGGACCACGACGCGCCCAGTCGGGTCGAGGTCGATGCCGGTCCCAGCCAACTCCATCAAATACATCCGAACGAGGCCGATGTCGATCACGTCTCCGGTCACCCCGGCGACACTGATGCGGTCGCCGACGCGAATGCCGTAGCGACCGACCACAAAGAAGTACGCAGCGATAGACAACAGTACACCCTGCAAGCCGACGGCGATCCCGCCGTGACGAATCCTGCGAAGGTAGCCAGTGAATTGAATTCGCTAACAAAGCCCATCAGCAGAACGACGCCGACGAGAAAACCGACCACGATTCGGCGCATCACCAGGAACTGGCGGCGCCTTCTGGCATCGTGAATGTATCGGAAGGTCAGCCGCCGCCAGACCTCAGAGAGGCCGAACACGGCGTACAGGGCCAGCGCAATTCCAAACACCCGCGTGGCGAGCGCCCGCAACGTGGATTTCATTTCCTCCAGGATGGACCTTCGCCACTGCTGGAAGTTTGCGCGTGTCTGGTCTATGACCAAAAGCTCTTGCCCCAGTGGCATCGTCGCGGCGGACAGCTCTTTGAAGCGTGTCGTCAGAATCTGGAATTCTTGTGCGGTGGTCTGCGACTGTGGCGTCGCGGGGGTATCAGATTGTGCGGCAAGATCGCGGCCGCGCTGAATTGTGGCCGACAGGCGGTCCCGCAGCGGTTTCCTGAGTTGGTTTGCGGTGTCTCGCAAGCTGTTTGTTTCTTCGACGATCTGATCGACCTCGTGCATGCTGCGAATTTGGCCCAGCAATGTCAGCGACTGCCCGACGAGTCCTGACGAATTGGCTGGCGCAGGCTGCGATGCAGGTTTCCCAACCGTTTTCTTGTCGTCCCGCAGCGCCGAGAACTTCCGGTACAGAGCGAGCTAACTGATCGATGGCGGTATCGAGATCGTCCGAGTCATCGGCACTGCCTTCGACGAAGGCTGACATTTTCTGGATCGCGTCAAGCATGGCCTTATTGAGTGCCAGCTGACCTTGCAATCGATCGCGCTGTGCGATCAGGTCGCGGCGTTTTGGACCAGCGGCCGTCGCCAGCGATTTGTTCACGCCATCCAATTTTTCCTGCACGTCGTCGATTTGC
>Ga0134128_10012322_pt1 | contig 10197 bp, 13 predicted proteins | sample KB31754_FD_96462 | JGI IMG/M metagenome (GOLD analysis project Ga0134128, IMG submission 96462) | Terrestrial soil microbial communities with excess Nitrogen fertilizer from Kellogg Biological Station, Michigan, USA - KB3-175-4 | ecosystem: Environmental > Terrestrial > Soil > Unclassified ...
AATCTCTGACCGATGCTTTTGACTATAACTTATTGTGCTAAGTTGACATTGCAGGCAACACCCGGTGTCGCGCGCACCGAGTGTTGACAACCACACGGTTCAATTCCGTCCTGCAGTCACACCACCATCAACCGGCAATACAACTCCAGTGATCCAACCGGAACGCGAGTCATCCGCGAGGAACAGCACTGCCGAAGTTATGTCCTCAGGAACACCGTTGCGTCCAATTGGATGGAACGCATTGAAAGACGCGAGTTGTTCCGTCGAGAGTAGCGGATCAAATAGCGGCGTTTCCACTACCGCAGGTGCAATCGCATTCACGCGAATTTTTTCTGAAGCCAGTTCGATTGCAAGCGCTCTGGTGAACGAATGAACACCACCCTTGGCCATTGAAGGTGCGGTTGAAGGGGTGGCTCCAATTCCCTGCAAAGCCCAAATCGATCCGATGCTGATAATCGCTCCGCTCCCACGCTTGCGCATTTCCGGCACCACACTTTGAGATAGAGTGAAGTAACCGCGCATGAGATTGAAGTAATCGTCAAGCTCTTTATGAGTCACACTGAGAAACGATGTCGGCTTGAACACGCCGGCATTATTGAACAACACATCGATACCACCGAAACGCTCAACAGCAGTTCGTACGACGCGTTGAACTGTCTCTGGAGTGCCGATGTCACCGGCTACGTAAACCACGTTTTCTCCGGTCGGATCTATGCGCAGCGCCGTCTTCGCGAGCACATCCTCCCGCCGGCCATTGAGCACTACTTTGGCTCCCGCATCATTAAAGCCACGCGCGGCGTCTGCGCCGATGCCTGTGCCGCCACCCGTGATGATAACTACCTTATTTTTTAAGCTCATCTCTTCTTCCCTTTCTGTCTAATCAACGAGCGGCTGTAAAATTGATTTGCAACCGCACAAAGGGAATAATGCGAGCGACGTAAAGGTAAAACAAGAGTGCACTTTTTTGTTAGTGTGGTTACTTTTGTGTAAGAAATGGGCAATCTTGCCGAAAAAAATTCAACTGGACCACGTGATGTAGCGGCCACCGTGGAAGCTGTGTTCGGCTGCAAGTGGTCCTTACGTATTTTGGAGTTGATTCGGCAAGGTGTGTGCAGACCGGGTGCGATTGAGCGGGCGCTGGAAGGTCTCACTCCGAGGGTTCAGACCTACTATTTTCGGCGAATGGTAGGATTGGGGATCCTGGACCGAGTGGTCTACCCGGAAATTCCTCCGCGCGTCGAATATCATCTCACGGAGTTCGGCCGGCATTTCCTGCCGATATTGGATTCTATTGCGGAACTACAGCGTAACCTTAACGGTTCAGTCGACAATTCGCACCATCGCTCTACCTAAAACAAAGGACAGCGATTCCACAGGTAAAATCCAGTACGCAAAGATGTCGATGCGATTTCAAGAGGTAACACCTATTTCTCGGGAGCAAGCGTTAACCGCCTTTGCGTCCAATGAGGTCGAGGCGATTTGCGATGCGCTGATCAGGATTACATATCACGATCCTGATTGGCATTGGGTTCAGGAGCAATGTGTCATGTTCGCTGAGTTTCCTGATGTCGATGTGCGAGGACTCGCGGTAACCTGTTTGGGCCACCTGGCCCGAATTCATCGGAGACTTAACGTAAAGGAAGTTTCACCGCTGCTCGAATCGCTTCTCAACGATCCTGACGTCGCTCCAAGAGTTGTAGACACCATCGATGACATAAAAATGTTTATTGACTAGAACTCTATCACTGCACCAACTGACGGCACGATAGGCAGTACACGCGCGAGTCGGCCAAATACGCGACCAGTATTTATATCGAATGAATCAAAGCCTTCATAGCGCAGATTCTCGCGATTCAGGAGATTCAGCACTTCGCCCGTAACTGTTAGTTTCCAACGGTTGAAGAGAAACGCTTTGCTAACCCTAACGTCCCACCGTGCGTAATCAGGTAAGCGTACTTCGTTGCGCCGGTCGGACAAGAAATAGGTGACATCCACTTGCCTGAAGAACCCGGGAAGTGGTGGGCCACTGCCAAAGCGAAAGACACTGCTGAGATTCCATGTGTCAGTGAAACGATAACTGGCATAAGTGTTAAGAAGATGCCGCTGCTCGTTATCCGCAACAAACGACAAACCGGTTTGTGAGTCAGTAAGTTTAGTTCGCAAATACGAATATGAGATCCAGCCGGCAAGCTTGTTTGCGCTGCGTCGTTGTAAGGTCAACTCAAATCCACGCGCGTGGCCGTCCAGGGCATTTCTGAAAGGAAACTCCGCAAACGAGAACAGACCGTGATCAAACCGCGGCTCATTGATGCTGAAGAAGAGATTTGCGTCCTCGCGATCAAATACCTCAAGACTCAAGCGCACGCGATCGCCTAACAACGCTTCGACACCACCACTCACATTCGTTGCTCGCTCAGCGCGCAAACTCCTCGATCCAAGGCGGCCAAAGACTTGCTCAAAATCCGGAAACTGGTAATAGCGATCCGCAGTGGCATGTACTCGCCAGTGATCATTGATGGACCAGGTTAGCGAGGCTCGTGGCGAAGTCAATGTCTCCGATGTTGTGTCGCTGTGTTCGACCCGCAGTCCACCAGTCATTTGCAAGCGGTGGCGTTCACTACTCCAGGTATCCTGAGCGTAATAGGCCTCCTCAGTTCCGCTTTGGTCAAAGCTACCGAAGTCAACGCTACCGAAGTCAGGGGGAACACTAGCGAATGAGAAGCGTTGGCTGAAACTGTTGACGTTTAATCGTCTAACGTAAAGACCGGCTTCGAGACGATTGGCACGAGGCAGCGCAAAACTCACATCTGAACGTATACCAAGCTGAGTTCGATCACCGTCATTGAGGATCAGTTCATCGCGATTCACATTCTTGAAGTTTGTCTTCAGTGCAAAGAAGCGTGTTTGCCAGTAGACTCGGGGATTTGGTGTAAAGCTCCAGTGCGCATTCAAGAGCAGATTGCGCGACTCGCCTCGGAATACCGAATTTTGAAACAAGAGCTCTCGATCGCGATTGCGATCGTAGTCGAAACTTCCGTAGATGGCCGAAACACCGACCTGATTTCTCGTTGAGAAGTCGTAGAGTAATTTCCCCTGGACATCAGCAAAACCCAGGATGGGTGGGTTGTTGGCAAACTGATTCTGATCATTGATACGGCGAATCAGATACCCGGTATAACTTTTCCGCGCCGCTACCAGGTACGAACCTTTTCCGCTCGAGATTGGACCATCGATGATCCCGGAAATGCCGCTTAACGCTGCCGCTATGCGACCTGCTGCCTTCACTCGATTGCCGTCGCGAGAGTCGATGTCGAGGACGGCGGCAGTTCGATCCCCGAAGTTCGCGGGACTACCACCGCTCAGCAACGACACTGAATTAACCGCATCAGAGTTTATTACTGACAGCGAACCGGTATCGAGATAACCGCCAGCCACTGTATGCACAAAATTGTCTGTGAGCACACCGTCGATCCACACACCGACGCGATCGAAGCCGGCGCCGCGAACGGAAAACTCGCTGCGAAAGTCGTCGTTACTGCCAACTCCCGGTAGTGTTTGTGCCGCGCGAATCGGATCGCTCAGGAGAATGCTCGACGTCGCTTGCAGCTCACGCTTATTGAGGGTCTGCTCAAATGTCGAGGTCGTGCGAGTGCTTTCGAATGGATCAGGAACAATCGTGACGTGTTCTGTTAGTGCGGCAGCATCTTCGTTCAAGGCGATTTCGACAACACTGTCCGTTTCCCTGCCCACGGTGATCTCTTTCTTTACGAGACCATATGTGACTGTTGTGATGTAGAGTTCTTGTGGGCCAGGTGGTAATTCAAGAGTGAAAGCGCCATTGGCGTCAGTAATCGTCGTTTTATGCGTTAGTTTAGCGACGACGCGACCTTTAGCCATTGGTTCGCCGGTGTTCGCATCGACAACTCTCCCTCGCAACATGATCGAGCGCTCTTGTGCGACCGCATGAGCGAAGAGTGGGCCCGTCAACAGCAGCGGCAAGACGACGATTAGTTTTAGTGCGGTGAGTTTCACGTTGAGAATAACCGCTCCCAGTAATGTTTTTTATTCCCGGTGATCGTTCCGATGATGGCGGCGACGGGTAGAATGATGAGTCGTCTGCCGCATTATACACACATTACAATCAGTTGAGAGCAGCGAGGCCCACCTGTATTAATTGACAGTTACCAGATTGGTCGATTTCGGATAGTTCTGACTGACAAATTGAGGGTTAGTGAGGAAAATATGAAATCTCTACTGGTAAAGACCGGAGCCGTGTTTTTAGCGAGCTTTATCTTATGCAGTGTGGTCCAGGCGCAAAAGACCTCAGCCGCTTTCGATGAGAAAGTCGATTTTTCAAACTACAAGACCTACGCGTTCGATAAAGAGGGCGCGCGCAATCCTTACGTCAACACTCTGATCGTACAAGCCATTGAACGCGAACTCACCGCCCGAGGACTCACTAAGGTGAATAGCGATCCGGACCTGAAAGTGGCTTATCTGGCGGCGACGGTTCCCAATCTCCAGGTCCAGAACGTTCCTTTCTACCATGTTGTCAATCCGGCCTATAGCGGAATGGTAGGTAGCGCCACTATGAACATGTGGGACGTTACGACCGGCACACTGGTGATCGATCTGTGGGATCGCCAAAGTGATCGGGTTGTTTTTCGCGGCACGATAACAGACGTGCTACAACGAGCTCCCAGCGCTGACCTGCAGGCTGATGCCAAGATAGTTTCGAAGCCGATCAATAAAGGCGTCGCGAAGATTTTCAAAAAGTATCCCGTCAAGCCCAAGTAACCAGGGATCAACCTTCGATCTTCAGTGTTATTGCCTCGACCGGACACACATCGGCCGCCGCCTTGATCTGATCGACGTGTGTCTCAAAATACTTTTCCGCTCCTTCACGAATTCGCGGAAGCCCATCCGCCGTTTCTCCATCCAACACTTCCGGACATTCGACTACACAAGCCTGTGAACAAGTGCATGTGCCGGGGTCAATGTAAATTGAGATTATGCGAACCATAAACCAAACCTTAATCGATCTGCGATCTGAACGCTTGGATCGCTAAGCCATGATTAGTCTTTGCGTTCAACTTCGGGGCTTCGGCGAAAGCCGTGAACTTTAGGATTGCCTTCGTGCCAAAGCACCTCTTGCTTTATCTTGGTTATCTTCCAGCCTTCGGGAGTTTTCACCAAATTGTATTCGTAAAAACAATGTGTATTGAAAGAGTTATCGCTTTCCATTGCCGGTGCGAACCGGAAGATTAACGATGCCGAGCGGCAAAACGCCTGATCATGTTCGATTTTGATCTCGTGATTAAAGCTCAGGTGTTGTGTCTTGACGCCGTGGAGACTGGTCTGCCTTTGCGCAACATATTCGTCCGCCTCAAGGGTCCGTTTCTCGCCCCGAAAACTAGTGTAATCAACATCGATCAGGTCCGTGAAACACGAGCGAAGCGAGTCCCAATTCTGTAAATCGAAAGCATTCGCGAAGCGGAAAATAACCTGCTCAACCTCGTGGCGATCGGCCAGTAGCCGGATTTGTTCGTCGTCGCTCACGTAAGACTCCTCCTCTAACGGATCCAGTTACGGCTCCAGGTCACTGACTCCGAGCGCCATGCGTTGTAAAATTTCGGTTGCGAGGCTATCCAGGCCCGGGACAATATCGGGCTGGGTCACCCCTACCAAACGCAAGGAACGCAGCAGATGCTCCTGCTTGTCCAACGGAATTATTAGTTTCCTAAGGTACCAACAACCCTCCTGCCGCCAGATATCAATTGCGAATTTTTCCAGCCCTCTTCGCTCATCCGTGTGATAAGTGAACCGGGACTGCTGAGCCGCAATTCTGTCATTCAAGATCGGAGGTATCACGGGTATTGGATAACACGGTCCGACGAGGTCATCGCTTAAGGAATAGTAGTCGTCGAGACGGGCATCCTTGTTTTCTCTGGGGAAGACAATACTTCGGCCAAGTTGGCAAGCTTCACTCAAGCGGCGTGGGTCCATAATCCAAACGGCCGCGTCCTGAGGATTCGTTTTCTGCTTATACTTTCGAATAGCAAAATAAAGCGCCGTCAGCGAATTCTTCGACCAATCCAACAAGCGCGTGGGCAACCCATGATGCTGCATCAGAAACACCCAGTCACGCTCCTTCTCGACACTAACGGACGAAAACCGTAACAACTCGCCACCTTTGAATCGCAGGAGCATGTATTTTTCCGCGTTTTTGATCTGCGTGCGTTCAGTGTTGTACTTTCTGATTACCGGATGCTCGCGAAGCAGGCTCGGTTCCAGAGGGTATTTCGCATCAGTGGTGCCACGAAACCACGGAACCATCTCACCGGGAAAATCCGCAATCGGTGGATTGCTATTGCGAAATCTTTGCTTAGTAGTGTTTCGCCACCCTTGTGCGATCTGTTCGACAATGTTCACGTAGTCAGCCAGGCACCCCACGCGCTCTTCAGGAACGCAATTTTGTCCGTCGGAATCTGATGTTATCGAGTCCATTTTCCAACTCCTGTTATCAACTACGCGCTAGTAAGGTTCACCCGCCCAATAACGTTCGAGATATCTTTTGCGGTTTCCGAAATCGACAAATCGAGTTCGATCATGGCAAATGAAGTTATTGTTGACGAAGAGTATCTGACCGGATCGCAACTTGAACTGATGACGAAAGCGTTTAGCCAACAATGATCTGTCGAGTTTGTCGAGCGCATCTTTGTCCTCTACTGACAGTGGTTCGCCCAAGTAATCATGGCCACCTTCAATTCGCGTGCGGTGATATTTGATACTCAAGCCTGTATAGAAACTCGCTCTCACCTGGTGGAAGATGGTTCGTCTTACCGGATCCGGATTCCGATGATCAAATGGATCCTGGCGAATAAAGCTTCTACTGCAGAGAAAAGCTTGCAACTCCCTAGGTAGCGCGTCAAAGACTTGTAGCGCATTGACGAGGATTGTCTCACCGCCGAAGAACGCCGAGCTGACAGAAAGCAGCGCCAGAAGATCGACACGAGCTATGCGCCAGGCGCTCCCGTCCGTATGAATCCCTGGCCGGTTGCTGGTCAGTGCATTCCCAATGTAGTTGTCACCCTTGCCTTCTTTTCTATTGTAGACCGGTAGGAAGGGTGACTTGCTCAGATGATTTCGTGTTACTGTCCGGCCGAGTCGGTTTCCGATCATGACAATCAGGAGTTTTGTTTTAGTAAGCAGTTCCGATTCACGATCAATCACGGTGTTAAGATCAAGAATGGCAATGCCGCCTTCCGAATTTGAAAGGCGCGTTTGAATTTCGCGGATGAGATCATCAAGCAACCTACTTTGCGCCATCGAGTGAGGTTCATAATTCAAAACCGTCACACCGTGAGTAATTATTTCGTCAAGATATGAATCAAGCTGCCCAAAGTTGTGCCAATCAATTTTCCACGCGGCTGGAATTGAATGAGAAGTGTCGAGCCTGTTCATCGGTTGGTTCCAATGATCGTCAGGATTCTTCTTATCGGAGGACCGGAGGCCCAGCATTCGAGTCGTCCAAATAATTCAGTGCGAGGATGGGTTCGGCGTTCGAGCTCAACTCAATTCGGAACCCGTCCCAAGAGCGTATTGCGAGGTTGGCGAGAATATTCCCGCCTTCTCACTTCTGTGTCAATGAGAACTCCTTGGGAAAAACAAATCACCGATTGAGATCTCTTCTACCCGATTGAATTACACTTATTAAGTCATGTCCAAGACGCGCATAATCGAAGCTGTTCGAAAACTCGACCTCGAATCAATCAAGAAACTGTTGAACGACAATCCATCGCTTCTTAATGTTACGGATCGAATGGGTCGAAATCTGTTGCACCTGGCCTGCTCGGCACAATGCAAGGAGCTGAACGTGCCTGAATCTGTGTCGGCCCGGGTAGTAACGTTCCTTTTGAATCGCGGGTTAGACGTCGAATCTCCATTCGTCACATCGGATGGTTGCGACACCGTCAATGCCGTGTGGTTTGCCGTCGCTCGTGGTAGAAATCGTACGTTGGTCAAGCTGCTTATCAAACGCGGCGGGACGCCGAACGGACTTTACGCTGCCGGTTGGTGGGAGGACCTTGAGATACTCGATTTGCTACTCCGCTTTGGGGAACCTATCGATGTGGTTGTTGGCGCAGAGACGCCCTTCCTTGCGTGTTGGGAGTGGAGAAAATTCGAAGCCGCCAAGTTCCTGGCGCGCAAAGGCGCTGATGTGAACTTCCAGGACGCAAAAGGTAAAACCGCGCTGCATCATGGAGTCCAGAAGGAGTTCGATCCATCTCTGCTAAAGTGGTTGGTTAGACATGGCGCTTCTCCCGACATCAAAGATAGTGAAGGAGTGTCGGCGAGGACCCGGGCATCTCGAAAGCGAGACAAGAGATTTCTCGAAGCGCTTTCGTAAATTCTCTACGGCCTCTGGGTTGAATCATCCTTTAACTCAGAGGCCGCAGAGACACGATCTCAATCCGCGTCGTTTCGGAACGCAGCCTCTCCAGCGGCGGAAATCTGCACCCACTTCGGATCAGGTGAGGCCTCGGCGTCGTAGTTGTCGTGCCAGTTCCACCACTTGTACGGCGGCGTCTGCGGATAACCCTCCGGCGAGTCTTCCCACTCCTCCTGCCGCCCCAGCGCAGTGATGTCGAGATAGTTCCAGGTGCTTCCCATCTGCTCATCGCCGCGACTGTTGATGAAGTAGGTTCGAAAAATACTCTCGCCATCACGGATGAATGCATTCGTGCCGTGCCACTCGTCCACACTAAAATCTTTGTCGAAGCTGTCCGTGATGGTGTACCAGGGCATCTGCCATCCCATCCTTGCCTTCACACGCTCGATGTCAGGCTGCGGCGCACGTGATGCGAATGCGAGCGTCGTGTCGCGTGCGTTCAGATGGGCCAGGTGTGCAACCTGATCGGCTACAAAGGAACAGCCGCGGCAAGCATGCTCAGGCCAGCCAAATACGCCAGGCTCGAAGAACGCGCGGTAGATGATTAGCTGACGTCTGCCTTCGAATAGATCGAGCAGACTAACTTTGCCGCTCGGCCCTTCGAACTCATACTTCTTCGGCACCGCCAGCCACGGCATTCGCCGGCGCGCGGCTGCGAGCGCGTCACGATCGCGGGTCAATGCCTTCTCCTTCACCAGAAGCTGCTGACGCGCAGCCTCCCACTCTTCCGCCGACACGATTGGGGGCGACTTCATAACGACACGCTCCGCTGATTGTTTCTCGTTGTTCTGCTTCACGTTTTTCTCCTTGTTCACTATTTACTCTTCTTTGATTCCAGTTGTGCTGTACGTGGCTCGCGACGATGGCGCCGCAAAGCCCGAACCTTGACCGCCACGAAACCGAGCACGCCGGCACCCGAAGTAGCGCCTGCTACAACCAGCACTGCGTTCGTCATACATATAGGACACATTGGTTAATGACTCCCTTCTTGATTTCTCACTGTAGTGACGGTCGAGATGAACTGATTTCTACAGGTGGACGGCTTTGCCTCAAGAGTCGGAATCTATTGTTGGACACAGTCAGTACCACCTGCGATAGCGGGTGGGTGCGCAGCCTTTACGCCTGTATTGGAGGTCAGTCGCCGCCCAAAGCTACGCACCCACCCGCTATCGCAGGTGGTACTGACTGTGTCCAACACGAAGGTGGACTAATAATCCCTTACTGAGTCGTCAAACGATTGCGATGTTCGGTCAGGAAAGTACGAACTGAGGGGTCTTCGCTGAGTCCGATAGCGCGGTCGTACGCGTCGGCAGCGGCTTGCACACGACCGAGTTGTCGCAGGAAGTGCGCGCGCACGGCCCAATACGGTTGGTAGGAAATCACGGCCTGTGAGTCGATCTGATCAAGGAGTGCTAGCCCTGCATCGGGTCCGCGAACTTCGGCGTGTGCCGCGGCGCGCGCGACCGCACCGCCGATCGAAGGCGCCAGTTGCATGAGCTGATCGTAGAACGCCGCAATCGCAACAGAGTCAATACGCCCTGTGTGAGCACGTTCAGCGTGGACCGATTGGATGGCTGCTTCGATCTGATATCGTCCTGGTCGCCGCATTTGGAAGGCTGCAGTGAGCTCACCTTCCGCTTCTTCGATCAAAGGCATACGCCAGTCTTTTGGATCCTGCTCGGAGAGCGGCACGAACCGACCGCCGGCACTGCGACGCGCCGGACGTCGCGCCTCGCAATAAAGCA
>Ga0134128_10012325_pt1 | contig 10196 bp, 9 predicted proteins | sample KB31754_FD_96462 | JGI IMG/M metagenome (GOLD analysis project Ga0134128, IMG submission 96462) | Terrestrial soil microbial communities with excess Nitrogen fertilizer from Kellogg Biological Station, Michigan, USA - KB3-175-4 | ecosystem: Environmental > Terrestrial > Soil > Unclassified ...
AAATCGTTCCGCTGCAGTTGCTGGCCTATCACATCGCTGTACGCCGCGGTTGCGACGTCGACCAGCCGAGGAACTTGGCAAAATCCGTGACCGTGGAGTAGGGCTGGCGGCCAGCACTCTCGATGTCCGGGGGTCAGCCTTTTCAAAAAACGAGTAGCCTCTTACGCGTGCCGCTCAAAACCTCCCGGCTCACGCCATAGCAGACGCTACGAACCTGCTTGTCGAGTTTCTAGTATTCTCGCAAGGCGCAAAAGCGCGCCCCCCAGGGCTGCGATTCCCATTGTCCAGACCGCAAAGGCGACATCCACGACCCACCTGGGTGCCGCTCCTATCCTGCGCAGCACAAATGGCAGGAAGTTCCAACAGGTGATGTGCTGAAAGTCCCACTGGTCGTAAGTCATTGAGTCGGTGTTCATACCCCAGGCATCCATCTTTCCCAAGGCAAACGCGACAATGTTCTTGAAGCGCAGCCCGATCACCCACTGTGGATGGCCGAGATCGTCTCCCTGATAAATCTCGAGCGGCAACCAGAAAGCCAAGGATGCGAACTGGATGACAAGACTCGCGCCTACTAAGAACAATCCCAACACCCAGATGGGTCGACCCCATTGCTCGCGAAACTTAACGAGCAACGGCACCGCAAGGAACGCCGCCATTTCGACCGCACTGGAGACGTACCGGTCTCCCCAGGCGAAGTTCCCGCTCCACTCGTAGTAGCGCGCGTAGAAACAGATGTAGGCAGAGATCAGCAGAAACGCCGAGGCCATGAAGGCCTTCACGCTGGGACTCAAAAGCTTCCACCCGAGGACAACAAGAATGATGCTCAAGATAATGAGCGGGTCAAAGAGGAAGATGGACTTTTCCGGCGACATCAGCGGACCCAGGAAGCCCTTAAGAAACGGCGTGGTCCACGGATAGTTTGCCGGCAGGCTCGGATCCTGCAGCCGATGCTCGATCGTGAAGTACTTCACATAGGTAGAAGTCCATTCGCCAAAGCGGTAGAACTGGTACAAGCGATCGAAGAGGAAGAACCCCGCATAGACGGGGACTGCCACCTTCCCGTATGCGACGAACTTCAACCAGACCTGGGTACGAGGCGTGTGCTCAAATTCCAGCACGAGCAACAGGAAGATGCCGCCCACGACGAGATCCACGCCAGTGGTCAGGCGCGTCAACAGGTTCAAGCCAAACGCCGCGGACCCGATCAATAACGCGCGCCTGCTCCCGGTTCGCAACCATTGGTACTGATACCGCAACCCCGCCATCGTGAGCAGCAGGATGTAATTGTTCTCCATCATGTTTTGCGTGTAATGGAGATGGGTGGTGCAGAAGAGCAAAGCCAACACACCCGCCACGGACTGAACCACATCAAACCCAAGCAGAAGAAGAAACCTGTAACAAACCAACGCAGTCAGGGCACTGATCAGAATGTTCACGGCATAGGTGACAAAAACGGTGCGAATGGTTGGATCGGTATCGGGGCCATAGTCCGCAAAGATCGACAGCTTCGAAATGCCCGTGCCAACGATGTCGAATGGGAGCATCAGCAATGGCTGGCCGATACCGTACCAGTCATAAAGTTTCCCGCGGCGGCCATGCACGCCGAATTCCGGATATTCATTGGGAAAGACCGGTGGCTGGGAGGTCCAGAATGAATGTGCCGTCTGTAAGCGGTGCATCGTGTCTGCCGAACTGGTCTCCCCTGACTGCACGCAAAACGCGAGCAGACCGGCAACCAGGGCTAGCCAGAAGGCAGGATTGCGGGAGCCCCTAACTAAACTCATGCCGTGGAGATGCTCCAAGAATATTGCTTCGCCTTGGCTGCAACTGCGCTTCAAACCCTCGTCGATTCGCGCTAGCTCTTGGCAAGCTGTTGGCTTTCCTTTTGTGTCCTATGCGGTTCAATGCTGCCTTACTTGGTCGTGGATTGAAAAACCTCAGCCGCAGCCACAACCGTATTACTGTGAATCACAACCGTATCTTCGACATTTCGCGCGTAGCCCCCAGCATAGGTGACCATGACGGGTATGTTCTGCGTCTTGGCGACACGGAACACGAGTTCGTCCCGCCGCTTTAAACCTTCCTGAGAAAGTTGCAGGCCACCTAATTGGTCATCCCGGTAGGGATCGGCACCCGCGACATAGCACATCAAATCCGGCTGGAATTGCCGGAGGCCGGAACTAAGTGCGTTGTCCAGCCATGCGAGGTAATCGTCGTCGGTGATTCCATCGGGAAGATCGACGTCGATCGATGATGGCGGCTTGTAGATCGGGTAGTTGTTTTCCTGATGAAGCGAAATGGTGAAAACGTCGCCTGCATGGGCTCCCCGCATAAGCGGCTTCCCCCCCAGGACAGCCGGGCCATGTGAGGGGAGCGGGTCGCTGCTAGTCCGGGTTCCCGCGAAAATGGCGGCTGTGCCATTGCCCTGATGAACATCGCAGTCCACCGTCATCGCCGTACGAATCTTACCGTCCTTCTGCATGCGACGAATGGCGACGGCGACATCATGAATCATGCAGAAACCTTCGCCGTGGTCTGGGAAAGCGTGGTGGAATCCCCCGCCGATGTTCACGGCAGCGCCATCTCTCAAAGCGCAGTCCGCCGCGAGGATTGAGCCACCCGCCGCAAGCCAGAACGCATGCACCAGCTCCCTAGAGTACGGCACTTCCAGCTGTAATTCCTCCCTGGCGGAGAGCGTTCCCGTCTTCAGCTTGTTCACATATGCCGGCGTGTGTACTAGCAGGATGTCACGATCTGAGGCGGACTCGGGGGTGAGGAAGTCTGCCGGATCCGCGACACCGGTCTCGATTAGTCGGCGATGTATGCGCCGGTACTTTTCCGCGGGAAAGACGTGTTGCCCGATCGGCAAGTAATACTCATCGCTGTAGATGAGCTTGAAGGGCAGCATTGCCTATTGATGATACCCAAAATTGGAAGAGTTACTTTTTTCGGACTGCCGGCGACGGTGGAATTGGTCGCCGGATCGGCACGATCGCTCCGCGAGCAGGGTCGGCAGCGGCGTTTGCCCGCGCCAGCACCTCCTGCTGAATGTACTTCACGAAATCCTGAATCTGGCGCTGCATCTCTTCCTGGCGCTCGCGCATTTGCAGAATGATCGCGATTCCGCTGATATTCACCCCCAGATCGCGCGCCAGGTTGAGAATGAACTCAAGCCTCTGCAGATCCTCGTCCGTGTAAAGACGCGTGTTTCCCTCGGTTCTTGATGGTTTGAGTAGTCCTTCACGCTCATACAACCGCAGCGTCTGGGGATGAATGCCATACATCTCGGCTACCGCCGAGATCATGTAGGCTCCTTTGGATCGACGTTTCGTCACGTTTAGAGTGTAAAACATAAGCCAAGACAACCGCCTATCCACCGAGAACACGGAGTTACGCCGAAGAATATAAAGAGCCAACACTCACAACCGCGTGGGAATGAGTTGCAGACATTCGGGTGCAGAACCCTCGGTGGCATGCGTTATTCTCGAACCATGCTGATCCTCATGGCCGGGCTTCCCGGCACGGGTAAGAGCACGCTGAGCCGGGCACTGGCCGCGGAACTCCGAGGGACGGTGATCGACAAAGACCATGTTCGCAATGCTCTGTTCGATTCGTCTGATATCGAGTATTCAACGGAACAGGACGAATTCTGCGCTCGCGTGATGCTGAAAGTGGCGGGCTATTTGTTCCGCCAGGACCCGGCACGAAAGGTGTTTCTCGATGGCCGGACGTTCTCGCGCAGCTACCAACTCACTCGCGCCACCGGTTACGCCAGCGCGCTCGGCCAGCCCTGGAGGATTCTCGAGTGTGTTTGCAGCGAGGAAAACGCGCGCACACGACTTGAGAGCGATGGATTGCATCCCGCAGCCAATCGCGACTTTAGCCTCTATCTCGCCGTGAAAGCTCGATTCGAGGAGATCACGCTTCCAAAAGTAGTGATCGATACCGACCGACCGCTCGTCGCCTGCTTGGAGCAGGCGAAAATCGCCCTGGAAAGGTAAGGGATTAGCGGCCCAAAAGGCGCAGGGCCAGCGCAGTCAGGGAAATCGCTGCGACAGAGACGAGCACGGCGTCGATGGCTCGCCGCTTCCATGTGCTCTCTGGTTTCACCCTGCCCCGGCCGAGCTGGGGGCCAGAAGACAAGGGATCAAGCTTTGCGCTCACGTGCATACCTTACGTTTTCGTTCGGGTCCTCACAATTCCACTTTAGTAACCTCAGGTAACTGAAGCCGGAGAGCCAAGAAGCCCTCCCTCACCCTTGGACGTGGACCGAAGAGTGACGGTCCGGCGTGAAAGGGCATCGCCCTGGACGGTATCTCTCGCCGAAGGCCTCCGCTATCATTGATTCCCAGACTCCCATGTTTTCCCGCCGCACAGACTGGAAACTCGCCCCCAATCGCCTGACCATGGCCATCGATGAGGCGCGCGCCGCAGGCCGGCAACCGATCGACCTGACGATTTCGAATCCGACCCGCGCTGGGATCTCTTACCACGTCAGCGCAATTCTGGATTCCCTAGGAAGGAACCAATCTCTCGACTACGATCCCCAACCGAAAGGCCTCATAGGGGCACGCGAAGCTATCGCGGAGTACTACGACTCTCGCCGAGAGCAGGTCGATCCAGAAGCCCTGGTGCTCACCAGCGGTACGAGCGAGGGCTACTCCTACATCTTCCGGCTCCTCGCGAACCCGGGCGATGAAATCCTTGTCCCCAAGCCAAGCTATCCGCTCTTCGATTTGCTCGCTGACTTGCAGGACGTAAAGCTGGTTCCATACCCGCTGCTCTATGACCATGGCTGGCAAGTCGATTTTCATTCTTTGGAGAACTCGATAGGACCAACAACCCGGGCCATGGTGTTGGTTAATCCCAACAATCCGACCGGATCCTATGTAAGTACGGGCGAGCGCGAGCAGCTAAATGAGATTTGCCGTAGGCACAAGCTTGCTCTAATCGTAGACGAAGTGTTTCTGGACTACGCGCTGGATGGCTCAGAGCACACAAGCTTCAGCACAAACCAGGACGCTCTCACGTTTACATTAAGCGGCCTATCGAAGATTTCCGCTCTACCCCAAATGAAGCTCGCATGGATTGCGGTCAACGGGCCCAAAGAGCAAGCCCATTGCGCGATGGAGCGCCTGGAAGTCATCGCCGACACATATTTGTCCGTGAGCGCACCAGTACAGTTTGCAGCCCCTGCCTTATTAGCTGAGAGAGAAACGGTGCAATCCCAAATAAGGGAAAGAGTGCGGGCGAATCTTGAGGAACTGGACCGACAGCTCTTGCAGCAGAAGACCTGCTCCCGTTTAGCCGTGCAAGGCGGTTGGTATGTGGTTTTGCGCGTGCCTGTAACCCAATCCGATGAGGATTTGGCCATCGCACTTCTGCGCGAGAAAAACGTGCTGGTTCATCCAGGACACTTTTACGACTTTCCGCAGGATGGGTTTCTGATTCTCAGCTTGATCGCTTCGCAGCTGGACTTTCGGTCAGGGCTTCAAACCTTGTTCGATCATAGCAATGCAATCTGAATTTCAAGACTGGTTGTTACCCAGAGTTGCGCATGGAACCCTTGACGGCGCCTCATGCAAATTCAGGGACAAACGGACGAGAATCAGCAGGCGCTACTTCAGGAAGGGATTGCTTTCCCGTTCATCACCTATGGTCGTTAAGGGGCCATGGCCGGGCACGACAACCGTCTCATCGGGAAGAGCCAGGACCTTCTCCTTCAGTGAACGGATGATTTTGTCGAAGGAGCCGCCCGGGAGATCCGTGCGGCCAATGCTTCCTGCGAATAGAGTATCTCCCGCAATCAGCTTCTGCTGCGTCGGGAAGAAGAGACAAACGCTGCCCTCGGTATGGCCAGGCGTGTGGATCACGTTGGCGACGAGCGGTCCTGCGTCGATCTTGTCCCCATCCCCCAAGCTGCGATCGATCTTCACCTCTCCGGGAGGAGCCATCCCCAGCCACGCCGCTTGTACGTCAAGCATCTTCACCAGTGCGTAGTCGTTCTGGTTCATCAGGATGGGGGCACCCGTCGCTTGGCGTAATTTCATTGCTCCGCCCACATGGTCGATATGGGCGTGCGTGATGACAATTTGCCGAACCTGGAGATTGTGTTTCTGAATGATGGCCAGAACCTCTGCGATGTCGTCGCCCGGATCGACGACCATCGCCTCACGGGTGGTCTCATCGCCGATGATCGAGCAATTGCACCGTAGTGGGCCGACCGGAAGGATTTCGTGAATCATAGAGCGAGCTGTTAGCGGCGAGCGATGGCCTAAGAATCAAGCCCCGGGCAAATGACCTACGACCGACGAAGTAATTTACTTCTTCGCCGGCTGGCTGTTCGAAGCCGGAGACTGCATATTCTGCAGCACTGAGCCGCTACCGCCTCTTCGCGTTGCCAGCACGGAAAGCGTAATGGACGTAATCATGAATATAACGGCACACCAGGTCGTCGCCTTGGTCAACACGGTGGCTGCGCCACGCGGACCAAAAGCGGTCTGGCTACCCATTCCACCGAAAGCGGCAGCGATATCGCCGCTTTGTCCGCTTTGCAGCAAGACAACAATGATCAGGAACAGACAAACGATGATGTGAACGACAACGAGCAGGGAGTAGAGAATCATACGAAATTAGTTCTTGGAACCTTTCCTTAATTCCGGCCACCTATTGATCCGGCGTGATGGTGCGGAAGGCGGGACTTGAACCCGCATGCCTTTCGGCGCCACCCCCTCAAGATGGTGTGTCTGCCAATTCCACCACTTCCGCGGAGCTACCAGGCTTGGGCCGGATTGCGGCCAAAAGAGGTAGTCTCAGTTTACATTAAGCTAGTGCTGGTTAGAAACCCTGGCCGTCTCCATCAATGCAACTGGGTCAGTGGCGCAGTTCGATCGTCCAGATGGACATCAAGCGGGGGAAACGAGCGGCAGGGCCCGGCGCTTCGCCATCTCCTCGGCAATCATTTGCTTGTCGGCGTCTGAAAGCGCCTGCACAGCAGCCGGGAACAATATCTTGTCCTCCACCGCGATGTGTCGCAGATACATGGCAGACAGCTCGGAAACCGAGTCGCGAAACTCCCCAATCTGGGCCCCGGAGAGCCGACCTTTCGAAAGATACTCCTGGCCCAATCGATCGATGCGTGAGTGGAGAGGCTCCGACCAGCGGTGGTCGAGTTCAAGCTCTTCCAGCTTCGCGAAAGCTGCTCTCAGCTGGGGCGATTCGACCTTGCGCAGCCGGGGAAACAGAGATTGCTCCTCGTCTGCCTTATGCTTCGGCGCGGCTTCACGAAAGTAGCGCAAAGCCGCCTCCAAGGACTGCCTAACCTCCCCCTCCGGCGGAGAATCAATGATTTGCGCGACTTTCTCTAGCACCCGCATGAACATCTCGATCCGGCGGTGGCAGTCGGAAAGCAGGCCTGTGGGATCGCCGAAACTGTGCGCCTGGCTCCCAATTTGAACTGGCATAGGTCAAGTTTATCCACTTCGAGAGTGGAAGATCGCCCTTTCGGGCGAGAGTGCTACAGGTTGGCGCAGGCTGCGGCGATCTCGCAGGGCGGCGTTTTCCTGCAACTTTTCGTATCGGATTGGGTTTACAGGCATAGCGAAGGATCTGAGAGGAAGAAGGGAACCGTGACCCGCAATATCATCGCTGTTCTTGTTCTTGCTGTTTGCGTGATGCTCTCGTTGAAGGCGCTCGCGCAGCGGCCGGTCGGTGATCGGGACTACGAGGACGACCGCGGCGGCCCCGGCATGAGTGCGGGCGGCGATTGGACGGTGGCCCGATCTGAAGATCGCATGACCACCCAAAAGCGGGCCCGCTTCGAGCTCCAAGCTGAGAATACCGAAGACGGCGACGACCGCGCCAAAGTGATTCTTTACTGCACTGACGGCAAGCTGCAGCTGGCCGACTTCAATCCGAACCTAAAACTTTCGCGCCCGAACTGGGCCGGCTTCTGGGGACAGCCTCAGATGCACGTGCGCGTGCGCGCCGATAACTCGCACGACGAGCACAACTGGAACTGGATCAATGGCCACTTTCTGGCCATGGACAAAGGCACCGTGCGTGAACTGATTGGCGCAGGACTATTCAGAATCGAGTTCAACACGCCTGATGGTCGGCGGATCGCCGAATTTTCTCCGGAGGGGCTGGACTTGAGGCTGGTTCGCGATGCTTGCGGATTGACGCCGAAGCATCCGTAATCCTAACCATTACGAGGCCGATGCCCCGCAGTGTTCTGCTTCGCCCTACTGAACTCTACACGGACTTAACACCGCTCGCGGCGGCAAAGATCCTTCTTCACACAATTTTTTTCGCACGGCGTCTCGCTGTAGGGGATGATTGAGAGGAGGTGCGTCGATGACTACTCTGAATTCCCTCCCCGGCATTTCAAACGCTCCCCTCACTGGGGAAGAACTCGCAAAGATTCATGCTTATTGGCGCGCTGCGAACTACCTTTCTGTCGGACAAATTTACCTTTATAAGAATCCTCTCCTACGCGAACCATTGAAGCTTGAACACATCAAGCCTCGGCTTCTGGGGCACTGGGGTACCACTCCTGGCCTCAACTTCATTTATGTCCACCTGAATCGCATGATTCGGAAAGATGACCTCAACGTCATCTACATCTGCGGCCCGGGGCACGGCGGCCCCGGCATGGTGGCAAATGCCTACCTTGAAGGCACTTACGTCGAGCTCTATCCGAACATTCAGCAGAATGAGGAAGGAATGGGGCGCCTGTTCAAACAGTTCTCATTCCCGGGCGGCATACCTAGCCATGTCGCGCCTGAGACTCCGGGCTCCATCCACGAGGGTGGAGAGCTGGGCTATTCGCTCAGCCATGCCTGTGGCGCCGCATTCGACAATCCTGACCTTTTGGTGGCTTGCGTGGTTGGCGACGGAGAGGCCGAAACCGGGCCGCTCGCGACCAGTTGGCATATCAACAAGTTTCTAAATCCCACTCGCGACGGTGCTGTGTTACCGATCCTACATCTCAACGGCTACAAGATCGCGAACCCCACAATCATGGGTCGAATGAGCGACGACGCACTCATCGGTTTCTTTACCGGGTGCGGTTGGAAGCCCTACTTCGTCGAAGGCGACGATCCCGAGCAGATGCATCAGCTCATGGCGGCGACGCTCGACCACGTCGTCGACGAGATTCGCTCAATCCAATGGAACGCGCGCAATAACGAGCAGCGCAACGGCATGCCGGATTGGCCGATGATCGTGCTGCGCTCCCCAAAAGGCTGGACAGGACCGAAGACGGTCGACGGGAAACCAGTGGAAGGCACCTGGCGCGCGCATCAAGTACCGGTGGCCGATCTTCAGAAGAAGCCGCAGCACCTGAAAGTGCTCGAAGACTGGATGCGCAGTTACAAACCGGAGGAATTATTCGATCAGAGCGGGAGATTAGTCGCGGAGCTCGCCGAACTGCCTCCCCGGGGGAATCGCCGGATGAGCGCGAACCCTCATGCCAACGGAGGGCTGCTTCTTCACGACTTGGTCATGCCCGACTTCCGCAAATATGCGGTCGAGGTAAAAAAGCCTGGAAACGTTGAGGCCGAAAGCACCCGTGTGTTGGGGGGATTCCTGCGCGACGTAATGAAGCTTAATCTTGAGGCGAAAAACTTCCGCATCTTCGGCCCAGACGAAACTGCATCGAACCGCCTTGAAGCCGTCTACCAGGCCACAAGCAAAGCATGGATGGAGCCGATCCTTCCGGTGGACGAGTACCTCGCACGCGACGGCCGCGTGCTCGAAATGCTCAGCGAGCATATGTGCCAAGGATGGCTGGAAGGTTACCTGCTCACCGGACGTCATGGCTTCTTTTCGTGTTACGAAGCCTTTATTCACATTGTAGACTCGATGTTCAATCAGCATGCGAAATGGCTGAAGGTGACCCGAGATATCGAATGGCGACGCCCGATCGCTTCCCTGAATTACCTGCTCACGTCACACGTGTGGCGGCAGGACCACAATGGGTTCACGCACCAGGACCCGGGCTTCATCGATCACGTGGTGAACAAGAAGGCAGACGTGGTGCGAGTCTATCTCCCCCCGGACGCGAATTGCCTGTTGTCCGTTGCTGACCACTGTTTGCGCAGCCGCAATTACGTCAACGTGATCGTGGCAGGAAAGCAACCGGAGCTTCAGTGGCTGGACATGCCATCAGCTATCGAGCATTGCACGAACGGCAT
>Ga0134128_10012326_pt1 | contig 10195 bp, 4 predicted proteins | sample KB31754_FD_96462 | JGI IMG/M metagenome (GOLD analysis project Ga0134128, IMG submission 96462) | Terrestrial soil microbial communities with excess Nitrogen fertilizer from Kellogg Biological Station, Michigan, USA - KB3-175-4 | ecosystem: Environmental > Terrestrial > Soil > Unclassified ...
GCCACGGCGCGGTCTTCCTTTTCGCTCGATCATTCTTTCTATCGCCTGCAGGCTCAACATCAGAAAGCGAGGATGATGATAGTTTTCGACACGAACCATGTCAGTCGCCGGCGTGACCTGCCGGTCCCCCGTAAGCTGCCAGAGCGGCGAATTCAGGCTACGAAGAGGAAACCGCAGCCGCGTATACATTTCAAGCTCGGCGTGAAATTCCATTGCCCAGGAATCGCCGGTTTCTTCAATCATCAGTAGCGAGCCGATGAGCGCCTCTTGATGGGGGAATAACGTCTTATCGAGCGTCCAGATGTTCCCATCCACATCGATAAGATTACGGAATAGCCCGCCATAGACCCTGTCCCGCGCAACCTCGCAATGCCGTCGAAAATGCGCGGCGACCGTATCGAACAATCTAATGTCGGATCTACGCCGCGCTTCGCATAAGATCATCCAAAGAGTTTCAATGGCGTGCCCCGCATAAACCAGTCGCTCGTACTCGTTTCGAGGACGTGAAAGATCGTGGCAAATCAGTTCGTTGAAAAGCCGGAATCGCGGGTTAAAGTGGTGATCGAGAAAAGCGGTGACGGATCGATTTAGCAGAGCTTCGAGTGCGGTATCGGAACGCCACGAAACCATCTGTGAGAGAGTGCGAATCAGAACCATCCATACGCCTCCGATTCTCGCGCCAGGAAACGGTTGCGCGCCTGGTCCTAGATATGTTTCGCCAATCGACGGGTGGTAATCGGGTCGATCATAGTGGCGGACGCACTTAAAGACCAAATCCCGGGCTTCGTCCCAGAGTGTTCCATCGCCGGTCGCCTTTGCGAATTCGGCCAACCCTTCGGCGACGAACATATCTCCGTATACCTCGGTATCGGAGTCGCTCGCCGGTGTGCCATCGCGCTTCAACAATTTAGGCCGCAATTCGTCCGGATCGTTTGGCTTGCTACGCTTCAACAACTCAACCGATGCGGCTGCGATATCGAGATATTTTTGTTCACGGCAAATATTGTTGAAGAGGTACGCAAAAACCCAAACGCCTCGCCCTTCATACCACGTGCGTTTTTCGTCAGATACTCGCTCGCCGTTGGGGCGCACCGCGCAGAGAAAGCCGCCGTATTCCGGATCCACTACATAACGTTCGAGAAACGGTAGAAAATCGTCGAACAGGTCGTGTTGGTATTGTGCAGATCGTCCACGCAAATCATGCATAAACAGGCAATTGGCGCCACATCCGGTCCGAACAGGAGTCTAGCAGAGCCATGGTGGCAACTCGGAATTTTTCACGTCCTGAAAAATCGCTACAAGGTGTCCATAGCTGCGAGAAGATGCACTCTGTGCCCTCATTAGCAATCCTCGGTGGACCGGCGCTACGTAACCGCCCTTTTCTCCGGTGGCCTGTGTTTGCCGAGGCCGATCGCGCCGCGCTGTTGCAGACATTTGAAAGCGGCGAGTGGGGCGGCTACGGCGCCGCGGTCCAACAATTTGAAGCTGAGTTCGCAAAGGCTCACGATTCCCTCCACGGGATAACCACGGCCAACGGCACTCTTTCCCTCGAAGCGGCATTGACCGCATGTGGCATCGGCCCGGGAGACGAAGTTATTGTCCCTCCCATTAGCTTTGTAGCCACGGCTACCGCCGTGCTGCGAGTGGGAGCCATTCCTGTTTTTGCCGATATAGATTCACGAACTTATAATCTCAATCCATCGAATGCAGCCGCCGCAGTAACTCCCAAAACCAAAGCAATCATCGCCGTACACTTTGCCGGCCACCCCGCTGATATGGATGCTCTGATGCCCCTGGCGGCTCATCACGGACTCGCGGTCATTGAGGATTGTGCGCATGCACATGGCGCTTCCTGGAACTCGCGGAAGGTCGGGAGCTTCGGTAATTTTGGATCGTTCAGCTTCCAACAATCCAAGAATATGACTGCTGGTGAAGGAGGCATTCTGGTGACCAGCAATTCGACGCTCGCCGAACTGGCATGGTCGTATGGAAACCAGGGAAGATCACCGCGCGGAGCCTGGTATCAACACGACCGGCTAGGCACAAATTTTCGGTTGACCAGTCTGCAATCGGCTTTGCTCAGCGTGCAACTCGGACGTCTTCCTATGCAATTGCGACGGCGGGCGGAGAATGCGGCTCGGCTCCGTGCGGGTTTGAGCGCCGACTCAATTTTATGCGCACCGGAGTTCGATTTACGAGTTACCGGCCACGGACTGCACCTGTTTGTCATGCGACTGAATGCGCAACGTTATCCGGGAGTTTCGAGAGACCACGTCGTCGAAGCTCTGATTGCCGAAGGCATCACGGGAGTGTCGTGCTATCCCTATCCACTCTACCGAAACAAACTGTTTCGAGATCATGGGCACAGGCTGTTACCTTGTCCGAATGCCGAGCAAATGGCGCGGGAATCTTTGTGGCTCACAAATGATGTGCTGCTGGGTAGCGCGGAAGATGTGGACGATGTGCTGAGCGCCATCGCAAAAGTGACTGAATTCGCGGAAGAACTGCTTGCCGCGAATACGGAAAACTCTCAATGACGCACGGCTGGTAAACCCGCTCGATAAGGAATGCGGCGGCACAATGCATCATTTGGATATAGACGATCTACGTTTTGGGCTGTAATGAGCTGATGCTTCGTGAATACGGCTGCGGCGCTGGTTTCCCGCCGGAGAAGAGTGTGAGCAATACTCATAATAGACTCGCCATATGTTTCGGGGAAGTAGCCGATCGTGCCGATGAGACGTGTGTTCGGCTTGCGAAGCTCACGGCGCGCCTCAATCGCTCCACCCTGCCCGACAACTGCGTATTCGCCTTCCCATCCCGCCTTATCGAAGGCGCTTAAGGCGCCGAGCGCACAGGGATCGTTCACCGCCCCAAGCAGGATATGGCGGGAACGGGTTGTGCGGAGATGGCGGCGAACCAGTTCCATAGTTCCTCCAAACTGTCCTTTCCCCGTGAGCCGCACCACCTTTCCTATATGGCTAACCGTTTCCCGGACTCCAGACTCGGTCCCGGCGAGCCGTGAGCGGAGCAGCGACCCTGCCATTGACAACTCCACCAGGATCAACTCGTCCACCTGGCCGTTCCAGTTCTTATTGGCCCAACGCCCGAGCGCCCGGCCACCCATAATCCCAGCAAGCTGATTATTGCCGCCAAAGTAAGTCGCCCCCGGATGCGCCGTTCCCATGGCAATCAATGGAATACGAGCCGAGCGAAATTTCGCGGCGATTGCTGGCGCAACCTGCTCGTCAAATTGGTGTTCGATCGCGACATTCACTTTTGCATCGATCAAGGCGTCGGCGTTACGGAGCGCCAGATCGGGGTCAAACCCGTTATCAAGGGAAATCAAATCCACACGATGGCGACGAGCGGCCTGAATGATACTGTCGGTCCATTCCTGAGCGAATGTACAGTCTTCGCCCTGCGACGCATAGCCAAACCTGTACTGAGGCGCATTATAAATTTTCACCCGTGAGCGATAGCTGTTGCGCCCCACCTTTTCAATCAGTCCCTGTTGTTCAAGCGTATGGATTAGGCGAAATGCCGTGGTGGTGCTGATCCTGGTTCTGGCTACCAAGTCGCGGAGGCGCAGAATTTCGGTATCTGATGCGAAGGCTTTGAGAAGCTCGCAAGCCCTTCGAACCGCTTCCACGTTATAGATATCGTCCGATTCAAACGGTAATGTCTTCGCTTCGCCGGTGAGAGAGTAGCTCAAGTTCGTATCCTCTCGTTAAACCACACGTATCCGCGACGTAGAAGACATAGTTTTATCTTTTCCGATTGACCTTGTCAAGTCGCGTTTGACTTTCGGTATCCGGCGACTCGATGAAAATATCTTCATCTCAGCTCACCTCTGCTGCACCCGCGTCATTAATGAAGCAACGCCTTGCGCCACGATCTCTTCTACATCTGGAGTGAACGGCGCCGGCTGGCCGTAAGCTATCATCGCTCCGCCGCCTTCATAACCGCCTTCCTTAAGCACTCGGCGCGACGGAATGTATGCGAACACATCATTCGTGTAACCGGCCACCCAAAGTTTGTCGAAACCATACTCTCGCTTGAAACGCAGCGAATAATCGACCACCACTTCCCCGCCCAGCGCGATAAAGGCCAGGTCTTTGCCAAATTGCCACACCTCAATCGGATAAGAGTGGTGATCCGGCAGCTTGCCCTTTCGGTCGAGTATTTGCAGCATCAACTCAGCATGTCTACGGAGAAGAGCGTCTTTTGAGTGAGTCCGACTTTCTAGTTCCTCCCGTGAAGGCGCCTTCTGAAAGGGCAGATTCACACTTACAAAGGCAACGGTCAGAGGACCCTGCACCGTCCGCATCTTCGCGTGCAAGACCTGGTCTACGGCAGCAGCAATCGTCTGCCCATAATTAACCGCAAGCTCCACTGTATGCCGCGGCATCGGATTCGCATCGGCTCCGCAGTCCTGCACGAACATCGCAACAGAGCCCGGATAACTTTTCTCAAGCTCCGCCTGCGCGTACCCGGCCCAATCTCCATTGATTTGGTAATCGCTCAAAACTGTGTTGTGACAGGCATATCCGAAGACGATCGCTCGCAAGCTGTGGTCCGGAGCTCGCACCGCCAGCACGGGAACATCCTGCTCAACCGGACCCGGATATTCTCGATGGCCAACGCGACGCCGGTTCACGGCCACTCCGGCAAAACCTTGTTCAAACGATAGCTCCGCCGGAGCAAGATTTTGAATCGATTTACCAATTACTTCCACTACTTGGTCTTGCAAATGCGCAGTATACGCGCGAATCACCTTCCTGTCGGCGTCGCCCAGTGGATAAGCGGGCGAGAGCATATCGCCAACGACGGGCGCGCTATGCGTGTGCGATGAATTCAGCGCTACTCTTTCGCGTGGAAGACCAAACTTCTGTTGAACACGCGCAAAGATCGGCTCCGATACCTCACCCGGAAACCCGAGCAGATCGGAAGTTACAAGCACGGTTACTGCTCCGGTATCGTCCTTCAAAGCGAGAGCTTTTACGAAGATGTGCTGCCGGATGCCTTCCGACGGGTGAGTGCGAGCGGCGTAGCCACCCATCCAGATTGGCTGTGAGGGCGTAATGTCTACGCGCGCAACACCCGCATTCCATGCCGCCGAGCCTGAGACGGCGCAGATAACACCCGCCATTATGAGATGAGCCACGCGCCAGAGGGCAGGCCTGTTTATAGTGATGGGCATTATGAACCTCCGCACAAATAGTTGATTGCGTCTTTAAGCCCAGAATTCGCCTAAATCTTGCCCGGACTTTGCGCGGCGGTGATCGTATCACTCACAGGGTCCAATAAACACCAGCCTCTTAAAACTCGATTGCGCACACAAGCCTTAAAACATATACTTCAGCCCGAGCTGGATGACGCGCGGGTTCCCGGTCCCTCCCAGGATTTTACCGGCGTTCGGAGTCGCCAGGCCTCCGTCTCGAGTATCGGCGATCGCCGCGCTAGGATTTCCCAAGTTGAAATGGTTGAAGGCGTTAAGAAAATCGCCGCGCAATTGAAGCGAGTGATTCTCGGTAATGAAGAATCGCTTTTGGACGCCGAGGTCCCAGTCCCAGAAACCAGGTCCGTAGACGCTGTTACGCGACGAGTTTCCCCATTGCCACGGCTGCGGCGACTGGAAGGCTGCAGTATTAAACCATTGCACGCCGTTCACAACATCGTGCGAACCAGACTGGCCGGCGTAGACCGATGCGCCGCTTACGGCGTCCGCCCGGCCTCCTTGCCAACCCACGATGGTGGAGGGAACATTGAACGTAACGGAGAACGGAGTTCCGGTGCGGTACATCGTGATCCCCGAAACAGACCAGCCGCCGATCACGCCATCCAGAAATCGATTAGAAATATTCACCAGGCGATCACGCCCCACCGGGATTTCATACAGATAGTTCAGGCTGAGTATCTGGCGCGGGATCGAATCCGTGTTTCCGTACTCCGCACTGGTGTTGTTTGGATTTTGTGGACCGCCCACTAGCGGCAAATTGTCCAAACTGCGGGTGTAGGAGTAATTACCTTGAATCAGAAAACCTGAAGCAAATCGCCTATTGACCTCTAATTGCAATTGATTGAAGTTTACGCTACCGCCGCTCTGCGTCGCGTTGATCTGGCTCCAGGGTTGATAAGGACGCTGCGCCTGGATCGGCACGTTCGGTTGCTGGATGTTGGGCTTATTGATGTCGCCGGCATACCAGAACATGTGATGCGTTTGGGCTCCAACATAGGAGGCGCGGACGGCCCAATCGTTGGTGAGCTGTTGTTCCAAGGTAAAACTCCACTGCTGCATGATCGGGTTTACGAGATTCCGCTGCGTCATATAGATCAACGGATTGGCCGCGGGGCCCTTTTGGGCGCTACTCGGAAACGGATTTTGGAACGTGAGATCGGGTAAAAACGGCGATGTTGGATTGCCGGGCAATTGGGAGCTGAAACTGGAACCGGAACGCCACGGTGGATTGAAAATGTTTTCGTGAGCGCCGATGAATCCCGGAATGAAGTTATAGTAGATACCCCACCCGCCTCGAATAACCGTTTTTGTTCCGGAGAACGGGCGATAAGCAAATCCGAATCGCGGCGCGAAATTGTTGGTATCGGCGCTGAAATACGACTTCGGCCAGCCGGCCTGTTGAGTGGTTTCGAATGGATAAGCCGACATCAGCGACGCAATCGCAAGAGGCGGAGTGGTGACGGTGTCCGAGTCCTGCGGAAGAGCTAGTTTATTATTTTTCAGATCCAGGAAACTGACGCGATCGTCGCGCACCCGCCACGGCGATTGGTAGACATAGCGAAGGCCGTAATTTAGTGTGAGTTTGGAGTTCACCTGAAAAGTGTCTTGTGCATAGAACTCCCAATCTCGCGAGTAAGTCACAATCTCGGTGAGGGGACCGGCGAAATTGGAACTTGAGGCAGTTCCCAACAGGAAATCGGCGAAAGTGTTTCCCTGAGAACTCCCTGCTCCCGGCCATCCTTTGTTGCCAGTCCAGGCGCCGGTAAAGGACAAGGTTCCCAACGGATTGCCGAGCGATGCCGAGAGCGCCGGGCCACCTTGGCGGATGTAGTTTTTATATCCGGTTTCGTCCGCCCCGAACTTAAACGTATGGCGGCCCGCAACCTTGGTGAAATTATCGATAAACTCAATATCGTACTCCGGGAAAGGATAACCTTTACCGTAGTCGTAGAACATGCCGGTATAGCCGGTCATCGACATTTGTGGAAGGCCGCCGTTATCGACGATCGGCAACTGCGGAAACAAAGACTGCGTCGGATAATCTGTGTTCTGGCCGGTTCGCACGCTGGCATGGACAACCCAGGCGGCGCGAAATTCATTGATTGCCGTGGGACTGAATGTGTGGATCTCCGTTGCGTTGACCAGGAAATCGGTGTAACCATAGTCGGCGTTGTTTCCATAGTTGGCGGGATAACCGCCGCCCGACAGAGACCAGGGAGAACCTTTGGACCAGTGGAACACGCCGTTCAACGAGTCAGAGGATGAAAGCTGGCTATCCATTCGGAAATCAACACCGTTGATCCCCGCATTGTTTGGCACGGCGGCGGTGTAGTTAGGCGAGCCATTGGGAAGCCCGAGCGAACTCGGGTTGGTTGGCGCTGGCAGGAACTTCAGCAGGGCGCTTGACTGGGGCGTAATCATGCTTGCCGGAATCTGATTATTCGGAAATGCCTTTCCGGTAAACGGATTGTAGAGTTGTGTTCCCTTCACACAAACGCCGCCCGAAAATGTTGTGCAAAGCGCGGAGAAATCCCCATTCCGCATGGCCATGGAGGGCAGGTTAAGCCTCGCGGTGTTTGAGAACTTGTCACGGACGCCGCGATACGCGCCATAAAAGAATAGTTTGTTTCTGAGAATGGGACCGCCCAGCGACGCGCCAAATTGATTGAATTTCGAATCCGGCCGCTGCTGTCCCGCCGCGTTTAGTAAAAATTGATTGGCGTTCAGCACGCTGTTTTGCAGATATTCGTAAGCGAGCCCGTGGAATGTATTGTCGCCCTGCTTCAGCATCATCGTGACCGTGGCGACGTCCCGGTATTCCGCATTCTGATTCCCGCTATCGACCCGGAACTCCTGCATCGAATCTGGAGACGGAAGGTTGGCCGTGCCCAGAGCTGGTACGCCGGACGTATACGCCGCGCCACCGTTGCCGACATCGTTCACACTGATGCCGTTCAGAGTAAAGTTGTTTCCGCCCCAGTAATTACTGCCGGAGATCCGTGGGTTGTTTCCCGCCGTCGACACTCCCGGCGCGAGCGCAAGCAGGTCATCAATCGATCGAGTGGCCAGAGGTAGTTCGGAAACCTGTTTGCTCCCTAGGGAACCGCCAATCGTCTGGCTGTCTGTGTGAATCAGCGGCGCCTGATTTGAAACTTCCACTGTTTGCTGAACACCGCCAGGCTGTAATGTGAAATTCTGACGTACGGTTTGCGCGGAAAGAAGTTGGATGTCCCTTACCTCGACGGTCTGAAACCCCTCTTTCGCCGCGCTAATTCGATAATGACCGGCGAGCAGGTTTGGCGCCGTGTACGATCCACTATTATCGACAGTCGCGTCAACGGAGACTCCGGTGCCCTCGTTCAGAACTGTGATGATTGTGCCGGGGGCGGCGGCCCCGGAAGAGTCGCTCACGTAGCCGACAATCGATCCCATAATATTCTGAGCATTGCCGTGGAGGGAGATCAAGATCGCACAACAGATCATGATGGCCGCCCTGATTTTGAACTGAAATTTCTTATCCACCGCGATTTCCTGATTTCGAATTTTTAGTGCGAATACGGGATTCTAGAATGAGGTTGCAGCGTTTGTCAATGTCACAAGCTCGTTTCATAGTGTCAAATGTGACAAATCGCGTGGCTGTTTTTCGCGTGACGAAATATTTGGCTTCTTTACCGCCGGCCCTGTTACGATCGAGGCTTATTTTCTTCAGGCGCGGCGGCCGCGGCATTCTCACGGCGCGCCACGGAAAGCGCCGATACGACAACCCCGGCGCTGCCGGGTTAGCGATCCTTCAAATCGAAACGCTTAACGACCCCAAACAAGGTTCTTAGGGTAGAACGTGATTTGCAATCCCGCCGTAAGATTTCTTCTGGGGGCACCAAGGGCCGGAATCAAGTATCGCTCGAATTGTACAAACGCGCTTCCAACCACGTCAGGCCGAAGCAGCCATTGACCATTTGCGGAGATATCTGTCTGTGTCCCGCCACCGGGCAAAAACAGATTGCCCGTTTTTGTCTGCCGGAAAGAGAGCGTGAGTTTATCCTGAGCTGACCACCAATACGTGGATGAAGCTAAATATGCGCGCGCGTCGCGGCCGACCCAACTTCCCAGCAAGTAGCCGCGGTTCGTGTACGCATCGCGGTATTGATCGTTCCAGTAGATAAACTGTCCGCCTTCATCCCCTCGATACAGCCATGTCGAATATGTCTCGAATCGGAGATCCAAGTGGCGCAATCCGGGCAATTGGGTGACGTAAATGCCGGGAGCCCAGGCAGAACGCCGGGGGCTATCTAACGGATTTGGCTCGTCGTCAGCCAGTGAATCGGAGTAAATTGTCACAAAACGTCTGATTCCCGGCACACGCCAACGGAAATCGAACCCGCTGCGCCGATCGCCTGGATCGTTCCGCGAACCAAAGGCCGTGTTCCCTGTACTCGATGTGCTAAAAAAGCTACGAAAGACAGCCGCGGTGGTTAACGGATGGCCGACACCACCAAATATCGCGCTACGTGTGGCGCCCAATTCCAGATTTTCGGTTAGCTGAAACGTGATCTTTTCCGCGTTGATGAAAGGCCGGGGAGGATACGCGTGCCCAGATAGCTTTCCAAGAAGCATTTGGGTTCGAATGTGGCCGAGAAACCGGAAAGGGCCGGGCAAAACCCACGGCGTTTGCTGAGCAATCCTGAGTGCGTAGAACGGCTCGGCGTTATTACTGAAGTGAAAGGCGCTGTCGTCCCCAGGACCCCACCACACACTCTGTTTCCCGAAGGTAACGTTGAAATCGCCAAAACGGACGCCAACATACATCTCCAACGGATCGAATTTGCTCGTCGACGCTATTCTCGCCGCTGGCTGAGCCGGAACACCATCAACAAAGCCCAATAAATCTTGTACGCCCTGTTCGTATGGACCTCTACTACCCGCTTCCTGGTACTCGCCGCGAAAGTAGCCGGA